>Ga0210003_1000127_pt1 | contig 64962 bp, 50 predicted proteins | sample LantaG_FD_182804 | JGI IMG/M metagenome (GOLD analysis project Ga0210003, IMG submission 182804) | Deep subsurface microbial communities from Baltic Sea to uncover new lineages of life (NeLLi) - Landsort_02402 metaG (SPAdes) (version 2) | ecosystem: Environmental > Aquatic > Marine > Oceanic >... | reverse complement strand
GCCGTCGCCTATCGTCGTGCCGGCGGCTATCTCGTACCTTGTAATATTCGAATCACTGTCGCTCAAGAACCACCCGCTAATATCAATGCTGCCGCCTGTGGTGTTATACAGCTCCACCCAGTCCGGCCCGTCGTGCGAATGAGCCATAATCTCGTTAATCACTATATCACTCGGATTCGGCAAAATGCCCGAATCATCCCACCCCGGCGAGCCGCCAACATATACGCTCGGACGCCACGAATCCTTCTCCGACCAGCTATTGCAATCGCCGTTGCACGCGTCTATTATCGTCAGAGAAAAACCGTTGCCGTCCGTTATCGAACGCCAGCCATCCTTATACTCGAAATCAAGAACAACCTGACCAATAGCATCTTCCAGCTTAATCCGCTCACCGCCGTTATTCAGACTGCCGGCATACACTCCGCCAGGGTCTCCCGGAAAACTCGGATAACGCGCGTCAAACGCCGCCGTGTCCTTGACGACAACCACGCGACCGTCCGGAACAAGCTGAAGCTCACCAAATGTAAAATCAACCCCGTCGGTGAACCGCACAAGGTTAAGATTTATTGTCCCAGCCCCGATATTCGTCAGCTCAATAAACTCGGTATTCGGGTCGTTGTGGTCGTTCGTATCGCCGGGATGGTACATAATCTCGGTAATGCGCAGGTTCTCCGCCACAGGCCCCACCGCAAACGTCGCCTCGTTCAGAGCGCTCCATTCGCCGTTGTCCAAAACCCGCGCCTTGACATGCACACTGTTTGTAAGCGCGACCGGCACGATGTATAGCGTCCCCACCGCATCGCCGGTTATGGCTTCACGCGGGTCGTTACCGTCGAGTGTATAATAGATATCGCTCGAACCGGACATTGTCACGCTGAATCCGGTCGGGTCATATCCGCCACGTGGGTCTATGGTAGGTGGTTCAACGCTCGGATACAGCCCTCCCCAATTATCCAATGCAGTCATGAAAATATCAACAAAGCCTGTCATATCCACCGCCTCGGGCGGAACCGTTGGAAGGGCCTCATCGTCGTAACCGCCGCCCTCAGGCCATCGCGCCAACTCGCAAATCGCAGCGTCACTGATATAATCCGTGATTGTATCCCACCGTGCCTCCGCGTTGTCATCCGTCAGCGCACCGTCGTTGAAGCAGTGCTTGTAAATCCTGTCGGCAAACAGCATCATAAAATCATCGTTCTCACGCAGCCCGTTCCATATAGTCACAATAGTACAGATTTCAAGAGGAGAGTCAGGACAGGTCATGTTAAAGTAATGGGGCGGAACCCAGGGTACTTCGTTTCCGGGCGGGCCGCACTTGGCTTCAAATACCACTTCGGCATCCCACATGAACATCATGAAACCTTCGGGTGGAACCTCGCACAACAGCGGACTGTTGCGCATCCCGCCGTACCAGTTGTTATCGATAGTATCTCCGAATCCGGAGAACCAGAACAGAATTGTATAATCGGCAAAATTCGCCACATCACACAAAGTCTTGAATATTGCGTAATCGCGCATGCCCTCCAGGTGCTTGGCCTGCGCCAATCCTATCATCGTATCGAACCGCGTGCTGGTGCCGCTGATATGGTCCTCGCCGCGTTCGATACCGTGGTTCGTGGCGAAATAGTCTTCCTTCTCTCCTCCGAAGTAAGACGACGTAAACGACGCATCCGGACGCTCCGTACCATTATACAGCCCCCAATATGTACCGTTCAAATAAAGGTGCACATAGTTGCCGCGGGCGCTAATCCCCGACATCGCAATCTGCGAGTCACGCGTCCATTGGTCCCCTGCGTACGTCATCGCCATATTCTTGCCGGCGCGAAGAACAATCCGGTCAAACTCATCAACCGCAGTTTCGGAATTAACCGGCGCCGATTCAAGGAACGGGTACCTCAACTGTGACGGACCGAAGGCGCTCTTGAAAATCAACTTAAAGCTGCGCTTGGATATCGGCCAACTGTGCCCCTCAATACCGCAGTTGACCTGGAATCCCTCTCCGTCATTGGCATCGGGGTATATCAACTCTGCTGATGTTGGCAGTTCCTTTTTGGCAGCAGGATCACCGGGGGGAGCCTCACTGTCCTGCTGTTGCAAATTCGCCAGGTCGCTCGCATCCATCGCTATCGAAAGCGTAGGAATCGACCTGAACGCGTCCTCTATAACCCCGCTGTACATCGCAACAACATCTGCATCCAGGTCCGGCTGTTCTATAACGTCGTCAAGGAAAATATACGTGTGCGTATCCACATCACTCGGCAGGTAGCCGGGCTTAAACGCCGCCGCACGAACTGCCGTCGTCTCGCTGATACTAACCGGACCGCCGTAAAGATAGGTCCCGCCTCCGACAAACTCACTCGGCTCACTGCCGTTGACCGTATAATGTATCTCGGAACCCCCTGTTTCGCACATAATCACCAGGTTAAACGAAGATTCGTAAAAACCGCGGTCGTGGCTGAACTTCGTGTCGGCAACCTCGCCCAAATACGCACCAACATTCTCCGCTCCCGGAGTCGCCGTGGCAAAAAACCGCAGGTCGTCGCTCGCATCCGGATACCGGCCATACGAAATGTCGCTAACCTGCTCGCCAAACTCAATCCCGTCAATAAAAGTGCTGCCGTCGGTAGCGTAGAGGTTAATCTCGTCGCCATCGGCGCTCAGTTTGAAGCCCGCATGAATCCCCGGCGTATCACCAACATCGTCATCGGCCCATATCAACAGGTAGCCGCCTGCGGCAATAGTCGTTTCGCCGGGCCGGTCGTCAGGAATCTGCCACCAATTGCTCGAATCCGCCAGCCACATACCCCCTACATTAACATCTACCATACCTCCGTTGTAAATCTCCAGCCAGTCATTAAATTCACCCTGCGGGTCGGCGATAGTCTCGTCATTGGACGCCATACACTCATTGATTCGCACAGGATGCCGCTTCTCAAGCCAATCGCCGGCCAGCAGCGCATAATCCAGCATATTCACATACCCGACACCATCCACGTCCGCACAGTCCAGCCCTGAACAACTGCCCGGCGGGTCCAGCCACTGCTCCGCCACGAGACGCATATCGTTAGCGTCAACGTCACAGTCGCCGTCCACATCGCCAACCGGACAAACCTGAACCATCGCCGGCAAAATCGTAAACGTATGCACCGTATTTGTACCCATCCTGGCATTGCTCGGATTCGACAAGGTCACCTCTATGGTCTCATCCGGGTCCTCGTCCTCGTCGTCCATTACAATGTCTATACTGATGTACTTAGTAACCTCACACGGGTCGAACTGGAGCGCTGCCGCCTCCAGAGTGTAGTCCACACCCCCGCCTTCGGCAGTGCCGCCGGTCGCATTGTAGTCGACCGTCACCGGCGCCGGCCATCCCCACGACAGAACGACCGCAATCTGCGCAGGTGAAATATGTTCTCTACCCTCACTCGCTATCGCCTCAAACTCGACCGTCGGCCTCGCATCCAGAATAGTATAAGTATGCTGCGACTTGGTGCCAATCAGGGCGCTAACCGGATTCGACAAAGTTACCTCAATTGTTTCATCCTCTTCAGGCGCTCCGTCGTTGATAATTGTGATGCTGATATACTCCGGCTCCGTCTGATCAGGGTCAAAAGTCAGCGTCCCCGCGGAAAAGGTATAATCCTGACCGTCCACAGCCGTACCACCCGTCACGTCGTAGTCCACCGTCACCGTATTGGGCGTCGCTGCCGACAGAACCACCGAAAAAACAGCCGGACTTACGCTTTCGAAATCCTCCGATGACAACAAATCAAACTCAACAGTCGGAGTAACCGCGCCGAGCACATCCAGCTCAAAACCATTCAGAACCGCCTTCGACACTGTGCCATTGCTCGTGGTCGGCGTGTACACGACATTAACGTCACCCGTACCCTCGGCAATGAACGATACCGTGCTGCTGCCCAGATTCGAATCATCCGGACTCTTGGTTTGAACCACATCAAGGTCACTGGTGGAGCCCGTAATCGCGCCGCCAACCGTAACGTCAATCGGGTCCTGTGGGTCATGGTCGCCCTTCGTGTCGTTGTGATAAGAGCTCAGCGTATAACTGCCCGCCGGAAGGTTGCCCAGCGTCAGTATCACCCTGCCGTTTATCGGCCCGTTAAAATTGTCCGGATAAACCATATCACCGCCGAGTGCGCCGCCGCCGTAATCACGATAACCGCTGTCATTCGTCACACCCGTCTCGACCGACACGCTGACGCTCAATCCGTCCACGTTGTAGACCTCGGTCTTCGGGTCAATCTCGTTATTGCCGTCGCCGGTGAACTCCTCCCAACCCGGCTTAACAACCTGGCCATCATCGCCAAAGTCAACTTTCAGCGGAAATCCCGATACGCTGTCCACCGTACCCATCAGCAGAACAGCGAAAACCAGAAATGTCAGTCGTCTGCACATAATAGCCCGCCGCCAAAAAAACTGAAAAGACCCTGCCTCTAAACATTACCGCAGCACACAGCCGATTGTTCGCTTTCGCTGCACATATAGGCCAAAACGCTGCCTTCGGGTGTGTCCTGCCATCGGCGCCACATTATAGCACTTTTTGGCCGGATAAGCAAGTCCCCGCCCCCACATTAAAATAGTCGCCAGGACTAACCGAGGGTCTCTTCAGAGGTTTCCCAAAGCATATATTGGACCATTTCTCGCCCCTCCTCGCCGAAAATCAGCCAACACCTTCTCCCCTGCCATTGCGAGCGCAGCACGGCAATCTCAACCCCAACTCAAAACTCAAAACTCTTCTCCCCCCCCTACCGCTGGCAAGGCCGTTTTTTTAGTATCGACCTCTGCCACGGCCACCGCCGCCGCCGCCAGAACCACCGCCTCTTCCCCCACGGCCACCGCCAGAACCACCGCGGCCGCCTCGTCCACCACCACGATCGGTCTTTGGGCGGGCCTCGTTGACATTCAATGCACGTCCCTTCAGGTCCGTGCCGTTCATTTCTTCGATGGCTTTTTCTGCTCCCTCCTTAGATGGCATTTCAACGAATCCGAATCCTTTTGATTCGCCGCTGAACTTATCCATTATAAGGTGGACTTCGGCAATTTCGCCGAACGATTCAAAGGCCTCCCTCAAGTCGCTTTCCGTCACCTCACTTGCCAAATTGCCTACATAAATGTTCATAGTGCTTATACCCCTTCTTTCAAAAACTCTTGCCGGATATGCCGGCCTTCATTAAATAGCCGCTCCTTTGCGGATATTATCTGTTTTCCATACTGCTCTAAGCTGCTTAGCCCATATTGTTATAGTACTTGACCTGTTCGAAATAGTCAATATCGAATATTCGCCTTTATACAAAAAATTTTATAACCGATTTTGACCCCCTCAGAGTGCTTTTAAGCACCTAAATAGCGACGCCTTACAGCCGGCGGAAGAACTAACGCCACCAACCTCCACCGCCCCCCTTGTCTCTGCGAGGAGAGTTTACCCTGAGTATATCGAAGGGAAGGTTCTATCAAGATTAACGCCGGCTTTGCCGGCCTCAACTCGCGATTCACGAGATACGATTCACGAGCCCCGAGATACGAAATTCGTACCGTGCGTTTTTTCACCCCTTTCACCCTTGAACTCTTGAACCCTCGAACCTTTCACACCTTGCGCCCCTTCCCCCATCTCAAAACTCCCTACCGCCTCATCCCCCCCGATCCTATGTGCCTATAAGGCACCCGCCCCTCTGGGCCGGGGTGTCCGCGCGAGGAATCCTTTGTTTAGCCGTCGCCGCTACGGCGACGCTGTTTACCCCACAGGTTTATCTTGGGGATTTACTTCCGCAAACGGCTTATTTTCTTACCTCCTCCGCCGTGGGTTTCGACTGTTTCGTCAATTGCCCGGATTTACCTTTGCTTAAAAACGGTTCGAAATACTTTTTCAGCTTTTGGAAATTCGGTTTTAGCTTTAGCCAGAAGCTTTTGTATAATAGTTTTAACTTCTTCATAATCTGTTATATCTGACACTTTATAAGATTTCCCAAAAAAACGGCTGTATGTAGCATTCACATCAAAAGCTTTAGCACGCAAAGAAAAACCAGCTTCTCTCAAATTTTCAGCACATTTAAGTCTTAGGTTGGCATCATCCATTTTTGACATCTCAAAATGGATGTAAATCTTATTGTCGTAAAATTCTATCCAAATCACAATGCTTACAGGCCTTTCTAAAAGTGTAAATGCTATCCCATTCTCCGGGATCAGATCTACCCATGACCTGGGAAGAAACCACACATATGATGGACTTGAATAAAGAATTTCATAATCCCCGTCCTCTGATAGTACATCCTCTACAGCCTGTTGACCTACGCCCTTCATGCCATATTTAACAATAAGATCTATAGCTTCTCTGTGTTTTCTATAGATGGTTTTGCAAAGTTCAATCATGCTATCGTCCTGCATTGTTAATCTCCTTAATGTCTCCAGGTAGTGTTTGATAAATACCACTACAGGTTCAGCCAGTTGAGATGCCCTTTGATTAAATATCTTTTCTAAAACAGAAAGCAATTGGGCATAACTATAGGGAATGTAATCTTCAGCTTTATTATCTTTGCTTTCATGGCCGGTAAGGGTAAGAAATATTGGTACAATCGAATACGAAGCAAATTCTTCATTGACACTTTTTCTGTACTTTGCCAATTGGCCTGCTGTTTCACCACTATCTATTTTGTTCTCAATAAGTATTATAATCTTGTTACTTCTATCAACAACCAGAAGGTCAATATTTTTCCATTCTCTGAGCACTTCTACATCGTTAAAATCCATCAGTTCAACTTGGGCTGGAGAGATATCGTCGATTGATTTGTCACTCAATAGCAATATATTTGAAAGTACACGCCTAAGAATAATATCACCAAACCCATGAGACTCTGCTGGATCGAGTAACCAACGCAGAACGTTACTGTGTCTAATTTCAGTGTGTTCGATTTTTAATGCACGAAAAACATTAAACGTTGCAAGCTGGTCGGTCAACTCTTCTAATTCACCATTGTCAGCTAGAAATATATCTATAAGTTCTTCTTGTTTCTTCGTGTTTTGGCCCATGTAGGCTTATCCCCTTCTATCTTGTATGGCATTTTTCAACCCTCATTCTTTCATTTCATTGGCCAGCCGTCGTGAGCGTCAGTTATATCCTCTTTCTATCGAGCCCCATTCATGCTCACATTTATTGCAATGCCATCTCGGCGAATCATCAAAAATACAACATCCTCCAAGGACAATTTTGCCTGCTTCCAAATCACGTTCCATTTGCTCATCATAAGCTGGCAGTCCATACAATATTTCGGCAATACTGTCAGAGCCACACTTAGGACATTTCTTTGGCATACAGGTTCAATCCTCCTGTTTGTCATTTAGCCAAACAACTGGAAGAAAAAGCCATGTACCATTCCTGTTGCCAGGTTCAAAAGCCAACTCACCTTCCCTGTCTTTCAGCACCTTAATTCCCCAATTGCCGTTCCCACGACTGGTTTGGCGTTCTTTGGTCAAATATCCTTTCAGAGCAGCGGTTGGAACATAGCATCTTTCCCCTGTGTCCTTCTTGCCAAATTCAACTGCTTCATAGTAATCCATTTTGCCCAAGAACGCGGGAGAAATATCCCACCAATAAATGAACGAATGGCCGTCATATCGTTTGCTGACCTTTTCCAAAATCGGAGCAGCCGGACTTACCTCTTCCTTTTGCGCCGACGGCCGACCAGGACGTGCCCCTCTTGGATTTTCAGCGTGATATTTCTTGTGGCAGTCAGGATGCATAAGAACGCAATTATCGATACTGTACCCGCGTTCCCCATCAAGCCGATGCAAATGGACGCCTACTTTATTCTCAACAGGTTTCTCGCAGTAATGACACGGCTTATCGGCTTCCAATAATTCTCTCTTAATCTGAGTTTTGGTTCTTCGTTCATCCAATTGAAGCCGGGCAAATACAAACCGATTGGCATAAAACCACTTGTCACCGTCCTCCCCCGCATAATCACCTATTGCCTTTCGCACTTTGTCGAGAATTTCTTGTGGTTTCATTTGGTCCCTCATGCATTTCCCAGCCGCCGTGAGCGTCGATTGTCCCACCAGTTTTCTTTTTCAGTTTCACGCCTGATTTTAGTGAGTTTCTTAAAGGACTTTTGAATACCAAGTTTATTGGCATGGGAGTCCTTTCGGAAAATATGGCGTAATATACCTTCCAGTTCTCTGATCTCGTCTTCTCTGATATTATCCCAAACCTCAAAGATGGAAAAATGAGTCCACAGGCCGCCTTTTTTCCGCTTGTGGGCTCTGAGCCTGCCACCGATACCAGCCTTTTTCTCCCCTCCTGCCATGCCAACATAAACCACATCGAAAGCTTCGCCCTTAGGTTTCTTTTTGTTGGATCTCTTTTTGTAAAGGACGTATACCCCTCTTGTTCTTAGTGGTATTTTTTTGATATAAGATTCATCGTGGAATTCAACACAGTGCTTTATCAGTCTGAGTTCACTTACGGGCATTTTATTTGTCCTTTCCTACTTCATTGGCCAGCCGCCGTGGGGGTTGATTGTTTCGTCAATTTGCTTATCTTGCCATGAATATTCAAACCAATTAATCTTCAAGAACCACACCTCTTATTTCGATGAAGTTTTCCGCTCGTGGGTGCGATATTCTATCACGCCACGAAATACCGCCAAATCCACAATAAGTCAAACCAAATCCCCATCCCGCACCAAATAGGGCTGTGCCCGCGCAGGTTCAACATTCCGTTATTTGGTGCGGGGCCGCCCCGAAAAATCAACCAAATGCGCAAGCGCCCAGCAGCAAAAAGCGGAAATTTTGAAAAATTCTTACTCCTGTCCATATAAGCACTTACGCTCTTCGAGAACCCAAAAATCCCCCAATTTTCGCACGAAACGCGCAGGTCGGCCTAAATATGAAGGGCGCCCTTTTTTCGCGCCCAAAAAGGAGTATCGAGACTATGCTGACGTTCTCAACTGAAAACACGCCAAAACTGGAGCCAAAATCTCCCCCTGGCTCTTTGACCTGCTCTACTATCTACTTTCTACTTACTTCTCCGCTGTTGCGGATGAACGCGCGCACAAAACAACACCTTTTATGCAAAACAAAGCCAATTTCCCAACCCCTGCTAGTGAATCTAACCTCAGCTATAACAAGCACTTACGAAGAAAAACCACCCCTGGAGGCGCCAAAAAACAAAGCCAATTCAAAACCAATTGGCAAAAAGGCCGCGACCCTTGCCAAACTTCACCAAATACGAGCTACCAGTTCCGAGCTACGCTCCTCCGTGCCTATAAGGCACCTCTGGCCGGGGTTCCTCCGCTACAGGCCCCCCGGCGCGCACAAAACAACACCTTTTATGCAAAACAAAGCCAATTTCCGGAGGGCTGCTAATGAGTGTAACCTCAGCTATAACAAGCACTTACGAAGAAAAACCGCCCCTGGAGGCCCCAAAAAACAAAGCCAATCCAAACCCAATCTCAAACCCGCAGACTGACGCTCCATCTGCCGTTACCGCAGCGCCGCAAAACACCCCTGAAACATCCGGTCTAACCGACCAACCCCGCCTTAAAAGCCTCCAAAACACCCAGGTCCGAAAAAAAACCAAAAAAAACGCATTACCACCGGTTTTCCCCTTGACAGCGACCAGGTAACGCTCTATAAAAAGGTAACATTTGGAATAAAGAGGAATCTGAGCGTTTTGGCTCGCGGGCGATTATGCTTATCACGCCGCAGTCATATGCAGGGCCTTCAGGCAAGTAGCCCGAGGGGAGGAAACCGCTGGTGCGAGGAGGTGGCAAACCAACCAGGCGGTCGGCAATCTTGAGCGCGCAGAGTGTGCGCATTCACCGCGCCAATCGCGGACTGTCAAGTCCAACTATGCCATCTGGAAATCCCCCGTCGGCTTCTATCTTCAAGCAAAACACCGAAACAAAACAAAAAAAGCAATCTCACCCAATATCTGCCGGAAAGGAGATGGTCTATGAGAAAAACCTGCGTCAGCGAAAAAAGGTGAAGCCGCGCATGTACAGCGCCGGCAAAGCCTAAAATTGCTGTGGGCGGTCCGCAGCAGACAAAGTGAACGTTACTGCTTAAAAAGGACACAAAGCAATGAAAAAGTTAATAATAATACTTGTGGGAGTCATTCTCCTTGCCGAGGCCAATCCTGTCCAGCCGGCAACTCTCGAAGTCAGAGCCCCCGGCGGCATCGGAACACTCGGCGACGTCTACACCAACATTCAGCAGGCCATCGACGATGCAAGCCCCGGTGACACAATCAATGTCGCAGCAGGAGTATATGACGGCAACACAGTGGGCCCTGAGGGACACCTGATAATAGACAAGGCCAACCTTACCCTCAAATCAGCAGCAGGAAAGGACAGCACAACCATAAAGGTGGCAAACGGAGTCGGTATAGATATTAGAGGTGGCGCCGCAAACTTCGTACTTGGCGGCGCATCCGGCCAAGGCTTCACCATCGCCGGTAAGTCTGACACCACCTTCGTTATCCAGTTGGCAAATGCACCCTCCGGCGTTGCGATCTCACACAATACAATTGACAGTACGGGCAATGCATCCATGGGAGTATCGATTGGTGCCGGGGGCGCCGCTGATTTGACCATCAGCGAGAACGACTTCACAGCGGACGCAAGTGACGGGTGCATATGGGCTCCCAGAGTTGTTGATTTCACTGTTTCAGACAATACGTTCGATGGCGGCGCTTATGCCATACAGACTAACGGCGTCACCTCGAATTCCCAATCGCTTATCAGCGGAAACGAAATCACCAATGCAACGGGCTCAGGTGGCATAGTCATAGGGAGCGGTGAAGGAACTTCCGACCTGACCATCAGTGACAATACGATAACCGGATGCACAAACCACGGCATTTACCTCGCTGACTACTGTGCCCAGGGTACAGCCGGAGATATGACTACCGTGACCGTTGAAGACAACACCCTGTCAAGCAACGACAAAGGGATTCGTATTACAGATGGTGCTCATGTTCTAGCCAGTAACTTCACCATACAGAATAACTGCATCACTGGAAACACCACTTGCGGCCTGCAGAACCAGCACACCAGTGAACTCGTAAATGCCGAGCTGAATGCATGGGGCGACGCCAGCGGACCTTATCACTCTGTGAGAAATACGAGCGGCCAGGGCGATGTGGTGTTGGGTGATGTCGAGATTTACCCCTGGTATCCGGACTGCAACTTCGTGACCCCCATTTCCAAGCGGGTCCACAACATCACCATCGATGCCTACTACGACGATATTCAGCCGGCGGTGGACGAAGCAAGCCTGGGTGACGTCATTGAAGCTGACGCCGGAACATATGATGAGCAGGTAATCATTGACACGGGCTTAACGCTTCGTGGCGTTGGTGACACGACGATCATCGAGCCGTCAGCGGCAACCATCGAGAACATGAACACCTATGATTATCTGTCCAAGAAATTCGCACCTGTCGTCTATGTATCTGCCGCCTCAGCCGTGACCATCCAGGATCTCAAAATCGACGGTAGTCAAGCATCCACGTTACCGGCGGGGACGCAAAATTATGTTGGACTGTTCCTCGTCGGCACCGATGCCACGATTGACACGGTCACTTCTGTTGATTTCCTCAACTATCCGGGGAGCATGCTGGGATACAACATGTATGCCTATGCAAACTCCCAGACTGTTGCAGTCGAGATCGACACCTGCACCATGTCCGGCGTCGGACGCGGCGGCATCCAGTGCGTTGGCGACGGCCTGACCATGAACATACACGACTGCAATGTAACCGGTCCAGGTGTGAGGACTACTGGGGAATGGATAGCCAATGGGATCTTGATCTGGGACCTTGCTACTGGTGAAATTACCGACAATAATGTTTCTGATTTCGCATACGACGGGACTGGTTGGTGCGCAGCAGGAATTGACGCAACGGGCGCAACCTCAGCCACCGGTAATACAGTAACAGACTGTCAGTGTGGAATTGGCGCCTGGGGATATGGATCGGATAATCCGTCCGTTACCATCTCTGATAATACCATCAGTGCAACTGGATTAGTAGGCTCAGAGGGCGACGGGGTATCAGGAATCACCGTGGACGCTTGGGGTGGAAATTCTGCATCTGCGACCATCAGCAGCAATAACCTCAGCGGTGGCGGCCCAGGTAACGCAATCACGCTCGGTGGGGAGTATGACGATCCCGATGCCATAGATGCCACAATCTCCGGCAACACGATAACGAACTGGGATATCGGCATATTCCTAGGAGACAGTAGCGACGAGATCACCATAACCGATAACACTCTGTCAAGTACGAGCACGGGCTCGGTGGGGATTAAGATTCCCTCAACCACGACTGTGACGAATATACCGATAAATTGCAACACTATAGCAGGGAATCAAGCCTATGGCGTTGACAATGATGCCCCGAGCACGGTGGATGCCGAACTCAACTGGTGGGGCGATACCAGTGGACCTAGCGGCGCCGGCGGCGGCTCAGGCGATGCGGTCTCGGCAAACGTTGATTTCTTCCCCTGGCTTTTTAGCACTGATTGTAACGACTCCACCGGGATTGTTGCCGATTTCGTAGTCGACGACGATTGGGCGCCTCTACCGCTCTATACACAGGTTTTTGTGGGTTCCATAGACTACTACATTGGTCTTAACGCCTTCGACACCATTCAGGGGGCAGTTGATGCCGCCAGCGACGGTAACAGCATCAGCGTCGCAGACGGTGACTACGTCGGAGCTGTTCTCGACAAGGATGTCACGCTTATCGGCGCAAACCCCGCAGAGTCAGTCATTTCAACCGGCGTACCATACAAAGCCGGCGGTGGCCCGCTGACTGGTTTCAGACTTGATGCAGGCGCCGACGGAGCAGAAATCAGAAACTTCGTGCTTGACTGCAACAGGGACGATTCTTTCTTCTTCGCCGTATTCAGCAGAAATGCCGACGATGTGGTCATCGACTCGCTTACCGTCAACAAGCCCGTACAGGGTATCTCGAACTGGGGCGGAAGCAACTGGCAGATAACAAACAACCAGCTCAACGAAACCGAAGCAGCAGGCGGCGGTGGAATAGCAATCCTCGTTGGTGCAAATGCCGGTTATCCTACCGCGCAGGGCAACGTCATTAAGAACAACGTGATGACGCCGGCCGCTACGGCGCCCGATTTCACCTGCCCGGCTGTCTGCCTTTGTCTCGACCTGAGATATGGCGGCTACGAGAGTATGACCGGAAACGAAGATGTCTCGTACAACCAGATAAGCGAGAACGAAATCACCGGAACCGGACTCGGAAGCGAAGTCGGTGTAGAAGCAGGTGTCATCGGTGTCTCCGACGACCCCAACAAAATCGCTGCAACACTCGGTATGGTCCACGACAACCTTGTCACGGCAAACATCATAGACAATACCGACCTGGGCGTGTACCTCTATACCGTCACCGATATGGCCGTTCTCGGAAATGAAATCGTTGACTGCAACGACGCAATCCACATCGAGGACAGTCACAAGAACCTCCACGTCAATTACAATGCCATCATAGCAAGCAAAACCTACGGATTAAACAACGCAGGCGGCATTGAGGTTGACGCAGAGTATAACTGGTGGGGCGATGTCACCGGCCCGAACGACCCCTGCGGAAGCAGCGAGACCGATGGAGCAACCTGCTATGACACCGAAGATATCAAAAACGCAGATGGGCTCGGCGACGCCGTCACCGATAACGCGGACTATTGTCCGTGGCTCCTAGCGCCCATCTCAACCTCGGCTTATTCGTATATGCCGGGTGACCTCGACTACGACGGTGACGTTGACTGGCGGGATTTTGCTATCTTCGCCGAGAATTGGCTCGAGGGTACTGCCCCGTAGCATCGGGTTACTGCCCTTGAAAAACGACAATTAGGTTAAGACCGCCTGTCCGGCCTCCTCGAAGGGCGCGACAGGCACAGAAGGCGTGAAATGGGGACGCCGAGTTATATACTCCGCTCGGTGTCCCCCCACGCCCTGTCGTAAGTCTCCGTCAGCTCCGCAAGTTTGTCCGCAACTCGGTCTGTAAGCTGACCACGCCTCAGTTGCCATCTCCAGTTACCTCTCTTTCGGCCGGGATGATTCATCCGCGATTCCGAGTCCAACCCTAACAAATCCTGAACAGGAATCACCGCCATCCTCGCCGCCGAACCCATAGCCATCCGAACAAATTCCAGATGAACGTTCCGGCAGGAAACTCTCCGGCCGAGATACTCGAAAAGCTCCCGCTTTTGCTCGTCCTTCGCTTCCTTCTCGAACCACCCGCGAACAGTGTTGTTGTCATGCGTTCCCGTGTACACCACACAATTCTCGATGTGATTACGCGGCAGGTCGGGATTCTCAAGCCCCTTGTCGTCGAAGGCAAACTGCAGCACTTTCATACCCGCCAGCCCAAGCCGACCGACGAATTCCCGCACATCCGGCGTAATGTAACCGAGGTCCTCCACAATAATAGCCGCCCGCGGAAAATGTCTCAGCACCACGTTGAACAGCCCTTCTTTCGGTCCCTTCACCCACCTGCCGGACCTGGCCGTCTTGGCGCCTGCCGGAACTTCCCAGTACGCAACGAACCCCCGGAAATGGTCCATCCGAACGATATCAAACAGCCCAAGATTGTGCCGTATCCGCTCAATCCACCACCGATAGTTGTTCTTCTTCAAATCGCCCCAGGCATAAATGGGATTGCCCCACAATTGACCCGTCCTACTGAAATAGTCCGGCGGAACACCCGCCCACGAAACAGACTTGCCCGCCTTATCAAGTTTGAAAATCTCACGATGCGCCCAAACCTCCGCACTGTCGTAAGAAACATAAAACGGAATATCGCCGATTAACAAAATCCCGCGCTCGTTGCAGTACTTCTTTAGCCCGACCCACTGCCGGAAAAAAGCATATTGCAGAAACTTCTCCTTCTCAACCGCATCTTTTATTTCCCCCTCCGACGCAAATGCCTTCTTATCTCTATCGCGAAACTCCCTCGGCCAGTCACTCCACGCCGCCGACCCGAAACGATTACACAGCGCCGAATACACCGCCCATTCTTCAAGCCAGTATCTATTCTCATCGCAGAACCGCTCGTAATCACTCGGCCGCCTTCGCGCCCTGAACCGCTCATAAGCAAGCCCAAAAAGCCTCCTCTTGTACGAACCTACCCTCCGAAAATCCACTCGGCCCGGTTCGAAGAAAGGCTTCTTCTCAATCTCACCCCTGCCGAGCAGCCCCTCTCTTGCCAGAAGCTCGCAGCTTATAACCATCGTATTGCCTGCAAACGCGCTGACGCAGTCATACGGTGAATGACCCCTCGACTCCGTGGTGGGATTCAAGGCAAGTACTTGCCACAGACCCTGCTTCGCACGAGAAAGAAAATCAGCAAATCTATATGCCGCCGGACCAAGGTCCCCAATCCCCCAGCCCGACGGCAGTGACGTTATGTGCAGCAGCAGCCCGCTGCTTCTTCTACTGCTCGCTTTTTCGCTCAAGAAAACGCTCCAGAATCTCGGCAGCCGCAATCGCATCAAGACGCTTCTTCTTCTTGCCGCGCGTGTAACCCGTACTCCGCAGCTTTTGCTCGGCGCTGAAACTGCTCAGCCTCTCGTCCTCAAAATGAACCGGCAGCCCGACTTCATCCTTTAACCGCTCCGCGAAATCGCAAACCACCTTTGCAGCCGGACCCGCAGAATCATCCATATTCAGCGGAAGACCAACCACAATACCTCCAACTTTCTCATGGCGAACAACCCGTGCTATCCTTGCGATAAGCTCCTTCTGACCCTCGATTACGCAGACAGGCGACACAACCATCTCACCCTCATCGCATATCGCCAGACCCGTCCGCTTCGCACCGTAATCTATCGCCAGATACCTCATATCAGCCGCTCAAAAAGTCGCGACGCCAAAACCTCGCTACAAAAACTTCGCGCCACCGTGCCGCTTTATCTGCTCCAGAAGCTCCTTCAACTTGTCCGTCTGGTCCACGTGACATACCAGGGTCGCGTCCGGACTGTGCGCAACGACTACATTCTCCAAACCAAGCACCGCAATTAAATGACCCTTGTCCTCCGTCACTACTATGCTGTTCCTGCAGTCAAAAAGCTCGCTCGAATCGGCTACCACAACATTGTTGTCCTGGTCCGACTTAATGATATCGGCCAACGCCGCAAACGAACCCAAATCAAGCCACCGGCACTCCAGCTTTATCACGAAAACCTTCTCCGCCTTCTCCATAACAGCATAGTCTATGCTGATTTTCGGAAGCTTCGGAAACCACTGCTCGAGTATCCGCCTCTGGTTCGGCCCGTCCCAGCTCCCCTCAATCTTCCCCAACGGCTCCGTCGACTCAGGCAGAAATTTCGACAAACCAGAAAGAATCGTCTTCGCCTTCCAAACAAACATCCCCGAGTTCCAAAGGTACCGCCCGCTCCGAACATACTCCTTCGCCGTCGCTTCGTCCGGCTTCTCTTTGAAACCCTCAACCGAATATATCGTATTGCCCAACACTCGAGACCCACTCTCGGAACCAAACTTTACATAGCCAAGCCGAGTGCTCGCGCAGCTCGGCTGAATCCCGAAAGTAACCAGATAATCAGGATTATCATTCACACAAGCCAATGCATCTTTAATCGCCTCCTGAAGAACCTCCGGCGGCTCAATCAACTGGTCCGCCGTCACCACCGCCATCGTCGCCTCCGCGTCATACTTGTGCAGAATCGTCGCGCCAAGACCAATCGCACCGGCCGTATCGCGAACCGCAGGCTCCGCTATCACATTGCCGGATGGAAGCTCCGAAAGGTCCTCACGAACCACGTCAACGTAATTGGCACTCGTCAGAACAATGATGTTTCTGCTGTCGAAAATCCCGACCAGCCTGTCAAAGCAGCGACGCAGAAGCGTCTGCCCGTCAAGCAGCTTCAAAACCTGCTTCGGACGCTTCTGCCGACTCAAAGGCCAAAGCCTCTTGCCCGTCCCCCCTGCCATTATAACCGCATAATTCATCTCTAAATCCCCTTCATATCCTCACACGACTCGAACAGATATCACGCAAAATACGCCGCGTCAATTTCACCACGACCCCGAATCCGCTCAGCCAGCTCTTCGTAACCCGCCGCTCCCATAAGCGCAAAAGTCGCGTTCTTGCCCAGCTCCACTGCAGGCTGATTGTAAACGTCAATCCCGAACAACGCACCGGCAAACGACGTCGTCACCTCAAAAAGGTATATGAACTGACCCACCGTATAAGCATTGACCTTATCGAAAATCACGCTCAGGCACGGACGACTGCTCTCCAGAAGCGCATATTCCGTCGCCTTCTTCTCGCTGTTAAAAAGCCTGCTCAGCTCCGCCCCCGCCAGGTAGCCCAGCTCCCCCGCACACTCAGGCGCCGCCCCTATCGTAACATCCCTTGCAAAATCCTCCACCTGCAGGAACGTAAACAGCTTATCATTCGGCCCCTCACGGTAAAGCTGAACCTGGCTGTGCTGGTCCGTCGTCCCAAGTGCCTTCACCGGCGTCGGCCCAACGTGCACCTCATTGCCCGCCAAATCCTTCGCCTTGCCCAGGCTCTCCGCCCACAACTGTCGGTACCAATCCGCCAAATCCTTCAGCGCAAAGCTGTACGGCATCATCACCGAAATACGCTTGCCGTGGTTGTAGAAATAGTAGTTTATCGCCGCGTTCACCGCCGCAGGATTCCGCCGAAAATCCTTACTGCTCACCCGCTCGTCCATCGCACGAGCGCCCGCCAGAAGCGAATCAATATCAATCCCGCACATACAAGCGCTCAACAGACCGACCGCGCTTAGAACACTGAACCGCCCCCCGACTCCGTCCGGCACCTCCAGAGACCTCAGTCCCTCCTCCAACGCTATCTTGCGAAGCGTCCCCTCATTCCGGTCGGTCGTCGCAATCACACGCCTGCCGAAACCCTCAGCCCCAAATCTGTCAACCAGCCGCTTACGAACAATCAAAAACTGACTCGCCGTCTCCGCCGTCCGGCCGGACTTGCTGATAACGTTGAAAATCGTCTTATCGAGCCTCGGGTCAAGCCAATCCAGAAACGACGACAGTTGTACCGGGTCGATATTGTCGAAAACAAAAAGTCGCGGACCCGACCGCTGAGCATCGTCAATATTATACATATACGGATTAAGAGCCGTCTGAAGTGCAATATTGCCCAGCGCAGAACCGCCAATCCCCAGCACAACAAAATTCTCGCACCCGTCCCTGACCTCATCGGCAAGCCCTTTGACCCGCCCGGCAATCTTACTGTCCCTCGGCAGGTCCCTGTAAGGCGTCTGCCCAGCCTTCCTTTCATTGTTCAACTGCCCAATTAAAGGCGACGTCCGTTCCGCCAAAGCCTCAAGCTCTTTCGCACTAATGCCATGCTCAGCCCCTATCGCCTCTTCCGTCACGTTCTTATAATAGAGCTTAACCTGAGCCTCATCCATAACCGTCCCCTGTAAAGCTATCCCTGCAAGCCTTGACAAAACCCGTAACGTTCACCACGCAACCGGCTTTTCATACCGCCTCGTTAACCATCTTAATCTCTTTGAACCGGCAGAAACGCTCCAGGTCCCTGCTGATGTCGCCATAGCACGTCACCCGGTGCAGACCGTGCGACCAGTTCTTCCACAGCTTCTCCGCATCTCCGTCGACCCGCACCGTAATCTTCGTTCGACAGCCGCGGTCATCCTTCAGCGAAACAGGAGTATCAATAATCTCGCCGGTGAAATACCGCAAAAGCTCCGTATCAATCAGCTTGGCCTGCGTCACCTTCTGACCCAGACGCATTTGCACCTGCGTCACGACCCCCTCGCGCCGTTCCATAACGCTTCGCAGCTTATACGGCGCAGCGGGCCCCGCCGGACCGTCCATCTTCGTCGTACCCAGGCAATGCGCCAATATCGCAGCGTTCTTCGATTCATCTATCGTCGGGTCGCTGATAAACCCAGGCCTGCCCGACAAACCCTGAAACAAAATATGCGTCATCGCAGACCGCAAATCAGACTCACATATACCGCCAAGCCCCATATTGTTCAGCCTCGTAAACCCGATGCAAGGATACGCATACGCCCGGCAAAGCGGCTCGAACATACTGCCGTAGCAATCCGCCGTCATCACCGTCGCACCCTCTTCATCCAGAAGCCTCTCAAATGCCAACGCAAGTTTGCACGACTTGAATATCTCTTCACGCGACGGCTCCACAACCTGCTCTGCCCCCGCCACCCAGCGCCTCGCCTCTGCCTTGGCGTCACCGTCCTTAACCGCATCACACGCCGCCAGCACACGCTCCACGTCCAGACGCTTAATCTCGGTGCCGAACTTCTCTCGAACGCTTTGGATATACTCGGAAGGCATCCGCCGGCCGCCGCCCGTAACGTTCAGAATCTTAGCCTCCCGCAAATGGTGAATCGCCCTGAAAGGCCTTATCGCCGCCGCCAGTTCCTTATAATCACTCGTGAGCACACAATCCATCTTCGAGCCCGCATCCTCCTTCAGCAGTTCACCAAAATGAATCCACTGATGTCCCGAATAAGGGACCGCAAAAACCATCGTATAATTGCCCGCCTCCAGAATCTTTCTCAATATCCCTCCCGTATCCATCGTCAGGTGAATCACCAATACGCCGTCCACGTCCTTGAGCCTGTTCTGAAGCTGCCCGGCCTGCTCCACCGAAGAAACCAGCTCATCGACCACAAACTCCACATCGCGCAATTCGTCCTTCAGCTTGGCAAACTCAGACTCATAAAAACGTATCTCTTTCTGCAAATCGAGCTTAGGCTTCGGCCAGTAAGGATTGCCCGGCTTTGCCATATACAACCTCGCAACCTTCACCTTCGTCCCCCGGCACCCCGGACTAATCAGCTTTATCCCTGGCGAACTACCCGCAAATGCTCCAGCACCCGGACCCGCCAGACAAAATACGCCCGCCGCCGCCGTCAACTCCAGAAACCCTCGCCTGCTAATCCCGTCTTCCATCGCTATCTCCTTGTTCTGCTCCCCATTGCAAACCATCCCGCCGGCCCTCGCCGCCGGCGCCCTATAGCTTCAATAGCCCTGCATATTTTACCATCAGTGTCTTTGTCTGTCCCGCGGTAAATCTCACAACCACAACGCTGTTTTCACCCATATCCACAAACTCCTTCACCGTCCCAATCCCGAACGTCTTGTGCCTGACCAATTGCCCGGGACGAAAACTCGCCACCCCGCCTCCAAAACCGTCGCTCTGGTCATACGCATATTCGTCCACCTCCTCGCTGCCGTCAAAATCAAGACCAAGCTCGAAAAGAAACTCAGAAGGTATCGTTCGAAGCAACTGCCCCCGAAACGTACGGTACCTGACGTAACTCAGATTAAGCCCGCTCTTGGCGCGGGTGACTCCCACGAAAAACAGCCGACGCTCCTCCTCGAGGTCGTCCTCGTCATCGCTGCTCTTCTCATGAGGAAGCAGACCATCCTCCAGGCCCACGATAAATACTTCTTCAAATTCGAGACCCTTGGCCGCGTGCAGAGTCATAAACGCAACACGCTCACTCGACGAATCATACGCGTCCGTATCGCTGAAAAGCGCCGTCTGCTGAAGGTACGCGAGCAGACCAGGCTCTTGCGCCTCGGCATCGTACAGTCGCGCGCCGCTTATCAGCTCGCCAACGTTCTCCGCCGCGTCTTGCCCTTGCACATCGCCCCCCTGAAGCCACCTCTCAAGCCCCGATTCCACGAAAACTCGCTCCACAAGCACCGCAACGGACCCGTCAATATCCTTCTTAAATCCCTCTATCAGGTCCACAAAAACCGCTATCCTGGCCCTGGACGCCTTTGAAAGGGTATCAATCCCCGCCGCTCGCTTCAGACCCTCGAAAAGACCGATATTATCCGAAGCCGCAAACTGACGAACCCGCTCAATCGTCGTCTTGCCTATGCCCCGCGTCGGCGTGTTGATAATACGCAAAAGCGCAACTTCATCCGCCGGATTAACAAGCACCCGCAAATAGGCCAGAACGTCACGAATCTCTTTTCGATTATAAAACTCCACCCCGCGAACAACCTGGTACGCAATCTTGTGCCTGATAAACGCCTCCTCCAGCGACCGACTCATCGCATTGACGCGATAGAAAACCGCCACCTCACTCAGCGGCCTGCCCTGCTCCTGCAAATCCTTTATCTGCCGCGCAATCCACTGGGCCTCTTCAGACTCATCCTCGAACACATTTATACTGACCTGGCGCCCGGCCGGCTTCGTCGAAACCAGCTTCTTTTCCTTACGCCTCTCGTTGAAGGAAATCAGCTTATCCGCCGCAGCCAGAATATTCGCCGTGCTTCGAAAATTCTCCTCCAGCTTTACCACCGAAGCATCAGGCCAATCCTCCTCGAACGCCAGTATGTTACTGATATCGGCGCCTCGCCACCGGTAAATCGACTGGTCCGGGTCGCCCGTCACGCAAATATTGCCGTGCCCCGAAGCCAGCGCCTTTGCAATCCGGTACTGGGCATGGTTCGTGTCCTGGTACTCATCCACAAGCAAAAACCGAAACCGTTTACCCAGCTCGCTGCGAACCTCAGAGCTGCCCTCCAACAAAAACGCCGCATCCATCAGCAAATCATCGAAATCCAGCGCGTTGTGCTCATTGAGAATCGCCTGATACCGACTATATATCCTCGCCAGGGTCTTCCTGAAAAAATCATCCGCCCCGGACTCGAAAGACCCGGCGTCTATCAGCTTGTTCTTCAGCGTGCTGATTGCCTCCAGCATCCGACCGGGCGCAAAGTTCTTCGCATCCAGCTCGCACTCCTTCACCGCCTGCTTTACACACCTCGACTGGTCCGACTGGTTATAGATACTAAAATTGCCCCTGACCTCCGACCGCCGAACATCCCCGCCGACACTTCCCAACCTGGAAAAATATCGACCATACTGACGAAGAATCCTCACGCACAAAGAGTGGAACGTACTGATATGGGCGCCGCCCGATGCCCCAAGCCCGACCGCACGCTGACGCATCTCATTCGCCGCCTTGTTCGTGAATGTAATCGCGCAGATATTATAAGGACGAACGCCCGAATCGATAAGCGCCGCTATCCGGTGGGTTATCACGCGTGTCTTGCCGCTGCCCGGACCGGCCAGAACAAGTAACGGACCCTCGACGTGAAACACGGCCTGTCGCTGAGCTGGAGTCAATTCATCGTATCGCGCATCCTGCATAACAAAAGCCGCCCGTCCTTACGCCTCAGGCCCTGCCGGCACTTTCATCGATTCGGCTTTCTCACGCTTCAACTGCTCGTACAGCTTCGGCCTTTCAATCTTAATCCGTCCCAGCAGACTCTCCTGAAGGCTCACGGGAAACTGCCGGTCACTAAGAAAGTCCCGAAGCGCCAAGTATCGCAAACGACCAAACTCGGGAAGTGTTATCCGTTCTCCCTCCGGGAACTCGCTGTTGTAAAACTCGTAAACGTCCTTTGCCAGACTCTCCCTGCCGTAGGACTCGTCGTCGTCGCGCATCGCGTAATAAAAATAGCTCTCACGCAAAAGCATCACCACAATCTCTCTCACGTTGAAAATCATAAGCGACGTCAATTCCTCGATAAAACGCTTTCGAGCAAAAAGTGCAAGCGGAACCTTGGACTCCTCACCAGGATAAAGCTCTCTTAACTGGTTATAAATCCTCTGGGCCTCATCCTTGTGACCCGACTGATAAAACGAAAACACCGCGTTCTTCAGCATATTGCGGTGACCAATCTGGTGTGAGCTCAACCCCTCGTCGTTCGGGTCCGTATACTTCTCTATTACCTTGATAATCTGCTCATTATAAGCCTTAAACATCCGCAAATCAGGCCGAACAAATATCGTCTGACTTAAACGCTTGACTTCGCCCGAATCCTCCGATGGCCCCTTCTCCACCGCACTGTATATATATATCTTGCCGCTGCGAAACAAATCCTGAAGGCTGTGAACAACCATCCGGTCCGTGTTCGTCTCATCGCCCGAATACTTGCCCTCGCCCCCGGGCCCAACGCCCTTCTTGCCCGCAACGCGAAGACCCTTTATCGCCCAGTAAATCGCATGAACGTCCGGATGACGCCAGTCGAGCGGCAGACGGCTGTTGGGGTCCCTCCAGTCCACCGGACCATAAGTCTCGTTCAGCTCCTTCATCAAAACAGGGTCCAGCTTCCACACCTTACGAAGCTGATATGCCCGCGAAAAAACATCAAACTTCTCCAGAACTCCCGTGCCTCGGTACGAATCCCGCACTTCAAACGCCTCGGGATTGAAACGAGCGGGCTTCTGCAGAAACGACAGGTAATTGCCCACAAAATCGTCATCGTCCCCGAACCTCTCATCCGCCGCCCTGAGTTTCGTCACATACTCGGCGACATTCCCATCCGATACAATCTCCTGCCAGCCCGAAGGGGTCTTCGCCAGCTTCTCAAAATACGCATTATCCGCCGGACCGAGTAAAGGCTCCATCGCCAATGCCAACTGCAGCTTATAATACCGATGCGCCTCATCCGACACACCTCCAATCTTATGCTGGAATATAAACGCCATCTGGCGATACAAGAGTATGCTCTTCGGATTCAGCTCAATCCCGCGGTCGCGAATAAGCTCATAACCGTTCTTAACCCACCGCCATCTCTCCTCAGGCTGAGTCGCCGGAATCGCCGCACTGATGTTGTACGCCATGTTCCACGAATGAAAATCCCACACCGCCGCAAACCTCGGCTGCAAAGCCGTTATCCACTCGGCGAGCTGCTTCGCATCGAAAAACTGACCCTCTTCCTTCATCTTCTCCGCACGCATCCAAAGCACGTCAACCACCAGACCCCGAAACGCCCCCATCGCAACCGTCACAAACGCCAGTGAAGGAGGCGCATTCTTCAGAGGCTCGTTCACTATCAGCCCCATCTCCTTCCGCTGAGAATTGATATAGTCAAGACGCGTCCCGCCCAACACGAACAGGCCGAACGCAATCGAAATACACACCACTATGATTGTTATATCACGCGAACGCATCGCCGAACTCTAAACCGTAACCTTTGCAATCTCTCGGTAACTGAATATCAAAAGCGCCAAAAAACACAACAATAACGCCTTTATGCACACCATGAACGCCGCCGCCTTCGCCACCAAAACCCAGCTCAACAACCTCGCCGATACCAGAAAACTGCTCGGATTAAACCTGTCGAACCGGGGCAGAAGCCGAATCAAGGGCCTGAACGTGTACGAATACACGCCGCTCAGGTCCTCGCTCATATAGTCGAACGATTCCAGCACAAATCCGCTGAAACTCGCCGTAAAGAAAACCACCAGGCATACCAGTATCGCAACCGGAAATGACAGAAAACTCGCCGACAACAGACCCAGCGCCGCAAGAAACACCAAACGCAAGAACACCACAAGCGACGCCCTTATGAAATTCAACGTGAACGTATCGGCCTTGTACAAAATCTCCAGACCATCATCAAGAGGAAATATCACCGTCGTATTATTCAAAGGAAAATTCAAAAACGCCACACCAATATACCCGTCATCCGCAACCGCTTCGGCCGGAACCTCTATCTCGTAGAACGTCCGAATCAAATCCCTCCGGTCGTACTGGTAAATCGGCGTCTCAATCCCCGTACCATACCGTATCTGACGAAGGTCGCCAACCACCCACCGCCCGTACACCAGGTAACCGGGCGGATTCACCGAAACGTCATATTTGAACCGGATAAAAAGACTCTCGTTAGCATCCAGAGGCTTTACATCCTCGAACTCCCACATAAGCTCGCGACCAACCGCCGCACTGCGCTTCTGAAGCTCCTTCTGCTTCCGAAGACGCGCCATAATCTCCTTCCGTGACATACCCTTGAACAGCTCCTCCAGTTGACCGCCCTTCTTCAGACGTTCGTAACTCGCCTCAACCTCCTCACTCACATCAACCGCCGCCGGCTTCAGACCCGCACGGGCCGTGAAAAACTCATTCCTTACACGAGCACGCTCGTCTTCAGACGCATCGTAAAAACGCGGCGCTAAAATCGTAATCGTATATATCACCGCCGAAAACAAAATAACAAGACCCGCATCCAGAACAACCACACCCAGAAACTTGCCCAACAAATACTCGAACCGCCGAATCGGCTTCGTCAGTACCGTGTATATCTGCCTGTCTCTGATATCGCTCGTCAGAGTATATACGGAAACCACTATCGTCAATATACAAAGTAGGAAGCTCGTCAGCGAAAGCCCGTAGCTCACAAAACTCTGGCACCGGCCCTTCAGACTCCCGTCACCCGTCGCCGAAAAACCCAGCGCGCCAAGCAGTACTACCAGCAGCACGATAAATACAACCGCTACTTTCATCCGCAGCGCCTGCTTGATAGTGTTCGCCGCTACCGCCCAGATACTACGCATCACCGCCTCGCTCCCCGCCTCCCTCCTGATGCTTATCCGCCTCCCGCTCTTTTGAATCCCCTGTCAACTCATCCAGAATATCCTCACTGCTCTGCTCGTCCTCAGCACCCATCTGCTCAACAGGCTTCGTCTCAGACCCTTCCTCACTAACCACAGCTTTCGGCTCAGACGGCTCCGAACGCTTTGTAAGACGCTCCAGCAACTGCTCGTCCGCCTCAGCCACTCCCGAACCGGCCTTGTCACCATCTACAGCCTCCGTCTCCGCCGACCCCCAAACCTCCGAACCCGACACATCCGCAGAAACAAGCTTATCCAGTACGCTGTCAACCGACACATCAGGCCTCAGAAAACCGCTTATCTGGCCGCTGACCAGGGCGCCGCTCGTAGACTGCGACTGCCGCTCCGCCGCGGCAACCGTCTTCATAAAAAACGTCTCCAGCTTCTCCATCGGAGAGCTCACTTCAATCTCCGATTCTTCACTCGCAACAACCTGCCTTATCTTCTCAACCGCCGCATCACTGATATTACCCGTCGTAATCTGCCTCTTGCCGGTCTGCAAAAGAAGCTCCTTAACCTCGCCCTCGGACTGGATGCGACCGCCGTAAAGTATCGCAATCCGGTCACAAATATCCTCGACGTCCGCAAGCAGGTGACTGCACAAAAGTATCGTCTTGCCGCGACGCGCCAGCTCCAGCACCAAATCCTTTATCTGGCGGGTCCCTACCGGGTCGAGACCCGTCGTCGGCTCATCCAGTATCAACAAATCCGGGTCGTTAATAAGAGCCTGGGCCAGACCAATACGGCGTGCCATACCTTTCGAAAATGTCCCCACCGCCCTGTTCGCAACCGCTTTCAGCCCCACCATATCAAGAAGAGCCTCTATCCGCATCTTCCGGACGCGACGCTTCAGACCAAACAACCGACCGTAAAAATCCAGCGTCTCACGAGCCGTCAGGTACCGGTAAAGATAAGACTCCTCCGGCAAAAAACCTATCCGACTGCTTATTCTGCTCTCCGTGCTCTCACCGCCAAGCACCACCACCTTGCCCTTCGTCGGATAAAGCAGACCAAGAAGCATCTTCAACGTCGTCGTCTTGCCCGAACCGTTCGGACCAAGAAGACCGAAAACCTCGTTGTGCCGAACCTGAAGATTCAAATCTTCAACCGCGCGCACCTTCGCCCTGCCCCACCAATCCGAAAAAATCTTCGTCAACGAAAACGTCTCAACCGCATATTCCATAATATATCATCCGCACTTCAAAAGACTACGCAGCCACGCAAAAAATCAGGCCCTCCGCTCCTAACCCGACTCTTCTCCGTAGCGAACAAGACGAGCACTGTTGAAAACCACTATCAATGAACCGACAAAGTGCAAAAACGCCGCATAAACCGCCGGAAGCCACGCCGCTGCCGCAGCCCAAATACCCAGAATAATAAAGATAATGCCGACCGAAAGATTCATAGTTATCACCCGACGTGTCTTCCGCGAAAGACGCACAAGAAATCCGAGACGATTCAAGTCATCACTCATCAACGCTATCGACGCCGAGTTTATCGCCACGTCACTGCCCGCAGCGCCCATCGCAATACCAAGGTCGCCAGCCGCCAGGGCCGGCGCATCGTTTATACCGTCGCCGACAACCGCCACCGTATGACCGTCCTTCTTAATCCGCTCCACTATCGCAAGCTTGTCATGAGGAAGACAATGCGCCTTGTAATCCGTACAGCCAAGCTCCGCCGCTACTCGACTGGCAACCTCATCCCGGTCGCCAGTCAGCATTGTCACACGCTTGACGCCAATGTCGAATAGCTCACGCACCGCATCTCCCGCCTCCGGACGAGTCTTGTCCTGAAGACCAATCCAACCGATGCACCGTGAATCCTTCGCTACATAAAGTGTGCTGAAACCCTGCTCCTCATCCAACAAAGGACCCGCAATATCACTCATCGCAATATCGTGCTCTGCTAGAAAACTCTCCCTGCCGACCATAATCACACACGATTCAACCGTCGCACGAACACCCTTGCCAGGAGTCTCCGAAAAGTCGCTCGCACCGGAAACCGACACATTCGCCTCCTTCGCCACGTTCTGTATCGCACGCGCCGCGGGGTGCTTGCTCATCTGCTCCGCAGAAGCCGCCGCTGACAATAACTCACCTGCCTCCACACCTTCGGCCGGCGTCAGCTTCGTTACATAAAGCCGGCCCGTCGTCACCGTACCCGTCTTGTCGAATACCAACGCCGTAATCTTGCCCGCAACCTCCAGGTCCGCAACGTTCTTTATCAATACCCCGAGACGTGCCGACGCGGATATCGCCGCCACCATCGCCGTCGGCGTCGCTAAAATCAACGCGCATGGACACGAAATAACCAGTATCGTAATTGCCCGGCTGATGTCACTCGTGAAAAACAAAACTATCCCGGCTATCATCAAAATCGTCGGAGTGTACCACTTAACATATCGGTCGACTATACGCATAATCGGTATCTTCGTCTGCTCCGCCTCAATTATCAGAGACTGAACCTTCCCTAATGTCGTATCCTTGCCCGCCTTGGTCACCTTCACGTCCAGAACGCCCGTCAGGTTGTTCGTCCCCGCAAATACCTGCGTCCCCGGAACCTTATCCACCGGCAGAGATTCACCCGTTATCGTCGCCTCGTTAACTGAGCTCAGACCATCCACAACTTCCCCGTCCGCCGCTATGTTATCACCCGGACGAACACGAACAATATCACCAGGCTTCAAACCGGCGACATTAACCTCCCTCTCGTTGCCTACACCGTCCAGAAGATTCGCCTTCGTCGGCGTCAGCTTGATAAGCGACTCTATGGAAGCACGCGCTCCAAGCGCCGTCCGGCTTTCTATCAGCTCGCTCAGAAGCATAAAAAACGCGATAATACCCGCCGCCGTGTATTGCCCCGTCGCAAACGCCGCCAGTATCGCAAGGGCAACCAGCTCATCCATGTGCATCTCTTTGCGAACCAGGCTCTTTATCGCATGCCACACTATCGGTCCGCCAAGCAAAACCGCCGCTGCCATCGCCATAAACTGACCCTGGTCGCTACCGACGCCGTAGAAAAACCGGGACACCCCGCTGTTTATAAGCAATACCCCGCCCGCAAGCGTCGCCAGAAGTGCCATACTCACTCGCATCTGCTTGCCGTGCGTCTGCTCAGCAGTAATGTCTTCCTTCAAATGTAAGTGTTCATGTGCCATAAATCGTGCCGTAAATACCTCTAATTACTCCTGAGCTTTATCCGCCTCGCCGACCTTCGGCTTAAGCGATGGGTCACGGTTAAGCAAAATACGTATCTCACGCCCCATCACACCCTCGGCCGGCTGAAGAAGAAATTTCTCGTCCGCATTCACAAATATACGCTCCATCGCCTCAACGTATATCTGCTGAAGTACAAGCTCCGGACGCTTACGATACTCCGGAAGAATCTCATGAAGATACTCCGCCTGCGCCTTGACCCTCTCTACCACCTCCGTACGGTATGCCCGAGCATCTGCTATCCTTTCACGGGCGGCGCCCGCCGCCTGAGACCACAAAAGTTCTCTCTCCTCCTGCCCAACCGAACCGTCCTTGATAACCCCGAATAGCTCCTCCGCCACAGGACCCGCCGCCTCGTTCAGAACCTGCTCCGAATGCGTCCTTGCTTCGCTTATCTGCTGCTGACTCGCCTGACTTGCACTGATATACGCCTGAAACGCCAAATCCACCTGGCGAGGCCACGTGCTCCGAGTCAACTGAAGCGACACTACCGCTATCCCGGCGCCAATCGCGTCCAGCTTCGCCTGAACAAACTGCCTTACACGATTCGTCACGCTCGCCACCCGCTCGAACTTCACCTCGTCAATCGTAAAATGCACCAGCGACGTCACCACCGCATCCTCCACAACACTCTCAAGAAGTGGATTCACACTCGCCGCAATCACATCCGAAAAATCCTGACCTGGCCGAGGCGACTTAACGTAAACATTGCAGTAAAACGCCTCCGGGTCCTCGATTCGGTACGTCAGCTCCCACTTGCAGTGAACAATCCCGTAGTCGCTGCCCTCGCCGCCAACCGCAGCAGGACCACGCTCGCCGCGAGTCAGGCAGTAACCGTCCAGAATCGGACGCAAAGGCGAACCCGGACGAACACGTCCATCCTCACCCGAAAGCAGCTCACGCTTGCTCTGAAAATACCAGAAGCTGTTAATCGCAAGATTGACCTTCTGACCCACCGGAATCTTCACTATCTTGTCTATCGGATAAGGAAGCAGCCACTTAAAACCAGGCCCAAGAACCCTCTCATCTCCTGTGCCAACAATCTTCCCGAATCGAAGTACCAGGGCCTCCTCGCCCGACTCCACCGTCCGAAAACCGGACCCCAGAAATATCAACACCAGGATAAGCATAATCACCTTCAGTATCCCGAAGCTGATGCGAAGCGCCTCCGACAGGTACTTGCCCGCGGCGCCAAGCTCCTCAGCGCCCCTCTGCCCGGACGCCTGGGGCCCTGAAATCCCGTTCTTGTCCTGACTCTGACTCTCTTCTGCCATATCTGAAGTTTCGCTTCCCGAAAACTTATTTCCTCGGTTCTATCTTCGGTATCTCACGAAGCAGCCTGAAAGGCTCGATATCCGTCGGAACCACGTACGTCGTCCGCTTCGCCAATATCTTCTCAAGTGCCTTCACATTGCTCAAAAATATCGCGAACTCGGGGTCCTCTCGAAGAAGTTCATAGTACTTCGCAGCCTCGGCGTCGCCACGCGCTCGTATCGCCGTCGCACGCGCCTCCGCCGTCGCCAGAAGCTCCGTCTTCTTCGAATCCGCATCCGTCCGTATCCGGGTCGCAAGCGCCAGACCCTGTGAAATAATCTTTTGAGTCTCGCTGTTACGCTCCGCTCGCATCCGCCCAAACACGTCCTTGCTGACATCCTCGCTCACGTTCAACTGCTTTATACCGACCGTCTCAACCGCAATACCATAGTTCGCATCCGAAACCGAATCACTCAAACCACGAGTCATCTCATCCTCAATCGATGCAAACCTTATCTTCGACTCATCGCTATTCACAAATTCCCCGAAACTGTGAAGACCAATCACCCGGTTCCGCGTGTCGTTAATCTGGCTCCGAAGTTTCTTCTCCGCCTCCTCGATTATCCCCTTGTTCGCGTTGTAAAAATCCAGAGGTTTATCTATCCTCCAAACCACATACGTGTTCACGATAATCGGAACTGCGCCTTTCGTTGTCGTCTCGCCAAGCTCCGGCTCAAACACGCGCATACGCGAATCGAACTTGTGCACACGCTCTATTGGTATCGGCCACTTAATATGAAGACCCGCTTCCGTAATCTCACGCACCGCCTTGCCGAAACGCATCACCAGGGCCGACTCCGTCTCACGAACCTCGAAGCAAACCAGAACCAGACCCATCCCTACAATCAAAACAACCACGAATATCCCGATAGCTACCCTTTTCATTTCTTGTTGCTCTCCTCAATCTCGCCGAAATCATAAAGATTCGGTGTCAGCTTCTCCTGAAGGTCAACTATGCTAACCTGTGTATCATTCTCATCCGCCACAACCACGAACTTCCGAATATCACCAAGACCACCCTCCAGCGCCGCCAATCGCTGCGCACGCTTATAAATCTCCGGAGCAGCACGATAACCCTTGAGCTGCCCCGCAAAACGCTCACCTCGCGCGCGAGAAAGCGTCGCCTTCTCGTATGCATAACTTTGCGACTCCCGCAGCTTCACAAAAATCTCACCCTTCGCCCCCGCAAATGCCTCATCCAGCTCCGCCGCGAGCCGCTCTATCTTATTCGGCTCGCCTTCTGCTTTCGCCTTCTGATACTCACCTGCCAGCCAATAAAGCCGGCTCGCCTCCTCAACCGAACCCGCCAGTTCACTCAAAGCCCTGTTACGACCCGCCTCCGCTCTCAAAATATCGGTCTGCTTCTTCTGAACCGCACCAACTACAGCCTGGTAATCAGCCGCCAGCTCCGGTGGTGGGTGAATCCCCTGAAGACCCAGAAACACAATCTCAACACCCAGACCCGCCTCATCCGCCGCCGCCTGAACTCGCTCCGTCAAAACTTCTTTCGCACGGTTCCGACCCGCGCCAAGAAGACTCTCACTGCCGTCAACCTCGTCGCCAACCTCTATCTTCGCACTCGCCGCAAACTTCGTAAGCTCGTTATAACATATCGCCTTGAGCCGCTCCTCGGCCTCGTAAATCTTCGTCCCGTCACGCTCCTTACGAACACCGTGGTTATAAAGAAAACGATACAAATCCTTCACACGGTACTGAACAGGAACAGCCGCCATAACCAGGCTGACCGGTATCGTCTCGCTCACCGACGACTCCGTCTCAGTCGCCACAAGAATCATATACTCCTTCTCATAATGCTCCTTGCCCCACAGAAGCGGCCCATAACCCCCACCCTTAACGTCACGCTTCGGAACAAAACCTATACTTATCTCAGAAATCCCACGCGTCGGATACTTATAAACAACATCTATAGGCCAGGGCCATTTGAATGTCAGACCGGAACCAATGCACCGAACCTCGCCGGCGCCGTCGAACGGATTGCCGAACCGCTCTATTATCGCCTCCTCATCCGGACCAACCGTCACAATACAGCTAAACAGATAGAATGTCACCACACCGAACAAAAACAGCGGAAGTATCGCCTTCTCCAGCAGCTTGTAAAACCACGTCTGAGAAACCTTAAAGCCGAACTGATAGTCAATCGCGCCCGCCGCAGTCCGGAATATCCCGCCCGGCTCGTTCACAAGACCCAGAAGCCGGCTGTCGAAAGCCGCACGGTGATACTGACCACGCAGACGAGGACGGTATATATCAAGGACAACGTTAAGCGCCGTCTCCACACCAAGCACAACAAGCAATATCGGCACCACACGCCCGATAACATCCACAATAATCCCGAACTTGAAATGAAACGATGCCAGCCCGACTCCAAGACCAAAACACAAAACCGCCGACGCCAACAGAATACTACCCCCCGCCCGAAGAGGCTTCCAACCCACCTCCCGCGACATCCCCGTCGCGTACCGCGAAATCAAAAAACTCACAAACGCCGCCGCCGTCAGAAGAACCGCACACAGAAGCGGCTCTTTCGTCTCAGGCTCCGCCCAGCCCCCACCGGCCTTCAAAAGATAAAGGCCAATCCCGAACTCGTATAATGCCGTCAAACCCGAGAATATCGGCAAAAACCACTTCTCGAACACAACCAGACGACGCTGAGCTACGCCCGCCAGACCCGCACGCTCCTCGGCGCCCTCGAAAATCCTGCCCCCGCCGTCTCCCGCCGAACGCCCCGAGTCCAGACGCTCCTGCTCAGCAAGGGCGCTCTGATGAAACTGCAGGACAAGCGCAAACCACACCAAAGCTGCGCACAGAAATACCCAGCTTACCGCAAAAACCGAAAAAAAACCGCTCCACAAACCCAGAAGAAGCGATACCACAAAGAACAGGATACTCAAGCCCAGCGATACCCCCGAAACGTTCGCCGCGCGTTTTGATGATACCGTCATATCTGCTTGCCGTCTCCACAAACCGAACAATAATGCCCAAGCCCCGTATCTAAGACGTAGCCAGGCCCTTTACAACCAGGAAACCGTGTACTATAACCATTATCGAAAATACACCATACAAACATTTGAAAAATATCGCCCGGAAGCGGCCTTAATCACCGACACAGACGTCGCAGGCCTGAACGGAAAGAGTAATTGAAAATGACAAAACTATTCACAATCGCAAAAAATACCTTCATCGAGACCCTGCGACAGCCCGTTTATCTCGTTATCATTGTCGCCGCCCTCTTCTTACTCTTTATGTGTCCGTCACTGACAATGTACACGCTCAGCGACGACAACAAACTCTTGCGAGAGTTAGGGTTATCTACGCTCTTTCTAACCAGCTTGTTCATCGCAATATTCGCCGCCTCAGGGGCCGTAGCAGAGGAAATCGAGAATAAAACCATCACAACCGTCCTCTCAAAGCCCGTCAAACGTCCGATATTCATCATCGCAAAGTTCCTCGGCGTCGTCGCAGCCGTCGCTCTGGCACACTATATCTGCACCATCGCACTGCTTATGGCCATCAGGCATGGCGTCATCACCGCCGTATGGGAAACACACGACTGGACCGTCATCGTCGCAGCGGCAGCCATCGTCCTGCTCACAATCGTACTAACCGCCTTCTTCAACTATACTTACGACTGGAAATTCTCCTCCACCGCCGTCGTCCTCGCCGCCCTCTTCGCCACCGTCGCAATTGCCTTACTCGCATTCGTCGACAGGGACTGGAAATTCAACCCCAAAAACAACGGGATAAACACCGTCGACATCTACGGCTCAGCCCTGCTCTTCTTTGCCGCCGTCATCATCTCCGCCCTCGCCGTCGCATTTTCAGCAAGGTTCAACATTATGGTCACTCTCGCCGCCTGCGTCGGTTTATTCCTCCTCGGCCTCATCAGCGACTACGTATTTGGCCAAATCGCCGACCGCAGCCTTTGGGCCAGGGTATGTTACTTCATTATCCCCAACCTTCAGATGTTCTGGATTAGTGACACCATTATTGAGGAGAAGACCGTACCCTTGAAGTACATCGGCATAACCGCCTCGTACGCCCTCTGCTATTCCACCGCAATACTCGCCCTCGCCATCGCCGTATTCCAGAGAAGACAGGTAGGCTAACCCTACCTGCGATTCACTTCCCCCTTCGACCTTTGCCCTGTACACGTTCGCGGGTATCGTTCGTAACCGTACAGCCGACATTAAGAGTATCATCGACGTTCACCCACTGCGGATAACTCGTCGGCACATCCACCTCAAGCTGCACCGCATAAATAGTACACGTAGTTGTACTCGTCAAACTATCGTTGTCCGTTACACGCAGTCCCAACGTATATTGTCCCGGCGAAATCAATAATGATATCGTCTTGAGCTCCTTGCCTCCTTGCATTTTTTTTCAGGAAAAGGATTCCGCTATTTCTCTTGCCCAAGGCCTGTACCGAGTCCAATTGCGCTGACCTCGACGGCAACAACAACGTCAACATGTCTGATTTTGCCACATTGGCGGGTGATTGGCTCAGAATGACCATCGAATGAGAGCGAAGGAGTGTGAAAAAACCCTAAGTTTGAAGAGGGAAAATTCTTGCCATTTCGACAGAAATTTGGTAGAGTATGGCTAAAAAGGCAGAATACGGAGTGTGTCGTGAGTGCTCTGAACCGAGCTTCTGATAATTGCTGGCACGGATGTACCGAGAGGAACGTGGAAATGGGCAAGAGAACAAACCTGAAGACGAGGCTCGCAGCCCAGCAAAGCACCCGGGGCCTGCGTATCGACTTGGAAGAGAATTTCGAGAGGGTGAGAACTATGAACACAAAACCGACAAAGAGAACGCGGACCATAAAATGCGTAAAACAATTGGTCTTTTCATGCACACTGACAATCGTTGTTCTTGCTGGTTCAGTATTTGCTTCACATAACGATAAGCGGCAAGGACATACGCTTGGGCCATGCGTCGCTGTCTCCAATGATTTGCTCAGGGCGTACGAGCCGGACTACGAAAACTTCGTAGGAGTGGAAATTGCCGACAAGATAGTCTACTTTCAACAGAGGAAAATAGAGGAAGCGATCGTTCAAAGAGATTATATCCTTTATCGCTTCGACAAACGCACACAAGAGTTACAGGACATGAGAATTAACTGGAGAGACGACCTGCCGGAAGAACTTCCGCAGATAATTGCCAAAGAACAGGCGCAATCGATGGTTGAAGGTGAGGTGCGATTCTCCCGACTTTTCTACATATCTGGCGAATCAGATGTTTTCCCAATTCGGCCCGCTCCTGAGAATCCGTGCTGGGTGATAGAAAGCTTCAAGCAAGGCAGGATTACTGTGACAGTTATCGACGCGGTTGAAGGTAGAATTGCGGGATACGGTGTCCCTCCACCGTACACGGCGTTTTCTTTGACCGGGCCCATAAATTTTGAGGAGGAGGATTGCAGCGATGGATGGGACGGCTGGTATGAAAATGCCAGAGACTGGTTTAACACAATGGGCTACAACACGGAAGCGATAAGATGGCCGACGGAAGAGGAGACAAGAAACCACATTCAATCTGAGACAACGGTGATGTTTTATGAGTTAGCTCACGGTGGTTCCTACGGTTTTACAAACGCGTGCTGGGATGATACCTCGGCAGATGAGATCGAAACCTGGATTGCTGATCATTACAAAATGCCGTTTGCCTTTATAGGCAGTTGCGGAGGCATGTGCGACACAAACGACGGCACGCTTTCTTACGAACTCAGAAAGGGTTCTACCGAGAATAGCGCTACGGTAGGGTATTGCGGTATGGGTGGTTCACCCTGCGCGGAGGAGTGCTGGTACGGTGACTATACGATTCCTTGGCAGACGGCGCTGTTTAATTATATGAATCAGGGCTGGACTGTGAAGGCGGCTTTTGACCAGGCGAACGCAGAATATCCGGCCTGTGGAGTCAATGGTTGCATGAGATTCGCGGGAGACGAGGCATTTGTCGTGGTGCCTGTGGTTATAGGAAGAGGTGGCAAAGCGCATTCTCCCAGACCGGCGGACAAGGCCACCGATGTGACCCTCAACGCGATTCTACAGTGGACAGCCGCAGTTTCCGCGGATTCGCACGATGTGTATCTTGGCACCGACTTTAACGATGTCAGCGAGGCCAACAACTCCTGGCCGGCTGGTATCAGTGTCTACAAAGGTAACCAACCTGTTGGTACCACCAGCTATGATCCCGGCGGTCTCGAACCCCACACCACTTACTATTGGCGGATAGATGAGTTCGACGATCCCTGCGTATCGAAAGGGAATGTCTGGAGCTTCACGAGCGGAAACTATATTGTTGTGGACGATATGGAGTCCTACAACAACACTAACAACAAAATATGGGATACGTGGATAGATGGGTGGGAAAATGCGACCGGTTCGGTTCTTGTCCTTGGGATTGACCCTTGCGACCCCGTGCACGGCGGCAAGCAATCGATGATGTTTTTCTACAATAACGATAGCTTCTCTGCCTTGTACAAGTATTCCGAGGTCTACCGCACATTCTCTGACCCCCGTGATTGGACTGTTTTGGGTGTAAAAGTCCTGACGCTGTACTTCTATGGCGACCCAGGCAATGATGCCAACGAGACTGAGCAGATGTATGTGGGCCTGGAAGACAGTACAGGAGCCGGCAGTTATGCAGAGCTTAGGTACGGCGACAACGACGAGGATATGAACGACATCAAGGAAGACCAGTGGCACGAGTGGAACATTGCCCTCATGGACTTCACTGGCGTGGACGCGAACGACGTCAACAAGGTCTATATCGGCTTTGGTGACAGAGACCATCCGGTTGCTGGTGGTTTAGGTACCGTATATTTCGACGATCTCCGGCTGTATGCGCACAGATGTATTTTGCCGGGCCCATACGCGGATATAAACGCTGATTGCGTGGTTGACCATAAGGACCTTAAGATAATGGCAGAGCAGTGGCTCGACAACGGCAGCCTTACGGCAGATCTGTGCGAGGATGATATGGTTAACTTCAAGGATTTTACTGTTCTCGCGGGTGACTGGCTTGATGAGAACCTGTGGCCGTAACCTTGATTTTTGGGGTGAAAACGCGGTCAGGAATGCTCTCTAAAAAACCTTGCTAAATCACCTATTTTAAACTGGCGCGATGGCTTTGATTCTTGTATACAGTCAAGAATGAGCAATGCAACCAAATCCCCCAAAAAGTCCCATTTCTCCTTCATTCCGACCTTTTCTTTCAGTCAGCTTCACCAACCAGGCCAATCTAATTGGCCTTGTGCACGAAGGCAAAGCTTTGCGGCAAAGCTCGTTTTGCAGGCAAACTTTGCCGAGCACACCAAAGCTGACTGAATACCTCTGAACTTTTGCCTTTTGCACTTTTCGCTTTAAGCTTTTACTTTTTCTCTGTGGCCCTCGGTGCCCTCTGTGGCCAGTTATATAATATCCCCCAAAAAGCAACCAAATGCGCAGGCGCCCAACGGCAAAAAGCAGAAATTTTGAAAAATTCTTACTCCTGTCTATATAAGCACTTACGATTTCCCAAGACTGCAAAATACCCAAATTTTCGCACCAAACGCGCAGGTCGGCCTAAATATGAAGGGCGCCCTTTTTTCGCGCCCAAAAAAGGAGTATCGAGACTATGCTGACGTTCTCAACTGAAAATACGTTAAGCCTGGAGCCAAAATCTCCCCTTGGCGTTTTCGCCTGCTCTACTATCTACTTTCTACTTACTTCTCCTCTGTTGGGGGTGTATGCGCACACAAAACAACACCTTTTTATGCAAAACAAAGCCAATTTGCCAACCCCTGCTAATGAACCTAACCTCAGCTCTAACAAGCACTTACGAACACGAACCACCCCTGGAGGCCCCAAAAAACAAAGCCAATCCAAAACCAATTGGCAAAAAAACCGCGACCCTTGCCAAACTTCACCAAATACGAGCTACCAGTTCCGAGGTACGCTCCTCCGTGCCTATAAGGCACCTCTGGCCGGGGTTCCTCCGCTACACGCAACCCGCGCGCACAAAACAACACCTTTTATGCAAAACAAAGCCAATTTCCGGAGGGCTGATAATGACCGTAACCTCAGCTCTAACAAGCACTTACGAAGAAAAACCACCCCTTCGACCACCAAAAAACAAAGCCAATCAAAGCCAGCGCTTAACTCACACGAGAAGCCCTTGTCCCCCGCCCCGTCGTTTCGCCTCCACCAACACCGACCGGCAAAAGGTGGCACGTTGAGCGCCGAGTATTGGTCATTGAGTATCAAGAATGGTCGCTGGCGTCTTTGCCGCCTGGTCTGGGTTGTGTTTTCGGGACGCATTTGCCCCTTACTGTTTCTTCCGACAGAGGCGCCTTGGCCGTTTATCCCTTAGAACCAGCGAACCTTTGAGATATTCAAAGGGATGGCAGTCATCTGGACGGTTGTCTTAAACTGTATGGCCAAGTTGGGATTGGGTATTAAGCCAATCCAACGGTCGAACCGCCGTAACGGCGCTATACACATCAAGTAGTTATTGGTTCAGCGTACTATCAGTGAATCAATTGCTTCTTGGCCTGGGTCTTTCGCCCATCGCAAGCTCTTTCATCCTCTTCTCGAATTGCATCTTCTTGGCCGCGACAAGCTTTTCAATGGCCGATGTTGTCTCTTTAGCCTTTTCCTTTTTCGCTAATTCGAGAATCCCACTCAACTCACCCATCGACTTGTCATACTCCTGATATACAGTTCTTCGGCCCTTAAGCATTAAAATTTGGTCTTCAATTACGCCGAACGATTTCATTCGCTCTTCACGCATTTTCCGGGATTGTTCTCTTAGCTTGTTTCTTTCTTCTTCAGAGAGTTCCTGCCATCTCTGTCGGCTTCCTGAAGACGCTTCCATCGAAGTCTTTATCTTTGTGAGTTGGACCTCGATTTCGGAAAGGGCTTTTTGCTGACGCTCACGCCATTGTCCTCGGCGTGACCTCGCTGTGTCTGCTGAACTCTTAGCGGTTGGAGTTTCCGGCTGGGCAAAGCAAATCCATGCCAGAGCCAGAACCAGAACCATACAGATACTGAGAGTTGAAATAATACGACGGTTCATAATGCTTGCCTCCAAAAAAATTAGAAAATAATGTTTCGTCCAAGCTCCTGTGCTGCCATTTTTTTCTATTCACCACTCTGAATCTACAAAGTATACCGTAAGATAGACGCAGAAGCACTCTTTTTTATTGCATAGAATCAGACCGGGAGCGGTGGTGGCTTGCAAACGGGTGCATTTGAGCTTGCGGCGACGCACGTGGAGGGGAAGACTTAATAGAGTTGAAATTTTTTCCTTCTCAGGGTATGTGCGCAGGCGGCAGCAAGAAGGGGGATGTTGAACGAGGAGTGTGGGTCATTTAGCATCAAGGCCGGGTATGGCGGGTTTTGGTGCTGACTTTGGGCTATTTGTCCGGTACGAGGATTTGGATGTCTTTGAAGAGCACGTGCATATCCTTGCTGCCGTGCAGTTGCAGGGCGAGGTGACCTTCGAGTCGGCCGGGGTCGTCTTTCAGCTCGGCAGTCTTGTAGCCGTTGACGTGTACAACGATGCGTCGGCCGTGGGCAGAAACGGTCATTTGGTTCCACTGCTGTGGTTTGAAGAACTTTTTGACCTGGTCCGGAGTCGGCTTAACAACCCAGGCCCTGCCGCCTGTTTCATACAGGCCGCCGATATCTGCGCTCTGGTCGATTTCGGCCTGGAAGCCGTGGACAGCTACGTCACTTTGGACTTCGTCTGAGCGGAAGTAAAATCCGCTGTTGCCCTTGATGGCTTTGAACTTGAGCCGGGCGGTGAAATCGCCAAAGCGCTGGTCGGTGACGAGCAAGCTGTGGCGCGGCTCGTCTTTCGAGCTTGTCGCGACGATGATGCCGTCGCGGACCTGCCAGTCGCCGCCGGGAAGAATATGCCAGCCGTTAAGCGACTTGCCGTCGAACAGCGGCTTCCATATATGTCGGCCCAAATCTTTTATGCGGATGTTTCGCCAGCGGACGGTCAGCGGCTCGTTTGATTTGGTTAAGTGCACCTGAAGTCCGATGAAACCGGTAAGTGTCATCGAGTCCACGAGGTCGGCGGCAGGGATGTCGTTGACCCAGGTCTTTATCGAGTCGCCGACGGCTTCGATTCGATAGTGATTCCACGCGTCCAGCTTAAAGGCTTTTCTGGCCGGGGCGTTGTCTTTTAAGTCGGCGAGCCAGCCGCGTCGGGCCTCGTCGTAAACGCCGCCGCTCCAGGCCCGGTGGGAGGGGTCGATTTCGACCTGATAGCCGTGGACCCGGCCTTTCTCGTAATCTTTGAAACTGTGGCTTCTAATCTGGATGCCGGAATTCAGGTTGGGATGCACCTTTAATTCGAGCTCCAGTATGAAATCGCCGTACGTTTTCTCGGTACAGAGGAAGCTGTTGGGCGTGTTGGGGACAGTGATGCCGACGATGGCGCCGTCTTCGACCTTGTATAGTGCCTTTCCGCCGAGCTGCTTGAAACCCTGGAGAGTTTTGCCGTCAAAAAGCGGCTGGAACTGAACCTGTTTGTCGGTTCTGACGTGTGCACATGACACGAGCAGAACTGCTGCCAGGAGAAGCGTTGTGGTTTTCGTCTGATTTTTCAAATTTCTGTTCATAATGTACCTCCCACAAGTATGAGGTTCTCTACCATTGAGCCTCGATGTACGGGCCTGTCGGGCCCTTGGGTTTTGGTTTGGGCCGGGATTTAAGTATCGCATCGGCAATTGAGATGTCACTTTGTCGAGTAATCTTGATATTCGAAGAATCGGTCTGGACAACGGACACTTTTTCTCCGAGGGCCTCGACGAGCTGAGAATCGTCGCTGATGGTGCTTTTGTCGAGCTTGTCCAGTTCGGCGTATGCTTTCCTGAGCAGCTCGGCTTTGAAGACCTGCGGTGTTTGTGCCTCGTATAGTCCGCTTCTGTCGGCGGTTTTAATAATCGCGCCGTCCTGTACGTGTTTTAGTGTTGCAACGACGGGACAGGCGAGGATTGCGGCGCCGGTTTTGGCAGCCTCGGTGATGACGGCGTCGAGCCACTGCTTTGTCACGCAGCATCGCACGGCGTCATGCACAGCAACCAGGTCGATGTTGTCCTTGACCAGCGCCAGTGCCGTTTTGACGGTATCGAATCGCTCGGCGCCGCCGAAGCAGATTTTCGTGCCAAAGAACTCGAGGTTCACGCCCCATTTGACGGTCACCAGCTCCTCGTCCTGGGGCGGGATAGCCAGCAGAATCTGCTTTACGTCGTCGCGGTCGGAGAAAAGCTCGACGCTTCGCATAAAGACGGCTCTTCCAGCGACATCGACGAAAGGTTTTTTTCTTTTTCCGCCGAAGCGGCTGCTGTCGCCGGCGGCACAAATTATTGCAGCAACTTTGAGAGCCATAAAAGCTGTTCCTTAAAAATGCTCCACATCACACATCGCAGATTCGCACCGCCTGTGCCAAAGACGTCAGCGGGTCTCTTGCGGGAATAAACTCCTGAGCAACGTAGTCCTTGAAGTCGGTCTTGACTATTGCCCGCATAATAGCCGGGTAGTACAATTCCTGTGTCTCGTCTATTTCGTGCCGGCCCGGATTGCCGCCTGTATGATAGTGACCGATGTATTCCTTATAATTGCGAATCGTTCGAATTACGTCGCCCTCCATAATCTGAGCGTGATAGATATCGTAAAGAATCTTCAAGCGCTCTGAGCCGACTTTTTTGCACAGTTCAACGCCCCAACTCATACGGTCGAACATATAATCCTTGTGATTGACCTTGCTGTTAAGAATTTCGATGCAAATGGTAACTTTTTTCTTCTCGGCATATCCGACGATTTGTTTGAGAGCTGTGATTGCATTTTTAAGTCCAACGTCATCGGTCACACCAGCCCGATTGCCTGAGAAAGTAATCACGTTTGGGAATTTGTATTTGGCCGCGGCCTCGATACTCTCGTGAAGCTTGGTTATGCACTCCGCATGGTATTTTTTATTATTCACGCCCCGTTCGATACCGTGGCTGTTGACCATCGCACAGACTAAAGCGTATTTCCCCACTATCGGCAGCTCAGCAGGTGAAAGCAGTTCGACAGATTTGAGGCCTATCTTCGCGGCTGCGGCACACAGTTGGTCTAATGATAAGCGTTTGTAACACCATCTACAAACCGATTGGTTGATACGGCCATTCTTGATGACCCGCTGAACCTCAGTCTGGCTGGTCTTTTTGCTGGAGGGGTATCCTTTGGGGGCCAAAGCACCGACAACTGTCCCCGCAGCCATTAGAGAAGTATTGCGGACAAAGGTCCGCCGTGAAAATTTATCATTTTTTTCACCGTTCATAAAATCCGCTCCTTTTTCACTTTGAATAGGTTCTGAGATTTTCTTTTATACCAAATCGCAATCTTCCAATAGCTGTATCCAGGGTATAAATGACCACCACCAGCCTTTCCTGCTTGGACTAAAATTCGATGCCTTGCCTGGCGGATATCCCTTTATCAAATGGATGCTTGATTTTTTTCATTTCCGTCACCAGGTCCGCTAATTCTATGAGCTCCTTTGTTGCGCCTCGGCCGGTCATTACAATCTCAACCGCTGGGTCCTTACGGTCGATGATTTTCTTGATATCGCCGAATGCGGCCAGGCCCCTGGAGAGGCAGAATACGACCTCGTCAAGAATCAACACGTCGTAGAACCTCTTCTCGGCGGTTTGTGCGATTCTTTCGAGAACGTCACTTATTGCCGTTGTGGTCCGGGCGACTGCTTTGTCATCGTCGAAGGATTTTGCCGTATCCCATGGCATGTCAAGGGCTTCGACCCTGATTCTTATGGCGCCGAGCTTCAGGGCGAAACGCTCTCCGATGTCAAGAGAGGGGGGCTTTAGGAACTGGTAAATCAGCACCTTGTTTCCCTGCCCGGCCGCCCGCAGGGCCAGTCCGAACGCAGCGGTGGTTTTACCTTTGCCGTCGCCGGTATAAATCTGGACAAGACCTTTAGTCAGCATAGAGGTATATTAAGTCCGAGGGCGGAAATTATAAACCATAAACTTGGAAAATCAGGGATTCACCGGGTTGGACCTTGCGGCGGCTAAACGGTGGGCTATATACTTTTGGCCCGCGGCAGAGGTTTCAACTTTGAGGCTGTATCGAGAGCGTCTATATTGTTACGAGTTTCAGCCTTTGGTGGGCATCGTCGGCCTGTTCGCCCGGCTTGAACGGCAGGGATTCTGCGAACTGAACGGCCACGCGGTGCACAAAGTCGTTTACCTTTTCTATCCTGCAGATATTAGCGTTGCGGACAAAATCTTTCATATCGAACGAATCATTGTCGCCGAAGCGAGGCACACTAAAACGCGCGGTGATGCGCTCGCCGAGGCAGGGACAACTCTCGTGGGTGTAGCAGGTAAAGGCGGCGCCACGGCTTGAAATGTCAACCATCTGGCCCTGTGCGAGTTCTCCGTTGAAATCCTCGGCGAACCACACGGGCCAGTGATAACGCAGTCTTTGCTCACTCCTTCGTTCCATTGTCTCTTCCATCATAAACGCCTCCAGGAAGCCATTGTCTGTTGCTTTCAAATCGACTGCTTCAGGGGGTAACTTTATCGCCCGGCGCCGAGAAAATCGGTGCCCTGGGAATTGCTAATACTCATTGTGCCGTTTTGTCTCAAAATGAAGGAACCATCGGGTGAAGTTTTGTTGCAGGATTTTTGCGTTTTTGCCGGGATGTTCCTATAACCGACCCAGCCGGTTGAGACAAGGTGCACGGTGCTTTGCATAAGGCCGGACAGGATTTCACGCTATTTGAGCCGGCATAAGTCCCGCCCGAACTTGGGAAGGAAAAAAAATGATTGACCATGCGTGGTCGGCGTGAGAATATGGCTTAGGTAGGGACGAATTCAGAAAATGCTGTATTCGACGAAGGAGAGAATCAAATGGAACATCCTTGCAACAAAGAATCAGCGGCAGACCGTGTGCTTGGTTTGGCGTTGGTCGTATGCTCGGTTCTTTTGGCAAATACCGCTCTGGGGGTCGTCGGCAAACAGAGTGAGGAAATTGGCTGGCTCAGCGCAGCTCAAAAGGAGGGGCTTAGTGAAAAGGACATCAAGGTTCTGCAAGAGAACCGAATACTTATCGCAGACCAGACCTACAAGCAGGTTTTCGAGGCGTATCTTAAAGGCACGGTGCCGTTTTTCATAACGAGCGATTCTCTGCTCAACGCCTACCACGTTTTGTACGAAGAGTCGGTACTGCGGCTGGAGAATGCCAATGCCGGGAAACTGCCTGAGATACTGCGGACCATTCACGATAATCTGTCAACGGCTGGTGAAAAGTGGAAGGCGAGCCCGGTGCTGGCGGCAGCGGCCAAGAAACGCGCAGGTATTATCATCGGAGTCGGACTAAGGCTTTTGGACGATAGTTACCGGACGGGTGATAAGGAGCTTGATGCGATTATTGAACGCGAGGTAAAGAAGGTCGTCGAGGCAAAGGCAAGAGAAATGCCGGCGTGGTTGGGCAAGGCGGATTCGACTTTCCTCGGCTTGGATTACAGCCGATACAAGCCGCGTGGTTTCTATACGAACTCGGAGAGGTTAAAACGTTACTTCAACTCTGTAGCGTGGCTTCAGTCGATTCCCTTTAGGGTCAGCAAGGATGAGGAGCTGGTGGCTGTTCTGATGCTGGGCAGTTGTGTTCCGCGGAGCCGGTTCGCGGGGCATATTGCCAAGACGAGGAAGTATGAGGTTTTCTTTCGCGGTTACCGGATGTTTATTGGTTCGGGGGACGATTGGGACCTTTTGTATGCCGGGGATGTGGCACGTGGGGTGGCAGGACATGATTTGAGCACCGATGTTCTGGCCGGGTTGAAGCAGAGGCTGATAAAGAAGGCGATGCTCAACAGCGAGGGTCCGCAGATAAACGACCAGTTGCGTTTTGCCCCCTTGGACCCGAACGCAACGGCGGAAGCTAATTTTCGGATTATCTCGGCCTACCGCACACCTGACGGGATTCTCTTTCAGCGAACCACCGACCTTCGCAGGTTTCGGCGTGATTTTCCGAATGGTCTGGAGGTGTGTACGGCTTTGGGTTCGCGTTTCGCGCGGGAGAAGCTAACTTACAAGGACAAGGAGAAACTTCTCAAGACAATAGACGAGGCGAAGGCCCTGTTTTTGGGCAAGAGTCTATATTTTGGTTACCTTAGATGCCTGGCAGCGCTGCTTGACGAAGCGGAAAAGGATGCTCCCGGGTTTATGAAAGGCGAGCCGTGGCAGGCGAAGAGTTGCAATACAGCGTTGGGGGGCTGGGCCCAGCTTCGGCATACCTGGGCGCTGCAGGCGAAGCAGACCGTCCATTATGCGGGGCTAACAATGCCGCCCAAAGGTCTTGTGGAGCCGGAGCCGGAATTCTACAGCCGAATGGCGCTGCTGGCACAAAGGACACAGGTTATTCTGGAACAAGCGCATTTGTTCGATATGGATTATAATGACACAGCGGTAATGCTGATGAAGCTTGCAGATTTGCTCGAGAGGACCGGAACAAGGAAAAACCTGAACAAGGAGATAGATGAGGTTGGTGAAGAGAAATTCAAGGACTTCGAAGTTGCATTCATGATTATGCACCACTTTGTGGACCCTGATGACAGAGAGAACCTTCGCAAGCCGGCCCGTAGGATTCGCGAGATAGCAAAGGACCTGCGGAAAGGCAAACTGCCACAGGATTCCCGCGTGAGGCGTGTACTTGAGGAATTCCAGGTTGACATCAAGGCCTTGTGGGAATCGCTGGGCGATATCAGCCGGCGTCTTGAGATGCTGGCTCACAAAGAGCTGAGGGGCAAAGACTGGAATCAGCAGGACGAACTTTTCATTAGAGGCTATGGGACGCGAATCGCCAAGATTATGCTTTACGGGGGCAATTCGTATCTTTCACCGAACGATGACGCTCCGCGCGTTGTAGATGTCTATGCCAATCCTTACTCGCTGGTTCCGGAGCATTATCTGCATGTAGGTGTTGCTCGACCTCGGGCTATGTACGTGCTCTATCCATGGCGCGGAAAGCAAATTCTGTGCAAAGGTGCTGTGATGCCCTACTACGAGTTTGGTCACACCGGCAGGCTCACCGATGCCGAGTGGAAGAAGCTGCTGGATTCGGAACAGCGCCCATGTCTTCCGGAGTGGGTAACGCCCATCTTATGCTTAGGGGCAGGCAACTGAGGCGGTTCAGCATTTGCAATGTCCCCGGCTGCCGTGAGTGGTGTGCAGTCACGCCGCTGCAGCAAAAGCGTGCATTTGCTTTTTTACTTGTCAGCAACCGTGCAGGCGGGTACTATGTTAGCTGGAATGTTCAGACTGGCTTTTAGTACTAACAGAACAATTGATACATTGGAGGCAGAGCGAGACAAGATGGAACTCAATCGTCGTGAAATGTGTAAGGTGCTGGCAGCGGGGGCGGCGGCCCTGGCACTGCCGGCAGAAGAATCGTCGGCTCAGGAGAAAAAAAGCATGCGCAAAGTACTTTTACCTATCGGGGACGGCTCGGAGGTGCTGGACACAATGTACCCTTACTACCGCATCGCCGAGGACGACTATGAGGTTGTAGTTGCCGGGCCGGAAAGACGCCACTACCACCTGGTCATACACGAGGTTCCGCCGGGGGCGGACCCGGCGTGGGACATAACACGAGAGTTGCTCGGCTATCATCTGGAGGCCAAAGTGGCCTTCAAAGAGGTTGACCCGAGCGAGTACGCGGGCCTGTATGTCTCAGGTGGGCGGGCGCCCGAGTATCTCCGATATGACAAGGACCTGTTGCGAATAACGCGTCATTTTTTCAAGGCCAACAAGCCGGTGGCTTCGTTGTGTCATGGCGTTGAAATCCTCACCGCTTCGGGGACTATCAAGGGCCGGAAAGCAACTACCATACCCAAGTGTGCCCTCGATGTCGAACAGGGCGGGGCAAGCTACACGGCAGAACGCTGCACAGTTGACGGCAACCTGGTCACCGCTCAAGGCAAAAAGGACCTTTCGCTGCTCTTGAAGAACTTTATGCGGATGCTGAACGCCTCGGCGGGTACGTAGACGCATAGTCGCGAGCAGGGGACAATCCGGTTTGGAGACCGGCGCTTTGTGCCGAGCCGTTACGGCGCCTGACTTGCAGCGGTTTGTTGCGAGCGCTTGCTGATTTTGCGCACGAGTTCGACGAACTCTCGGCCGCGGTGCTCGTAGTTGTCGAACATATCGTAGCTGGCACAGGCGGGACTCAGCAGAACGACATCGCCGCCGGTTGCACATTGAGCGGCGTGCTCGACTGCTATTTCAAGAGAATCAACAATTTCAACCTGTGCCTTGTTTTGCGCGGCAACTTTAATCGCCTCGCCAATCTTTCGAGCCGTCTGGCCTATCAAAATTGCCGCTTTGGCCTTTCGAGCGATTCTTTTGCCCAGCTCGTCAAACGGTGTGTGTTTGTCGTATCCGCCGGCAATGATAATCACCGGCTGGTCGAAGGCCTCGATGGCTGCGATGGCGGCTTCGGGTGTCGTGGCCTTGGAATCGTTGTACCAGCGGACGCCGCTCAGTTCGGCGATTAGCTCGAGACGATGAGGCAAGGCCCTGAATTCCGGCAGACGGCCTTCTATGGCATCATCTTTGACGCCGAAATACCCGGCAACAGTGACCGCGGCGGCAAGATTCTCGAGGTTGGCCCGGCCTGGCAGGGCAAATGCGTCGCGAATCCGTTCGCTAACGTCATCGGTGGAAAACTTGATGCATACCCTGCCGGCCTCGCTGTTGTATTTGTCGAACCATTCGGCTCCGATTTTGTCTTGAGCATTGAAGATTGAGACGGCAGGGGAAGCGTCGTCCGGCTGCTGAAATTTGAATATATTCTCCTTGGCGGCACAGTAATTCTCGAATGCTCCATAACGGTCGAGGTGGTTGGGCAGAAGGTTGGTCAACAGCGCAACGTGCGGCGCTTTGGCCTCCTGTGCCAACTGCTCTATCTGAAAGCTCGACAGCTCCAGAACAACGAGGTCATCGGGCGTGATTTGATTTGCTATGCCGAGCAGCGGTTCGTTGCCTATGTTGCCGCTGAACCAGATTCTGCGGTATTTGAAATCCGGCTGTGCAAGTGCCGACCGGAGAAGATGTGTGGTCAGGGCGGCGGTCGTGCTTTTTCCGTTGGCCCCTGTTATTCCGATAATCGGGGCGGGGCACAGGTCAAAGAAAATGTTGACCTGCGCAGTTACGAACTTGTTGAGGGAGCGAGCCAATTTGACAAACTGGTTGTCCGGCGCAACCGCAGGATTGACGATGACAACGTCAGCCTGTTCGAAATCGCGCCGCTGGTGCGAACCGAGGCGGTATTCTATCTGCTGAAACTGCTTGAGCTTGTTCAGTGAATCGCTTAGCTGCCCGGCTGTGGCGAGGTCTGTTACGACAACCTTTGCCCCGGCGTTTACGGCAAATTCGGCGGCATCAAGCCCGCCTCCGAACCGCCCCAGGCCCATAATCAGAACGTTCTTGCCGGAGAGAAAATCCGTTTTCATATATGTATCTGCATTGCGTTGGAAAGGTCAATCTTGGCGTCGATGACCGCCTGTTCGATACATCGTTTCCAGTCGTCACCGAACTGCGATTTGTATTCGGGCTTTTCGTAGGCGTAGATTATCGAGCGTGATGCGTTTATAAGAGCCCCGGTGCCATCGGGTTTGCAGAAGCGCACACAATCGGCGCCCGAGGCGCCCTGGGCGCCGTATCCGGGTACGAGGAACCATATCTTATCGTACTTGTCGCGCAGGGCCGTGGCGACTTGCGGCGAAGTTCCGCCGACTATCATCCCGATGTTGCTGTAGCCGCTCGAACCGATTCTCTCCGGCTGATTGGCAACGCCGGCAATTAGCTCTGCCAGTTTCTCGTACATCTTTTGTCCGTCGGCGTCGGCGAAATCCTGTATAGCCGCCGCGGAAGGATTGCTGGAGCGCACCCACACGAAAATGCCCTTACCCTGTTTGTCGGCCATCTTGGCAAAAGGTTCTATCGCCTCGAGACCTGCGAAACCGTTTATGGTAATCGCGTCGGGAGTGAGAGTATCCTCCAGGCCTGTCAATTCCGGGTTCTCGAGATGTGCCGAGGCATAAAGCTCCGCGGTGTGCCCGATATCGCCGCGTTTGACATCGCCAATTATTTCAAGGCCCAATTCGTCCGCCTCGGAAATCAAGGCATAATATGTCTCCACGCCCTCCCAGAAATACTTCTCGAAGAACGCGATATTAATCTTTATCGCCGGGACCACCGGGGCGACAATCCGCATCGTCTGGGTGCAAAAATCGAATATCGCATCCACCGCGGCGGCAGCGTCGAACTCGTCGTTCATATCGCGATGGCTCCTTATAGCAGCCGGCAGGCGACTATAAACAGGGTCCAGCCCCACAACCAGAGAGGTGTGTTTAGCCCGTACAGCCTGGCTCAGGCGGTCGGCGAAATGACTTGCCATCAGTTGCTCCTTTCTATTGGCACGCAACAATTGACCTGCGAAAAGACTTTCAGCATCTTCACTTATCACTATAATCGCCGATGTATTCGGCAGCAAGACAGAAATCAAAAACTGGACCAATGAAAAAGAGTAAACCAAAGGCAGGCAAGAAAAAGCGAATTAAGAAGCTCTACTGGCTTTTGTTCGACCTGGCTGTCGCGGCGGTAGTGTTGGCTTTGCTGCTCTATAAGCCGGCGGCGTACAAGCCGCTGCAAGCGCTCGGCGACGGACGGCAGAGCAAATACCTGACGCACGTATTGCTTCCGGAGCTTCACAACCGGGTCCAGCGGGGCCAGCCTTTTGACCTTGACGTCACCGCAGAAGGCATCAACGACATTATAGCCCATTCGGATTGGCCCAAGGAGACGGGCGGGGCAAGTTTTTCGGCGCCGCTGGTGCTTTTTGTGCCTGAAAATATTGTAGTAATGGGAACGGTCACGCTCGAGAACGTGGAGGTTGTTGTCACAATTGGCGTCAGGCCCAGCCTTAACGAAGAGGGACTTTTGAACCTGGAAGTTGTGAAAGTGAAGGTTGGCGCCGTGAATCTGACGCCCATCGCAAAAATAGCCGCCAGGAGGATGTACAAACAACAAATCGAGTTGATGTCCATTGACAGGCAGGATATTCGAGCGGAAATTGCAGCTTCACTGCTGAACGACGAGCCTTTCGAGCCTGTATTTGAGGTCAGGCCTATTCTGGGGACCGCTGATATCAAAGTGCGTATAGAAAAGGTAAGCATCGAGCAGGGCAAGCTCACCCTGCACCTGGCACCGCTTCGGGACTGATGCTGTAGTCTAAGGCCCGCCGGCTTTTCTATTGGAGCGCAGCATACTGATAAACAAATTTTTCTGCGGCGATTGAAAATGCCCCGTCCTTGTCGAGCTTCAAATCGTAGCGCCAACTGTTTTCATTTTCCGGGCGTGTGCATCTCACCAGGGTGACCGATACAATCCAGCCGGCATCAGTGCCGGAAATAACGAGTTGCCAATCTTCAACGCCTTGCTCAGCGAACTGCTCAATAAGGCTTTTTCTTTTAGGCATATGCGTCCGAACGGTTCTGTCTATAAGCTCGGCGAAAACGAGCGTTTTTTTGAAGGCCTCGAACTCAGTTTCCACGGGCTTCTTAACGGTGGCAAGGAAGCCTGCCACTTCCTTCGGCTCGGCCAGCTTGAATGCCTGTTCGCCGCAGGCCATCAGGTAGGTACTGTCAGGACCAAACCCGGCAATGTAACGTTCTTTGTGAACCGTCACATTGTAGAATTTATAGGGCTTGCACAAGTCTGCCGCCAGCGGCGAAACATCCTTCGGGGCAACTGCGGTAACATCTTCGCGGAACAGACGTCGGGCTGCATTGGCAAGGTCCTGCGGGTCGTTGACGTCTACGAGCACCAGGGGCCGGAGGTTCTTTCGAGCGCCTTGGCTGCGCAGCAAATCGACAATTTCATCGTGGTCAGTTTCTTTCGCGTAGTCCAGAGCAGTCTTGCCGGCATGGTCCGTGGCGTTGACGTCTGCACCTGCGGCAATCAGAAGCTTGGCGATTTCGGTCTGTCCGTGCCAGGCGGCGCCGTGCAGAGCGGTCTTGCCGGTCTTTTCTGTGGCATTAACTTCCGCTCCGGCGGCTAACAAAAGCTCGGCGATTTCGCGCAAATCCCGGAAGGCCGCTATATGCAGCGGCGCCAGGCCTATAACATTATCCTCCTTGGCGTTGACATCGGCGCCTTTGGCGATAAGCAGCTTGACCATCTTCTTATCACCCTTTTCCAATGCGACGTTCAGGGGGGTTCTGCCGTATTTGTTGCGGGCATGCACCGCCCGGGGATTTTCGGCCAGTATGGCCTTGGCCCGGGCAAGATTTCCCTGTTCTAAAGCACTGTGAATCTTCACAGCAAGCAAATCTACGGATTCCTGAGGGTCCGGGATCCTGATGGTCGCCGGCTCCGACGCCGATTTGGCAAAACTGCCGACCAGGATGGAAATACAAGCTATGAACGCCCACACACAACATTTGCCTACATTGACTGTTTGCATCTGTGGCTCCTTTCTTTGCCTGTGTCCGGTAGATACAAGCCTCTTTCCGGCGAAAACTTTCGCCTATGGCTTGACCCGCAAGCACGGTTGATGATAGCTTACCATCGTTTATGACGCAAGAACCGGCACAGGGGTTTACAGGTTTTTTTCAAAATTGCACGAGATATGTCAGGGGCCGACACGCACCTCAGGGCTTGACAAGAATGGCGGCAGCGTGATGGAAGTAGCGTCGTGATAGCCAGCCAAGCGTGGAAAATACCCTTTTGAGGCCCAAGGCTGGTTTTTTCCGGACTTTTGCTCTCGGCGGCGAAACTGACCATCAGATTTGTTAGGGCGCACGATTTTCGCCGGAAAAGCTGCGAATTTGGCAAAAAAGTTATTGCTATCGTCAACCTTGACGATTAGTATAGGAGGTTTGACTATAACGATTAACGGCTGCCAAGGCATAAATTGAAGGTGCTGAAAATGGCTTTAACAGGATTAGCAAACCGTGCAGAGTAGAAGGATACAACTTCTGTACGGCTGCTTTTGTACGGAAATGGTGGCCTGGGAAACGTTGTTTCTGCTTCGACGATGTGAGCCGAGTGAGGTTTGGGCTCCGGTTTGCAGGGTCTGCCAGGGTGCGGACCTTTGCAGGAGGCGGACGATGTGAGGTGAGCTGAAAGATAACCTCTGTTCGGTTTTGGGCCGTCGAAGTGGAAACTTGTTTGGATAGTTTCCACTTTTTTTTGCTCGTGGAAAGGTAGAAAGAGAAAAGACAATGAGCCAGGAACTACTGAGAATCGTGGACAATATCTCGCGTGACAAAAACATCGATAGAGAGTCGATATTTGCCGACCTCGAGGAGGCTGTGGTCTCGGCGGTCAGAAAGCACTTTAGCGACCTGGACAGCGACATCACGGTGCAAATCGACCGCCAAAGCGGCAAGTTCACCGCTTTCAGGGAGGGTGCAGAAATTGACATACGACAGCTTGGGCGAATCCCGGCGCAGACCGCCAAACAGGTAATGATTCAGAAGATAAGGGCCAACGAAAGAGACAGCATCTACAGTGAGTTCAGCCAGCGAAAGGGCGAAATCATCAGCGGCACGGTTGTCAGGTATGAAAGCGGCTCGCTGATTGTCGACCTGGACCACAGGATTGAAGCTTTCATGCCGAAGAACGAGCAGATAACCGGCCAGACCCACCGGCCCGTCGAAAGAATTCGATGCCTGATTCTCGACGTCAAGGAAGTCTCGAGCCAGGTACGAATCATACTTTCCCGCACACATCCTGATTTTATCAGAAGACTGTTCGAGCAGGAGGTGCCTGAGATTGCCGAGGGTGTCATCGAGATTCGGGTCCTGGCACGAGAGGCAGGCTATAGAACAAAGGTGGCCGTTGTCTCGCTTGACGACAAGGTGGACGCTGTTGGCGCCTGCGTGGGCGTGCGCGGGAGCAGAATAAAGAATATCGTCGATGAGCTGGGCGGCGAGAAAATAGACATTGTCCGCTGGAACGATTCGTCACAGGTGCTCATTACCAACGCCCTGATGCCGGCAAAGGTAAGCGAGATTGCCTTGTGTTTTGAACTGGGCAGGGCCACGGTAGTTGTGGACGAGGACCAGCTCAGTCTGGCTATCGGCAAGCATGGCCAGAATGTTCGGCTGGCCGCCAGGCTGACCGGCTGGGACATCGATATACTCACACCGGACGAATACAACCAGGGCATAGAAAGGCTGTCGAACTGCGTCAAAGCTGTACAGGGCGCCGACGATACGCTGATAGACAAGCTTATAGCTCTCGGCGTTATATCGGTGCTCGATTTGGAAGACGTTGGACCGGAACCGTTGATTAACGAACTGCATATTGAACCGGATATGGCTAAAAAGCTGGCAGGGGCGGCAACGGAACACAGTAAGCAACTGGCTGCTGAGTCGAACAAGAGGCACGCCGAAGACCTGTTGGAGCAGCAACAGGCCGAGGCAGCCAAGGACCAACAATAGAACATCCGGCCTCGACGCTCTGTAAGAGGATTCTTATTGTGAAAAGTTGACTTGCTTATGGCTGCAACGAGAGTTTACATCCTGGCCCGGGAGCTGGGCGTAAAAAGCTCTGCTATAGTGAATAAGTGCGAGGCTGAAGGTCTGGATGTGAAGAACCATATGTCGGTGATATCCGCCGGTCTGGCGGCTACAATCCGCGAGTGGTTCAGTGAAAGCGAAAATGTCACCACTGTGGAGACAACTCAAAAGGTTGACCTCAAAAGAGTAAGAATCAGGAAAAAGACTAAGAAGAAAAAGGCGGTAGAAGAGCAGGAGCCGAAAGACGCAGAGCAGGAAAAGACAGAAGAAAAAAAAGTAGAGAAGATAAAGAAGTCCGAGGCTAAAAAGAAGCAAGAGCCTGATAAGCCTATACAGCCTGAGGCAGAAGTTGAGGTCGCTGAGCCCGAACCGCCGAAGGCGCCTCCCAAAATAGTGCCACCGAAAGAGCCCGAGCCGATAAAGCCCGCCGGACCTATTCTGGAAAAACCGGCGCCGGCTCGACTGACAGGTCCGGATGTAGTGCGAGTTGAGAAACCGGAGCCGCTGCGGCGGCCCAGGCCCAGACGCAGCGAGCCCGTGACTGAACCGCTGATATACAGCAAGCAGGACGGGGACGCGCTGCAGGTGCCTGTCGGGAGCGATGTTGTGGGGCCGGCAAGCCGCCACAAAGAAAGAACTCGCGGACGCAGGCAAGACGACAAACAGGTACGAGCCCCAAAGAAGTTCAAGTTCGGCAGGTTGCGACAGAGAGACATTGAGGAAAGGCAGGCTCGGCTTGATGCGGCTGGCGGCGAAGGTTTGCGCCTGAGGCCGACGCGGAGAATCGCCGCGAAGTTGCGGGCTGGGGTGGCGGTGTCCGCAAAGCCGACGAAAGTCGTTGTCAGCGAGCCTATAACAGTAAAAGCGTTGTCTGCCGCCTTGGCGGTTAAGACAGGTGAGATTATCAGTAAATTGATACAGCAAAACGTAATGGCTTCCGCCAATCAAATCATCAGCAGCGACGTGGCCGAACTCGTTGCGCTTGAATTCGGCAGAGAGCTGCAAGTCGAACGGAAGGAACGCATCGAGCAGCAGATTCGTGACGAGTTCGAAAGGCGAGAGAGAAAGAATCTGAAGAAAAAGGCAGTTGTGGCTACCATGCTTGGTCACGTTGACCACGGCAAAACCAGCTTGTTGGACAGGATTAGGTCTACGCACGTTACCCAGGGCGAAGCCGGAGGTATCACCCAACATATCGGCGCCTATCAGGTTAGCTTAAATGACAGTAAGGTAACTTTCCTTGATACGCCCGGACACGAAGCCTTTACGTCTATGCGCGCCAGGGGCGCCAATATGACGGACGTTGTTGTATTGGTTGTTGCCGCTGACGATGGCATAATGCCTCAGACCGTCGAGGCGATAGCGCACAGCAAGGCGGCAGGTGTTCCGGTTCTGGTGGCTCTCAACAAGATAGACCTGCCGGGCTGTGACTTCAACCGTATTTACTCGCAGTTGTCTGAACACGATTTGACTCCAATTGAATGGGGAGGAGATACAGACGTAGTCAAGACCAGCGCAGTAACCGGTGAGGGAATAGACGATTTACTGGAGCATCTGGATTATGCTGCGGAATTACTTGAACTCAAGGCCGACGACACAGTTCCTGCGACGGGATGGGTCGTAGAAGCCAGGATGTCTGCGACCAGAGGACCGGTGGCGACGCTGCTAATCAAGGAGGGTCGGCTTGGCAAAGGCGCCGTAGTGTTAGCCGGCGCAGCTTACGGCAGAATCAAGACCTTGAGAAACAGCCGGGGCAAGAGCGTCAAAGTCGCTACGAGTTCGACACCTGTGGAAATCACCGGCCTGGGCGACGTCCCGCAGGCAGGGGACAGGTTCTACTGCCTGGACGATATCAACAGGGCCAAGGCGGCGGCCGAAGAGAACCAGGTCCGCTCGAGGGAAAGCTCTCTGGCCGAACGCACCCAGGTAACACTTGACAACCTGTTCAGCCAAATTGAGGCCGGTAAGGTAAAAGAGCTGAACCTCATCATCCGGGCCGACGTACAGGGCTCGGTGGATGTGCTTACCAAGTACCTGTCCGAACTCAGCACGGACGAAGTGAAGCTTAAAATACTTCATGCAACGCCGGGCGGAATCACGGAAGGTGATGTGGTCCTGGCTGAGGCGTCCAACGCCATTGTCATCGGCTTTAACGTTGTCGCCGACGAGCGTGTGGAACAAATTGCCGAAACAGGAGGCGTTGACATACGACTTTACAATGTTATCTACCGTATTACAGATGATTTGCGAATGTCCATGGCGGGGCTTCTTGAGCCGGAAGAGCAGGAGCAGACTCTGGGCAGGGCAGTGGTCAGAAAGACCTTCAAAGTTTCAAAAGTTGGAACCATAGCCGGATGCTATGTCAACAGCGGGGTTGTAACCAACAAAGCGCATGTGCGGTTGATACGTGACAATGTTGTGGTCAGGAACGCCTTGGCGGTCGAGTCGCTGAAGCATTTCAAGGACGACGTTCGCGAGGTAAAGACCGGGCTTGAGTGCGGTGTAAAATTTGCCAAGTTTGATGACGTCAAAGAAGACGACGTGCTTGAGTTCTACACAATAATCAAGGTTCAGAGAACTCTTTAGCGTACGCGCAAAGCCCGTTAAATGTGCGGCGCAAAACGATGGTGTGATTTGCTATGTCGACAAGGCGACAGCAAAAAGTGGCTCGTGTAGTGAAGGAAGCGGTCAGCGACGCAATCGCCAATCATCTTGGTGACCCTCGTATCCGGGGATTTGTGAGCGTCACGCGAGTCGATGTCGCTGCTAATTTACGCAATGCCGACGTTTATTTGAGTATCTTGGCGCGTGTTCAGGACCAGGACGCGGCGAAGCAGACAGACAAGAGCCTTGTTGCTCAGAAGCTGACGTTTGCGGCGATAACCCATGCGAAAAGCCGGATACAATCGCTGCTGGCCGGAAGAATGCGCACCACCAAGTTCTGTCCGGTTTTGCATTTTCATCAGGATGAGAGCTTCAGGAAAACGCTGGAGACTATGGAGTTGATAAACCGTGTAGCCGGCGAGCTTGCCGAGCCGGAAGAACCGGGCCCGGATGTCGGCAAGGTCTGACAGGTACTCGGCGAAAGAACGCAAGACCATTGCAGTATTAAGACACAAAAAGGGCGCCTATGAAAGATAGCAGAGAATACGCTCGGAAGCTTCGCAAGTTCTACCGCTCGTTGAAGCGGAAATACGCAAGGCCTGAATGTCCTGTTTACGATGACCCGATTGATGCGATTATTTACGGGACCATCAGCGAGAAGATAACCTGCCGGGCGGCGGACGCGGCAATGAGAAGGTGTCAGGGTTATTTTGTCGGCTTGAATGACCTGCGCGTCTCCCGTACCGAGGAGATAGTGGATGTCCTTGGCGAAGATACCCCCGATACCAGGGATACGGCATTGACGCTTACCCGGTTCTTGTATTCCATATTCGACAGATACAACGCCGTTAGTTTGAAGGCTCTGAAAAAAGCCGGCAAAAAGCCGGCACGCCAGATTCTTGAGAAACTAAACGTCGTCACCGACTTTGCAATTGATTACTGTATGCTGACATCGCTCCAGGCCCATGCCATACCTCTTACAAGGAGGATGATAGAGTGCCTCAGCAGTGACGATCTGGTTCATCCGGACGCCGACGAACAGCAAATAAAGGGTTTCCTGGCCAGGCAGGTCTCGGCCGAGGACGCATACCAGTTTTATGCTCTTTTGCGAACCGTCGCCGAGGCCAGACGAACCAGACAAAGGCAAAAGGCGGCCGCGAAAACAAAAAAGAAGGCCAAGAAAAAGTAACATTGGCGAAAGGAAGAAGTATTCAGGATGTCGAAGCAAGTATTGAAACTTGGCATTCCCGCGGGAAGCCTGCAGGGGGCCACGATTGAGCTTTTCGCTCAGGCTGGTCTTCAAGTATCGGATTTGAAACGAGGTTACCTGCCGCAGATAGATGACGAGCAGATACAGCCGATTTGTCTGCGTGCTCAGGAGATGAGCAGGTATGTGGCCGACGGTGTTCTTGATGCCGGGATAACAGGCTATGACTGGATAATGGAGAACGAATCGGATGTCGTGGAGGTGGCCGAGCTGGCTTACAGCAAGGCCACGGCCAGGCCGGCAACGTGGGTGCTGGCTGTGCCCCAGGAATCCAGTGTAACCAGGCCGGCAGACCTCGCCGGGGGTATAGTCGCAACTGAGCTGGTCAATGCGACAAAGAAATACTTTGAGCGGAAGAATATCGATGTCAAGGTGGAGTTTAGCTGGGGCGCTACGGAGGTTAAGGCCCGGCTGGTCGATGCAATTGTGGAGCTTACGGAGACCGGTGCTTCGCTCCGAGCAAACGAACTGCGGGCAATAGATACTGTAGTCACCTCCACGACGAGGTTCATAGCGAATAAGCGGGCCTGGCAGGACCAGTTCAAACGCCGGAAGATAGAAAGCATCTCAATCTTGCTCAACGCCGCGATTAATGCTCGAAGCAGAGTGGGACTAAAAATGAACGTCAAGAGGGCGAACCTCGACTCTATACTGAAAATCCTGCCTGCCGAAAAAAGCCCCACCGTTTCCAGTCTTGCCGATTCCGACTACATGGCGGTGGAGGTGATTATCGAAAAGAAGGTCGAACGAACGCTGGTTCCTGCCCTGAAGCGGTCCGGCGCGTCAGGAATAATCACGTATCCTCTCAACAAGTTCATACACTGATAATGTTGGCCGGACTCAGTCCCAAATCTCGCGGTTACAGGATTCATTCAGGCCGGCTTAGGTCCCTGAATTCGAAGAAGAAGCCGTCCGGCCTGCTGATACCGTAGAGCATTGACAAACCGAAATACTTACGCACCGCATCGAATTCGGGCAACAGCCCAAAATCAAACAAGTCAAGACCGCTTTGTGAAAGCACCAGGTTGAAACTGGAATTCATACCTACGTTGACCGAGGCGCTGCCGGGCTGGTCGCTGCCGGGCTGGTCCTTCTTGGGCTGCCTGAGCATCCACCAGGAAAGTTCAGTCGAGACCTCATCGTTCTTGATGCTGGCCAGGCCCACTGACGCCGGGATAGCAGACTTGGCCTCGGTAAACCACTTCGCAGAAGCGAGGGGCTCGGCTTCGCTGCTGCCCAATGCACGAACAGCCTTTTCCACGGTAGCTTCGGTTCCGAAAAGAAGGTAGGTGTCGGTGACGGTAAAAGCGAAAGTAGGCATCTGCCCAGCAGGCTGGACGCCGGGGCCTTGCATAGGTGTCCTTCCGGCAGGCAGGAAAGCGGGCAGCAGCGCCGAGAGGTCAACCAAGTATATGGTATGGCCCAAAAGCTCACGCCTGGCATCCGGCTTATTTGGCGCTATCATTTTAGCGTGAAAAAGTGACAAAGACTTCTCAAGAGCGTTGCGGTCATTAACCGCCAGGGCAATATATGTATCGGTCGGTTTTGAGTCGACGGCAAACGGCTTGTTTATACTTTGCGCGACTACGATTTGCGAGCCGAGGTGGTTGATGACGTCCTGTTTCAGTTGCAGACCTGGCTGGCCGTCCGGACCGGGTGGAAGAAGCGGCATATACATTATCGATGCGGCCTGAGGAGAAAACTTGGCGAGGATATTGGCCAGTTCATCATAGAATGTCCTGATGTTCAGGTTAAAAAACATTGTGGCGCAGGCGGATGCAGGTACAAATCCTGGCACTCTCAGGCCGGCGGATTCGGCATCGAGCATCTTGCAGACACCCTTTTTGGGACCGTCGATTTTCAAAAGTCCTTTGCCGTTAAATGAGCTGCCGGGCAGCCTGCCGACGCCGAGCGACCATGCCAAAGAATCAACGTTATCCAGGCCGAGGTTGGACAGCATTGCCTTGGTTCTCCCGGTGCTGTCGGCAGCAATGCCGGCCTGGACTATCTGCTTGATATTGATATACAAGTCGGCGTCGTGATGAGCCCCTGCGGCTTTCATTGCGTTCGTGTAGTCTCCGCTGGAGTCGAGGTTCCGGCTTGTGGCCCCCCCTATATGGGCAACGGCGAATTTGAGGATATCGATGTCACCGGCGACAAAAAGACAGTCATCGTAAAAGCAGTAGTGCACCTGCTTCGGCGGTTGCTCAACTGTGGTGGTTGGCGCAGCGTTGCTGTTTTCGTCGGGTACCTGCGAAGGTTTCTCAATCACCGTCACAATTGTAACGTCTCGGAAGTCTTCGCTTTTTTTATGGGAACCCTCCTCGACAGCTTTTTCGACCATCTTGCCCACCGCTTCTTTTATCTTCGCGGTGTTCTGGCCCCATTGAGTTGCCAGAAGAAAGGCAGGCTGCTTGCTGTCTTTTGCCTCCGGGTTCAGGACGAAAGCAAGGGCGACCCTGCCCTCGGGAAGAATACCCGTATCGACTATGACCTCGGCGATTCTGTTGCGCTTTTCACGCACCTTGTCGAGCACCTTGCTTTTGAAATCCTCCACGAAAGGCGACATCACCGGGTCCTTATAGAGCCTGTATAAGTCGGTCTTCTGAAGCTGCTCGTACAGCTTGCTGAAATTATCGATGTTGAACACGCCAACCGTTTCGGGTGGGAGAAACTTGGCGGTATCGGGCAGGACCTCGGCCTGGGCGGAAGTGAAGGCGCCCGTCGAACAACACAAAACAGCAGCTAAAAGTACCGAAGAAGTTACGCGTGTCTTTTGCATTTCTAAACCTTCTCAAAAACTTTTCAATTCTGTTTCGGTTTTGCCTTGAGGAATTCGGGCGTCGTCATTTTGCGTCTTCGGTCCGGCTGAAGATACCTGTAACCGGTATTGGGGCTGTCCTTATCGTACGCAAAGGCGTCGCGGTTCTCTATGAAGTGCTTGACGTAATTAACCGGTACGGCAAAGCCGAGTCCCCCGAAGAATATATACCCCATATTCGTAACCCCGATTACCTCGCCGGAAAGGTTAAACAAAGGTCCGCCTGAATTGCCCGGATTGATATCGGCGTTCGTCTGGATATACACAAGTCCCTGAAACGCCCTGTTCCTGGTGCTTATCACGCCGTCGGTGACGGTTCGTTCCAGTCCGAGCGGGTTTCCGATAGCGAATACCTTCTCGCCTACGGTGGTCCGCTCGATGTCGCCGAGATACACAAAAGTAAGTTTTGTTGCGCCCAGGTCCTCAACCTTCAGCAGCGCTAAGTCAACAAAAGGATTGATGGCGATTATCCTGACCTTCTTGAATTTCTTTTTCTCAAATCCATCTTCCGCTTTCTGAAAGACCGTAACTTCGATTCTTGTCTCTTTTTCGATGACGTGATAATTGGTTATCAGGCAGCCTTGTTCGTTGATAAAGAAGCCCGAGCCCATTCCGGTCGGGCTGGCCACCTTGACAACCGCTTCGGCGAAGGTTTCCACACACTCTTCGATGGTTTTCTTGTTCAGCCCGGCAGTATGATAGAACTGTCCCCGGGCCGTCTCAGGCGGCTCTGACTGCCCGGCTTCAGTGGTCAGGTTGTTGGCGTCGGCCCGCTCGGCCTGTGGCTCTGGCTTATCTGAACTGTAGTGATATTCGAGTATCTTGTCCTTCGGAATGGCCAGTACATCCACCCCGACATCGACATACAGCACGGACTCTTTCTCGAAGACGATATCGCCTGTAAGCCTCTGGCCTTGCTTGAGGACCACTGTATCAGCTCGCACGCCGGGTCCCGGCGCCATAAGACACACCGCAAAGACAGCAGTAAAAACCAGAACACCGATTTTGCTCACGTTCATAGGCTACTCCCAGGCGGCTCTCAACCAGGACCTGCCGCCGTAGACCCCACAGTCCAACTGGGGATTTATTATAAGCGCTATCCGTTTATAGTGTAAAGAGAAAATAACCATTACTGTGATGGTCGGGCCCGGCTGCTGCAAAACGTCAGGGAGAATTTTGTTGCAAAAAGCCCGTTACTATTGAAAAATGATTCACACAGGCAGATAAACGAAAGGTCTGACATTGGATTAGCCGCCTATATGGTTTTTACGCTGCACAGGTATGTTTTTCGCGAGCTCTTTAAGGTCTTTCTTTTGGCCAGTCTGGCGCTGACGCTGATTCTGAGCCTGGGTATTATTCTCCAGCCTGTGCAGAAATACGGCGTAGGGCCACGCCAGGTGGTTCACCTTATGGGGTATTTTGTGCCCGTTACTCTGACCTTTGTGCTGCCTGTAGCTGCCTTATTTGCTGCCTCGCTGGTTTATGGCAGGTTCGCCAGCGACAATGAGCTTGACGCCGGAAAGGCGAGCGGCATAAGTCTGCTGACGCTGGTCTATCCGGGTCTGGCCCTGGCAATAATGGTGGCAATCGTAAGTCTCATCCTCAGCTTCCACGTAATGCCGGTGTTCGTCCATCGAGCGGAGAGGTCGCTAAAGGCCGATGCGAAACAGATAGTTTTCCGGAACATCCAGCGAAAGGGCTATTACCAACTGCCCGCCGATGACAAGTCCCTGACGTACGTTTATGCCGACCGCGTCGACGCCCGGAGCAATACGCTTGCCGGTGTAGTCATCGTCAAGACGGACCGGGGCATTATAAACGAGGTCATCACCGCCCGCGGCGCCGCGATACTGTTCAATCCACACCGCAGATTCAACGAGGTGCAGATAACCGCCCAAGACACTTACCGCATGGATGCCGAAGGGTCATATTCCCTGGGACTATCCTCGTTCACGGCAGAGTTCGGCTCGCTGCTCGGCGACAAGATAAAGTTCAAAAAGCTTAGCGAGATGAAGAAGATTCGAGACGTCGATTTGATGCTGTTCGACCCCATTGCAAAACTTGCCGGGCGGGTCTATGGGCAGTTGATTGCAGAGCTGCTGGCCCAGGACATTGCCTCGAAGACAGCAGGCGGAGATGAGAATTTTTACAGGCTCCACAGCGGAGCGAAATTCGTCGAATTCAAGGCTGCTGATGTGAGCGTATCGAAGAAGACCGAAGCAAGAGTCGAGCTCTCAGGAGCTGTTCGAGTCAACGAGTATGATGTCCGTACCGGACAGCCTTTACGTACTTTGCGATGCAGAAGGGCGTTTCTGAACGTCGAAGGAGACGAGTTGGCGCCGACTTTGACTCTGGAGCTTGACAGCCCCACCTGGCAGCGCCGAGGCGCACCGGAACAGCCGGCCTGGGGATGGATGCGTCTGCGAGGTCTGATTATCCCTGGCGAGGTAGAGGCCCAAATGAGCAGGTTCAGGACCGAAAGCGGCCTGCAAGCCATAGAACTGGGTTCGCAGACCGCCTCCCTCGTAGAGCCGGGCAGCGATACACTAAACTATCTGCAAAACAGTCTGCATAGACGGATACGACAAACGTTCGCTGAAATAGAGGCCGAAATGCACAGCCGACTGGTGTTCGGCGTAGGCTGCATACCGATGATTATGATTGGGATTGGACTGGGCATTATCCTCAAGGGCGGACATCTGCTCAGTGCTTTTGGCGTAAGCTGCATACCGGCTGCGGTGCTGATGGTGGCCATTCTTGCGGGCAAAAATATTACCAAGAACCTCGGCGCTCAGAGTATTTCGGGGCCTTCGCTGATGTGGGCCGGATTCGGCGTTCTGGTGCTGCTGGCTGTGGCTATTTACTATAGGTTGCAGAGGAGCTGACTTGACCGGAAAAGGCAGGATATCAAATCAGGTACAATGAAAACGCTTGATAAATACACCGCGAAAAATTTCCTGATAGGCTACGCAATTGCCTTTTGCGTACTGCTCGGACTGCGGATAATAATCGACCTGTTCGTAAATCTCGACGAATTTACCGAACGCGCCGACCTTGGCACGCTTGCCGTTATCAGGAATATGTTTCTTTTCTACGCATTGAACAGCACGCTGTACTTTCGTGACTTTGCCGGAATGATAACGGTGCTGGCAGCCGTGTTCTCGCTCGGAAAAATGGTCCGCTGCAACGAATTCATAGCGATGATGGCCTCCGGGGTGAGTCTCAAACGTGTAATTGCACCGATAGTTTTTCTTTCGGTGTTGCTGACGGCGCTGCTGGTAATTGACCAGGAGCTAATAATACCCTCTTTGGGTGATAAGCTCGTTCGAGACGAGGATGATGTCGCAGGGCAGGAGTCTTACACGGTCGAGGGCGTAACCGATGCGAAAGGTTCCCTGCTCTTTGCCAGGCAATTCGACGTCGAATCGTCAACGCTTCACAAGCCCACTATCCTCATACGCCGCTGGGTCCCCGAATGGGCCGTTTGGGAGCTTGCCGGGATGATATCGGCCGATAAAGCGAAATACAACCCGCACGCGCAAAGCTGGGAGTTGACCAATGGTCTGTTTATTGAAAAGGGTCCCGACCACCGGCAGCACGTGGTTGACTCGTATCCCAGCGACATAAGCCCCAAGGATATTGTTATAAGGCGAAAATCCGAATACAAGACTCTGCTGAGCTGGTCACAACTCACGGCCCTTCAGCTCCAGGGCCCAAGGGTCGGAGACCTTGCTCAACTTTTCAGCCAGAAGCACTTTCGTGTCACCGAGCCTATTATGAACGTGGTGATGCTTCTGATATGCCTGCCGGTCCTGGTGTGCCGCGACCCCAAAGCTATGAAATCCGCCGTTGCCGCCGGTTTTGCGCTGACGGGTGTCTGTCTCATGACGGTTTTTATCTCGAAGATGCTCGCCACGGAGGCCGTCTTGAACAGGGTGGAATTGTGGGCGTGGCTGCCGATTTTTATCTTCCTGCCCACGGCCTTATTCGAACTGGATTCAATGAAGACATGACCTTGCCCGAAGCCGCACAGGAATTCCAAAACCGCACGTCGAGTGCCGATAAAATAATCGCCGCTGATAGAACAAAGCTTCTCGGCATCCTCTCCTTCATCACACCCGGGTCTCCCACGCAAATCCGTGCAAAAAAGCAAGGTCTTGATAGTATAAGACTTTGCGGAGGCCACCGGACCATCAGATTTTCTTAATCAGCCGGAAGGCTTGAACTTTAATGACAAGTTTGATATTCTATTAGAAATTAGGCTTAGCGGCGTAGCCGAGCAAGGATATACAATGTTGTATGGGCAATCCCGGATAATTTGACTTATTTATCTTGCAGAAGGATTAATTTAATTTAGAAAGAGGTATGAAAAAGGTATGAGAATTCATGAAATTATGGCAGTTGTCTTGTTGCTGACTCTACCGGTTGTCGAGGTGTTTGCTCAAACAGGTCCTTCCTCAGAGGAATATTTTGAGCCGTCTCTTTATCATCCTGATGGTTTGTTTGTATGGGATACGTGGTTCTTGCAGGATGCCGATACGACGCACGTTTTCCATCTGCAGGTAAAACGACCGAATAAGAATGTTGATGAAAACTTTAGGCAGCAGAAAGAGGGAATTGTAAATTATGTGGACGAGACCGATAGAGCCACTTTTGAAGGAACAATAGGACATGCAACCA
>Ga0210003_1000126_pt1 | contig 65244 bp, 46 predicted proteins | sample LantaG_FD_182804 | JGI IMG/M metagenome (GOLD analysis project Ga0210003, IMG submission 182804) | Deep subsurface microbial communities from Baltic Sea to uncover new lineages of life (NeLLi) - Landsort_02402 metaG (SPAdes) (version 2) | ecosystem: Environmental > Aquatic > Marine > Oceanic >... | reverse complement strand
GCAATATTGATGGCAATATTGATGCCCGCTCTGAATAGAGTCAAGGAGCAGGGTAAACGTGTCGTCTGCTTAAACAATATGAAGCAATTGACACTTACCTGGATCATGTATGCCGACGAAAACGACGACAAGATCGTCAACGGCGAAGCGTATGAGGGCAGTGACGGTACTTGTCCTATGCCGACAAGCGGCCGACATGCCCGTGAGCTATGGTGGACAGGTGACGATTGTGCAAGTGGTTACATGCAAGGAGAGCAGTTACCGCAGCAGACACAGATTAGAGCAATTAAGGCTGGGGCGCTCTATCCATATTGCAAGGATGAAATGCTCTATCGCTGTCCGACCGGTATTCGCGGAGAGATGCGCACCTATACTATTACCGATGCCATGAATGGTCTTCGCAGGGACGGAACTTACTCCGGTAATTCCGGTATAAGAGTAGGACGAACCGTCTTATGGGTTAAGAGGAGGACGGAAATTATATCCCCGGGCCCGTCGAAAAGACTGGTTTTTCTCGATGAAGGCCGCGTGACCCCGGACAGTTATGCCTGTCATTACCTCAATGCCACATGGTGGGATCCCCCGTTTGTCCGGCACGGTGACGGCTCGAATGTTTCCTTTGCGGACGGGCACTCCGATTACTGGAAGTGGGATGGCAAAAAGACCCTGGAGACCGGAAAAATGGTCAACCCGCTGCACCAGATGGCCCCTTCAACCCCTGAGGAGATCGAGGATCTGCAGAGAATGCAGAAAGGCGTCTGGGGCAGATTGGGATACTGAGAAGCACAATCTCAACCGGTCGGATTGTAAGAGGCACAAGTGTAAAACAAAGACAGTAGGAGCAATATTATGACTAAGCACAGGGCGTTTACGCTGATCGAGCTTTTAGTGGTTATTGCAATTATTGCGGTTCTAATGGCGATATTGATGCCGGCGCTCCAGCGGGTGAAAGAGCAGGCAAGGGAGATAACTTGCCGTGCCAACTTGCGTCAATACGGTATCGCACAGTCCTTATACCTGGACGACTACGACGACCGCTATCCATCTGCTTGGACCTCTCTGGTCAAGACGGAAGCCCCCGTATCCGGTTACCAGCGTTACTGCCGATGGCATGATCCGAGATACCCGGCGGACGGCCCGTTTTGGCCCTACCTGAAAAAAGGAAAGGTCCATTTGTGCCCATCGTTCGCGGTTCTTGCAAAGTCCGAGGGCCAAAGGCATCCCAGTCATGATTCAAATATTCCTGTTATACCTTACTATAGTTACAGTATGAATGGCTACTTAGGCTCAACAGGCGGAGCCGCCGGCGGAGGCGTCCTAAAGCGTTCCCAGATCACAAGGAGCAAGGCGGAGGTATTTTTCTTCGCTGCCGAAAACATGTGGCTCAGACCCGGCACCAGTTGGGTCCTGAACGACAATGCCTTATGCCCCGACGGCAGAGACTGGTTCGGTACGTTTCATAGTACAATGAGCGGAGACCTAAACAGTGGCACGGTAAATGCAGTATTTGTGGATGCACACGTCGAGGAGGTGCGCTCGGCCCTGAATTCGAAAGATCTCAGCTATACTGACGACATGGAGTTCGGACAATTCGAGAAATTCGGCTGGCCTAAAAAAGAGCCCTATAATTAATCAATTGTGGCCTTTGGAGTTCATTAACGCGGCCAAAAGGATATGCTGTAATCTTTCGACGCTGAGCTTGTTTAGGTAATCTTGTGTAAAATCCAACTTAAATCTGCCTCTGAAATTCCTGATTCGTCTCTCAAGTTCGTGTCTTCCTAAAGCGGCGATTGAAGTCGCCTCTCTCTCAAAATACTTTCTCGCAGCCATCCTCGTAACCTTTGAAAAGATTGTTATTGTAAGTTGGATTCATGTTGTCTGCATCGTCTCTGAAACTTGGGCACTTGTGCTGGAAATTCGGTGCCGTTAAACAAACGCGTAAATTGCTTGATTATTAGGCCAAATTTTTTTTGTTTATTTGAAGGCCGTCTGATAACTTTTAGTTATGAAAACAGAGAAGTTGAATTATTACCTGCCGTCTGAATTGATTGCCCAAATACCTCTTTCCGTTCGGAGCGATTCGCGGCTGCTTGTTCTGGATCGTTCCACCGGCGATGTTTCGGACAGCCGGTTCAGCAGCCTCGGCGACTTCCTGTCGCCCGGCGATTGCCTCGTGCTGAACGATACGAAAGTCCTGCCGGCACGCTTTTTCGCCCGGCGGAGCACGGGAGGCAAGCTCGAAGGACTGTTTCTCGCTGCGGATGTCGAAGGCGTCTGGACGGCATATCTGAAGGGAATCCGCAAACTTAAAGCCGGCGACGAGTTTTATCTGAAAGACAGGCAAAAAGCCGATTTCTGCAAAGCCGTGCTGCTCGAAAAGACGGGTCAGGGAAGTTGCCGGCTCCAGCTCAAGACCGATACGGATGCACAGGCCGTGCTTAATGAAATCGGCTTTCCGCCTCTGCCACCATATATCAAACGCGACGACGATCCGGCAATAGCGGCTGCGGACGAGCATAGGTATCAGACGGTGTATGCAAGGCAAAGCGGCGCCGTCGCGGCCCCGACCGCAGGGCTGCACTTTACCGAACCGCTCATCGAGCAGCTAAAGCAGGCCGGCATAAAATTCGCATTTATCACGCTTCACGTCGGGGCAGGAACATTCAAGCCGGTCACCGCGGATAATCTCGAAGACCACCAAATTCACCAGGAGCGATTCAGTATCGATAAGGAAAATGCCGCGATAATAAATGCAGCAAAAAGCAAAGGCGGCCGAATCATCCCGGTCGGCACAACATCGACACGGGTCCTTGAGACCGTCGCCGCCGATTCACAGATCGAAGCTGCCGCCGGCACGACGGAGCTATTCATCATGCCGGGCTATCAGTTCAAGATGATTGATGCGATGATAACGAACTTCCACTTACCCAAATCCACGTTAATAGCATTGGTAGCGGCCTTCGCGGGGCTCGATAACATCCTTGCCGCCTACCAGCACGCAATCGAAAAACGATACCGCTTCTACTCCTATGGCGACGCTATGCTGATAATCTGAGTGGAATGCCCCCCCTTGGATTACAATATTCTTCTCGCCAGAGGAAGTTTGCGGATTATGTTGCCCAGGCCAAAGCTAAGCGGCATTGATATCATGATGGCTAATACGAATTTCAAGAGTGGATACAAGCTGATATTTCTGATTGCGATTGCCACGAGAATGACGACAGGTGCGTGGATAATATACGCTGTATAGGCGCTGCCGGCCATCGCCCTGGTCAGCTTTCCCTGCCGGTTAAGCCGTTTGCGAAACAGGGCCGGCAGGGCGATGATTAACGCCACGCCGGTAAGCTGCTCCCAGAAAGCGTAGCTAAAGCACTGCCAGTGCAGGCCGCCGGTAAACGGTGCTATATTGCCTTTTATTGCTCCACCGAGTGTGAACAGGGCCGGAAAAACGATAACAATCATAACCACGGCCAGGCATAGCCAGAACCTGCCCATAGCATCGGGGATACGTGTCAGCCAGTTACGGCGATAGGCGACGATTCCGAGAATAAACATGCATATGTATTGTGGAAAGAACGGAAACTGAAAATTCAGAGGCCGGAATCCCCAGCCTACGGGAAGCCATATCCGCACGGCAAATGTGACACTGGCCAGGGCAAGAATGAAAACCGCGATTTTCAGATTACCAGGCAGGCAGGTTTCATCTCGAACATTTGGGGAAGGAGTTTTTACGAATGCCCGCCATATAGCATAGCAAATTGCGAATATCAGCAGGGCTTCAACGAACCACAACGGCCCGGTCCCGATGTGGAATGTGCTGTAATACCCGGTGAGGAAGTCGAGATAAGAACCGCTGGTCTCCCAGGCGCCGACCTTTATTAGCGGATAGGCCATCAGCGGGCCGATGATGAAGTCGTAGCACAGCATAGGGATGCCGAGGCGCAGCAGCCGATCCTTCAGAAACTGCCGGGGGCCTTTGTGGTCGTATGAGCCGGGCGTAAAATAGCCCGCGATCATGAAAAAAAGCCCCATTGAGAAGGCCTGAACACTCGCATTGTGCCAGGTCAGCAGGGTGGATGAAAGTGTATCCGCCTGGCCGTCTCTGTAGTACCAACCCCCTTCGCCGCCATAGGTTATGGACAGGTGAATCATTATAACCAGCGTGATCAGCAGGATTCGCAGGTTGTCGATGAAGAATAGTCGGGCTTTTTCCATAACTTATTGGCGGACCGCAGCTACAATACTTCTAATCGAGGCAGCTCCAAACAGTGGCGCTAACTTCCAGCCGGAAGCGAATATTCCCGGTTTTCTTTAAATATAATAGTTGAGGAGGTTCTCGAGCATCTCCTGACGCCCGCTTTGAAGTTCCGGCTCGCCGTTTTCAAGGATATAAGCCTCAAGCTCTTCAAATCCAATCTGCCTGCTTTCGATTTCGGAGCCAAGCCCCTGATTCCAGCCGCTATAGCGCTGGTCAACAGCGTTCTGGAGAGTTTTGTCTTCTATCATCTTTGCGGCGTTCTTCATTCCCCTGGCGAAAACATCCATCGCACCTATATGACCGTGGAAAAGATCGACCGGATCTATCGATTGACGTCTCACGTGTGCATCGAAATTGAGCCCGCCGGTTGTAAAACCGCCGCCTTTGAGAATTATGTACATTGCGAGTGTCGTTTCATAGACGTCGTTCGGAAACTGATCCGTGTCCCAGCCCAAGAGCATGTCGCCCCGATTCGCATCGACCGAGCCAAGTATGCCGTTGGCCACACAAAATGCCAGTTCGTGGCAAAAATCATGTCCGGCCAGCGTCGCGTGGTTGGCCTCGATGTTCAACTTAAAGTCGCCGAGCAGATCGTATTTCTGCAAGAACGCGAAACAACTGCCTGCGTCAGAATCATATTGATGTTTCGTTGGCTCCTTCGGTTTTGGCTCAATGTAAAACTGACCATTAAAACCGATCTTTTTCTTGTAATCGACCGCCAACTGCAGGAGAAGAGCCATATGATCCAATTCACGTTTCATATCGGTGTTGAGCAGGGTATCGTAACCTTCACGTCCACCCCAGAAGACATAACCCTCTCCGCCAAGTTCCTTTGTTATCTCGATAGCTTTCTTAATCTGACTTGCGGCATAAGCAAAGACCTCCGGCGACGGATTGGTGCCCGCACCGGCCATGAACCGGCGATGTGAAAAGGCGTTCGTTGTGCCCCAAAGCAGTTTGACGCCCGTGTCAGCCTGAAGCTTCTTGGCCTTTTCCACGATTTTATCGAGACGTTTGTTTGTTTCAGCCAGGTCGTCCGCCTCGGGCGCAATGTCCCTGTCGTGGAAGCACCAGAAACCAACGCCTAACTTGGTAAAGAACTCGAAGGCTGCCTCCAGGGTCATGTCCGCAATTTTCATCGGATCTGACGAGTCGTTGTAGTCACGAATAATGGTGCCCGGTCCGAACTGGTCTCCACCGAGGTTCTTGAGAGTGTGCCAGTAGCAAACCGCAAAACGCAGGTGCTCCGCCATCGTTTTGCCGAGAACGACCTCATCCGGATTATAATGCCTGAATGCAAGAGGATTCTTCGTGTCGGGCCCCTCATATTTTATCTGTTTCACTCCGGAAAAGTACTCTGCCATTTTTGTTACTCCTTTCTCGTTTTTTTCATCGAGATGCGATTCATGCTTTCAATTGTTGTTTCAACGCCTCTTCCCACTTTGCATACGCCTGCTGATAGGCGGAAGCTAACTTGTCATTAGGTTCGATTGTCTTGACCGGTTCGAGGCCCACGAAGGCCTCGTCCGGGCTCTTGTAAACGCCTGCACCGATGCCGGCGCCGCGTGCCGCGCCCTGCGAGCCGTCTGTGTTGTATAGCTGGACAGTAGCTTGCGTCACGGTCGCGAAAGCTTCGGCGAATAACGGGCTCAGGAACATGTTGGCGTTGCCCGCCTTGACGGTGGTCAGTTGAATTCCCATGTCGCGCATAATGCCGAGTCCGTAGTTCAAGGCGAATACGATTCCCTCCTGTGCTGCGCGCAGGAAGTGCGCCTTTTTGTGTATGTTGAAATTCCATTCGTGAACGGATGCCCCTATATTCCTGTTCTCCAGGGTTCGCTCGGCCCCATTGCCGTAAGGCAGGATGACCAGCCCATCCGAGCCGACCGGTGCCTGTGCCGCCAGTTCGTTCATCTGTTCGTAATCCAGCCCCTCACCGGTGACGAAATTGTGCTTTAGCCAACTGTTCAGGATTCCGGTTCCGTTGAGGCACAGCAGCACGCCGTATCGCGGTTCTTCCGCCGAATGGTTGACGTGCACGAAGACGTTGACCCGCGAGAGCCGGTCGTAGTTTTTCCGGTCACTGACTCCGTAGACCACGCCGGAAGTCCCTGCCGTGACGGCTATCTCGCCCGGCTGCAGTACACTAAGCGACAGTGCGTTATTAGGCTGATCGCCCGCGCGGTAGCTGATCATGGTCCCTGCTTCAAGTCCAAGCTCGTCGGCCGCCTCTTTCATTAACTCGCCCTGGATGGAAAACGTCGGGAGCGTCTCGGCGACAAGCTCGCCGGAGATGCCGTAGTTGTCGAGCACGAATTGGGCCAGGCCGTCACCTTCGAAATCCCACATTATCCCTTCGGACAACCCGGAAGGAGTTGTTTTTATGTCACCCGTCATCTTCATCGCGATGTAGTCGCCGGGCAGCATCATTTTGTGAATCTTCTTATAAACTTTAGGCTCGTTTTCCATCACCCATTTCAACTTTGACGCTGTAAAGTTTCCGGGCAGGTTGAACAATCTCTTGAGACACTGCTCCTGGCCGATATCCGTCGCCGCCTTTTCGCCGATCTGCACCGCCCTGCTGTCGCACCAGATAATCGAAGGCCTCAGCACTTCCATCTTTTTGTCAACCAGGACGAGTCCGTGCATCTGGTAAGATATCCCGATTGCGTGTACATCGCCGGTGTCAAATTCCGCCTGGGCATGAATCTTTTTTGTGGCGGCCTTGACGTGCTCCCACCAGACGCCCGGATCCTGTTCGGCCCAGCCCGACTGTTTCGCGACAATCTCCAGTTCCTTGTCCGGCGAAGTCGCCGCCGCAAGCACCTTGCCCGTCTCTGCATCCATCAGCGTCGCCTTGATCGACGAGCTTCCAACATCGTATCCCAATAATAGCGCCATTTACGTATCCTCTTACTGTTTCCGATTCGACTAACGTGTTCGTTACCCATAATAATCATCGCCGGCTGATTGTCAAGTTTCGGCGAATCTTTCATTCATATTCCCATTTGACCAGCCATGGATCATTTGTTCGTTTCTGGAAGGCCTTCAGTTCCGCTTTGAGTTCTGCGAGCACCTTTTCGTGTTTGGGATCGTCGGCCAGGTTTTTGACCTCGTGCGGGTCGTTTTGAAGGTCGTAGAGTTCGAATTTCGGCCGATGCAGGTAGGCTTCGACGGTCCGTTTGCCGTAATATTTGCTGCCGGCCTTAATCGTCGCCTGCCAGGTTGCGGCTTCCCACAAATCGCTGGCGAATGGATAATCCAGCCCATGAGCGATATTCCAGATCAGCTTGTACCTGCGCTGCCGGACCACACGCATCGGGTAATACATCGTAATCTCGTGGAAGGTGTGCGAGGCGTAAGTTGCATCCCAGCCCGTCGGATGCTCCTGGTCGAGCGTAGTTTTGAAAGATCTGCCCTGGAAGGTATTCTTGCCGGACAGAGCACCGGCGAAATCGAGAATCGTAGGGGCCAGGTCCGCAAAGTTAATCAGCGCATCGCACGCTATACCCTTTTTCTTTTGGCCGGGGCGTCGAACAATACAGGGCAGGTTCATTCCCGGCTCGTACAGTGTCGTCTTCGCCCCCGGAAAAGCTACGCCGTTATCGGAGATGTAAATGACAATTGTATTATCATATTTACCGGCTTGCTTGAGGACGTCAAGCAGCTTTCCCACGCCCTGGTCAACGCGGCAGACGGATTGGTAGTACTGAGCCAATTCGGCGCGGCACTCAGGTATATCGGGCAGGAAAGGCGGCACGATCACATCCTTCGGGTCATACTTGACCTCTTTAACGCCGGGATAGCTTCCTTTGGCTTTGTTGCCGAACCGGTCGGGCTTGCCGGGCAGTTCGTCCGCAACACCGCCCCCACGGTGCGGATCGCTCATGCAGAAGTACAAAAAGAACGGTTTGCCGTCACTTGCGCCGATGAAGTCCCGGCAGTTCTGCGCCATCTGGACGGGACTGCGGGTGTTGCCCGGCAGTGTGATATCGAACTTGTAGACGCTCTCAGGCGCGACGTGGTACTTGCCGATTCGCCCGGTTCGATAACCGGCCTCGGTCAGCAGGACCGGCAGTGTTTTGATGTTCTCGAAGGAGATAAAGTGGTGATAGCTGTGCTGGTGCCCGTACTGGCCGTTGGCGTGATTGTACATGCCGGACAGGATCACCGACCGGCTGGCGCTGCAGCTTGCCGTCGTGCAGAAGGCATTGGTAAAACGCACGCCCTCGCTCGCAAGGGCGTCCAGGTTCGGCGTCTTAATGGTCGGGTTGCCGTAACAGCCGAGGGTTTCGCGCCCGTGGTCGTCACTGACAATCAGAACGACGTTGGGCCTGTCGTTCTGGCTGGCCCATGTTTGCTGCGAAATCAGCGCCGAGCCGGCGAGAGCCGTCGCACTCGCCGCACAACCCTTCATAAATTCACGCCGGCTAATCGATTTAACTTTCATAATTCTTGCCTCCGACATTGTCTATTTTTTTTGCTTCAAGCCCTCAACTCAACGCCGGCCGAAACTTCCTGCTCCCAGGCGGTAAGTTCGTCCTGAAGCATTTTGACCATCTCCAGCTTCGCCCCGGCAAGATTCTTCTTTTCGCCGAGGTCATCATCGAGATTATAGAGTTTCACATTGTCACCCTGAACCAGCAGCTTCCAGGGGTCTTTGCGAATCGCTTTTTCTTTTCTATAACGCCAGAACAAAGTGCGTTCGGGCAGTTTGCTGTCTTCCATCAACATTCCCAGCAGGTCGACACCGTCGAGTTTAAATCCCGCCGGAAGTTTCGCTTGTGCGATTGAAACCATCGTCGGAAACATATCCATCCCCAGTACGGTTTGGCTTGTCACCGTGCCGGGCTGTATCTTTCCGGGCCAGTAGGCGACAGCCGGCACGCGGTGTCCACCTTCCCAGAGGCTGCCCTTGTAGCCGGCCAGAGCGCCGTTGGAGCCGTTCTTTGTCGCTCCGTTGTCGGAACAGAAAAAGATAAATGTTTTGCGCTCCAGTCCCAGGCGCTTGACCGTCTCGACAATCCGCCCGACGCCTTCGTCCATGACCTCGACCATTTCCTTGTATGCCCTGGCGATTTCGTCCCCTTTGGCTTTTCTACCCTTCTTGTTGTCCGGCAGGCGCTCCGGCGGATCCTTTCTGCCCTGGTACGGAGAATGCACCGACTCGTGCGGCAGATACAGGCAGAATGGTTCGTCCTTGTGCCGTTCGATGAAATCTACGCCGTGCTTTGTTATAAGGTCGGTGCAGTAGCCTTCTTCGGGGACCTTTTCGAGATTTTTCCACCAGTCGTCGAAGCCCGCGCCGTCGATGTGCGAGTGATAGTCCACATTGCCGCTGACATAACCGCGGAACTCGTCGAATCCCTGCCGGGCAGGGTTGAATTCCACGTTGTAACCCAGGTGCCACTTGCCGAAAATTCCCGTCGCGTAGCCGTGTTTTTTGAGAACTTCGGCAAACGTAGTTTCTTCCAGCGCCAAACCCGTCTGGCGGGTCGGGCCTTTGGCATAGATGACGCCTTCGATGCCGGCACGCTGCTGGTAGCGCCCGGTCAGCAGGGCCGCCCGCGTCGGGCTGCACACCGGACAGTTGGAATGATAATCCGTGAACTTCATGCCGCCCTCAGCCAGCGTATCGATATTGGGCGTGCTGATTATTTTACTGCCGTAGCAGCTAATGTCACCATATCCGAGATCGTCGGCCATAATCAAAATGATGTTCGGCCGGTCCATGCCCCTGGAGCTTCCGCCCGCATTGGCCATTGAGCAACTGCTTTTCGGCAGTGCTGCCGCGGCCATCCCACCGGCGATACACTTAATAAATTCCCGTCGATTCATAATTGTACTCCTGTATTATTTGGCCGGGCTCAGTTTTTCAGACCCGGTGTGAAAGTCATGGTCTTCACCTTTCCATTCTCCGTCCATTTTGTCAGCACGCTCCGTGGCGGAATTTCAAATTCCTTATACCGGCGTGATTCCTGTGAGAAATTCGCTACAAGCTCCACCCGGTCGTCAAAGACGGCACGCTGTAACTTTCGATCGGCGCTGAGCCAGTTGAAATCCGTCATCTGCGAGAAACCAACTTTTCTATGCAAAGGCGAGAAAAATTCATAATGCCTTTTCATAATCTCCCGATGCTTGTCAAACTCATCCAGGTTCATGTGATACAACGGCGGCACCATGTACAGCAGCTCGGTCAGGGCGACCGTATCGAGAACATTGCTGTATTTGAGGCTGCTGTTGGCCCACTGGTGCGTGGTTACGACCGAGTCATGAAAAACAATCTCATAGAGCGGCAGGCGAAACCGCGGATCGTAGTAAAAATACTGATACTGTTCTTTCATCGGGACCTGTTTGACAAATACCTTCGGGCCGTCGGGAGGATAGTACTGCCCCAGGTAGTAATCCGAGTCCCTGTCTCTCATATCCGGGTCGCCCCATCCGAATACCGGCCCGAACATTCCTTCCGCTACGTGGATCACACCGGTGGCATACGAACTACCGCCTTCCGAGCCGATGACGAGCCCGAACGTATCGCTTATCCAGGCGAGCCGGTCAATGCGCGCCCGTACATCGCCGGCCTGGCTCGTCCGGTGCAGAGGCGAGTAATCGTCGTAAACTTCGCCGTAAGCATCGCAATCGATAAAATAATAATTGTAAGGGACATTCTTCATATTTTCCCTAACGCGTTTTTTGACGTAAGACCTGGCGGCAATCGGACTGAGCTTGAAACCAGTCCCTTTGAATCCGCCCCGTTTTTTGCCGTCCCTGCGAACGATCGGACCGGTCTCGAAAAGTTCCCGGTCGAATTGTGCCGTGGTCCAGGTATTGTCCGTGCCGCGCGCCGATGGGTCGTGAATGCTGTGATACGAATCATACGTCCCGAACAAATAGCCCATCCGATTCGCCTGCTCCGCTACGGCGGGACGTTTTTCGATGCCTTCCCAGCCATCGAGACACAGCCTCATCCGGTCGAAACCGTTTTCCTTAAACCTATTCAGCATCTTGATCGAGATCCCATCGCCCCACTGTTCGGGCTGGAGTATGAACTGCTCGAACGCCGCGTGCAGAACGAGGCTGTTTATTCGACACAGCTCGGCTCTCGAAAGCGCATCGCGGTCATTTGCAAGCAACTCAACAGCTTCGTCGGGCAGGGCGACATCTCGCCAGGATGCTTCGTTGTAGAAATCCTTCATTGCCAACAAACGGGACAATTCATTGGCCACCTGGCCCTTGAGATATTGGGACGGCCACTGGGCGCCGGCAATCTCGACCACTTCGGCCCAGTGCTCCGGCGTCATCAATTGTTTGATTCGTTTGCCGGGCGATGTCCCTGCCGCACGTGCCAGTTCGACCAGCTTAGTGCAAAAGGGCCGCCACTTAGCGCCGGGTATATCATGCCGTGAAAATATTGCATCGCCCCAGAGATAGACGTGAGCGGCACCCAAAAGCCGCGTGACATTGGGGACTTTCTTGATCTTTTCCTTCATGCCGACGAACCTGTCCTGCTCGATGAGCCACTTGCGAAACTGTATGGCCGGCTCGACGGGCGATTCATTTTCACCCAGGCGAATCAGGAAGCCATATTCTTTCCCGGACGCAAGAGACGAGAATTCATGGGTGAACCGAAAGCCGAGACCGTCACTCGTTCGTTGAAACTGTATCTCGTTGTTGTATGGATTCGTTATGATATACGTCAGCGAAAAATCGCCGCAATCCAGGCCCCAGAAAGGCATACTGAGCCCTTCCAGCGTATCCAATCCGCCGAGGCCCACCAGGTAATCTTCCCAGCGGGAATCGTCCAGCGGGATATAACAACCCTCCCATCGCGGCCAGATCAGCGCCTTGCTATTTGATGTTTTCTGCACAACAGGCCAGGTGAATGTGCCGGCAGTCTCAGAGGAAAACCGGACCGACAGCTCTTTCTGATTCAGCCGAAAGTCTACCTTAACTCCCGCTTTGTTCAGCACCCATTGTGCCTGGCCGGCCGTCTTGAGCATGCTGCTGATCGAGCCGGGATTAAGTGAGCCTTTGGATAACGGGAATTTTCCGCCCCCCGCCAGCTCGGCGGTTGTTTCCAATGTCCCCGGCGTTATTTTGACCGACCAGTATTCGTTGCTCAGGGTAATATCATCCGGCTGAGCGGCCGGGAGTGTGCCGCTCATGGAACAGAGCACCGGAATCAGGAGAAAATAGTATAACCGCTTGCGTTTCGTCAAAGTCGAATCCTGAACCGGTATCTCCAGCATGAAATATATCCCGTCCCAAAGGTCTATGTTTCGTTCGAATAAAATCGAGTATCAGCGTGCTGATTGTTCTATCACGTCCACGAGTCCGGCGTCGATGTACTGGCCGCCGGTGGTTTGGTGGCAGTGGATAGCAATGCAATTTTTGCCGACCTTCAAATCGCTCTGCGCTTTTTCGTCCAGGGTAGCACGAACGTAGCTTGAAGTGAAGCCCTCCAGCCTGGCGACAAGCTGGCCGTTAATGTAGATCTCGGCGTCCTCATCGTGATGGAGCGAAAGCTGCGGCCGGCTTAGTTTGGCATCCTCCAGCTCGAACGTTCGCCGCACCCAGATGTCCGATGTTTTCCACTCGGTGCGCACGATCGTCCCGGGAGTTCCTTCGGTGCCAAAACCGCCATGACCCGTCTGCCAGCCTGAATCGTCGAAATCGGCCTGCTGCCAGCCGTCATCCGGTTGGCTCGTCGTATATCGCCAGCTCTGCGGCTGCTCCTGCGAGGTCGGGACAATTGTCCTGAGGACCGGCGCCGGCAGATACAAACGCTTATTGGCCGCGGCGGCCTTTTTGGCGTCCATCTTGATCATCGCCCGATCGTAGGTCATCCACCCGTTGCACTCGATCTCCACATCGGTCGTTTGCGTATAGACCGCAGCAGACAGGCCGTCGCCGATGAGCGAGCGCAGATTATCAATCAGCGCCACGTACGCATCGGTCAGATCCTCGCGAGTCTTATATGTGCGGTAACCCCAGTTCTTTTCATCCTGCCATGTATGCTCTTTTACGGGCAGGCCGAGCCCGCCGAACTCGCCGAGCACTGCGGCACGGTTTTCCTCGGTAGGTGGTGTGGCCGGACCGGGATAGCTGTGGATATCGTGTACGTCGCCGACGGCGCGATCGGTCCAGCCGCTGGCGTTATTCACCAGCCGGGTTGGGTCGAGCTTCTTAATCAAATCGACGATCCGCGGCGTGTCCCACTGCCCCCAGCCTTCGTTGTAAGGAACCCACATAATTATGCTCGGATGATTGTAAAAGGTGGCAATCATCGCCTTTAGCTCCGCCTCGAACTGCCGGGCGGATTCGGGCGAACGCTGGATGTCCGGGTCTCTGCCGCCGATATACTTGTCGCCGCTGGGCATATCCTGCCAGACCATCAGTCCCAGCTTATCGCACCAGTAGTAAAGTCGTGCCGGCTCGATTTTGACGTGCTTGCGCAACATATTGCAGCCGAGCTTCTTGAGCACCTCGATATCGTACTTTAAAGCATCGTCCGTCGGGGCCGTGTAAAGCCCATCCGGCCACCAGCCCTGGTCGAGCGGCCCATACTGGAACAGCGACTCGTTGTTGAGGAACAGGCGATTGATGCCTTTTTCGTCCTTTCTGACTTCGATCTTCCTCATGCCGAAGTAGCTGCTCACTGCATCTACCTTTTTTCCTTTGCTGTTTTTGAGCGTCACCTTCAGGTCATACAGAAACGGCGAATCGGGCGACCAGAGTTTGGCGTCTTTTACACCCAGTTTGATACTGAGTGTCGCTGCATCGTTATGGCCCGTTATCTCGATTTGCCCGCTGGAAACCGTTTTCTTCCCATCGAGCACGGTAACCGTAGCAGTTGTTCCTCCAGCCGGCGTTGCTACGTCCAGCCTGACAACCACCGTCTGGGCGTCAATATCGGGAACAATCTTAAACGACTCAATATGCGCCGCGGCGACCGGTTCGAGCCACGCCGTCTGCCAGATACCTGTCACTGCGGTGTACCAGATTCCTCGTGGCCTGCTGACCTGCTTGCCTCTCGGCTGGGTGCCGGTATTCGTTGGGTCCCAGACGCTCAGGACAACTTCCTGCTGTCCGGCGTCCTTCAGTGCATCGGTGATATCGAAGGTGAACGGGTCGTAGCCGCCGCGGTGTGTCCCGACCTGAGTGCCGTTGACCCACACGGTTGTATCCCAGTCCACTGCGCCAAAATGCAGCAGCACTCGCTGGTTCGACCATTTCTTTGGAATTTCAAACGTCCGCCGATACCACAGGCGATTCTCCTCGCCGACGGGTTTCATCACGCCCGACAAAGCTGACTCAACCGGGAACGGCACAAGAATCTGCCCATCGAACGTATCCGGCTTCTGACTGTCCTTCGGCACGATGGCGTAATCCCAAAGCCCGTTCAGATTCTGCCAGTTTTTACGAACCATCTGCGGCCGCGGATATTCACGGTGGACTTTCTCGGGCGAAACCTGTGTTGCCCATTTTGTCATCAGCGGTCCTTTGGCCGGCTGCCATTCGGCAAATACGGACGAGCAAAGCAATAGAACCGTACACAGCAAGAGTGAGAGCCGCTTGATGTTTTGAGAATATCTTTTTTTAATGTGACTTAAACCCATTTCCTGCAACTCCTTTCGAATAGTTGAAATTCAGCAAACAACTGGCTAACTACAGCCAGACCATGCTTGAAAATCTGTACGTAGGTTATCTGCACTTGGCCGATTTTGCAATGAAATTTGGCTGCACGGTCAGCGGCTTCCTGCCGTGCCGGGGGATTTACTATCTTGATCCGACTACCAGGTTCAGATACACGCTCTATCGGGAAAGTCGGCGCAATACAAAATCTTAGTCAACTACTTCCACCTGTGAAAGGCCCGGGAACATAATATTATAAACAAGTATTGCGTCACCGTTAAGCATGCGGATGCACCCCTGGGAGCCTGCAGAGCCGATTTGTTCCGGCTCCTTGGTTCCGTGGATGGCGAAGCCCGTCCTGTTCTTGGCCTCTCCGGAAAGGCCTTCCAGAGCGATCCATCTCGAACCTAAAGGATAGTCCGGATCTTCGGGATGATACGTTTTGCCGTCGGCGGGATTCGTCCATATCGGTTTTTCCAGTTTGCCGTCGGATTTAACGCGCCAGAGCCCGGTTGGTGTTTCCAGGCCGGGTTTGCCGAGACCGACTTTGAAACTTCGAACAAAGGTATTCTGAAGATATACATCCATCGTAAAAGTTGAACGATAGACCTTTGCGTGGAATGGGCCTTTAATGACTTTTATCGGTAGTCCCGCCTGGAGCGATTCGGGGCGATTTATGCGGTTAATCGTCATAAGAATCTCATAAGGCACCTTGTATTTATCACCGATCGTTGTAAGTAGATCGCCGGGCCTGACCTGATAACTCTCACAAAGCGGATCATCGGTAAGGACGTTTCTACTGAGCAGCCATTGATTAGACAGCTCGGAGAGCTGATCTTTGACGGATGAACGCTGCTGGGGGCTCATCGGCATTCGCAGCGCCTGGTTCAGCTTTTCGCGTGCATCTACGATTTTGCCGGGCGTTTCGTTGAGCAGTGCCGCAGCTTTTGCGATTAGCGCACCGGCTTCCGGATTAGGCTCGATGCTTTGTCCGGGAGTCGGTTCCGGTGCAATTTTCGGCAATTCCGGTTTCTTCTCCATAACTACCGGCGGAACAAATGCAACCGTTTGACTCACCCCGGGCTCTTTTGTAACCACGGGTTCTTGCGTAACCACAGGCTCTTTGGTAATCTCGGATTCATAAGGCGCAGTGATATCGACTTTAGTATCGCCCTGGGGGGCTATATCAATAATATCAGCCTCATTTTTGCCGAAGGGACCGTAATAAAAAGCAATTACCACGCCAATAACGAGCACGGCAACAAGAATAGTGTATGTCCGGTTTCGAGTTCTCCGCCCGGCTCGCGGGCCAAAAGGATGACGAGCCATCTTAGACTCCTTTCTGGTTATCGAAATAAATTATTTCTTCATCGGTTACTATAATATCGACCGGTTTATCATGCTCCATAACCGGTATTGACTCAATAATCTGCTCTGTAAATCCAAATCCGCATCTGGCAGCCTTAAGTTCTTCGTTGGCGAAAAACCTGTCGTAGTAAGAACCGCCCCTGCCGAGCCGATTGCCTTTTTTATCGAATCCTAAGGCTGGCGTAACGACCAAATCAATATCTCCAAACGGGACCGGCATACCCGCAATCGGATTCCGCAACCCGGAAGCGCCTGTCGAAAAACCGGTTTCCAGCGAATTTATCTGGACCGGTATCATATGCCTTTGCTGCCAGGAAATTTTCGGCACAGCAACGGCCTTGCCAAGCTGCCATGCATGAAGTATGGCCTCGGAAGTGTCCACTTCGTGCGGAAGGGACAGGAACATCATAACCGTTGATGCACCTTGAAATTGTTCTGTCGAGACCAAATTCCGACATGCTTTCCGGCTTCTTTCACTCCTCTGCTCCGAGGGTATAGCGAGCAGGCAACTCATTAACTTACGGCGCAACTCAGCCTTATCCATATTACCTATCCTTCTCTACGGCACTGTTTTCGACAGGTTTGCTATTTTGTATCAAGGTTTGCAGCTTTTGTAAATAATGCTTCATATTTTTTTCATTACCACGCTCTGTCGGCGTGTAATATTCCTTCTTAATTGCCGCCGGTAGATACTCCTGCGGCACGAAGCCATCCTTAAAATTATGCGGATATTTGTAATCAACACCAAAACCGGCTTTTTTCGCAGCCGAATAATGACTGTCTTTCAAATGTACCGGCACGCGTTGGGTCGTCTGCTCTTTCACATCGGCCATCGCTTGCCAAATAGCAGTAGCCACAGCATTTGACTTCGGAGCACAGGCGATATATAACGCCGCCTGCGACAGCACCAACTGAGCTTCCGGCAGACCCACAAACTCGGATATCTGGACGGCGGCGGCAGCCAGAACTGTCGCCATCGGGTCGGCGTTTCCCACGTCTTCCGCCGCACAAACAGCTATCCTGCGGGCAATAAAACGCGTATCTTCACCGCCCGCTATCATCCGGGCGAGCCAGTAAACGGTGGCATCGGGATCGGAACCACGCATGCTCTTCTGCAGGGCGCTCGCTAAATCGTAGTGCGTATCGCCCGTGCCGTCATAATCAATCGTTTTCTGTTGTATCGACTCCTTCGCAACGTCGAGATTAAATTTTATTTTTATCCTGGTCTTAATATGCCCTTCATCGCGTTTTATCGGGCTCCCGGGCGTTCGGGCGGCCTGTGATAAGACGCCCACCTCAAGAGCAGTCAGGGCCTTTCTGGCATCGCCGTCGCAGATTCCTGCAAGAAATTTCAACGCTTTATCTTCCGCCTCGATATCGAATTTACCGAGTCCTCGTTCGATGTCGGTAATGGCGGCCTTCAGCAATTGCAGAACATCCTCCTGGCCGAGCGGCTCGAAACGAAAGACCGTGCTGCGGGATATCAGCGGCGAATTGACCGAAAAAAACGGATTTTCAGTAGTGGCACCGATGAGAATCAAAACTCCCGATTCGACATCATCCAGCAGGACATCCTGCTGGGCACGATTGAAGCGATGAATCTCATCGATAAAAAGCGCGGTTCTCGCTCCGGCGGCTGCAAGCCTGTCACGGGCCTGCCCGCTGATCTGGCGGATGTCCTTGACGCTGGCCGCCGGGGCGCTGAGATAGTAAAATTTGGCTTTCGTGTAATTTGCTATCACTGCCGCAAGCGAAGTTTTGCCTACGCCGGGCGGGCCGTAGAATATCAGGCTGCTGAGCCTGTCGGCTTCGAGCATCCTTGTCAGCAGTTTATCGGGCCCAAGAAAGTGCCTTTGTCCGATAAACTCGCCGAGCTTTCTCGGCCGCATCCGGACAGCGAGCGGCGCCGCCGAAGCTATATGGGCCTTTTCCACCCCGCTGAAGAGAGTATTATTGGTCATGTTTTCATCCATCCGGCATATTATACGCCGAATGCGTGAGACTGTCGAAAGTTTATTTATCAGGCATAGATTCCATCAACGTCGGCAGGTTTTGTTGGTTATTAGTACTGGAAACGCAAAAAAAATCAAAAAAAACTAATTTTTTTCGTTTGATTTGTACGAAAGAGATATATATACTCCCACCTCATTGTAAAAAAAAGGTGGTAAATGGGGTTTATATATACATTGTGAAGTTACCAGATGGTTGTTTGCATATTGTGTTAAAGGTGAGGTCCATCCTATAAATACGTAGGTGGACAGGAATGGGTTAGTGTTTTAGATTGTTTACGTAGGTACAATAATCACATTAATTAGAAGGAGACATCAAATGAAGAAAATGACTGTGGTTTTAGGGTTGATTGTAGCAATGATGAGTGTTAATGCTTTTGGGGTCGGTTTTATTGGTACACCAACAGCGGGCTTGGAAAAGGGCCAATGGAATGTAGGGGCTAATTACACCTATATGAGCATGGATTTGGCAAAAACAAAGTTTACTGGTACAGAGGATGGTTCCGCAATCTCAACAAAGCTGTCAATAAATGACAACAACATCCAACGTTACTATGCTGTCGTTGGTTATGGTCTGACAGACGCATGGGAAGCGTATGTCCAACTCGGTATTGCTGATGTTAAAGCTCAGGCGAAAACCGATAGTCCTGATGATACTGGGACAGGGCATAACTTTGACAACAATTTTGCCTGGGGTTGGGGAACAAGGTATACATTCCATGAACAAGATAACATCCGCTGGGGTGCTTCGCTCCAGATGAACTGGCTCGATACGAGCTGGGATGATAAAAGCGCTGACGAGACAGAACAGATTGACTACTCAAGCTACGATCTTCTGTTTGCCGTTGGACCTACTGTTGATATGGGCGGCTGGAACCTGTATTGTGGGCCGTTTTATTACATGATCTCAGGAGAGATAGACTACAAAGGAACGGAGACTAATGGAGCAACGAGTGTCACGAAATTAAGTGGCGATCTCGAAGCTGACAGTAACATCGGCGGTTTTGTCGGCGCGCAAATCAGTATGATGGAAAATAGCACTTTGACGACCGAGCTTTCTTTCACAGGCAGTGGTTGGGCAATTGGTGCCGGCGTAGCCTGGGCGTTTTAGTCTAATCCGATACTCTGGGAAGTATCACCGAGTTTGAAAAAACAGGCCGGAAAGTATTAAAAAGCTGCGAGGTCATCTACTTATCTCCCCTCGCAGCTTTTTGTCTGACTATCGTGACTAATCATAAGTCAGGCTTGTATTAAGAGAACGCGGCCGTACTCAAGGCCGGCCGATGGCTGCTATGAAAAGTTGCGATGTCACCGGCAAAAGTAATCGAAGTAAACAGAAAAGGCTGTGAGCAATGGGTTTGCAGCCTTTTTTTCGTATACAAAGATGCATATTTGTCCTGCTTTTTCGTCTTGGCCTGTGTGAAAAAAGAAAAAAAAACCTTTTTTTTTATTGTTTTATAGTGTAATAACGGTAATCTTTATAGCTGTTGGATGGGCGATGTAATTATATTAGTATTGAAAATGAGTTTTTTGCAGGTAGGCGACAAGAAGTTCAACGAAAGAATTTTAAAGGAGATGAGCATGAAGAAGCAAGGAGTTTTGTTAGCTGCCGTAATTTTGTTCTGTGCGATTGGTTTCGCCCAGGCCCAGGATTCGGAGCTGCATGGATCGGTCGACTTGACCTATCAGAGTAAGTACATCTGGCGCGGCTTCGACATTTACAATGACAAGAGCGCCGTTCAGCCGAGTCTCGACCTGGACCTGTTCGGCACGGGCCTTGGATTTAACGTCATGGGCCACAGGGCCAATGCGAGCGGGTATGAAGACCGTGAACGCTGGGATTATTCGTTTTATTATCAAAACGGCGTGAACATGGAAGAAACTTATGCCATGATGTACAGGGTGGGATGGGTCTATTACAATTTTCCTCACGGAAGCCAGTCAGAAGCGGATTTGCAGGAACTGCATGGTGTTGTTTCCTTCCCCAAGGCGATTCCCGGCGGTCTGGTTCCGAGTTACGTTCTTGTAAAGCTCTGGCCGAACAGCAGCAAGTCTTGGATCGGAGCCCCTCGTTCAGATGGAACGGCATCCGGCTGGGCGCATATCTTCATGCTGGACTATCCCGTGACCATCGGTGGTGTCCTTCCTGACACTCCTGAGCAGGTATTGAATCTGCACGCAGAGGTGGTCTACAACGATGGTGTCGGTCCTGGCGGGCAGGATGTCGACCATGATTGGTCGAACGCTGTCTTAGGGATATCAACAGGCTTCAACCTGGCAGAGAACCTTGTCCTGACTCCTGGAGTATTTCACCAGATCACAATGGAAAGTTCTCTAAATCACAGTAAGCAGAACGAGACCTGGGCCAATTTAAGTTTGACGTACAAATTCTAAAACTACTGAATTATTTACTCTGTAATTAAAAAGGCCGGTCTTAAAATACCGGCCTTTTTTTGTCTTATTCCTTCAGGAATTTCCCGCCCAATTATTTCGATCGGAACGACCTGTGCCTATAGGATAAAATGATATCAAATTACTCTGCCGGTCATAAATTCCGCCGTTTCAATCAAGGCATCTTTAGCATCGTTTTGCTTCAGGCCGTCTAATGCCTGTTTCGCGGCAGCGACAAACTCTCGCGCCCGACCACGTGCATATTCCAAACTGCCGTATCGGCTCAGCATTTCCAACAGAGCGTTTTTATCGTATTTAGAGTCATCTCTATCGAGAAACGAATTAATGATCGTGTTTTTTTCACTCTCATCCACTGCTTTTAGCAGATGTATTGTAGCCAGAGTCAACTTGTGTTTATCTACATCGCTGCCGAGGGTTTTGCCTGTTTTGCTTTCGTCGCCGACTATATCGAGTAAATCATCGGTAATTTGAAACGCGATGCCGGCATTCAAGCCAAAATCCGCCAACGACTGAGCCTGGGATTCGCTTGCCCCCGACAAAAGGCTGCCGAGTAAACAGGAACTGCTGAAAAGAACGGCACTCTTTTCGGTGATAACGTCGATATATTCCGTTTCGCTTAATTGCCAGTTATGCTTCTGAACGACCTGCCGTAATTCACCTTCGCAGAGCCGGACCGCGGCAGCGGCAATTACGTTGGCCACTTTCGATTCAAGCTCGGCACACATCTTGAAAACGCGGCTTAATAAGAAATCACCCAACAACACAGCGGACTCGTTACCCCAGAGACTATTGATTGTCGGCAATCCACGCCGTTGTTTGCCTTCGTCTATCACATCGTCGTGTAACAGCGTAGCGTTGTGAATAATCTCAACAATCGCAGCAACGCTAATGTGATTGTCCGTGATTTTACCATAGCAGCGACCGGCGAGCAAAACCAGGCCCGGACGAATCATCTTTCCGCTGCGACTGCTTATGTGTTCGAGCAATTCGTTAACATCTCCTGTCTTCGCCGGTGCGGTCAATTGCTCGTTAATCAGGTCTCTGACCTTGCTTAGCGGCTCACCGATCAGCCTGAAGGCTGGGACCTTGTCTTGTGGAGCCCAGGCTGATATGTCGGTATGTGTCGGTGACTGCATAATGTTTAACGGATAGCGGGCAGGAATTCGAATCTGAGGTCCAAAATACCAGACTGAAACGATTGCCGATCTCCACACCTCTGGCAGTGGCGATCAAGGCAACAAAGTTAAAGCAAGTTGAATGCCGTGCAGGACGTTCGATATTCGAGCTTATGTGCTATCTGCTATTTCTCCTTTCCGTGAGCGTATTCGAAGAATTTTTTTCTCAGCAGACTTGTAATCGGTCCAGGCTTGCCGTCGCCTATAATCCTTCCGTCGACATCGACAATTCCGATAACCTCTGCAGCGGTACCGGTGAGGAAAAACTCATCGCAGACATATAAATCAAATCTCGTGAGATTTTTTTCAATGACCTGAATGTTCTCTTCTTTGGCCAGTTTGATAACGACACGTTGCGTTATTCCGGGCAGCGCCCCGGCCTCGGCCGGCGGCGTATAAATCACGCCGTCTTTGACGATGAGAACATTGTCACCGCTGGCTTCGGCAACATATCCTTCATGGTTATACATAACCGCTTCGGGCACATCATTGTCAAGCGCTTCAATCTTGGCAAGGATGTTGTTGAGATAGTTAAGGCTCTTGGCCTGAGGCGGAATCGCCAGAGGATGGTTCCGAACCGTTGTCGCGCTGATTATCTTCATCCCCTTCTCGTAAAGCTCCTCGGGATAAAGCTGGATACTATCGGCTATGATAAATATGCAGCTATTTTTGCAGATAAAGGGATTCAATCCGAGCGTTCCCACTCCCCGGGTTACCACCAATCGGATATAACCGTCAGAAATGCTGTTTGCTTCGACGGTTTCTTTAACTGCATCGACAAGTTCGTTTTGATTTATTGATATCGCAAGACGGATCGACTTGGCGGATTCATAAAGCCTTTTGATATGGGCATCCAGCTCAAAGATCCTGCCTTTATAAACACGAATGCCCTCGAAGACGCCATCGCCATAGAGCAGGCCGTGATCGAAAACAGTGATTTTTGCATCTTCCCGGTCAACAAGTTTGCCGTCAAGCCAAATTTTTAGTGCCATAGATTTTTCCTTATTAAGCACACAAGTCATAAATTACTTGTATTTTTGTGCTCTATTTTTCCATCGACCAAAGTTACTATCCGTCCAGCTCTTTGTGCTATCCTTTCATCGTGAGTGACCATCACAATAGTCTGGCCTGCCCTGTTCAGTTTCTCAAGAACCTCTAAGATACCATTTCCTGTGGCAGAGTCAAGGTTTCCTGTCGGCTCGTCGGTCAAAAGCAATCTCGGCTCATTCATCAGGGCCCTGCCGATAGCCACCCTTTGCCTTTCCCCGCCGGAGAGTTGATAAGGTTTATGTTTACTCCTTTCAGCCAGACCCATTTGGGCCAGCAGCTCCTTCGCCCGGGTTTTCACCTGTCTTCGGCACGCAAACCAACCTATTATGCTTTTACCTGTCATCGCCGGCAGAAAAACATTCTCCAGCACGCTTAATTCGTCCAATAAATGGTAAAACTGAAAAACAAATCCCACCATTCTGTTCCGGAATCTGTTCAGTTCGCCGGCCCTGAACCGGCTCAGGTCCCGTTTTTCAAACTTGACGATGCCTTTCGTCGGCTTATCCAGCGCACCCAATATGTGTAAAAGCGTGCTCTTGCCGCTGCCGGAGGCCCCGATGATTGCTACAAATTCGCCCTTTTTGATATTCAAATTGACGCCTTTGAGCACCCGGACTTCGGTAGCACCCATCCGATAAGATTTATGAAGTTCCTCAACTTTTAAGATGAAATCGTTTTTACTCATAATCAATTATAATTGGCCAACCTGTAAAGTCTCCACGGGTTTTTGTCTTGCCGCCTGCAAGCTCGGAATCAGCGCGCCGACCAGACATGCAGCTATCGCCGAAACGACAATGATCGCCAGAATCTTAAACTCGACCTGGTTTGGAATATCACCTATAGCATAAATCGTTCTGTCCCACAGTTGAAATCCAAAATGTTCAAAAAGCCAGTCTTCTATCGGATTTATTTTCAGCAGGAAGACCCAGCCGGCCAATAAACCGATGCCTGATCCGAGCATACCCACCAAGAAGGCATACTCAGAAAACAATTCGATAATATCGATGTTCGAAACACCTATGCTCTTCAGTATCCCGATGTCTTTACTCTTATGGCTGATAATCATATAGAATACTACTAAGATAATAAAGACCGTTGTAATTCCCACAAACCCGAACATGACACTCATCTCCGTTTGCTCATTCTCCAATGGTGCGATAGACGCACGTCTGTACTGTTTCCAGCTTTGGACGGTGACCGTGTCCAGCGAATATGCTTGTATTTCGCCGGCCTTATCCTGCTGGAATTTCTGCCATAATGACCGTACTTTTTCGCACCCGGCCTGGATTTTGACATCCGGCTTGAACCGTATGTGGACCCGGGAAGCCCTTTTGGTGGGTCCTCCCATGCCGCAAAGAAGTTGGGCCTGCTCAAACGGAAGATAAACAAGCGAGCCGTCGACCCGCGGAAGGCCGGTGCTCGATTGGTCGCTAAAATAAAAAGTTTTCGTGTTGACCATATCCGTACCCGCCTGGGCCAGGGCGCCCCTCGCGGTTAAAGGAAAGCAGCTTATATAATAGCTTATACCTGCCAGAGACCTTGCATTTATGATATTTGTGATTTTACTAAGCAGAAATTTCCCAAAGACACATCCCGGGAGATTTGGATCCTGCGTAGGCTCGGAAGGTTTGGATAAGCCTGTTTTGGAGGACCAATAAACAAATCCACTCGAACCCGATCTAAGGGCCCAGAATGCTTTGGAAGCATCTGAGGCGTTATAAGAAAGTGTGTCCGCGAAACCAGTCGCTAAGGCGTGCCTGACGGGATCTATTCCCATAATTTCAATGACATCGTCCTGCTTCGAAACTATCGGTCTTTGAAGTGCTAACTGCTTCGAAACTATCGGTCTTAGAAGTGCGAAACTTTTTATAACGGGCGATACAGCTTCAATGTAATCCTGTTGTTCCAGTATTGTTGTGAAATCTTCGTAATATGCAAAACCCACCAATGATTCGGTCCCGACGACGCAGTCGCCCGCGAAGCGGTGATTCTTCTCTTTGAATTCATTCACAAGCCCCGCCATGACGGTCATTACCACGACGACGATAAAGACGCAAAGCGCAACTGCCAGAACCGCGAAATACGTGATTCGGCGTTTCAATAAATACCTGGTTGCGAGAATAATTTTGTACATAATCCCGTCACATGGAATTTCGAAAATCTGTTTTCGGTTTTAGCTATTCGTATCGCAGGATATTGACCGGCTTTGTTCTTGCCGCGACGATGGCGGGTATCAGCGTTCCTATCGCCGCTGCTATAATTGCCAGCAATACGATATCCATGGCCCAGGGCCAGTTCACTTCATTGGGTATTTTACTGAATAAGTACACACTGCTCTTCCAGAGCTTCAATCCGAATATTATCCTGATCCAGTCTTCAATCGTATTGATATTTCTTGTGATAACGTATCCGAGGACGGTTCCGAGGCCTGAGCCGATCGTCCCGACACAGGCGCCGAAACCAACAAAAACAAACGCCACCGAGCTGCTTGTCGCCCCGCAGCTTTTAATGATCGCGATGTCCTTTTGCTTGAGCCTGACTATCATATAAAATATGCAGAAAACCAGCAGAACAACGCCGAAGCTGACGACTCCGAAGATCAACAGCAACACTCCCATTTGCTTCTCATACGCGGCGATATATCGGCTTTGCAACTGTCTGGCCGTGTTGATAGCTGCTGATGTCATCAGGTATGGATCAGCATCAAGCTGCTCTTGAACAAATGTGCGCCATATTCCACGAATCACAGCCAGAGCAACATCCGGATCGGTATTATCTGCAAGCTTGATAAGGATTTGGCTGGCGACCGGTGATTTTTCGTCAGGGTATAAAGTCTCGTGCAGTTTCTCGATAGGCAGGTACACGCAACCGCTGTCGAATTGATAGACTCCCGTTTCGATAATATCCGCGATTGCGAATCTCATGACCTTTCTTTTGAACTCAGGTCTCGATCCATCCTGGCTTTCTTGACCTGTCACAGTGCCTGTAGTAAGGGTAACAGGCTGGCCAAGCATCTTTTCGGCTGCATCGTAATCATATTCGTCTGTCTGTTCGTCAGGCTCGCCCAGCACACCAATTCCTAAAAATCCGCCGGTTTTTTCCGGAGAATCCGGGACATTAAACGATGGCTCACCTGCCCCTTTGCCCTGCCTGCGCAAAAACCGGGCAAATCCCGTCACTTTCGCTCTACCGGCCGGTTCAATCCCCCAGACTTCCACAGCCCGCACGTTGCCCGTGCCCAAGTGCAGCAGACCGTAACCCGATATCATAGCCGTTGCCGCCTCGACCGTTTCGGTTTGTTCGAGGCGCTCGATCAGCAGCGGGTATTTCGCAAATGTCGTCGGCGGGCTCAGGATAACATCGCCGACCGCCTCGACCGCAGCTCGTTCGAATGTTTTGATGAAACCTGTGAACAGACTTGCGACAACTATCAGCAGCGACACGGAAAGAGCGACTGCGGCAATACTCAGGAAGACTATTTTTCTCTTACGCAGATATCGCAGCCACAAAAATAATTTCAACATAGGATTAGTCGTCAGTACTTAGTCGTCAATATAACCTCACGTTTCACGCGGTGTTTTATTTGGGATTGAGTTCTAAGGTTTTGCAGGTCTTAGCAGAGGAAACAGCACCACATCGCGGATGCTTTCAGCACCGGTGAGCACCATTATCAACCTGTCAATCCCAATCCCCAGTCCGCCGGCCGGAGGCATACCGTATTTCAACGCCGTGATGTAGTCGTTGTCCATCTTCGTAAGTGATTCTTCCTGGCCGCGAAGCTGAGTAAGGAAGTTTTCGTTTTGTAACGCGGGGTCGTTCAGCTCGGTGTAGGCGTTGGCCAGTTCCATTCGGGCGACGAACAGTTCGAACCTCGCGGCGAATTTGGGATTGTCCTTCTTTGGCCTGGCCAGCGGACACAGGGCCGCAGGATAATCAATCACGAACGTCGGGGCGATCAGGTTGTGTTCGACCGTCGTTTCAAAAACTTCATTGACGACCACGGCATCATCCATGTCCGCTTCGTCCAGTTCGAGCTGCCTGGCTTTTGCTCTGACGGACTCTATGTCGTCGATATCGCAGCCGGCGTATTCTTTCAGCAGATCTGCGTATTTAGCACGCCGCCACGGCCGGGTGAAATCTATTGTGAATTCGCCGAATTGCAGTTGTTTTCCGCTGCTGTGTTTTTCCAGACAAATTGACATGACCTCTTCGGTCAGATCCATCATCACGTTGTAATCGGCGTACGCCTGGTACACTTCGATCATAGTGAATTCCGGATTGTGTCGCCTGCTGAGTCCTTCGTTGCGGAAATTCCGGTTTATCTCGAAGACTTTTTCCATTCCACCGACGAGCAGTCTTTTGAGAAACAGCTCCGGCGAAATCCGCAGGAATAAATCCATATCCAGGCTGTTATGATGTGTGACAAAAGGCTTGGCCGCGGCTCCACCGGCGATAGTTTGCATCATCGGCGTCTCAACTTCCAGAAAACCTCTGGAAACGAGAAACTCGCGGATAGTCGTGACGATGGCGCTGCGTTTCTTGAATCGCTCCATCACTTCAGGATTGGCCCACAGGTCAACGTATCGCTGCCTGTACCGCTGATCGATATCCGTCAGGCCGTGAAATTTCTCCGGGGGCTGCAACAGGCATTTGCTCAAAAACACGACCTCGTCGGCCCAGATTGTGATTTCACCTGTTCTGGTCTTGCCCAACTGGCCGGAGGCCCCGATGATGTCGCCAAGATCGAGAAGCTTCATCAATTCCCACTGCTCGCTCAGCAGCTTCTTGCTCAAGCCGACCTGGATGGTTCCGCTTCGGTCGCGCAACGTTATAAAAATCAGTTTCCCGATGTCTCTCAGCAGCACGATTCTGCCGGCACACTTTGCCTTTTGTGTCTCGTCATCTTCTTTAAATCCGCTCTTGACATCTTCAGCCGGCTCGGCACCTTCGTACCTGGTGCCGTAAGGTTCGATACCCAATTCTTTGATCCGGGACAGTTTTTCCTGTCTTTGCCGTTCAAACTTGTTTACATCTTCTGCCTTTGACAAATCAATACACCTGTAAAAAATGAAAAGTTATCGACACAAAAATCAATTAATCAGATGAGCCTGGGCGAGCGTTTCATCCTGGATTAATTTGCTCCGAACAATCAACAAACCGACCGCCAATTGCGGATCGGCGGCGAGAGTTTCTTCAATCGTGCGTTTTTTAAAACTGTCGTCGCTGGTGCCGTTATGGTTGGCTTTCACCAGCACGTCATTGTCCCTCTGGATCTCCATCATTTTTTTGAGTTCATCGCTTCTCAATTCGACCTCGACATCGGGCGCAACACCCCAATCTTTCCTGCCCAGTTTTTCCATAGCATCGCGGCTTTCAACTCTCTGGCCGGAGGGTAAATAGTAATACGCCATTGTGTATTTCAACTGTGCCCCGCCGCCGAGAAAGCCTGTTATACCCTGCACACTGCCTTTGCCGTGAGTCCTCGTTCCCACAAGGATCGCTCTTTCGTATCTCTTATCCGCCAACGCACCGGCGACAATTTCAGAAGCACTGGCTGAGTTGGAATTTATCAATATGACGAGCGGATAATTCGGATGCGTTCCCTTCTTACGTGCCGTTTCGTAGATCGGCATTCTGCCAAAACCGGATTCTCTTTTGACTATCACTCCGTCTTCGACGAATTTATCAACCACGGCGACCGCACTGTCTAAAAGTCCGCCTGTGTTGTATCGCAGGTCCAGAATTAGTCCCCTTAATCCTTGTGACTCAAGCTCAAGCAATACTTTTTCCAGGCCCGGGGCCGTGTCAGTAGAAAAACTGGTAAGGCGGACAAAGCCGATCTTGTTCTTCTGATCGATCATATGCAGCCATTTACCTCCATTGGACCTTTGCCAGCCGCGAACCGTCGGGACAAAAATGGTGTCTCTGGTTATGGTTACTTCGAAAACTTTATCTTCAACCTTCTTATCCTCACTCGGACGCCTTACCTTCAATTTCACTTTGGTTCCCGCCGGGCCCTTTATTTTTTTCGCCGCACAAAACAGGGACATATCCTTTGTTTCGACCCCTTCTACTTCTTCTATAATGTCTCCTGCATCAAGATTCGAGTTGAACGCGGGTGTGTCGAGCAAAAGACTCGCTACCGTCAGCAGCCCTTTTGGTTTCGAAATCTCTATTCCGATGCCCATAAACTCGCTTGTCATCATTTGTTCGAAATCCTTCACTTGCTTGGGCCAGACGATGACCGTATAAGGGTCAAGTGAGGAGAGGGATGCTTCTACAAATTGTGAGATAAGCTCCGGCCGAGGCAAATTCACTGTTGATTCGTTCAGTTTAAGAACCGCGTCAAAGATATCTAAAAACTTGCTCTTGTCGAGCCGTGTGAGTCCACCTGATGAGGATTTAGTTTCATCCAGCAGGGCTGTTAAAGCCGTGTACCAGGCTGCAAGCTTCTGGGGCTCCCAGTGGTCCTTTAACATATTTGTGCTGCCTTTGACATCATTTTTTAAGTCCCCATTAAGCCGTGATGATGTCGATATAACCTCAGCAAGCAATTTGCAGCGTTCAATAGCTTTAGCAGCCGCGTCGTTGTAGTCGATAATGCTGACATAACGTGAATTCAGGAAATTAATCGCCCGAATAAACAGCTCTTCCTTCACGCCCAGGAAACGTTCCTCGCTGGTCTCACAGGGGCTATCCTCAAATGCGACTGCGATAGTAGCCTTATCCAAAAGCTGCTGGGCGTAATCCGAGTACCCCTCATTGTTTGGATCGATTGCCACCAGCCATCCGTAGCAATTTATGTATGCTTCGAGCCATTTGCCTTCGACCTCGTACTCGGCGGCTTTGTCTATGGCTTTTTGCATAGCCTCTTTTACGAACGGATCAGACAGGAGCTGCTTTTTTTGTGTCTCGTCTGCAAATTCACTGGTTCTGGCAATGACAGAGAGTATCGAAGTATTTTTATCAGTTGCATTTGCATCGTTCACGTCATTAGCCTCTGCCGGAACCTGAAACTTTTCCAGTTCTGTGAGTACCTCTGCGTATGCAGCTTCTTGGGCTAACTGACGTTCCTGGCTGATACTCTTGTATTGGTCGACAAGCTGCGATAACCGGGGGACAGCCTTACCGAGTTGAGTCGGATTGTTATTGCTGCTTTGTTTTATCAACTTATCAGCGGCATCGAATTGACCCTCGTAAATCAGCTTACAAGCTTGCCCGATAACACTGGATTCAACTGAAACCGATTGAGCAGCTTCGCTTGTATAGGCGGCCAACGACAATATTATCGTTACCAGCCAGAACAGCCGTATCAAATTGCTTATGATGTGTCTTTTTGCTTGCATTTTATATCAAATCCAAAATTTAAATGTTAAAATCCGGAACAATTTATAAACTCTAATGCCATTGAGCTTTAAATAACCTTTTTTTGGCGAATCAAGTGCCGTTCATCCGGCATTGCTTCGGATTTCATTGTTCCTGCTTCCTGCTTTTATTTACACTCGGCAGCCTTGCCGGCACAACCAAGAACGTGCAGTTTGTGCTTGACCATTTGTTTAATAGCATCTCTGCCCGGTCCGAGGTACTTACGTGGGTCAAATTCGGCGGGTTTTTCAGAGAAGACCTGCCTGATTTTAGCGGTCAGGGCCATTCGCAGGTCCGTATCGATGTTGACCTTGCAGACGGCCATCTTTGCTGCCCGGCTCACGGCTTCTTCAGGAACGCCCATCGCGTTTGGCATATTGCCGCCGTATTTGTTGATTAGATCTACGAATTCCTTCAGTACACTGCTCGAACCGTGCATTACCAGCGGAAATCCGGGCAGCTTGTCGGCGATCTTCTGGATCACGTCGAAAGCCAGCTTCGGCTCTTTCTTGAACTTGTAGGCCCCGTGGCTGGTGCCGATCGCTACGGCTAAAGAATCAACGCCGCTTTTCGCGACAAATTCCTCAACCTGATCGGGGTCGGCTAAATGTTGGGCAATATCATCGTGAGCTACACCGACAACATCCTCTTCGATTCCGCCCAATTGGCCTAACTCAGCCTCGACGACCACACCCCTGGCGTGTGCATACTCGACTACCTCCTTGGTAATCGCAATATTTTCCTCTAAAGACTTACTCGATGCGTCTATCATCACCGAGGTAAAACCGTCGTCGACGAATTGCTTGCAGGTCTCGAATGTATCGCCGTGGTCGAGGTTTATCGCGACGGGGATATCCGGATTTTCCTCAACGACCACATTAATAATTGCCTTGAGATAGCTGTTTTTTGCATATTCGCGAGCCCCCCTGGAGATCTGCAGAATCACCGGAGCCTTTTCTTCGGCTACCGCGTCAATTATGCCCTGCGTGATTTCCATATTATTCACATTGAACGCACCTATCGCATAGCCGTTCTTGTAAGCCATCTCAAACATCTTTTTAGTATTCACCAATGCCATTCTATTCTCCTTAAAATTCAATCTTCTACCGAACTTCCGCAAAAACCTTAACCAGGCATAGCCGGTACCAAAAAGCTCGGTTATGCCGTCTGTCTAAGTTGAAGCCGGGTACACTTTGAAAAGGAAAAAATTTGCCTGGATTTTCCCTCTTCAAATAACGATAGACCTTAAACAAAGATCCAATCCGATTATTCGAGGAAATCAAAAAAAACGGATTTCCGTGAATAATACATGTTTCACTTAAATTATGCAAGTCTTTTCACACCTTGACAATTGGCTGTCAATAGCCTGCCGCACCTCCCAATCCAATGTATCTACTCTCTCCAAACGCCAGTCCCGGCACGCCTTGTGGCCATAGGCTAAAGGTGATAGACTGTGTGTCCAGCGATTCATCGGCACTAAACGTCAGGCCCCAGTACATCCTGTGGTACTGCCGAATCAGCGTTATATCACTTCGTACAGTTTTTCCGAAGTCAAAATCCATTTGCTGCGAAAAAACCACGGTATATCTCGGATCGAGTACATAGGTAATCGCGAAAGTAAATGCGTTAGAGCCATATTCGCCGTAATGATTATCCAGCCGCCTCAAATATCTGCTGCCAATATAATACTGAAGGTTAGGCCATCGCAGGTGCGAAATCCCGACATTATATTGCTGCACGACCCCGCTTTTCATGTCATAATTCATATCGGACAACACAGCCGTGGTATCGCTCAAAAGCCAGCTATAATCGGCTCCGAAATAGTTACGCCTCGGCCCGAATATATTGCTGCTGCGTCTGTCTTGAAGTGGAATAGTCCGACTAACCGTATTTATCGTCGGAATAAACGGCTTATTCCAGATAAATCTATCCGGCCCAGCCGTTTCGTCTCCGGGGTTCTTGACCCAGGTTAAATCCATATCAAGTCTCATCCAGTCAACACTTCGTTTTTTCTCTTCTAAACCGCGTTTAGTTTGCAGCCGCTGTGAGATACCTACGTTCAAAGTATCCCTCTGTTCGATAACCGATTCGTTTTGAGTATAAGCGACAGCGGTCAAATACGGCGTTATTAAGTGTCGCATCTGGTTCAGATCCCAGAGTTCCGATTTGATATTGGGGTAAACCTTCCAGTATGGTTGTGTTGAAGCGCGAATTCCGGTTTCGCCAAACCAGACATTCTCTTGCCCCTCGGCCATTCCGCCATCAAGCTCTCTGTAGAAGCCTAATCCGTCTTCGTAAGCTACGGTCCCGGCCACGAAAGGCACGATTTTCGCGTTGCCTAAGGTCAGCGGCATATCAACCTCGTTTCGCGTCGTCGCAAATGAAAAGTACTCATCCGAACCGGGATTTTTATTGGACGATGCGTAAAGTTGACGAAACCTGCTGACCTGAGTATCACTGTAGAACGTCAGCTTATCGTCGAAAAACGACTGGCCTGTCCAGTGGAATTCGGTGCTGGGCAATTCTTCCAGTTCATTCGCGAAATCGTTTATTCGGATTTTTCCTAATAAAGAAAGGCCCCAGTTATCCTCGATGCGCTTCAAATAAAGAAGCGTTTCCTGTCCCTTGCCGACGTAAAACTCGTTACGATAAAAACTCTCTAAAAAGTTCTTATCGGATATGTAGCTGGCCTCGGCGGTAAGCTGCCAGTTATAGGGCAGGAACTGCCTGTGCTGCCAGTGTAAGCGTCCGCGCAGTGGGCGTTCCGGCTCAAGATCCCTGCGGCTGCTGTGTCTTCCGAGCCGATCCTCGCCGTGATCATGAATCATATAGCCTAAAAGTGTGCCGAAATAGTCCTCTCCTGTATATTCGGTCGATATTCCGCCCCCGAAGCCGCGTTTGTTATAATAATCCAGCGCCAGGGTGCTGTCCGTACCTTCCGGCTCCTCCAAGCCCAGCAGCCGGGCCAGGTACCATTGCGTCTCAATCAACGTTCCATAGATGTTGTCGCGGCCGATACGGACGCTTTTAATCGGAATATCGGGCCTTTGTAGATTACTCCGAATGTAAGGCCAGTAGAAAAACGTCTTGTCATACATCTTCAAACGCACATCGTGCATTTTTGCATCATAGCTGCTTTTTGAAGCCCCGCCCTGCTGTTCGTCGGCAGGCGTCGTATCGGTAACTGTTATATTCGATGCGTTAAACGAAATCTGGGGCTGGTGAAATTCACTGCTCGTTAAAGTGATGTCGTCGGCGGCAAATTCATTTTCCGCCGTCTGCCTGAGTTTTGCCGCCCTGAGGTAAATCGGAATCCCTTCGGTTGTATCGAAATTTCTCATTACCGCATTTAAAGCGATCGCCTGTTTTCTCTCGAAATCGTAGTATATCTCATCTGCGCGAATTGTTCTCTGACCGTTGGCCATCACAACGTCGCCGGACATGTAGATTGCCTGCACGTCGGTCAGCATATCTTTAGCTCCGCTTTTGCCGTCGCCCTCGGGTTGTTGTTCCGTGGATAAAAATATTACGGCGTTGTCGGCCTGCAATTCCAGCAGCCCGCCCTTTTCATCCTGTTTCTGCCAGAGATAGAACCTGCCGATTACCGTTCCGATCTTTTCCTTATCGTCCCATCTGCTCTTGAAAAGCGCCTCGCCCGCAGGTGATAGATTAAGACGATATTTAAAGCCCGTTTTTTCCTGCGGCTGAGCGGCTTCTGGCGCCGGGTCTTCCAGCGTTATTTTTTCTATCTGCAATTCAGGCTCTTGCGGCTCGGTCTCGGCGCTCAACGGCTCAATCCCGGCCGCTTGCAGAGCTGAAAAGGCATCCCTGTAAAACTCTAAAACGCGAGGGTCGGTGATTTTTCTGTTGTCCGATGTGACGGAAACTTCGCCGCTGATGTCGAATTGAATCGCTATCGAGCGGCCTTCCTCAATCACTGTGCGGTTAAGATCGATAGTCGAGGCGCCTTCGGGCTTTTTAACCGATAAATTGCCCTGTAGATATACCGTCGCTTCATAATCGATCCGAGGACGCTCGCTCGATTCAGTTATTGCACCTTCTGGAACTCCCGCAGAGCGGGACTCCAGCCATACGATGGCACTATCGGCGGAGAATTGTCGGGCTCCGATTGACATCGAAAATCCACTCTGGAATACAAGCGCGCGGTCAACAGGAGATAACCGATAGCTTATCAGCTCTTGCCCCTGCAGGTTCAGATCCTGTCCGGCAACGATCGCGGTCTTGTCGCTTTCAGCGGTCCATCCTGATCCTGGCGGCATCAACACCGAAACCAATAGAATAAAAACTGGTAGTATGTTTTTTCGCATATTCATATGTCGATATCGTCGAGTTATCGCGCGAGACGCTTCGCGCATTAACGCATGTCGAGATTATAGCCGGTCAGAACGGCAAAGCCAGCAAAAAGCTCTGCCGTAATAATGATAGCTTGATTTATCTGAAAGTTTGTTGTAAAAATATGCCCTTTCGTTACGGCTCGAATGAACAGAAAGGTTAATATGGCTAAAAATGATTATTCCGCACATCAGAAGGCGGTTATATCCGGTTATTACGACAACCTCGATACGATAATGCTCCAGAAGCTTGGCGAGCTGGTGACCGATTTATATTTAGCCGACACAAAGGCTAAGAAAGACCGGCTCTGGGATAGGGCCCACAAGGCCATGGTAAAGCTGAAAGTCCAGCCGGCCATCATCGAGCATATAATGAAAAAACAAGATGCCGAAGTATTAGCCAAAAACCTCCAGGACTGGCAGGGCAATAAGAGCAAGGGGAAAAAATCTCCGTGAGACGGCGTCCATTACTCGTAGTGCGTACTGCGTATTGCGTGCTGTGGATACACATTTTCATAAACTGCTGATTAACGCTGATTTACCCAGTTAGATGCCGACTGCGCTTGCCTTATGGGGTAAACACAGTTTTTTTATTCACCACGAAAGGTACTGAGAGCCACGAAGCATGCTCTGAGTGAAACAGAACAGGAAAAGTAGAAAAAGTACCCTTTTAATTCTCCCGTTCAGTGATAATTGAATAGAACTTTTCTATCGTATCGAGAAATTTCTTCTTCTTTTCTTCATTATCCAGATTATTTGTTCTCGAAATCTCGACCTGTACCCAAGGCATTTCAGACGCATGCGCTTGAATAATGTAACCTCCTTTGAATGGCCAGTTCAATGAAACTTCAACCTGAAAAGACTGCTGAAAACAATCTCTCATAATCTTCAGCCAATCGACAGGAAAAGCCCTATCAGCATTACTCAGGCATACTGAAGGCCTATTTTGTCCAGGATCCGGGCTGATTGGAGGGGCAATCTCTGCCATAGTGTGACAATCAATTCCAAATTTCACGTCGGATGCAAAATGGGTTAGTTTCTCATGATATGGCCAGTAGTATTTTCTAATCATTACTTCTATCAGATCTTCCGGCAATTGGCCCATGTATATTGGAACATCCCAGCAAGTATGAGTTTTGACAACACCATCTCGTCCTCGGTCATTAGCTGAACGATTCACATCCACAAAAGCACGGGCAATATCTGTTGTAACATAAGCTTGAACATGCGATTCAATCGCGTAAATCTTAGATGCCCCTTCGTCCCCGTCACAGATAATTTCTTCTTGTGTTAACAAATTATGTGTCTTGACTTCTGACGGTATTTCAAAGCCTGCATGTGGAACGGAGATTAGAATCGGTAATTTCATCGTTTGGGTCCTCTGGCGGATCCATCCCGACGAGGATCCGCCACCCCAATAAATTCATCTCCCTCTCGCATCACCATCTGCACACACCCAAGATAAAATGAATAAGGATCGCGGGGTTTGATCCGGAAACCATGCTGTTCAAGTGATGCAGGAATATCATCACGCATTCGAGGTGATTCAAGTGATACTACCCCGTCAAAGGAACAGTGAAGCCGGGGTGCATCGACTGCAGCATACGGAGATTGACGTCTTAGGCGTAGGATAACCTGGAATATCGAACTTACAATGCGTTCACTACCAGGCGAACCAATCGTTAACCAGGGTTTTGGGCCTTTGAATACTATGGTTGGCGCTACACTTGCCCATGGCACGGCGTTAGGGCGCAGATAATAAGGGTGTCTAATGTTTTCATCATCGAATGCCGTCATGTAACTGTTGTAGAGAAATCCCAGTTCGGGTGTGGCGACATATGCGCCGAATACCCTTTCTATAGATTGCGTCAAAGCGACAACGTTACCTTGCTTATCCATAACAGACAGGTGAGTTGTATCCCCGTGTGAGCGGATCTGCCTGCGAATGGTACGAGCAACAACCTTGGCATATTCCGGACTCACCATTTTCTTCTTAGTCACCTGGGCATAAAAATTAGGATCGAAGGGACGGTCACTGCGGTCTCGAAAAGCTTGTTGAATCACATAGGACAATAATAACGCGCCACTGGGTGTATCGAAATCTCTTAATTTGCGAGGGAAATTGCTGATGATATTGAACATTTCAATCAATGTCCGTCCGGCACCGGGTGGAGGAAACGCAAAGATCCTCATGCCGTCAAAATGGCACGTAACGGGGCGTCGCTCAATTGGGAGAGGAACCTGAGCTAAGTCATCATCACGTATCAGGCCATTGTTCTTTTTCATATCCTGGTGAATTAATTGGGCTATACGCCCATTGTAGAAATCGTTAATGCCGAATTCCGCCAGACGCTCCAGAGTGGCGGCAAGTACCGGCTGACGAAAATATTCGCCGATTCTGAATATCCTTTTTCCATCCTTGAGATAAATATTGGAAGTGTTGGTTCTCTTGATGTGCTTACGCACCCGTTTGAGTAGCCTGCATTGCAGCTCGCTGACAGCATAACCATTTTTCGCATACTCAACAGCAGGCGCAAGGACTTGTTCAAGCTTCATTGTTCCATAGTGTTTAAGGGTATAGTCCAAAACTGCCGGGGTACTGGGAACCGTAGTCGCTTTGTAACCGCGAAGACGCACCGCTTTTGACAAGGTCTCTGAAGAAGTCCGGTTGGGCGCACGGGAAGAGCCATCTAATGCAAACGTCCGCCGTTTGCCTGCCAGATGAATGAGCATCATGGTTTGGCCTCCCAATCCGGAGGCGGCGGGTTCGCACACGCCGAGAGCAAAAGCAGCCGCTACGGCGGCATCGATGGCATTGCCTCCATTTGCTAATATCCGTGATCCGGCCTCGGTAGCCAGATAGTGTTGCGCGGCCACCATTCCTTCTTTGGATATGGACAAACGTTGAGGAGGACTTACACGGGAGGGCCAAAGGTCCTGGATTTCCTGTTCATACCAGAAATGATTATGTTGGCTCATGTCAAAGACTTCCATGTCCCTCTTTTAGCAGAAACTCCGCCAGTAATAATGCTCGCTGCAAAATGCTGATACGTTGTACGGCTTCTTGAGGAGTATACAAATTCCTGGCAACCGGACCCAATCCACATACGGCTCCAGTGCCCTTTGGAACCAGACCGCCAATTGTGGGCCATAGAGAGGACTCCTGGGCAATTGGAATATCCCATTGTTCGGCAATGCCGGTCAGTTTTTTTGCCAGATGCCTATTACAGTTTCGCAGTTTCATTGGAGGGCGATCGGAAGCCATTTGAAGGCTGTACTTGACCGTTCCATGACCAAGTATTTCCTTTATTTGTCTTTCAGCCGTATCAGCCATCCTTTCGTCACCGTAACTGACCGAAATCGTCAGGGTTATGCGGTGCGGCAACAACATAGGGTAAGACATTGACTTAATATCTGAAACGGCAACAGCCAGCCGGTCGTTCCGCGAAGACAATTCTATCATTTTACCGATTTTTCCTGCCACCCATTGCAGAGCATCGGGACTCTTTGTCAGTTTTCCAAGCCGTTTGGGATTTGTTTCAACGCTGACAATATATTTACGCTGGCCACGCCTCTGAATAACGATTTTGTTTCCAGGATTTCCGGGTCTCAGGACTAATACTTGTTTGGCTTTGGCGGTAGCTTTTTGAATCAGTTCTGAGCTATACTGGCAGTCCAAACCTTCATCCGTGTAATAAAGAATCCCCAGAGGCATTTTGTGCAAGCAACGAATGTTTCTTAATCCGCGAAGCACATACTCCAGCATAACCAAAGGAGCACGCGAAAGCCCTATCCCCTCGCCATATAACCACTCCGGATCTCTGCGAAAAGACTGGGATGGAAGGGTGCTTTCTACCGGCACATCGAGGTGACCGACAAGCAGTGTCCCACCTGCAAATCCTGCCCGTGTTTCCCAGGTTCTCACGAATGGAATATCGATGAAATTTTGCAAAGATTTCAATCCAATACTTTCCATACTATCGGCCAGTTTCTTAAGCGCGTGCTGCGTCCCGACCGGATCGTTGGACCGGCTGCTCAAATTGGTCCAGTTTTCAATCTGGCGCTCAATGCGATCTCGCCGTTCAGTCAGGAATGTGTGGACCAGTGCACCGGGGTCACAGTTCTTCAAATTGAGCTGGCGGGGCCGTGGGGTGCCGAAGTATCGAGTGCTGGCTACTTCAACCAAACGGTTGATTACTGCGCTAAAATCCAAACCTGCTTTGGCGGCGCCTATCAAATATGAACCGTGCTCGCCCAGGCTCGGCAGACTATTGATTTCTAATATATAGAAATTGCCCTGCTTATCCCGACGCATATCCACCCGGGCACAGTCATAACAGCCCAGGACATCAAAGGCTTGCCGAGCTATCTTCCGGGCGTATTCCTGTTGTTTACGAGTCAACGATGCAGGGCATTTGTAATTGATTTCCCTACCGGATCGGCGAGTCTTGTCCTCATAAGTGTAGATTCTTGGTCCCTTTCGAGGAAATACCAATTCAACGGGGGCAAATATCTCGGGAGGATTGTTGCCGATAAGGCCGACATTAATTTCTTTACCTTCGATATATTCCTCAACCAACACCGGTTGCCTGAATTCATCGATGATAGCTTTAATTCCTTTTCGCAATTCGTTTTGATTATGAACAATTTCAATTCCAAATGACACCGCTTCATTCTTAGGCTTGACAATTAAAGGGAATTTCAAGTCGGGCAATTCACCCTCCCAGGAATCCATGACCGCAAAGTCGGGTGTGGGAATACCGTGTTGGCGAAAAATCATTTTAGCAACGACCTTGTCTAACGCAAGGCCGTGAGCCAGGGGACCGGAACCAACATAGGGAATCCCCACCATTTCAAGGATACTCGGTATATGAGCATAACGTGCTTGACCTTGAATGCCGTAAGAGACATTAAAAACCAGTCCCGGCAGTTCGCCTTTAATGACCCTGGGCATAAATTGTTCTAAGCGGTCAATCAAATCCTTACCGCCTTCGAAAGCTTTTACTTGATGCTTGCCGGCACGCAGGGCATTGGCAATACGCTCAATGGTCTTCCTCCCGATTCTCTCTCGATTGGGTATACCGAACAGATTAATAACATTGCGCAAATCATGATTATAGACAATAGCTACTTTCACGGCTCGTCCTTCAACAGGTTGATTAACCTTTCATCTCTGCTCAGCAACAGCACTGAGCTTTATTCCAAGAAAAGAATACTAAGCCTGTCTTCAATATTCAAGTTTTTTAGTTGCTTGCGAAACGTTCTTCTGTTTACTCGCCCGACATGCGTTGGGGTCGTCCCGGTACCGATGCCATAATGGCTTTAGCTGCTTTGCAACAGTCAAACACCAAGAATAGCTTTTGGGGGAGCCGAAAACACGCGGCATAGCCCTGCCGGAATATCCGGTCACATACCAGCGTTCTGCTTAGGAATTTGGCCTTTGCTTTGGGGCGATTGTGGTGATATACTTTTTGGCAGGCTCCGGCAAGATCGGGAAAAAGGGCGTTTTTTCGATTTTTCGATTAACAAAGCGCTGCCGGCGAACGACTTACTTCAATGGAGGTAATTATGGCAGAAGAATATTCGGTTTCGGCGAAGGTTTATCCGACCGCCGAGCATGACAAGTTCAGCATTCTCAATATGCTGGAATACTTCGAAAAGCACGGTGCGTTGCGGGTCTCGGACCTTCATATAAAGGTCGGTGCGCCGCCGGCCTATCGCGTCGACGGGAGCCTGGTGAAACTCAAAGGCCCGAGTGTGACGGCCGATATGGCGAAGCAGCTCATCTATCCGCTTATGAGTGACGACAATCTGACCAGACTCCGGACTCAACGCAGCGTGGACTGCTCCTACCGGCTCGGCACACTGCAGTTTAGAATCAACATCTTCATGGAAAACGACGGTCTTGCCGGGGCAATCCGCGCGCTGTCGATGGACATTCCGAAAGTAGAGGACATCGGATTTCCAAATAATGTCTGGGAAGATATTATCCATCGCAAGCACGGCCTGGTTCTTATGACCGGAATCACGGGAGCAGGCAAATCCACAACCATTGCCTCGTTGATCGATCGAATCAGCGAAAAAACCGCCTGCCGGATTATGAGTGTGGAAGACCCTATTGAGTACCTCTTTCCGCAGAAATTCTCGATGATCTCGCAGCGTGAAGTCGGGCGTGACGTTAAATCCTTTCATGGGGGACTCAGAGAGATGCTTCGGCAGGATCCCGACGTTATTTTTGTCGGCGAGATGCGCGATACCGAGACGATTGCAATGACACTGATGGCCGCCGAGACCGGGCATCTTGTCTTCTCCACGCTGCACACGCGCGATGCGACCGGCACAATCACGCGTATCCTGGACTATTTCGACTCCGGCCGGCAGGCCGAGGTGCGAAACCAGCTCTCGCTCGGACTGGCCTATATCATCTGCCAGAAACTCGTGCCCAAAAAAGACGCGAGCGGAAGAATTGTCGCGATGGAAATCCTGAATAACAACTACGCCTGTGCGAACCTGATACGCACCGGCAAAATCGAGCAGATGTACTCGCAGTTGCAGACGAAAACCCGAAACAGGCCCGATGAAAAAATGATGACATTAGAAAAGCATCTGGCCATACTCGTCAAGGACGATAAGATCGATCTGCTGGAGGCGAAAAAATGGGCCAATAATATCAAGAGCTTTACGGACGCCATGCAGCAGTTCTAAGCCGGCCGGAGTGATACGAACCGCGCGAAATACATTTAATGACAAAAGTAATGCCGTAAGATGACGATCCAATTCAACTGCCCCAGTTGCAATGAGCTGATTGCATTTGCCGACGAACATCGCGGAAAACAGGCACACTGTATGACCTGCGGCCAGCAGTTCATTATCCCCTCCGGAAATAAAGAAAAACTGAAAAAAATCAAAGCCCCTAAAGAGAAGGCCGAGCCGCTTCCCGGCTTTTACCGGGCGGTGTTTGTTGACAGTTGGCAGCTTTTTACAAATCCGGAAAATGTTACCGGCCTGGTATTCATTGCAACGGCGGTTTGCCTGAAGTTTTTCACGTTCGGTATGAATTACACTCTGACGATACCGGGGCAGGCGTATAGTGTCGATCTTCCCATACCGATAGGACATGTTCTGCACGTTGCGGCATGGGGATTTCTGTTCTGGTATTACATGAAGATAATCTACTCCATCGCTTACGAGCAGGAAAAGCTGCCGGATGTGATTGTGGGAGGATTCAACGGCTTGGTCTGGCGCATTGCCAAATCCGTTTACATCTTCATCATAATTCTGCTTGTGGTGGAACTGCCTTATTTTATTGCGGTTTTGATATCGAACTGGATGGACATCGAATGGCCCGTGCTTGAGTATGTGCTTATGTTTGCGGGGCTGTTTCTTTTACCTGTCGCTATCCTGGCGTCGGCGGTCGGCAAAGACCTGACGCTGCTCAGGCCGGATTATTTTCTGGTCACGATATCCAGGGCGTTCAGGCCTTATCTGGTGACTGCCGTGCTGCTTGGCGCCGCTGCCGTGCTTCAGATGTATGCGAGCCAGTATTCGGGTCAGTCTCCTGTAGTGGCCACAGGTCATTTGCTGCTGAATCTGGCTGTGCAGATTGTTGCCTTGGTTGCGATGCGCTCGATAGGGTTGTTTTTCCGCCACTATAGCTGCCTGCTGCCCTGGTGAACGGTTCGAAAATTTTAAGGAATTTTCGGCTTCTGTTATGTATCGCGTGATAAGGAAATACTGTATACTCGATACAATAATATGACGATTCGGTTCAATTGCCCAAACTGTGATGAGTTGATTGCCTTTGCCGACAAATACTGCGGCAGGCAGGCGCGATGCACATCCTGCGGGCAACGCTTCATCATCCCGTCCGAGGATAAGGAGACGCCGAAAAAGGTTGAACCGCCCGCAGAAAAAGCAGAGCCGGAGCCAGGTTTTTATCGTGCGGTATTTATTGATAGCTGGAAGCTGTTTGTCAGGCCGCAGAATTCAACCGGGCTGGTTTTTGTTATCGCCGCGGTGTGCTTTAAGTTCTTTACGAGCCACACGGATTATTCTTTTACTATGGGCATGTTCAGGGTTCTGGCCCCGGTCGGTCTGGTAGTGACGATGTCGGTGTGGGGATGTTTGTTCTGGTATTATATGGAAATTATCTGCACGACGGCGACCGATACCGATGAGCTGCCGGACGTCTATATGGGCGGACTGTTCGGCTATATCTGGAACGTAATCAGGTCTTTAAGCATTTTTGCGGTCGGACTTTTTGCCGTCCTGCTGCCCAGCATTATTTTTATTTCGATATCGAGAAGCACCGGTGTCGTTTCGTACGTGTTGAGCCTTATCGGGCTGTTCGCTTTTCCGATGGCCATTTTGACCTTTTCGGCGGGCGGGGATGTATTGATGGTATTCCGGCCGGATTATATTTTCAAGCCTATCGCGAGGGCTTTTTGGCCTTACCTTCTTGTAGCGGGCATGTTCGTTTTGGCATGGGATCTGCAATTGAGAACCATAGGCTACGGCAAGCTCATTGGCAGCGACAATCTCGTTATAGGATTACACCTGCTGGCAAATCTCGCCGTCCAGGCACTGGCGATTATATCGATGCGTTCGATAGGCCTGTTCTACCGGCACTATAGCTGCTATTTCCCCTGGTAGAACCTTATTCTGCTGAAAACAGGTATTGAGTGTCATTCTGAACGGAGCACAGCGCAGTGAAGAATCTGCTTTATCGCTCATAAGCAGTGAGATCCTTCGCTGCGCTCAGGATGACAATAACGTGTCAGATTGAATTAATAATCGGAATATGCGACGCCCTCGGTGTCGGTGCCGGTCAAGTTCATTACGATCTCGGCGGTTTCTTTTTTGTACAGCCATCCGCTGGATGTGCCGTCCACCGCGGCGGAAAATGCGGTCGCCTCGGCCACATAGGCTATAGTGGATAAATTGTTGAAGGAATTCTTCGGGATTTTCTTTAGATAAGGTCCATATAAAAATGGATCAGATGGAACAGTGCTGGCTGAAGTTATACCGGTCACAGTCGTGGTCCCAGTGAATTGAAAGATGAGCGTTGCTATATCTGTACCGATGCCGTCCTCATATCCCGGTGGAATTCCATTATGCTGCAACTTGTACAGTTCTATCTGAGTTCGAATTGTCATAAGATTGGTTTTGGAAGCCGACTCCCTGGCGGTTGCGACATTGCCCTGGAAGGTAGGTATAACAATCGCCGCCATGATGCCCAGAATAGTGACTACTATTATTAATTCAACGAGTGTAAAGCCCTTATTTTTCATTATTCCCGTCCTCAAAAAGGTTTATGATACGCTCACAATGTCATTCTGAACGGAGTGTAACGCAGTGAAGAATCTCCTCCTTACGTCAGAATCCCAGATGCTTCGCTTCGCTCAGCATGACAAGAACAAAAAATTCTCACACATGCTCTTAGAAAAATAGAAACTAAAGCATGTATGCCCTTCATCGACCATAATTAAGGCTTACTTTGGTAGATAAATCCGATTTTTCACGAAAATATTGTTATAGGACGTTGCTTTATCCTTGAAAAAGTGTTATAATTCAGGCCTGCAAGCCGATAAGTTTCAATAGAGTGCCCCTTTAGTACGAGGGCTATAACCATTATTTAATTATTTTCGTGGAAGGAGAAAATTTATGGAACACAAAAACAAATGTAAAAATGTAGGTTTTTCAATTATTTTATGGGCCGTCATCGTGTTTTTACTGTGCGCCACGCCAGACGCCCAAGCCATAACTTATGAAGGCGGAGGGACGTACAACGTCACAGAGAATTTATCAGAGTCTGTATACATAAATGGCCCTGGAACAGTTGTCAACTTCTCCGGAACAATATTAACTACTGATACCATCTATGTATGCCTATTTTCTCCAAGTGAAGCAACTCTGAACTTTAGTGGCGATGCCTATTGGATAAAAGCACGCTCCGGTAGTTGTGTAAATCTCTATAACGGCATTGTTGACTATGCAGTAACTGTGTATATAGGTGCCACGGTTACGGTTTACGGTGACCATTTCATAGTAGAGGGTAACCGTTTGGAACCGCCCCAGACACTACCAATAACTGCGGTATTAACATCTTATGATGCTGGAGATGAAGTGCTTTTTTCTGGACCTATCTCATGTGTATCTGGCGCCTCTATTACCCTAGCTGAACTTGGTGGTCCACCGTCGGAAAATAATCCGCCCGAAGCTGACGCTGGGCCGGATATTACAGTCTTTACTAAGGACATAGCATCCACAGTAATCACCGGTACGGCAACAGATGAAGATGTAGGTGATACTCTTCAATACCGCTGGATTGAGGGCAGTGTTGAGTTTACATTGTGGGCTCCCGTAGGAGCAAACGGCGAGGCACCGTTAAGCCTGGGGGATATCGTGCCGGAATATTTGAGTATTGGAACTCACACGCTCACGCTTGAAGTAACTGATGGCAAGGACATTGTTTCGGATGATATGGTTCTGACGATCGAGATTGCCCCGATAACGATTGACATTAAGCCAGGCAGTTATCCGAACAGCATCAATCTCGGCTCCAATGGTGTGGTTCCAGTGGTGATTCTGTCTACGACAGACTTCGATGCTACCGACCCGACGCTCGTGAACCCGGATAATGTCTTCCTTGCCGGTTCGGGTGTTAGGGTACGAGGAAAGGGTAATAAGTTTCTGGCCAGCGAAGAGGATGTGGATGGCGATGGCCTGATGGACCTGGTGGTTAAAGTGGAAACTGAGAACCTTGATCCCGGTCTGTTCGCTGAAGGTGGCGCATACCTGACAATAAATGAAGCGAATGATCCCAAAAGCATTGTATTTTACAGGGGTTGGGACGAAATTACTATTGTTCCGCCGGAGTGATAGATTAAGGTTGAAAAGTCAGCATATAGCCGGGCGGCCTGCCCGGAAAACGCGTAAACGTGTTGTGATTGATTATTATGAACCAAAGGGCTGCGAGCATTAACTTGCAGCCCTTTATTCTTTATTCAAATCTACGGATTCCTTCTGAAACCTCCCAGCCGTGATTCTGTTCGGGTCGGATGGTTGATTTTCACCTTTTTTTTTGTGTTCGTTGGGATTTTGTTGGTCCTATAGTAATTCCGGTTTTTTTAGAGAGTTGTATCAATAGGAGATTACGGTTTGCTTTAGCCGGATTATTCCGTATTGTTTATATAGTCAAGATCTGTTTGCAAGGGGGGTGGAGCAATGGAAAGCAAGAATAAAAGTCATATTCGTACGAAATTCTCGATAGTTATTGGATGTATTCTGGCGGTTTTGCTGTGCGCTGCGCCGTGCCGTGCGTTGATGGTTACCGACGTTCTCAGTATCGGCTACGACTACGAGGACCAACAGGTTGACTATCCTGTAGTTCTGGGGACGGGGACACTAAATCTATACCCGGGGGCCGAGGTTTATTCGGGGATCATGGCCCTTGGCGGCAGCACAATAAATTTCCACGGCGGACAAATGAGCGCGGGTAGTTACATAATGGCCTTCGGCAGCGCGACCAATCCGGAAATAACGGTTTATGGTACAAGCTTCGCCGTGAACAAGGCGCCGTGCGAACCTTCGGCAACCTCGTTTATCCTTTCTCTAGGCACATATAGTGTATTGACGGGATTCTATGGCAATGGGGATTCCATCAATCTGAAGTTCTATGGTAATATCCCCATTAATCTGGTTACTCTTGATTCTGGAATGGTGATCGATATCAAGCCCGGCAACGACCAGAACAACATTAATCTCAAGTCCAGAGGGGTCGTGCCGGTGGCGGTCTTGACGACGGATAATTTCGATGCGGCAACAGTTGACCCGGCCACGGCACAATTCGCCGGAGCCGCGCCCGAGCGATGGAAGCTCGAAGATGTCGATGACGATGGCGATGATGACTTGATGTTCCATTTCAGGACGCAGGAGTTGAACCTGGACCAAAGCAGCTCGGAGGCCACACTGACGGCCCAATTGGCCCCATTGATGGGCCTAATGACAGCCGGGTCGACAGAACAAGTTAGCGGTGGAACAATAGTATCCGGGACCGACAAGGTTCAAATCGTCTCGTCGAAGAAATAGATTTTTCCGGCCGTAACCGCCCGGTTCGGAATTGCAGAGTTTAAGCGTAATAATATTACTGGAGGGCTGTAAGCATAGCGCTTACAGCCCTTAAATTATTTGCAAGACAGTGCATATATCTCTGCCGTCGTTTTAAATCTGCGGTTCCGGTTCCGGCTGTGGACGATTTAGCCGGATGTCGTCGAAGAACATCTTGCCCGAGCCGCCCGGCGTTGTCATATTGCCTCTGGTTCCGAATCCGATCGCGATCCTGTCAATGTCGGTTAAATCGATACCCTGGTCAGCAAAAACCTGCAGCGGGATTTTCCACTCCGTCCATGTGTCTGTCACTGCTGCATTCGGATCATCATTATAAACCGTCACAGGTGTACCGGTGCTGTTGGCCACAGCGACATACATCGGCTCAGGGACATTGGCGAGTATGCCGACATCCTGATTTATCCACTGCGCATCGACGCTCGTATTCGGGAAGCTGACGTTAGAGAACTTCGCCTCGCACGTCGCATCGGGATTGTGACTTGTCAGCGCCAAGCCAACATATATCGGGACATTCATCATGACCGGCTCGGGCGAACCCAGCGGAGTCCATGTGCTGCCGTCCGCCGAATAATACGCCCTGACAAGACCCCCTACGCTGCGCTCCAGTTTTACCCATTGAGGAGCAGTGACATTGGGATCCTTAATGCTGGTGCTGATGTCACCGGCCGCAGCACGGCGCCCGAACCAGACTCCGTTGGCGGGCGTTATGGCCATCATAGCGTGGGCGGAATTCGGATCGAGAGTGTCACGAATCATCACGCCGGCCTTGGCCCAGTCGTCCGTATGACCGACGCTGAGCACTTGTGCCTGAATCGATGCGGTGCCGGAGATTTCCTTATAGGCAAAGTGGAACTGGTCGGATGGATCCCAGATATCCGTGCCGGAGGCAGTCATTGTATAGTTTCCCGCCGGATCCTCTGTAAAGCCGCCTACGTACACCGGGTAACCTATAAACCACAATGATAATTCCGCAACGCCCTGCTCGGTCCAGTCCCGCGGATAACTCAAAGTCATCTCCGCCTCCGAATACATGGCATAGCCTTCCTTGTTGTTATCGTAGGAATATGGCATTGCCTGCCCTAAATCGCGGACAATGGTCTGCTCGGTGTAAGAGGAAGTGGTCTCGTCGCCTATAGCCGCACCGGCACCGTTACCGGCATAAGAGTTCGGGTCATCTGCCGTGCCGTACCCGACTCCATCTTTCCACGAGTACCATATCTGATTATCACCGGCATCGTAATCCTCAAAGTCATCCACAAGAAGATAATCGGCTACTGTGAAGCTCCAGACCGGGCCTGTGTGTACCGTATCGTCGGCCTCAATCTCGTCGATCCGCCAGTAATAGGCGCCGCCCCATTCAAGAGCCTCAGGCAGAATGTAAGCGCCATCATTTTTGCCGCCTCGGTATATGCCTGTTGTATCTGACGTATCGGCATTAGTTACTGCCTCCTCGTCGGCGCCGAAGTAGACATCGTGCCGGACCGCATTATTGCCCGGCGAGAAGCTAATAACTGTCGCCTTGACCAATTGCACAATTGCTCCATCCTGCGGTTTCGGAGCACGGGCCTGGGTCGGATTGCTCGCGGTAGCCCATACTGTTGTCATGCCCGGATTCGTTATGTCGAAGTCCATTTGCACCAGGACCAGCCGGCCGTCTTCGAGAAGCTCGCCGCTCTTGACACCGTAGGCCGTGATCCAGCCATTCTGCACATACTCCTTCATTTTTTCGGTCTGATCCTCTTCGTTTGTCAGTATCATTACCCCTTCGGTAATATCCATACTCCCATTGGTCCCGGACAACGGATCATCCGGATCATTCATCACCAGGCCATCGGTATAAAGAATCCCGCCGTTAAGGTGCAATTCGCTGCCCTGTGACCCGCCGCGTGGGATTCTTGTATTGGTTGCGACGGTTAGTGTGCCGCCGTTAATATAAGCCACGCCTTTGCTGGGATCTTTTCGTCCGAGCTGGAAAGAGTAGCAGGTGACGTCACCTGCGTCGAGTGTAAACATTGCCAATTCTTCCCTGCCTATCCTGATCAGATTTCCCGCGAACAAGGTCCCGCCGGTCATGTGCAGGTGGACAAAGTCCTGTCTGCTGACAGAATCGTTACTCAAGGTGATGCTGTTGCACTTAGCGTCGGTATCGGCGTCGATAATTATCTCGGTGGGATCGCGAATCCAATCGACGTAGAGTGCATCGCCCTCGCCGGGGAGTTTATTGAGGTTCCAGTTTTCCGGATTGCGCCAGAGGGAATCGCCGCTGCTGTTGTCCCACTGAAGATCGTCCGCCGGCGCATAACCGGCCAGGCCAAGCACGAAAATGAAACAGACCAGATAAATCGATTTTCTGCTCATAATAGTCCTCCTTCAACAAAGTTATTGTAAGAAGCAAATGATGAAAATTGTGTTCTGAAGTCTATCTGCCCGGGGTAATTATGTACGAATCAGTGCCGCTGCCTCCCTTCAAAAACTCAATTTGGGCGGTTAATTACAAATCACAAAACCGATACAAGCCAGATAAACTTCGCCTGCTGCAAGGGTAAAAAGCCACAGATGCTTACAGTGTTATTTATACCAGATTAGCCGGCCTCTCGTCAAGGATAATATCGGGATGTGATTATATGTACCGTGAGCACGGGTGTGGAGAAAATGCCGGGGAAAGCTAATCTTTACGCTCTCTTTTGATAGATACTTTCAGTCCGGCAAAGAGCGATTCGAGCAGCTCCATAGGCAGGCCCATTACGTTTGTCAGGCTGCCCTCGATTTTTTCGACGAATTCGTCGCCGGTCTCCTGTATGGCGTACGCTCCGGCCTTGTCCCGCCAGGAGCCGCCTTTGATGTGCTCGGCGATTTGATCGGGCGTCATTTTCCTGGGATAAACTGTCGTGCTGTCACTCTGCACCAGCTCCGTACCGTTGCTGATCCTGACAATCGCCACGCCGGTGATTACCTTGTGAGGTTCGCTGAAGAGTTTCCCGGTAATCTGCTCGGCCTCTTCGGCATCGGCGGCCTTGCCGATGATCCGGCCTCGGAAGTTCACGATAGTATCGGCGCCGATTACAAATGAGTCCGGCCACTTGCCGGCGACACTTTTCGCCTTGGCCAGGGCCAGCCGTTTGGCGTATTCGACAGGATTTGCCTTCTCCGCATCGAAAGCTGATTCGTCGACTTCCGGCAGCACAACTGTAAATTCGTAGCCGGCTTCGGACATTAACTGCCTGCGTCGAGGTGAGGCCGATGCTAAAATTACAGGGGCCGGATTTTTTTCGGGCATTGATTTTTCCTATGGTACGCCTTAGGGCGGTGTCTCTTACTGTTTTATTGTTACGGTTAATCTGCGATAATTTGCCGGCAGAAGGCCAGGTATTCTTTCTCGACCGGCTCATAATCATCGCCGATATACTCGTGAAATAATACCAGACTAACGAGATGATTCCAGAGGATATTTCGCGGGATATTTCTATCGGCGGCGATTTTTTTGCTTACCTCGTCGAGCGGCCAGTCTCCCCGCAGGCCGTCCGCGAGCAGCCGGCGATAGTCACCGAATCTTTCGCCGCCGCCGGATTCCCGCATAAAACGTATCAGTGCGTAAGATTGGCTGTAGAAACCCATTACCGTTTCAGTCTGATCGGTCGCCAGCACATCGCCCGGGGTTGTCGCGATCAAGTTTCGCAGCGGCAGCATTTTATCTTTTGATATCGTCTTTTTCAACGCATCCAATCGATAGGCGTTTTCGGCCGGCTCAAAATCAAATGTCCCATCCCCGGCTGCCTGCGTCTCGAATAACATTGCAACACCTTCGTCGAGCCAGCTTGGCAGGCGAAACTTGAAATGCCTGCTGCTGAATTGATGCCATCCCTCGTGCGCCAGCACGGAAAAAGTGCGTCTGCTGCCGATATCGTAAGCAACGCACGCGCCGTTATGGCAATACGCGCCGGCCTTTATCCGGCGGAAGATTTCAGCCTGCTCGCCGGCGAAGTTATTCGTGAAATCCTCCCACTGCCGGCGGTCGGCGAAAAGATAAATCGTGAACTTGACTCTCGTCTCGATCGGTTCGGGCAATTGCTGATTATAGGCCTTATATGCCGACTCGATTAATCCGGGGCTCTGCCGAAGTATCGAAGGCTCTAAAAGTGTCGTAAAAATCTCATAGTGGGCGGTCGTCAGTTTCAAACCCGGGCCATACTTGTTCTTCCAGACTTCAACCGCTTTTAAGGCCGGCGGATTCTGCCGCCGTAAATGTTCGATCATCCCGGCACGATTGTCCCGCTGCTCGGCGGCGGCTTCTCCGGCCTCGATTCTATCGGACTGACAGCCGGCCAGGCAGACAATTACGATGATCAAAATCAGCGTAGACTTTCTCAGCACAAACCTTCCTCCAAACGAACGGTCAGGGCATTTAAACCGGCAATCCTCCGCCTTGCCGGGATTAAATTACATCAAGAATCGCATCTTAAACTCCTCGCTGCTTGTACCATCGGCAGTAAATAGCGGTAAATCCAAAATATTTTGTCCACGAGGGCAGTATTTTTCGTCTAAACTAATGGCCGGCCGGATAAGGCTGATACAACGCAATAACAGGAATGCCTATGGACAGCCGAATAAAAAGCCTGTGTAAACGTGCGGGCAGAGCAGATAAAAATGCTGCATGCGAACTGTTGAAAATCTACTATGCAGACATCTATTCGTATTTGAGACGGCTGTGTGGAAGTGCGGCTGATGCCGAAGACCTGACACAGCTGACTTTTCTGAAAGTGTGGTCCTCGCTTGATGGTTTTGCAGGCCGCAGCAAGTTCTCGACGTGGCTTTACAGGATCGCACATAATACCTACATAGATTTCCAGCGAGGAAACGCCGGAAACAACCGAGACCGTTCTGACCAATGGTGGGCCGAATGCGTTGACAAAAATCCCGGCCCCTTTGCAAATGCTGCCGAGCGTCAATTGGCCCGGCGCCTGTACGAAACCGTGGACCAGCTTGACGATGACAAAAGAAACGTCGTACACCTGCACTACTACCAGGGATTGTCGATCAAGGAAACATCCAAAGCTTTAGGTGTTGCAACCAGCACCGTAAAGTACAGACTTCGCGAAGTCTTAAGAATTCTTCGAGTGAAAGTAGGTGTTGAAGAGAACGAGTTAAACTTGGAACAAACAATTTCCATCGCAAAAGGAGAATTATTATGAATACGCAAAATAAAATCGAGCAATGTCTCAGAGCTGCCCCAAAACCGTCGGCACCGGACAGCTTGCTGGATAAATTACAGTCAGACCTATCCGTCCAGGATATTAAAACACATCGGTCGATTCTGCGCAGGTGGTTTGCACCTACCGGTGGCTCAGTTTCAACCTGGCGAGTGGCCGCAGCTGCAGTGATCGCTCTCGCTGTCCTGCTGCCTTTGAGCTATGGTGCCACTAAGTTGATAAAACGTTTTGCCGCCATCTCCCAACTTCCCGCTATTAAGCTGGATTTCCCTGAGGACGGCGTGCTTTCTCCGGACGGCAGACACTTTGCCGGTATCACGTGGGGTTCTGAATTGGTCGTTATTGACACCTCGACTGGTGAACAGCGGAAACTCGGTGTGAATTTCTTTGGCGGTGTTGTCTGGTCGGCTGATGGGCGTGAAATCGCTGTGGAGAAACGGGGTGGGGATGAGGAGCAAAGAGGAGTTGTGGCGGTTTCGCTGGAGACGGGAGAAACGAGGCGTCTGCTCAGGGATCCTCACTTCTTTGAGGACTGGTCACAGGATGGGAAGCTGATCTTGAGCGTACAGCGGACCGCTAGGACCGTCTACTCGGTGATCCTATCCAATCTGGACACCACAGAAAGAACCGTCCTGGCCGAGGGCACGGGATGTTGGCCTTCTCCTCGTTTTTCTCCCAGGGGTGACCGGATCAGCTATGTCATGGAAGAGGCCGGCCATTCGGTCTTGCACCTTCTGGAAGTCGATGGGACAATCCATGTTAAATATTCGGATTTTCCGGGTGATATCAGCCGACCAATATGGTCTCCTGATAGCAGTCACATTGTCTTCACAGGGACGCAGCGAGGGATTGATCGTCAATATAAGGATTTGTGGGCAATGCGGATTCAAGGTACCCAATTTGTCGGGGCGCCTTTCCCGGTGGTACCGGATGTCGAACAAATGAAATTCTACAATTGGTCCCAAAACGGACAATTGGCTTACCGGACCGGTTTTCAGCTTGGAGGAATATTCACTTTGCCGGTGGATCTGCAAACAGGCAAAGCTACCGGAGCGCCACACCGATTGGTGCGGAGAAGTGGTCTCGATAGTTATTGCTGGTCGCCGGATGGGAAACAAATTGCGACGAGACAGGGAAGTGAGATGATTTTCATATCTACCAGTAGTGGTGAGGCTATACGAAATCTATCATTATCCGGGATTGAAAATGTCGGTCGTGGAATGTCTTGGTCGCCAGACGGTAAATGGATTGCCTTCTGTGGTATCGACAAAGAAAAACAAACAGGGATCTATCTGATTGGCGTGCAGGGTGGTGATGTAAGGTTATCGGTAGCACTTGAAAAACTGCCCACGAATTATGATCCCACATGGTCGCCTGACAGTAAAACCATTGCATATGGACATAGGAACAACGTTTACGTTGTGAATATTGAAGACGGTAGACCAAACAGGATTACGGATTCACCAGAAGAACCAATACGAAATGGATACGTTGGGCGGCCGGTTTTTGTACCCGATGGCCGTTCGATCGCCTATCTTACAGGCCAGAGAAAAGACGGTAAGTCGATAGAAAAAGTACTGATGACTACAATAGATGGCCAGGAAACAAAAGAGATTTTCAACTTGAAAACTGAGAATATGACCATCAACATCTTTGATTTGTCTCCGGACGGTCGTCACATCGTGTTCACACCCGGTAACAAGGAGATTTGGTACGCTCCTATTGATGGCGGTGAGCCGTTTAAGATTGGCGACATATCCAATGTGGGCGACGATGCCTGGGCGTGGATGCCAAAATGGTCACCGATGGGCGACGCTATTACCTTTATCGTCACCTGTGAGAAGTATCAGTACTGGGTGATGGAGAACTTCCTGCCGGCAGCAGAAGCAGCCGGGCGGTAGCACAAAAGCAGCAAGTGGGGCCGAATGGTTCTGCTTGCTGTTCTTATTAGCCCGGACGTTTGGCCGAAAGCCTATATGTCCTTGAAGTCCGCCCCGAATGCTTCGGCGGTGAAGAGATAGACTTGCGTTTTCGGATCTTTCCATGCGTCGTCGGCGAGGCCTGCTTTATGAGCGCAGCAGTAGGAAAGAAATTCTTTCTTGCTCCAGCCTGTCTCGGTGGCGACCTGGGGCAGAAAGCAGCCGGAGGCCCGACCTCGCCTTATGTAGATTCCGTCAACGCCCAGGCGGAGGCTCAGCGGGTCGTCAGTTTTCTTCAGCGGCGAGAGGACGGAGATCTCGATGTCAAGTTTTTCCAGCTCGCCGGCGGTGATCGGCTCTGAAAAGAAACGCGGGTCGCCGGTGGCTGAGGCCCTGGCCATTTCGGCGATTAATTCAATCAGGGGACCATCGGAGGTGAACTGGCCGATGCAGCCGCGCAGCCGGTTGTGGTTCTTCAATGTCACGAAGCAGCCGCACGGAGCGTTCAATTCAGGATCGTCCGATTCGGGAGTCGTGATTTTCTTTTTCCTGATTACCGCTTCGACGGTATCGCGGGCGACCTTCAGGAGTATTTGTTTTTGTTGATCGTTCATAATAAAATCTCAATATTTAGCCCCCGGTTCCACCGGGAGTTCTTAATGTACCCATTTGATCACAAGAAAGCCACCGATCAATAATACAACAAACAACAGAGAAAACCAGTTGAAATATTTTTCGACGAAGGGCCGGATTTTCTTGCCCTTCCAGCCCATCAGCTCGTCAACAATGAAGAACCATATCAGTATCGCCGACGGCCAAGGCGCTCAAAAAGCTGGTAAATATTTATGCGACTCACCTTATCCACCATCGTGCCGTTGCATCGAGGGCCTGATGGTCGCTACGAGCTGTTCTTTGCCTTGCCCGCCAGCACAGCCTTGCGTTCATGGCTGAACCGGGCAATCGCCATCGTTATCGAAAACCCTACGAGCACCATTCCCATCGCTCCGACAACATGACCGACCGCGGGGGTAAACTTCTGGGTCGGCCAATTATCTTTGTCGAGTTCCGTTATTGTTTCCTCGGTCATCACCCTCCCCTTGACCACCTGCCCGGGCACCGGCATGACCGGCTCCTGGAACGGCCACAGTCCGACGACCGCTCCGACCAACAGCCCGAGCAATACACCGAGTGTCGGCCGCGCATAGCGAGCCAGCAGCCATTTCAGGGCGTTGCTCACTGCGATCACACCGATCACTACCCCTACGCCGAGCGGAATAATGACTGTTAGCATGGGGGGGATCGCCGCTGAGAAGTTGGCGCTCTTAACCGCCTCCGATACTGCGTCGATAGCCCCAAGAACCGGTACGTAGACGCCGAGTACCAGCATAAGGTATCCGCCGCTGATGCCCGGCAGAATCATCGCGCTGGCACCGATTATGCCCGCGATGAACATTAACGGCAGGCTTTCTGAGGCACCTGTTGATTTGACTCCCAGCGATTGGATCGACGCTACTGCCGCCATGACCACGAATCCAACGATCGCGCCGATCCAAACCCCAGTAGTCGCCCGGTCGATCATTTTCCACACGACCGGCACACCACCCAGGGTTAACCCGATGAACAGGCTGTACATTACCCACTGGTGATTGATTACCAGGTCTTTGACGGTTCCCGCCAACAGCGGTATAGTCACAGCAGCCGCCCCCAGCACCAGAGCGAGCGTCAGTAGACTGGACTTCCGCCACTTCAGCGAGGTAACGTCAGCCAGCGAGCCGATGAATCGCGGGTAAATGCCTGCAGCCAGCAGCATAGTGCCACCGCTGATGCCGGGTACGAGGTTCGCCATACCCATTAGCACGCCGCCGCCGACGCATCGCAGTGCAATACCGGACGTCACTGGTTGTATTTTCTTGTCGGTGGCAACACCAGCGTCACTCGTGGCTCGTAATTCAACGCCAGATACTTGCGGCTCGTGACTCGGTTCAGGATATTCTATCTCAGTATCGGTCATTCACTATTCCATTCTGTCTCTACTGTTCGTGTTATTCGAACAAATTCGGCCATTCGTCGTTTTGTTTCTGTGCAGATTGTGCTTCGGAAGGCTTGCTCTGTCCAGAGGGAAATTGGATGATCTTCGTTTCGAATTCCGCCGGCGGTTCCGGCTTCAGCCTGTCGGAGGGGATATAAGGGATAAGCCCGAGTTGGTACGCCTGTTCCTGGGCCTTGCGCGGGGCCTCGCGAAGATCAATAATAAAACCATCCACCTCCAGCATCCACACCAGCGGATTGTCCCCGACCAGAGAGGGCAGGCACCAGTCCGGATCCATTTGCATCAGGTCGAACTCGTCGCGGATGATTTTTGATTTGTTCTGCATCGTCTGCTGCGAAACTTCGAATCCATCGGCCAATTGGGCCGAGGTCATATGAGGTGACTGGCTTGGGTCGTGAAGGAAGTTGATAAAGCCGATAGCGTGCACGATCCCGCTGGCCCAACTGGCCGGCTTGCCTTTTTCCAGTGGCAGCTTCTCCTCGTAAGCGCCCCACGTCAGGTCCTCGCACAACTCGCGATAGTCCTCATTGAGATGATTCAGGCAGAAGGCATCCGTCAGCTCAACAATTCGCTCCGCCGCATTGAAGGCCTCATCATGAATATCTTCTGTACGTTTTTTACTTTGTTTTGTCTTTTTTTTCTTTTTCATCTGCAAATTTCCCTGCCGGCCCCCCAGCCGTAAACAATACAGCAAAACCCGTTACTAACGCACCTAAAAGAACATAACCTAAAATGACCTGCAGCATCAATAACGTTTGACCGACCCAGCTATCCGGATTCGCCGCGATGTCGCCAAATCCCAATGTTGTCATGGTAACCACCGAGAAATACAATGCTTGCCACAGTCCTCGAACGTCACCCACTTCACGATTGACCATAACGCAGTTCGGCCACAGCCAATATATCAATGCGAACAGAAATGCCAACAAAAAAAACGTCACGATCGTTCTCCACGTTCGAAGTCCGTAATCGCTTATCCACCAGAACGGCTTGACGAGCCATTTGAGCCAGAAGTGTTCTTTATACCAATCCTCCCAGTTCATCCGCCTGATATTATACTCCAGAAGCTGTTTTGTACCGGGGTCTATGCGTACGTTTTCCAGCCCGACACCGGTGAAATTCGTGCCTTTACGATTTTCATGGTGACGATTGACCTTCAGTCCCCAAAATGACGTACCGCTGTCGACGATGGCTGACGAGAACCTGGCGCCTTTCACGCGGGCGTGATAAAGTATCGCGCCTTTCAAATAGGCACTGTTGAGCTGGGCCTCTTCCAGGCACGAATCATTAAGAAATGCCTCTTCCAGATGTGCAAGCCAGAACCTGCCCCTGGTCAGATCGGCTGCGTACAGTTGCGCGGACTCCATATGGGAACACTCGAAATTCGCATCTATCAGATGGGCACGAGTGAGAATTGCGCCCTCCAGATGGACTTCTCCGCTAAAATGAGAAGACCCCTTCGTGTTCAAAAGCACACCTCTTAGCCAACATTCCTTAAGATCGGCACCTTCCAGAAGAACATCCTGTGCCGGGTTGTGGTTTCGCCATTCGTTCCACTCGGTCATATTATTCTTTTCCGAGCAGCGTATGAGCATATCGTACTGCTGCCGGCTGAAGCGGCGGCTGTTTGGTTTTTCTGGTTTTGAGTTTGATTCGTTCATTTTTCTTCCTATATGGCGCGACTATCCTGCTCCGCTGTTCGAAGCGACTGAGATTGCTTCGCTGCGCTCGCAATGACGACTATTAATAACGCTGCCCTCAAACAATTTTATTGCATAACAGCAGGGCTATTATAAATGTATCTTCCGGCGGCATAAAGCGTTAAATACAAGGCCGCGAACGTGTTAAGTTGGGCAAAGATTTATGTGCAATCAGCGTCAGCTTTTTTGCGAAAAAAGCTTGTGTTAGCGTGCGTTCCGGTGTAAACTACGCTGTTTATTCATGAGCGTGAAAAACGCAATATTTTGACCCTTTTTGCAATTAAACATAGAGGTCTATTATGAAGGCAAATTTTAACAGAACAGCTCTTGCCGAGGCCCTGGGCCTTCTGACGTCCGTGGTGCCGAGCCGGACGCCGAAGCCGATTTTGCGCTGCGTGCAAATCGCCGCCGGTGAGAAGGAAGTTCGGATGTGCGCAACGGACCTGGATGTCGGTATTAACTACTTAATCTCCGAGGTTCAGGTCGACAAGCCGGGCGAAGTTATCGTCCCGGCGGACCGGCTGGCGGCAATCGTGCGCGAGAGCGTCGATGAGGTTCTGGTGTTGGAATCCTCCGAGGGCGCCTGCAAGATCAAAGGCGCCGACAGCCACTTTACAATCTACGGACATGAGCCGGGCCAGTATCCGGTCGTCCGGGATTTCGACGGCTCCGGGGATATAAAGATATCCTTGTCCAATCTCCAGGCCGGGATCGAGCAATGTCTTTTCGCCGCCGCCAAGGAGAGCAGCCGCTACGCAATTAACGGCGTGCTGTGGGAGATTAAGGACAAGAAGCTGATGCTGGTCGCTACCGACGGCAGAAGGCTGGCACGCTGCCGGGTCAGCCTGGCTGCGGCGCCGACGGGCGAGGTGCCGGCCAATATTCTCGTGCCGGGCAAGGCGATGGGCCTGCTGGACAAAATCGGCGCCAGCGAAAAAGATACCGTTGCCGTAAAGCTCATCGATAACCAGATTCTGATTAGCTGTGCGAACGTTGTGATAAGCTCGAATCTGGTCGAAGGCAACTTCCCGAAATACGAGGATATCATTCCGACCGATCACGACAAGAAACTTACGCTGTCGACCGAGGCGGTGCTCAGTGCCGTTCGCCGGGCGTCGCTGCTGACGAGCGAGGAATCGAGAGGGATTAAACTCTCGCTGGAAAAGGAGAAAATGATCTTTTCCTGCAGGGCTCCGGAGACCGGCGATGCGCAGGTCGATATGCCTGTCGATTACAAGGGCGAGCCGATCGAGATCGGCTTTAGTCCGCAATTTTTAATCGATGTTTTGAGAGTCATCAAAACGCCGGAATTTGATTTGGAATTGGGCCAGTCGGACAGGCCGGGCCTGATCAAAAGCGGGACGAATTTTCTCTACGTACTGATGCCGATTAACCTGGGATAGCTAATAAGAGTCGAATGGAAGCGGACTTCTTGAGTTTTGTGAATAGTGTATTATGGATGAGGAAGAACGATTACTTAATGCCACCAGGTGGCGAAGATCATGGAAAACGTACCGCGCTGCCAACCTGGGTAAGGTTGTCCAGCAACTTATGGACGAGCGGATTTCGCCACAGCAGGCCCGATTCAGCGAGGTCTTTGAAGTCTGGAGCCGGCTGCTGCCGGAAGAGCTGTGCGGGCATTGTGAGATTATCGATATTTCCGGCGGCCAGTTGAAAGTGCAGGCCGACTCGCCGTCTTATGTGTATGAGTTGCAGTTATGCAGTTCGGAGCTTCTCAAAGAGCTGCAGTGGCAATGTCCAAAAGCTCGGCTGACGAAGATCAAATTCGTTGTCGGCTGAACGGCGGCTTGTAAGCGGCAGTTTCCGAAGCGAGAAAACCAGAAAACATAGATATTTTATCGATTGACAAAGACGATATATAAGAAAGAGGTACAGAATTAATATGCCGGATCCTAAATATGACGCAGGTAATATAAAAATCCTTGAGGGGCTGCAGGCGGTGCGCAAGCGGCCGGATATGTATATCGGCGACCGCAGCAGCGCAGGATTGCATCATCTGGTATATGAGGTGCTGGACAACTCCATCGACGAGGCATTGGCAGGGACCTGTAATATCATCAGCGTGCGGATCCACCACGACGGAAGCTGCTCAGTCGAGGATAACGGACGAGGTATCCCGGTCGAGATGCATCAGGACGCGAAGGTCAGTGCTTTGGAGGTCGTGCTCACGAAGCTGCACGCCGGTGGTAAATTTGACAGCAACAGCTACAAGGTGGCCGGCGGTCTGCACGGCGTCGGTGTCAGCGTAGTAAATGCCCTGAGCGAATGGCTCGAAGCCGATGTGTATCGCGACGGCAAGCAATATCATTTCGAGTGCGCAAGAGGCGTTCCCAAGGGCATTGTTAAAGAAATAGGCGAGACCACCAAGCGCGGTACAAAAATAGTTTTTAAGCCCGATGAGGAAATATTCGGCGATACCGAATTCGCATACGATACGCTGCTCAAAAGAATCCGGGAACTGGCGTATCTTAACGGCGGGCTCCGGATATCCTTCAGGGACGACAGAAACAAGAAAAAAGAGGTGTTCGAATTCACCGATGGGATTAAGGCTTTCGTCAAACATCTCAATGAAGGCAAAGAAACACTTCATAACGAAGTTGTCTATTTTTCCAGAGAAGATCCCAAGGCAATGCTGAGCTGCGAAGTGGCGATGCAGTACAACGACGGTTATACCGAAAACGTACTGGTCTTTGCCAACAACATCCGCAATATCGATGGCGGCACGCACCTTTCGGGCTTTCGGACCGCTCTGACGCGGACGATGAATTATTATGCCAGGAGCAATAACCTGCTTAAGAACAGTCAGGGTACAACCGGCGAAGATTTGCGTGAGGGTTTGACGGCGGTAGTGGCGGTAAAACTTGCCGACCCGCACTTCGAGGCCCAGACGAAAGTCCGGCTGACCAATCCGGAAGTGGGCGGTTTTGTCGAGACCACCGTTAACGAAAAGTTGGGTCTCTATCTGGAAGAGCATCCGTCGGAGGCCAAGCGGATTTTGAACAAGGCCATCCAGGCCACCGCGGCGAGAGAGGCCGCAAGGAAGGCCCGAGATCTGACCAGGCGAAAAGGAGCGCTTAGCAGCGCCAACCTGCCAGGCAAGCTGTGGGACTGTGCGAGTAAGGAAAAGACCACCACGGAAGTATTCATAGTCGAAGGTGATTCGGCCGGCGGCTCGGCAAAGGCCGGACGGGATAGAAAAATCCAGGCAATCCTGCCGCTTAAGGGAAAAATCCTCAACGTGGAAAAGGCGCGGCTGGAAAAAATGCTGGCGCACGATGAGATTCGGACGATTATCAGCGCGTTGGGAACCGGCATCGGCACCGACGAGTTCGATTTGGGCAGGTGCAGATACGGCAAGATAATATTGATGACGGATGCCGATATAGACGGCGCCCATATCCGAACGTTGCTGCTGACCTTTTTCTTCAGACAAATGCAGCAACTGTTTCTGGCGAATATGATTTATATCGCTCAACCACCGCTGTACGAGGTTAAGATCAAGGGCAAAAAGAAATCCGAGTATGTTCTCAGCGAGAATCAGATGCATAAGAAGATGATTACCCGCGGCTTGGAGGGCACAGAGCTTCTCATCAGGAGCGATTACGGCGAGAAAACGAAAAACGGCGAGACCGAAGACCAGGGCGCCGGATTTCGTGTCTCCGGGAAAGAAATGGCCGAGCTTGTAAAGATACTGGCCGAGGCCGAAAGAATCATCGCCGTTTTGAGCAGGCGGGGTATTAACTTCAACAACTTTGTCACCGCCTATTACAACCCGTCTAAAGGCGGACTGCCGCCATTCCGTCTCATCGCCGAAGGCCAGGAGGAAATTTATTACAAAAGAGAGGAATACGAAAAGAAGGTCAACGAACTGAAAGAGCTATCCAAAGCTGCTGCTGAGGGCGAAGAGGAAGAAACGGTTGTTGCCGAAGAACTCCATGAGGTCGACCGAATCAATCAGATAAACGAACAGCTCAGAGAGCAGTTGGATGTGGATTTGAAAGATTTCCTGCTGAAGCCCGTCAAAGCTGTTTCGGGCGAAGCTTTGCAGACCAAGTACCAGCTTATCAACGGTGAAGACAATTACGACGTTGCTGCGCTGGGCGATATCTGTGCCGGAATCAGGCAGATAGGCGGCAAAGGGATCGAGATAAAACGCTTCAAAGGTCTGGGCGAGATGAACGCCGACCAGTTGTGGGACACGACGATGAATCCGGAGACACGGACCCTGCTGAAAGTCAGGCTCGACGATGCCGGCGAGGCCGACCGGCTCTTTAGTATCTTGATGGGCGGCGATGTGGAAAAACGCCGAAACTTCATTCAGGAACACGCCCTCGAAGTCCAGAACCTCGACGTTTAATTTCGTGCCGTAAAAACAAAAAGGGGCCTATACCGAATCGATAGGTATAGGCCCCGAATTTATAGAAATACTCATATCATTTTAACGAGAGCAACGTTTACTCTTCAGCAGACTCTCTCGGCCGATACAGCCGAATGTCGTCAACGAATATCTTCCCTGAACCGCCGGGGATTGTCATGTTGCCTTTGGTTCCCAGGCCGATAGCGATCCTGTCCACATTAGTCAGGTCGAGGCCCTGATCGGCAAAAGCCTGCAGAGGTATGACCCACTCTTTCCAAGTGTCTATTGTTGCGGCGTCTGGATCGTTTCCGACCACCACCGCCTGCGTGCCGGCGCTGTTTGACACAGCTACATAAAGCGGCTCTGCATCATTGCTGACTATACCGATGTCCTGGTTCGCCCACAGCGGACCGACCGAGCCGGTAGTTGTGACGTTTGTGAAGACAGCCTCACATGTGGCTGCTGCGTTGTGAGCGGTCACCGCCAAACCGATATAGACATTTGTACCCATTTGAATGGGCTCCGCCACACCAAGCTTCTGCCATGTAGAGCCGTTGGCTGAGCTGTACGCTGTGAAGTTGCCGGCCAGGTCGCGCTCTATCTTCACCCAGTACGGAGCAGTGATATCACCGGTTGTATCGTCGGATGCACTGTCACCGCCCGTCTCGGGGCGTCGCTGGAAGGACACACCTGAAGCATAGCTGACAATCATCATCCCGTGTGTCGAGTCCGCATTCAGCGTCTCACGAATCATCACGCCTGCCTTGGCCCAGTTGTCAGTATTACTGACGCTCTCGACTTTCGCTACAATCGAGCCGGGGCCGGATAGCGTTTTGTAAGCGTAGTGGAACTCATCGGACTGATTCCAGATATCCGCGCCGGAACCGGTCATCGTGTAAGTGCCGACCGGGCCCTCGACGAAACTGCCGACGGATGCCGGGTAGCCTCTGAACCACAGCGACAATTCGGCAACGCCTTGCTCTGTCCAGTCTGGCTGGGCAGTTAATGTCAACTCTGCTTCTGAATAGTTGGCGTAGCCCTGCTTATTGTTGTTGTAGACGAGCGGTATCGATTGAAGGCCACCATTGACGATAGTCTCCTCCGTATAAGAAGAAGTATTTTCGTCGCCTACAGCCGAGCCGGTCCCGTTACCGGGATAGGCCGGTTCATTATCATGCGCAACATAGCCAAGCCCATCCTTCCATGCCCACCATATCTCGTTATTACCAATGTCGTAATCCTCGAAGTCGTCCACGACGAGGAAATCGCCGGTCGTAAAGCTCCAGACGTTGCCCGTCCATGGACTATCGGGATTGACGCTGTTGACTTCATCAATCCGCCAGTAGTAAATCGTTTCCAACTGAAGTTTGCCGGGATCATAGCTCTCGTCACCGATGGCCCTGGTTTCCTTATACTCGGGCGAGGTTGTTGTGGCATTGGCCACGGCATCGGCATCTGCGCCGAAGTAAACCTCGTGCGAATCGGCCACAGCTCCCGCATTCCAGCTAAGAACCACCGACGGTTTTACGTCCACTGCTTCATCAGCCGGATTCGGGCCGCTGACGGCGCCCTCGGTAGTGAAGCTCCAGACGTCGCCCTTAAGCGTTTCTGCGCCATCGAACTCATCGACTCGCCAGTAGTAAGTCTTGGCCAGTTTAAGTGGGCCGGGAGTATAGGTAGTAAGCCCTGATGCCGTGCCCACGGTGGCATTATTAATCTCGTCAAAATTTTCACCGAAGTAAACGGTGTGCAACCTAGCGCCGAAACCTGCCGTCCAGCTAAGCTTCACATTCAGATCGACAAATTCGGCGCCTTCTGCCGGATTGGGGCTATAGGCGGTCTTGGATACAATCGTAAAGCTCCAGACGTCCCCCTTCGACGGACTGTTCGGGTTTGTGTCGTTAACTCCATCGATTCGCCAATAGTAGGTCATGCCATTGACAAGACCTTCCGGATAAGCAAACCCGGGAAAGCCGGCAACATAAAACAATGTATCCTGGCTGCCCCGGAACGTATCGCCGGTACCGTTGTACACGTCGTTGAAATTATCGCCCAGGTACACATCGTTCGTAACCGCAAAACTTGCCGGCGTCCACGAAAGGTTCACCCAGATGTCCGTAATCAGGGCGCCATCAGCCGGAATCGAATCCCTTGATTTGGGAGGGCCATACAGCGTTACATCGTCGAAGGTGACCCAGACATCGCCCCGTAATTTGATCCCGATCCTGTTACCGTCGTCTGCGGCTGTGGCGGTATATACCAGGGAGACCTGCTCCCATGAGAATACTGGTGCCTTACCGCTTGTCTCAATCAGTTCGTCTGTGTAATCCTCTCCGGTAAAGTAAAGCCACCAACCGTCGTCGTAGCCGCTCCAACCCGTTCCCACCCAGACACTTAAGGTGTACGTTTCACCTTCAACAAATTTCTCGTCCAGGATCTGGTAGATATAGTCAATGCCTATTTCGTAGTCTCCGTACACTTTGTTGTTGCCGTTGAAGGACGGCCAAACTCCGTAGTAATCCCACCCGATCCAGGCGGCGCCGCTGCCCGAAACACTGTTCCAGGCACTCAGAGAGCTTTCGGCAAGATATATCCAATCAGTTTCACTACTCAGGACGTGGTCCTCAAAACCGGCATCCGGTACAAAGATGGCTTGCTCGTCTGCCGACGCAGGCGAGAACGGCAGACACACTGCAGCAACAAATCCCACTATTGCACAAATTAATGACTTCTTCATTGCGGCACCTCCTACAAAGTGAATTTCTGAAAAATTCTTAACATCAAATCGGCTAAAGCGCCATTTACTCCTCAGCGGCAACTCTCGGTCCATACAGCCGGATATCGTCAATGTATATCGTACCTGAACCGCCGGGCTGCGTATTGTTCCTGTCGCCTAAGCCGATCGAGATATTATCCACATCGGCAAGGTTCACACCCTGGTCTGCAAACTGATTCAGATCGATAACCCACTCGGTCCATGTGTCTATCTGCGTTGGCGCCGGATCATCATGGTAAATAACCGCCGGGGCGCCGGCGCTGTTGCCGACGACTACATACATCGTCTCGGCACTATTGCTGGAAATGCCGATATCCTGCGATTGCCATTGCCCCGTCACTGTACCTGTTGTCTGGACGCCGGAGAGTTTGGCCTCACAAGTTAAGGCCGCATTATGGCTGGTCACCGCCAGGCCTATATAGACATTCGAACTCATTGAGATACTCGGCCTCCAGGATAGC
>Ga0210003_1000125_pt1 | contig 65267 bp, 54 predicted proteins | sample LantaG_FD_182804 | JGI IMG/M metagenome (GOLD analysis project Ga0210003, IMG submission 182804) | Deep subsurface microbial communities from Baltic Sea to uncover new lineages of life (NeLLi) - Landsort_02402 metaG (SPAdes) (version 2) | ecosystem: Environmental > Aquatic > Marine > Oceanic >... | reverse complement strand
CCAATTCGGAAGAAAAAAGAGAGCTGGTTTTAAGCTACGGGGATGAGATTTCTCAAAGGGAAGTCAGTAGGCAAACCGGGGTAAGCAGGACGTTTATAAGAAAGATTAGAAGTGGACTATATGAGCCAATCACTCATCATCTCAAGAGGACAAATAATGAAGTAAAAAAAATAATTGATCTTCCAGACATTGAATGTTGGTTCTACGATCTAGAAACGGAGAGTTCAGCTTTACATGCCGGAGTTGGGAACATTAGAACGCATAATAGCCCCCTTCGTGGAATCGAATTCGTAACCCGCAAGATTACAGACGGGGTTGCAAGAATAAATTATGGAATTCAGAAAAATATACAGTTGTTAAATCTTGACTCAAAAAGAGACTGGGGTCATAGTGTAGACTATGTTAGAGGTATGCATTTAATGCTTCAACACCATGAGCCAGATGATTTTGTACTAGCTACAAATAAGGTTTACGGAGTTGATGATTTGTGTAGACTAGCATTTAAGCATATTGAGATAGATAACTGGCGTGACCATATTGTTCTCGCTGACAAAGGGCGGCCTGCCGACGTTAAACACCTACAAGGTGATTATTCTAAAGCTAAAAATCTTCTTGGTTGGGAGCCTCTTATCTCGTTTAAGAGTATGATTGAAGAAATGGTCGAAGCTGATCTAAGAAGAGTAAGAGAAATAAAGGAGAAGATTTAATGAGTGTAATAGTTTTAATTAAAGATGGAGAAATTGTTGGTTATGCAGATGGAGAATCTCAAGCTAAAGAGCTGTCAGTGTTATTTGGACTTAGTTATATGAGAATAAACAAAGGTGTTGGCCACGAATTAATGAATGGTAGAGATATGTATGCTGTTGAATTCTATAACCTACCAGAATCAGATCCCGAAGAAGAGCTAAAAGTCCAGAGTGTTTCAGTAGTAAAGTACACCGAGGCAACTAGAACCTCAACTAACGGTAAACAATATGTATTAGCTAGTAGCATAAATGAAGCAGTAGATCTAGCTACCACTAAGATTACAGCAAAAAGAGTAGAATATAGAGATGTTATTCTTAAGTCTATAACAAAGAGTAGAACGACTGGAACTTAATAAATGATAATCAGAGAAGATATGGGCTTAACTTTTGATGACGTACTTCTAGTACCTCAATATACAGAGATACATTCTAGAAAAGACGTAAACCTAAAAACAAGACTAACTAAAGATATAGAAATGGACTGCCCCATTGTATCTTCAAATATGGATACTGTAACTGAGCACGAGATGATGAAAGCTATGCAGAATGCTGGTGGCGTAGGGATACTCCATCGCTTCATGTCCGATGACTTAGTGGCCAAACAAATTGAGAAGGCTATCGAAATAGGGGTCAACCCCATCTCTTTTTCTGTTGGTATCTCTAATGACTATGTAGATACTCTTGAAAGAATCTACAGAATAGATCCTCGAAACCTTGTCAACAAAGTTGTAACAGTTGATGTAGCTCATGGTGCGTGTGATAGAGTTGTAGAAGCTATTAAGTACATTAAGCATAATTACCCATTCCAAGTTATCGCTGGAAATGTAGCTACCGCTAGAACTACTGAAATTTTAGTAGATGCTGGAGCTGATGCTATAAAGGTTGGAATTGGAAATGGTAGTGTTTGCATAACAAGAAAAATAGCAGGGGCAGGCGTTCCACTTTTAACCTCTTTAATGGATTGTTTTTCTATAACTGGAGAAGACGGAATTCCTCTAATTTGTGATGGTGGGGTTAGAAATTCTGGAGACGCAATTAAAGCACTAGCTGCTGGAGCATCCTCTATTATAACTGGATCTCTCTTGTCTGGAACAGAAGAAACCCCTGGACAAATTATCGTTAAAGAGAATGGAACTAGATACAAAGTTTACCGTGGAATGGCCTCAAAAGACGCAATGATGAATTGGAGAGGCGACTCTTATAGAGATGTTGCAGCAGAAGGCGAGTCTACCTTGGTTTCTATGAAAGGCCCAGCTTCATCTGTCATACAAACACTCTGTGCCGGTGTGAGATCAGGAATGACATATTGTAACGCATTAAACCTAAAAGAACTTAGAGAAAATGCTATATTCATAAAGAACACTTCAGTGGGTTTTAAAGAGAATGGAGCCCACCTCCTAGAAGGGCAGTAAGTTATGTCTTCAAGAAAAGATAAATGGATAAAGAAGATAGATAGTGGTAAAACTATAGATTCTGGTTCTCTGAATAAAGAGGATTTAGTAGATATTGTTCAAGCCTTATCTTCTCTTGATGGGACTGTAACTCGAAGAAGCTTTGAGGAGAGAACAGATATCCCAAGATCAGTTATTGAAAAAGAGTTTGGTACTTTTACACAGTTGAAATCTGAAGCTGGACTCATTCCGTCTCGCACAGAACGTAAAATGTTAAACAGCATTGCTAAGCACTCCTCATTAGATAAAATTAGATCTATCTCAGAGGAGAGAAAATCTTGGGGTGCTAGGTACCTAAAGCCCAATAACAATAGGTATAAAACATGCCTAATGTTTACTGACATACATGACGAGATGTGTGATGCTTTCGCACTAAGAGTCATGCTGGATACAATCAAACGAATAGATAGTTTAGACAACATAATAATTGGCGGAGATCTTTTTGACGTACCTGAATTCGGTAAATATTTTGTAGATCCTAGAACCTGGGATGCATCTGGTAAGATAAAATTTGTACACGAGAAGATACTTAAACCATTAAGAAAAGCTGCTCCAGACGTACAGATTGACTTGATAGAGGGCAACCATGAAGCTAGGTTGCTTAATCATGTATGTGATAATTCTCCTGCTCTTATGGATATACTAAGTTCGGTTCACGGTATGAAGTTAGAAGACATATTTGGTCTTGATAAATTTCAGATCAATTATGTTGCTAAAAGTGATCTAACAGCGTGGACACCTGCCGATACTAGAAAAGAAGTATCTAAGAATTATAAGATTTATCATGATTCTTTTATAATAAGTCACTTTCCTAGTGCAAGAATGAAAAGCGGTATGCCGGGCGCACATGGACACCACCACAAATATCAAGCGTGGCCAATGTTCAATCAAACCTTCGGTAGCTATACTTGGCACCAACTTGGAGGTTTCCACATAGCAGACGCATCTTATGCCGATGGTACTCCGTGGAATACAGGAATGATGCTAATACATGTCGATACTAAAACAAATCAAACAAACTGGGAGTATGTAAACATAAGCGACTTTGCAGTTGTTGGGGGGAAATATTATGAAAGAGAAAAGGGGGAGTTTTTAATCAAATGAATAAAAAAGTAGAGTTCCCAAACGAAGCTTCTAAGTTCGTTTATTACAGAACATACTCTCGGTGGATTGAAGAGAAGTCCAGAAGAGAGAACTGGAATGAGACTGTAGATAGGTACATAGAATTTCTTGAGAAGCAAACTGGGGACAGGGTTCCTCAGAAGGTCTTTAGAAAAGCTAAGCAGTACTTGCTACAGTTCTCTTCAGTCGGGAGCATGAGGGCTATCTGGGCGGCTGGAGAGGCCGCTGAGACCAACCATGTAACCTTGTACAACTGTTTAACTTCTGAGGCTGAATTTATATCTTCTAATGGAGTTAAATCATTCAATGATTGTTTCGATGGACAAGAACTAAGTGTTCTAACACATTCGGGGAATTGGAAGAATGCTGTAGTTAGAAAATATGGGACAAAGCAAGTTGACAATATAACATTTAAAAAAGGAGGTAGAGGGTCTGACTTCAATGTTAAGGCTACTCCAGATCATAGGTGGATACTGCCTGATGGATCTATCACAACTAGCCTGTCAGAAGGGGATAATGTTTTATCTGCTCCAAGCATCTGGAATTGGGATTTTGGAGACGCAACACCAGAGGAGAGGTTGTATTGGGCTTATGGTTACGTCTATGGAGATGGGACCGTAAACAAAACCAGTAGTGGTGATTATTCTATGGTTAGACTGTGCAATAAAGATAGACATTTTGCAAAGAGGTTTGAAGACTTAGGTTTTAAAACGTCGTCTAGTCATTCTCTTAATGGTGATTTTATGGCTTACACTGGTTCTTACAAAAAGACTCTGCCAGACTTAGGAAAAGATCCTATTAATCTAATAAAGGCATTTATGGCCGGATTTATGGATGCCGATGGGACCAAAAATACTAATAGACCTGGAGAATGGCTATCAATCCAACAGAGTGGAGAGGAGTCTATAGAATTTCTTCGTAAGGCTCTTCCAATGTGTGGTCTATACATTTTAAGAGAAGATGATTACACTGGACAAGAAACAAACTTCGGAATTAGAGGTAAGACTTCTAGATTCGTTATATCTGAGAATAAGGCTACATCCACAAATGCAATGTGGAGAGTTGTGTCAATTGATAATTCTGGAGAAGAAGAAACTTGGTGTCTAGAGGTAGAAGATGATCAATCATTCGTCATGCCGAATGGTATAACAACAGGAAACTGCGCTTACCAAAATGTAGACTGTGTAGACGCATTCGCTGAGTGTCTCTATATCCTTATGTGTGGAACTGGATATGGATTCTCAGTAGAGGGCAAGCATATAACTAAGCTTCCTGTCATTGAAGCAATGCACGGTGATGGAATTGGTACTTCTGTTATTGAGGATTCTAAAGAAGGCTGGGCAGATTCTATTAAGCACCTAATGACAGCTCTATATGCTGGAAAGGATCTAGAGTTTGACTACTCTCTACTTAGACCCAAAGGAGCTAGACTTAAGAAGTTCGGTGGAAGAAGCTCTGGACCAGCCCCTCTAATCTCTCTACATGAGTTCATAAGAAAGACATTCTCAGAAGCTCAAGGCAGAAAGCTAAAATCAATAGAATGCCTCGACCTGCTAAACAAGATTGCTGAGATAGTAGTAGTTGGTGGAGTCAGAAGAAGTTCTGAGATCAGCCTATCCGATCTAGAAGATCAAGATATGTCCACAGCTAAGAACTGGCCTTTCCCTCTACATAGGGCTATGTCAAATAACTCTGCTGTCTACCACATAAAACCTGGACCCATTGTCTTCATGAAAGAGTGGGCGAACATGGCTGACAGTGGAAGCGGAGAAAGAGGGATTGTTAATCTAGAGGGAGCTAAAAAAAGAGCACCAGAGAGAAGGAATTCTACTAAGCTTGAGGGCGTTAATCCTTGTCAACCTGGATACGCAACAGTTTTAACACCAGATGGAATAAAAACTTTTGATGACATTGAAATAGGGTCAACTATTTGGTCTGGAAAACAATGGACAAAAGTTACAAATAAAGTAATGACGGGTGTTAAAGATGTTTATGAATATAGAACCACCAGAGGTCGATTTATTGGAACGCCTAATCATAAGATAATTGAAAATGGTGAACGGTGTGAAGCTAAGGATGCAAAAGCTATTGATTCTGTAGTTGGACCTAATATTAAAAGTTTAGCTAAGCTAGATTCTCAAAATATTTTAGATGGATTAGTCATAGGAGACGGCGGCAAGCATAAAGCTAGTAATAATTTAATAGGATTATATATAGGCGAGAAAGATCAAGATTATTTTGATAGCGAAGTCTCACACTTGATTGGCAAACATAGACCGTCTATAAAAGAGTCTTTTTATGAAGTAAAAACAACCATAAATCATGGGTGCCTTTCTCCAATATTTGAAAGAGTGGTCCCAGATAATTTTTATTATGGAGATTTAAATAAGATGCGCGGGTTTCTTAGAGGTCTTTTTTCTGCAAATGGCTGTGTGAATAATGCCAACAGGATTGAATTAAAACAATCTAGTTTATCTTTGATAAATCAAGTTCAAGACATGTTGTCTGCTTTAGGTATAAGTTCTTATATAACACATAATAAGCCTAAATTAATAAATTTTAATAATGGAGATTATGTTTGCAAAGATAGTTATGCTATAAATATTACTTCAGATAGAGAAAATTTTATGAGCCAGATTGGTTTTATTCAAAAATATAAACAAATAGAACCTATGGAAACTAGACCAAAATCTAAAACCTCTAATATTAAAACTGTTGAACACTTAGGACAAGAGGCAGTCTATGATATAACAGTAGAGGCAGAAGAACATACATATTGGACTGGCGGATGCTTGGTTTCCAATTGTGCTGAGATCCTACTAAGGTCTAAACAGTTCTGCAATTTGACAGAAGTAGTAGTCAGAGCTGAAGACGATCTTGATGATGTGTTGGACAAGATCGAGACAGCGACTTGGCTAGGTGCTATTCAATCTACACTAACAAAATTCCCGTATCTATCTCCTCAGTGGGCAAAGAACTGTAGAGAGGAAAGACTGCTTGGTGTTTCGTTGACTGGACAAATGGACAATTACGCTATGATGTCCAACCCCTCCATGATAAAGGCAATGAAAGCTAAGGCTTTAAAAATAGCTAAAAAAGCCTCCAAAATACTAGGGATCAACTTCTCCGCAGCCGTCACATGTGTCAAGCCATCTGGCTGCCAAAAGAAAGACACAATACTTCTAACGTCTAATGGAATTTTGTCTCTAGAGGAGATTGGCGATACAAAAGGAGAAACGTGGCAAAATCACAACATGCTTGTAGCATCACAATCCGATGATAAAAGAAGCACTAAGTTTTTTGTAAATGGCAAGGCTAAAACCAAAAAAATCCACATGAGGTCTGGAATTGTTCTTGAGAGTACACACAATCATCAGTACAAGACGTTGCGGGATGCTGGATTAGTTTGGTCTCGGGCAGATGAGATTCAAGAGGGTGATGTTTTACCATATAAAATTGGAGGATATGAATTTGGTGAGGTTCAAAGTCTTTACTCCGTAGACAAGCCTTATTGTAATGTCAAAGAAATGAAGCAGCCAGGTGTTCTATGTGAAAAATTAGCATACATCATTGGCCTCTACGTTGGAGATGGCTCAAACCACAACAAGGGAATCAGGATTGCTGGAAACGCAGAGGATATGGGGCCACTAAATAAAGCCAAGGGTTACATTAAGGATCTTTTTGGACTCGACGGTATTATTTATAAAAGAACCCAAGGAAACAATGCTGACCTGTACATAAATTCTACTTGGCTAAAAGCTTTCCTAAGTGCCAATGGCTTGACAAAGAACAAGACTGACGATGTGGATATTCCACTATTGGTTCGCAAGTCTACGACATCTGTTATTTCTGCTTTCATAGATGGATATAGAGATGCAGATGGTCACATAACTAAACGCGGAGAACATGTTTTTTGTACAATCTCTAAAAAAATGTCAGAGCAATTACCAGTTGTTCTCAGGGCTCTTGGCTCCGTGTGTTCCGTAAAACTAATGCCACCAACTAAGACTAGCTGGGGTGAAAATATGAGATATAGAATCACTACAAACAAGGGGTGGTCAGGCGATTATTCGCACAGTGGCCTAGGTAGATTCTATTTTCAGTTGGAAAAAATGAATCTTAAAAACCAATATGTCCCAGATGTTGTGGATTTTATTGAGGATTCTGAATGTGAAACTTTTGACATAGAGGTTCCTGAAAACAATAGGTACATTGCAAATAGCTATATTAGCCATAATACGGTTTCACAGCTAGTCAACTCTTCTTCTGGTTTGCATCCGCGATGGTCCACTTTCTATATTCGTCGCTACAGAATTGCTTCCATAGATCCTCTATTCAAAATGATGAAGTCGCAGGGTCTAGATATGACACCTGAGAATGGTCAGAGAAAAGAAGACTGGGTTAAAGCTCAAGATGGCGAAACCTCCCTATCTACTATATATGAAAAAGGGAAACGCTGGACGGAAGATAAGGTTAATACCTGGGTAGTCTCTTTCCCTATTAAATCTCCTGAAGATTCTATAACTAGAGAACAACTAACTGCAATGCAGCAGCTAGAGCACTATAAGCTACTACAAGAGAATTGGTGTGAGCACAACGCTAGTGCGACTATCTACGTAAAAGATGATGAGTGGCTAGAGGTTGGCAATTGGGTCTACAAGAACTGGGATTACATTGCTGGAGTATCCTTCCTGCCCTTCGATTCTGGGGCATATGAACAGGCTCCATATGAAAAAGTTGATGAGAAGAAGTATAACAAGATGCTTAAGGAAATGCCCATAATTGACTACAGCCAACTAAGCATGTTTGAACTAGAAGATGGGACCACTGGATCTCAGGAGCTTGCATGTGGAGGGGGTGGTAGCTGTGAAATCAAATAATGAAAAGCTGCATTACTCACTAGGTTTTGTTAAAGCTTCTAAAAATTTCAGAACGCAAGGCTACGACATAAGAATAAGTATCAAATATTCTGACACAGTAGAAGAAGTATGTAGTGAGATTAAAAAACTAGGTATTAAAACCTATTGTAATAAATATTTCAATACTGTGAATTTATTCCTAGGCAGAGATGTCATGCATTCTAACAGTGAACAAGACGTAGATTCATTGCTAAAAAGCGGACTACTAGACTCTGAAGGAATACCTACATCAAAGAACAAGATTGATACAATTGCATTCATTAGAGGCATGTATGAATTTAACAGAATGTTTGGAGAAGAGGATACAACCTCTATAAGACTAACTGATAGTCAACTTAAATTTATAGAATCTATAGTTGAATCTAAGCCCATATTCGAAGGTGGAAACACTTACAGATGGCCCGAACATGAAAAGCTAGATTTTTTAACTACTCTATATAGAAATTCTGGCTTTCATGATAAATATACATATAAAGAATATTCAGTAGCCAGAATAAATATATCAAATATCAAAAGCTATAATGCAAAATTCAGCTTTGAATTTGCTAAAACAAGAGAAGATGCAGTAAACCCATTTAAGGCTAGGGCATCTGACTCAGGCTTCGACATCACTCTTTTAGAAAAAAGTGGGAACATTGGCAAGGTAGAAATGTACTCTACTGGTATAATTGTTAAGCCTGATCTGGGTTGGTACTTTATTCTGGCTCCACGTTCTTCGATCATAAAGAGTGGCTACATACTAGCTAATGGAGTTGGGATAATTGACAGATCGTATAGAGGAGAGATAAAAGTCCCTTTGATTAAGATAGATGAGTCTATGCCAGATTTAGAGCTACCATCAAGGTTAGTTCAACTTGTTCCGACTCCTATCGTAGACTTTGATTTTCAAGAGAAAGAGATCGGTCATCTTGGAAAGAGTGGTCGCGGAGAGAAGGGATTCGGAAGCTCAGGACTAAGGTAAGGTCAATATGGAATTAGATACACTGAACGTAGTTGCAAAGCCTACTTTTTCATCAATTAAAAACGTTGTAAGAGCAAACGATGATATTAAGTCTTTTGTTATAGATGCAGATGATGAGCACTATGACAATAGAAAAATTATGAGACACGTAATATCTTGTTCGTCTAAAAGCTTCAATGCACACTTCATATGCTCTTTGCATAACATATCTAGCATTCTAACTTGTGTTAAAGAAATAAATGGGAAACTAATAGGGTGCGAGATAGGTGTAGACGTATCTACATACATCTCAAAAGATCTTAGAGACCCTATTTTTCTTGCAAGTATATATCAATACGAAGACGGTTACACTACTTTAAATATTAATCGATCTAAAGTATTTGATACAAAGATAGAAATACTAAATCTAATATTTAACAACTTTATTTATAAAACTATCGAAAAAGATGCTATTGTATGTATTGGCAACGAATTTGCTACAAGCTTTATATCAGATATAAAAGAAAGTTGCAGATACTTTGTAGGCATAACAAACATAATGCCAAATGTTGAAGACTTTATCCATCAAGGAGTTAGAATTGTTAAAAGGCTGTAATTTTGATAAATTGGGATGATATAAATCTCCCTAGTGGAATAACTAGGGAAAAAATGTGGGAAGACATTATGAGCATAGCTAATGTTAAATCAAGACACCATGCTAAGCTTAATAAGTTCTGGTTTACCAAGGAAGACCTAGAACAAGAAATAATTATAAAGCTTTTAAAAGCTCTTCATAAATTTGATCCCAGCAAGGCATATCATGAAAAATACATGTTATACTTCTCTAGGTGTGCAGACAATATAGTCGCAGATTTAAAGAGAAAGCATCTATATTTTCACAAGCTTCCGTGTAAAACCTGCCCAATGTGGGACAAGATAAAAAGCAAGCGTGGAGAGCATGATTGTAGAAAATACGTAAATAAAGATAGCTGTGACCTTTACGAAAGATATATTACACTCTATAAGTCTAAATACATGCTAGGATCTACTTATGGTAATTATACAACTAGTAAGCCATCTCTTTATGATGGAGATTCTTCTTCTGAGGTAAGTGGCTATATGCACAGTACTTCTGGAACTAGTGCCTCTGAGTATCAAGAGGCCATATTTGAAAACATAGATTTCAACGAATTCTTGGAAAACAAACTAACAGGGTTGGCCTATGACGTATTTAAACTATTAGTAGGATTCAATTATGACTGTTCAAAGCTTCAAGACGGTGATCTTGATATATTAAAAGATGAAATATCTCATATCTATAAAAGAGGCGGAGAATAATGAGTAAGAAAAAAGGAAGATTCGATAAGAGCGAAGAAGCTTTTATAAGGCAAAATTTTCTTAGTATGAGTGATAAAGACTTAGCAGATGCTATAAACAGAGATAGAAATTCTATAATTCAATATAGAAAAAGAAACAATTTAAACAAACAAGGCTCTAAGGTTACAAAAAAGAGCAATACAGATAATGATATGAAGAAGAAGGCATTCGTCAATAGCATGTCTGATGGAGAAAAGAAGAGAGTCTTTCTAGATGAGCTGCGGGCAACTGCTCAATACAGAACAACCATTAAATCAATAGATGATTTAGAGAAACAGTTCTACGAAGAAAGATATCTTGAATTTATGATGGACCCAACGGTAGAAACAATGACTGCTTCAGAAAAAGATACTCTTCATAGAAAAACCATATCTGAAATAAGGATGATTAGGTATCTAGAAGATGAGAAGAACTTTAGAGACACTGGTAGTCAAGCTAGTAGGTCCAGAGAGATTCAGGAGTGTCAAGACACCATCTATAAGTGTGAAAAATCGCTCAACGTGACAAGAGAGCAAAGACTAAAAGACAACCAAGATCAAAGCATAACCTTTACCAATATAATCAAAGAACTTCAAGATCCTAATAAAAGATCAGAAATAGGATATGAAGCTGCTATGCTTAAATATATGGCTGAACTTCACTATGAAAAAAACATAGGATTAACAATATATGCAGGGGACGACTCTACTGTCAATGTAGATGAAAACTTTGTAAATGGAAAGAAACCAGAACAGTTCACAGAAGACTTTTTGGGGAGGAACAATGGCAAAGAAAAATGATTACCCTAGGCCAATAATAATTATTGACTCTAGAGAGAGAGAGCCTTTTAAATTCAGAGCTAGTTCAACATGTGATGGTTACGAAATAGCCAAACTAGATGCTGGAGATTATTCTATTAAGGGTTTTGAAAATCTAATAACTGTAGAGAGAAAGAATTCCATAATAGAACTTTGTGGAAACCTAGGTAAGAATAGAGTTAGATTTGAAGCAGAGCTTGAGAGAATGAAATCTATTAAATTTAGATATGTTATAGTAGAAGATCATTGGGCTTCAATATTTCAATATAAAAAACACACTACTTTAAGTGGTCCAACTATTCTTGGGTCAATTTTGGCATTTAATCTTAAATATGGAGTACAGTTTATTTTTGCTGGAGACAGAAAACAGGCCCAACAGATAACTAGAAACCTACTGATTAAAGCATACAACTACAGAATGGATGGAATAGTTTAATGGGGATATTCAACCCTGACTATGACTGGATGAAGGGATTACCTCCAGCCGCACTACTTAAGAATCCATTAATGGATGCCCCAAATGAACTTAAAGAGCAAGACGAGTTGACAGAGTTTTATAAGCTCTCCAATCCGTTCTACTCTCCTATTTTTGGCATCAAATATATAATGAATATTAACTTATTGGAACATCAATTATCTATGATTCTTGCAATGCTTAAGTTTAAATTCCCGATGCTGCTTTTGTCTCGTGGAGCGGGCAAGTGCGTAAGAGGGGACACTCTAGTTCATACTTCTAGTGGAATGATGAAAATAGAAGAAGTTATAGGGAAAGATAATCGAGACATAGTGAGGCCAGAGTCTCACAGTGTATTCAACGGCGAATACTATGAGAATACGGCATACTCTGTTGTAAACGCAGAGGATAATACAAAGCTTATAAGGCTATCCAATGGGTCTGAACTGGAAGGAACTCCAGAGCATAAAATTCAGATAATAGATAATGAGCTTGGTACACCAACCTGGAGAAGATTAGATGAAGTTGAAGTTGGTGACATTGTTAAATTGTCATATGGCTCTAATGTGTACCCAGTTTACACTGGAGACTTATCGGAAGATGACTTTTACTTCGTCGGACTAATGACCGGAGATGGAGGTTTATCCTGCGACAGAATGACAACCCTAAGCAGTGCAGATGATTTCATTATAGAGTCAGCTAGAAAAACAATGGAAGAACATGGCATGTACCTAAAACATGTCGCTAATTATGATTACAAGTGCTACGGAAAAAAGAATAGAAAATATATTGAAGATAAATTTGATCTAAATTACAGCTTATCTTATGACAAAGAAATACCTGTAAAAATAAGAGCAGGGGATAAAAAGAGACTTGGTGCGTTTTTAAGTGGACTATTTGACTCAGATGGGGGCTGTGAAGGGGACAGAATGGTCACATTTTGTTCAGTTTCCAAAACTTTAGCATCCCAAGTTCAAGCAATTTTATTGAATATGGGAATAGACTCTAGTCTTAGAGAAAAGAAAACTAATAGTGATTTCGGGAAAGCCTATGTAGTTTCAATATATGGAGAAAATCTACTTAAATTTAGGAAAGACATAGGATTTAGACTTCCAAGGAAAAAGGAGCAACTAGATAATATTTGCAACAGAATGAGCGAAACCGAGTTTAACTCAAATGTTGACATATATCCTTTTGCCGATGTAGCTAGAAAAATAGTTTCAGAGTTAAAAGAACAAGGAGTAAAAGGGTTATCTCCTAGTGGGTTTTCAGAATATAATTCTTCCACGTATGGGCTTACAAAAAAGAAAATATACAGACTTCTCAATATCTGTGTAGAGAACAAGTGGACATCTGGGAGTACTATTGAACTATCTAGACTTATAGACTCTAATTACATATATAGAAAAGTCGAACATAAAGAAGACTCAAGGTGTGTAACATACGATTTCAACATACCAGGAACACACTCATTTGTTTCCAATGGAATGATATCTCACAACACCATGATGCTGGCGATATATGCAGTTTATCACGCAGTAATGTTCCCAAATACAAGGATAATACTAGTGTCAGCATCTTTCAGGCAATGTGTAACTGGAGATACTTATATAATGACTAACAAAGGAATGATAAGAGTTGACCAACTTAAATCTAAGCCTGAGTACATTGTGTCATCTGAGGGGTACCAAAAATGTCTTGACTTTTGGGAAAACGAAGAGCAAGATACTATAAAGATTAAGTCAGAGCTTGGAGTCCAACTAGAGGGTTCTACTGGACATAAAATACTAATAGTTAATGGTGACGGAGAGCTAGAGTATCGTGAGTTAAAAGACGTAAAAGAAGGGGACTACTCTGTAGTATCTAAGCCTGAACTTTGGAACAAAGATAGTGTATTTATCGGAGACATGATTCCAGATGATCCATATGATAGATGTAGCTTCCCTCAGGTTATAGATGAAGATCTTGCATATTTTATGGGATCCTTAGTGGGAGATGGCTGCTTAACTCAAAAGAACTACTTGTTGTTTATAAACAAAGAAAAGGAATATTTAGATATAATGGAAAAATTATATTGTAGGTATTTCAACAAAAGCCCAAATATTAGCATCAAGAAAGATGGTGTGACCCAAATATCAAAGGGTTCCGTCGTAGGTTGGGGTCTCTTTGAGAGATTTGGACTAGCAGGGAAAAAGTCTTATGAAAAATTTATACCAAGTCAAATTCTTCAATCTCCGAAGTCTGTTCAGTCCAGTTTCATAAGAAGCCTATTTGATTCAGATGGCGGCGTATATGATCAAGTTACCAAGAACAAGGTTTCTTTCGCCACAACGTCAGATGTCTTAGCTAGGCAACTGCAAACTGCTCTTCTTAACTTTGGCATAATTGCCGGGCTGTCTGAAAACAATTCAGGAAGAAAAAGAACCCTATTTCAATTAGAAATATGTTCAAAGGAGTCTATATTGAAGTTTAAAGAGGAAATAGGATTCTCTTTATCTAGAAAAATGGACAAACTTAATTTTGTTTGTGATAAAATCATGTCAACAAACAGAAGGAGCAATAGAGATATTATTCCTAATATTGGTAAACATATGAGAGAAGTGATGGATTCTATAACTAGCTTTAGAAAAGAAAATAGAGTTAATTCAGATCCAATAAGAAGTCTTCTTATTTGTTCTAACTATGAAAAAAGCAGCTTCACTAGAACTTATGTTGAAAGAATAATATCTTACTGTCAAAACAACAATATAATCTGTGACAGTTTGAATAAGCTTCAATCAATGATTAGAAGCGATTTTCACTATAGTAAAATTGTCTCAAAGGAAAACAAGAGAAATAAAACATATGATTTTTCAGTTGACAAAGTGCATGATTATTTTTCAAATGGCTTAATCAGTCACAACTCCAAGTTGATCTTCTCTGAAATTAAAAGAATATATGATAAAGCGCCAATACTAAGATCTATGTCTGATGGTGAGCCCAGAATTGGAACAGATACCTGTAGATATAGTGTTTGCGGATCTTCTATAACAGCTCTACCACTAGGTAATGGTGAGAAGATTAGGGGAGAACGTGGTCACGTAATTATGGCAGACGAATTCGACAGCATAGACTCAGAGATATTTAACAAGGTAATCAGAGGCTTTGGTGCAACTCAATCAGATCCTTGGCAGAAGGCAAAAGAGGCCGCTCAAGACGGAGAAGAGGATTCTCTTGACAATGAGTTCATAAGTATTGGAAACAAGATAATATTAGCTGGAACTGCTGGATACACCAATGGACCATTTTATCACCAATACAAACACTATGCTGCAATTATCGCAAATCAACTTAAAGGCAAAGCTAATGAGTTTACTGACCTCTTAGGATCAGACGATGAGTATGAGGTTGACTTTAGAGATTATTGTATTGTAAAATATAGATATGATCAACTCCCAGAAGGTATGATGGATAGAAAACTAATCCAGGCTGCTAAAGCTACTATGCCTAAACATATATTTGATATGGAGTATAACGCTGAATTTGCAGATGACTCGGCTGGGTTCTTCAAGGCTAGAGATCTCAAAGAAGCCACAGCTAATTCCTTTGATGGATTTCAGATAAAAGTAAAGGGCAGAAAAGATAGAAACTACATTATGGGAGTAGACCCTGCTAGAACAATAGATAGGTTTTCTATTAGCATAATTGAGATAGGACAGCCCAATAAAGTAGTTTATCATTGGACTTGTCAAAACAAGAAATATTCTTTTGCTGCCGCGAAGATGAGACAACTAATGAGAGATTTCAATGTCATAGGTATAAACATGGACTCCGGCGGAGGAGGTATGGCTATAGAAGAACTGTTAAACATAGACAAGTCTCCAGATGGATACGACATAAAGAAAGATAGTGAGCCTAAGATTGTAAGAATAGAGGATGACTCTAGAGATGATAAAGCTATTCGTATTCTGAACATGCAGGCTTTTAATAGTAGTTGGATTGAGGAAGCTAACTCCTTACTACAAAAGAACATAGAAGATAAGAAGTTAATGTTCCCTAGACCTCACTCGGATTACACAAATGAGGAGTATGAGGATATAATTTATGAAATATCTGAACTTAAAAAAGAATTACTATCAATTACTGTAACATATACAACTACTGGGCGCAAACACTTTAATCTAAAACCCATGAACTCCAAAACTGACGACACCACTAAACATAAGGATAGATACAGTTCACTTCTTTTGTCTAACTATATGGCTTCAAAGTATGAAGACATGACTTTAAATGATAAAATAGTGGCAAGAAGAAGATACAATGATGACGACGCTATGGGTGGATGGGCAGAAGAATTTGGAAGCTCTCCAGTCTGAGATCGTATAGTAATAGTAGAGCACTAGCACTCTTTTACTGGAGAATAATATGATCAATGATGCAAATAACGAGGGCACTGACAACTCTGAAAAGCCCTCAATTAGAAAACCTAGAACAAAAAAAACTCCTTCTGAGCGAGAAACTAACATCAAGAGGTCTAAATACTTTGATGGGTTCCTTGCTAAAGAGGGAGATTTTATATCCAAATCTGACTCAGGAGCATTTGGCAGGAGCAAAGTAAAGTTCGATGGAAGCACCGAAAGATCTGGCGCAAACGAACAGCAAATAAAAGACAGAATAGGTTCGTGTCGAGAGGCATATGAGAATGTTGGAATTATAGGCAACATTATTGACCTAATGACCGACTTTGGAATAGAGGGAATAGAGATATATCACCCCTCAAAGCAAATAGAAAAGTTTTTTAAACAGTGGGCTAAGAAAGTTGCCCTTAGAGACTTGTCTGAACAAATACTAAAATGCATTTACAGAGATGGAAACGTCCCAATCTTATCCTCCACTGGAAGAATTAGTGATGCCGAAGCTGAGAAATTTAAGAGGAGTTTCGGTAAAAAGAGTTCTAATGATCATCTATTTGAAGATAAAACCTTGCAGGGTAGCAAGATAATACCTTACAAATATAGGGTATTAGATGTTATGAACCTTAGAAAAACAGGGAATGACATAATAGGAGACTATCGTTGGTCATACCAGTATAATAAAGAAGAGTGCAAAGACTTAGCAGGTAAGACTAATAGTGATTCTGTTAAAAATATAAAAAACAGTATGACAACAGAAGAGTGGGAAAGTTTCATTAAAACTGGATTAGCCACACTTGATCCAAATAGGTTTAATATGTTGTTTTACAAAAAAGATGGATATCGTTGTTGGGCCAATCCAATGCTATGGAGGGTTATTGAAGACGTAAAATTTAAAAAACAAATTAGAGACATGGACATATCCATAGCAGAGGGCGTTACAAATGTCTTAACCATTGTTAAGCTAGGAGACTCTAAAGAAGGAATTCTTCCATCTAAAAACAAATATAACAAGATGGTCAACATGCTCAAGAACCCAAGTAAATCTAAGACTATTGTTTGGGACGATCTAATTAGTGTAGAGACCGAGTATCCTCCAGTTAAAGATTTCTTCTCAGCCGAGAAATACAAGCAGGTCGATGATGACATCCGAAGTGGCCTAGGGATAGCAGAAATCTTAATCAACGGTGGTGGCGGAAACTACAGTAACTCCTTTCTCTCGGTTAAAACTCTCCTTGAGAGGCTAGAGACTGGTAGGCAGCAACTTCTAGATTTTATAACTGAGCAAGTTGAGATAGTCACTAAGAACATGGGATTCAGATCTGGACCTCACGTTAGACTTGTTAACATGTCTCTGACCAACGAAGAAATTCAAAAGAAGTTCATGCTTGAGCTATTTGACAGAAATGCCTTATCTTATGAAACTCTAATAGCTAGGTTTGGTGAGAACATAGAAATTGAGTCTAGTCGGATGATAGAAGAAGATAAAAAGAGAGATGCTATAAAAGAAGAGAGCCCGTTTGCGCTTCTTAGGGTTGGGAAATTTGGTCCTCAGTATCCAACAGGCCCACCCGGAATTTCTGAATTACTGGAGCCAAAGGAAAATCTTCCCTCAGCTCAGGAACAAAACGGCAAAGACGGGGGAAGTCCTACTGGCCCTAAAAATAGACCCAAAGTGGTTGAACCTACTAACCCAGTTGGGCAGGCTGCTACAAAGATAATCTTTACTAAAAAAGAAATAGATCAAGCTTTTGAGCATACTTATACCAGTGCAAAAATATGTGTATGTGAAGATAAAAGCTATAGCGATGCTAGGTTTATGAAGAATGAAGATTTAGACGAGGTGATGGATATACTTGTAGAAAACATTGTTCCAGCTATGATTTATGTTAAATATTCAGATAACATAGATGAAATTAATAAAACAAATGTTCCCTCTCAGATAAATGACATGATTCAAAAATCAATTAACAATCAGGTTAACGATTTTGTATCTCTAAACGGTCGCAGACCGCCAAAAGACAAGTTAAAAGAAATAACACAAAAGGCATTTGCTTTATGCAAAAACCCTACAAATTAATATTAGTGGTAGACCGTATATTATACCATGCTTAACTCTATTAACATAAATGATGAAAATATGAGTTGTTTTTTATTAAATATACAAAGTGAAGAATAGGATATACAGTGGAACTCCTAACAATAGCTATAGCTACAAATGGATATGAGATCGGGGATGTTATAGATATACGTCCCGATGGACATAATTGGGGACTAGAAGAGATGACAGATCCAATATTCAATATTATTCAGATTCCAGATGTAGACGTAGGTAGCCCTACTGCATCTGCTGCTATTGCAACATTCCTCGGCAGTATCGAGACGCGCCGCTCACGGTGGAAGATTGTGGGCACGGACCTCACAGAATATGAGGACGTAGAAGGACTTCCTTCAGTAGTTCCGCCTCCTTTACCAATAAACGCTTCTCCTATTGCTGGACAAAATAGGGGTGGTGGATAATGGCAACTGAAGTCATTCACACAGTCGGATCAGGCGGAGACTACTCGTCCCTGGTTGCGTGGGAAGCCGCGCAACAGCGGGACCTAACCCTCGCCACGGGCGACGACACGATCGCCGTAGCTGAGGTGATCGGCGGAACCAACGTAGGGAACCCCACGGGACGCGTGGACTTCCTGGGATGGACGACAACGAAGACAAACCGTGTAGTGGTTCGCGCCCAGGCGGGATCAGAGTACACAGGTACCGGAACACTCAACACATCCGAAGCTTATATGCAAGGCAACCCTGGTGGGAACAATGGGCTCCTGTTCCCGAGGTGCGATATCCTGGTTCAGGGTATTCAAGTCGATTGCGCTATGACGGGAACGTCGAAGTGTCTGTACTCACTGGTTGGTGCGAACTCTGTATCTATAGATAGCTGCCTGCTAATCTCGACGCAAGCAACACCGGCAGATGCATCTAACCAAGAGGGTCCGATATTTGATGTAATCGGACCTAACGACATTTGCGAATTCACAAACAACATTTTTATCTACAACGCGAATGGTGCCACAGGGCAACTAAACACCTGCTTTATTCAGGCGACGGCATTGAGCGCCCTCACTCACACATTCTACAACAACACAGTCATTGTTAACGATAAGCCCAGCGGAACCTGCATACTTCTTAGTATTAGGAACGCGGATACATGGGACTCAAACAACAACTACTTCTCGCGCTCAGTTGAGTCTTCTACTATCTACAACGACATTCTCCTTGCTACAATCAACCGAGGGGCCAACGACGCGACGAGCAATGCAGAGGCAATTACGGCCTCCTTAAGAAACGTTCCATATAATACGGACACGTTCACCAATGTCACGGTCGGGACAGAGAATCTTACTCCCAACTATAACGGACTCCTCTTTGACACGGGAGCGGACCTTACTGCTCAGGGAATAACGACTGACATGATTGGTACAACTCGCCCTCTGGGCGCTGGGTATGATATCGGAGCGTTAGAACAAGAGGATTTTCCTCTTGTAGCAGAATTTAGTCCACTGGGTAAAAGCATATTTGTTGATGCAAGCGGAAACTTATTAACTAGCTCTAATCAGGCTTCTGCTCCCTATATATATGCTTTTGGACAAGAGGGAAACCCAATGGCAACAGATTTAAACGGAATGCTTTTGACTAAACTAGTTACTCAAGAATACTCAGAGCAATCACAAACCAATACTATAAGCTTTCCTACTTCAAATTTTGACAACGGTGATTCTTTACATATACAAAGTGACAGGGCCTCCTCTACGTTTTGGTCTATTCAGGGGGTCCAAGTTGGCAGTAAACAATATAATCTTATTGTTCATCAAAATAGTGGATTTGGTGGAGGTATAAATTTCATTACCACAACCAGTCATCCAGGTGGAGTTAATCCATATAGTCCGATAGGATCAGGTGAGGTTCACTGGGGAGAACTACATTATTCCATTCGAGATGGAAAATATTATACAATAACAGGTGAAGACTATAGTTAATAGAAAGATATATAATGCCAATATTTAGATATGGACCAACTGGAAATGCGATTTCTGTTGACACAGATGGAAGAATTCTAACAAACGGAGGAACCTCTGGTTCTACGCTTTCGGTTTTTTCAAATGGAGAAAACGGATATCCCGTAAAAGTTGATGCATCTGGTAGACTAATGATTGCTGATACATATATTGTCGAACAACCTGTAACAGTTACCGGATCTGGAACCTCTATAGATTTTGCAGATGGGATTATGGTAAATCTAAGTCTTAGTACATCAGGTACAACTTTAGATTTTTCCAACGTCATAGGTGGAGCTGATTATAAGTTTGTTATTCATCAAAACCCCGCTGGGAGTGGAACAATAACCTGGCCAGCAGAAGTTCAGTGGCCAGGTGGAACAATTCCCACGCTGACCGCTACAGCTAATGCTGTTGATTTTGTGCTTTTACATAGATCAGATACAGATAGTGCTTATTATGGTAGATTCTACGCTAACTTTAGTTAAAAAAGATTGGATCAATATATAATGAGCATATTAGCATTTATAGCATCTATATTTAAGCCAGCAGTCGATTTAATCGATGATCTACATCTTAGTAAAGAAGAGAAGATGAAGCTGGAAAACGAGATGGCTAAGATACAAGTAGGTGTCAAAGAAAAAATGATAGAGCTGGAGAAAGCCAAGATAGATGGCCAAGCTTCTATTATAACCGCCGAAGCAGGAAGTGATTCTTGGCTAACAAGGTCATGGAGACCAATAGTCGTGACTGGCCTCTTTCTCTTGGTTGTACTTGAACACTTCGGAATCAATGGAGCTAAAGACCTTCCCCCTGATGCATGGGATGTTATTAAAATAGGAATTGGTGGATACATAGGTAGTCGTGGGGTAGAAAAGACTGCTGACAAAATAATGGGCCACAAGCAATTATTGAAAGCCTATAAAGACTTAGTTAAAGAAAAAATCGAAAACAAAGATTAACAATTGTAAGTTCGTATATAATAGTAGATAATGTGTTTTAGCATAGTTAATTTAACATGAGGGTTTAATATATGAAGTATAAAACAGAATTAAGAGCATTGGCTCAGCTAACAAAGATGTCTAAAAATGACATCTCTGAGCCGTTGCAGATAGTTAGATCTAATGCTTTATTCCAACCAACCCAAGATATGATAGATAGCGCAGAGCTTGGACTTAAGCAAGTTGAAGAAGGAGCGAAAGCTTCTAAGCTAAGAGTGTCAGTTGCTAATGATATTGCTAGTGGAAAAGATCTATCAATAAGTGCGGTTAACAGAATAAATAAGTATTTTAGCAGAAATGGCGAAGACACTGTTTCTGATAATCTATACGGGGGCCAAGAAGGAAAAGCTTGGGCCTCTGATGTTATAAACAAAGATACACTAAGATCTAAAGCATCTGAAGAGTTGGATCCAGATCTTTTAAGAATGAAGTCAGTTCTAGTTTCACAAGGAATGAACCTAAATGACGATGTGTTTCTAAAAGAAGAACTTGTAAGAGCTAGGTCCACAGGAGCTAATAAGCCAGTTAATATTGAACACGAAGATTCAGATATAATCGGGCACATACTTAGCACCTATGCTGTATCAAAAGATGGTCATATCCTAGAAGATCTAGATGATATTGATATAGAAGAAGAGATTGATATCGTCAATGAGGCTGTTATTTATGCGTACATTTTTCCTGAAATAGCCGGAAGAATTCAATCTTTAGCATCACGTAATCAGTTGTTTGTATCAGTAGAAGCTTGGTTCTCTGAATATGACTATTTACTTGGTGGCGAAATAATAAAAAGAACAGAAGCCACTTCTAGTGTACTTGAAGGTCACTTAAGAATAAATGGTGGTGATGGAAACTTTCAAGGTAAGAAAGTAGCAAGAGTTCTTAGAAGTATAATGTTCGGTGGCGTTGGGGTGGTAGCGACTCCTGCTAATCCTGAGTCATTGATTTTAGAAGTTGGAGACGTTGAGAACGCTATGGCATCTGAAGAAGTTGTTTTAGCCTCTCATGTCATTGGAGAGTATAGGGAGTCGAATGACTTAAGAGAGGCTCTGAAGGAGGAAAATATGGGAGATGAAGTACAGAAGGATGATCTAGATCTTTCTACTGATGAAACCAATATCGATCTTCAGGAGCAGCATCAAGAGGTTCAGGAATCTGAGGAGGCAACTCCTAGTGTCACCGCATCTGACAATGATTCTACTGAAGAGAACAAAGACGCCGATATGACCTTAACGGTTAAATTTGTAGTCGATGATTCCGAAGTAGTAGAGGCTTTAAGCCAAGCAGATGTTGTAGTTGATACAGAAGTTGTAGCTGATGAATCCGAATCCATTGAAGCTTCTACTGAGAGCGAAATTGAAGATTCCGTAGAGGAGATAGAAAACTCCGACAATAGTCAAGTCGAAGAGACTGAAGCTCAATTAGATTCGGTCGAAGCCGATCTCTTTGGTGCTCATGATCATCCTGAGATTATGGCTAGAGTTGCGGAACTTGAGTTTGTTATCGGAACAATGACTGGAATGTTTGCTAAGCAGAATGACATCATAGCATCTTTGGATGAAAAAGTCGTCCTCTTAGAGTCTGAAGCTGTTATAGCGCAGAGACATAATGACTTAGTGCAAGCCGGTCTAAGTGAAGAATTAATTAGTTCAAGAATGCAAAAAGCAGTGTTAATGGACAAGGATGAGTTTAATTCCTATATAGAAGATATAAAAGGAATTGTTAAAGCTTCAGAAGTTGTTGAAGAAAAAGAAGAAAAGCAAGTTGAGCAAGAACAAACTACTGCCTCCTCAGAAGAGGAAATTGTAGAGGTTTCTGAATTCAACCTTGATGAAATTGAACCTACTTCTACAGAAATGAATATTGAAGAAAACAATCCTGTGTCTGACACAATTCACGATAAATTTTTAAAAGTAGTATCCAGCATGGTTACTAAAAACAAGCGTAAAAGATAAGGAGTTATACAATGGCATTGAAAGCGCATCAGAATATTCACGCCGACGACATCAACTTCCGCCTTGGAAGTGTTCAAGAGCGTGGAATTATTTGCAATATTTCTACTACGGTAGATGGAGAAGTCGAAGTAGCGGCTAATCCAAGTGGTAAGCGGGTTGCGGGTCTCCTCCTAATGGATACCGTTACTCGTGGCCTTCCTGGAAACCTAACTACTCTTGGAGATGACACGGGAACGACCACGCTTCCGCGTAACATGAACAAGAATGAGACTTATGTCTCTGGTGTTATTCGTCTACTCAAAAAAGGTGAATGTGTAACCGACCAAGTTTCTGGAGCTATCGCTAAAGGCGCAACCCTTTATGTTTCTGCTAGTGGACAGCTTTCTGCTACCCAAGCAAATGCAGGAATGCAAGAAGTTGGTTACGCTCTAGAGGATCTCAACGACACCTTTACAGGTTTCGTGAAAATCTACCTAGACGTTTAATTCTAATTATAAACAATTAAGATAAGAAAGATAAGGTGAACAAAATGAGTCATGAAGACAACACTGAACTAAATGAGAGAAAAGACTTGCTCAGATCTACCGCTGGGTCTGATCCGAAGAGTCTTGAGAACCGCGCTGTACTAGCGCAGGTTATGGAGCAGGTTTGGAAAACTGGAGCATTCGAGCCGGACATCCTTGATGAGATTTTTACCCGCATAGATGTTGCTCCGGGTATTGATGCTAAGTTTCCTCTTGACTTCTACAGCCCGACTGTTGCTGGCTCTGATGAGCATAAAGCATTCGTCGTACCGGCTGAAGGTCGCATTCCTAACCGCGTGATCGACGGCGATGAGGTCCACGTTCCTACTTATAAGATTGCTAATGCTATCTCTTGGAACCTTGAATACGCCCGCGATGCACGTTGGGATGTCATTGAGCGTGCGATTTCCGTTTTCACTAACGGTTTCACTCGCAAGATGAACGACGATGGCTGGCACGTCATTCTCGCTTGTGCCAACGACAACTCGGTTGTAAGTGATTCTGCCGCTTCTTCTGGAGTGTTCACTAAGGCCCTTCTAACTGGTATGCAAACCAGCGTGAAGCGTCTCACTGGAAACCGTGATGGCAAGCTCACTGATCTCTTCCTTAGCCCTGAGGCTATTGCGGATATCCGTAACTTTAGCGATACTTTAGTTGACGATGCAACCCTTCGCTCACTAATCAACCATGATGGTGAAGAGCCGCTTCCCAGTCTCTTTGGTGTTCGCCTTCGCGAGCTTCAAGAGCTTGGTGTTGCTCAAGAGTTCCAAACTTACCTTACTGGCACTATCAGTGCTTCACTCGCGGCTTCTGATGCTGAGTTCTGTGTAGGACTTGACCTCGGTCGCAGAGATAGCTTCGTAATGCCGGTTCGTGAGGACATGGAAATGTTCGACGACGCTGCGCTTCACCGTTCGGGTAAAGCTGGAGTGTATGGTTGGATGGAGCTTGGCTTCGCTTGCCTCGATAACCGTCGTGCGATACTAGGTTCACTCTAATCGTAAAATAACCAACTTTATTTGGTTGGACGGATAAATATGTTCGTATAAGGTGGGAGAGAGCAATTTCGCTCTCTCCCATTTTTTAATAGAAAGCGAGCATAGTATGTCTGAGTTGAGAGTTGAGATTCCTGAAAGTATAAGAGAATACTTGAGTTATAATGAAGAGACTGGGGATCTTACTTGGATAAAAGGTAAAAGAGGAACTAAAAAGGGTTCTAAAGCTGGGTGTAAGCATCGTGAATATATGGTTGTAAAATTTGAACAAAAGTGCTTCATGTATCATAATGTATGTTGGTATTTGAAAACTGGAGAACAGCCATGTGAGTTTACTAATATGATTACAGTAGATCACATCAATAGAAATGGCCATGATAATCGTTGGGAAAACTTACGCAAATGCACCAAAATGGAGCAAAACATAAACAGGGGTAAATTTACTAATACAAATAATCCCTACCCAGGAGTAAGAAGAATGGAAAACAGAAAAGTAATAAAAGAATGGGAAGTTACCATTGGGGTTAATGGGGATAATAAATATCTAGGCTCCTTCCATACCTATGAGGAAGCTATGGCAGTTCGCAAGGAAGCCGAGAAAAAATATTGGAAAATAGAAGAATGATTTAGCGTAAATATATAAATATAGCCACTTTAATATACTTTGTGTTAATTTTAGCTATTATTATAGTTTAACGCACTTGGCCTGATTCGTATAATATAGTAGTAACATTTGTTACATGGAAAATTTATTTTATCATTTTTGAAAGGAAAAACTATGGCTATACAGGATGATTTTACTATTAATAAAGATGGAGATATTAGGGGTGGAGTTGCCACTAACTATACTGTTCTCGAATTGCACCGCTGGCTAATGGACGTTGCTGATGATGCCGTTCCGGCAACTTCAGATGATATCGTGGCTATTACAAGTGAAACCCCATCTGATCGCTCGACCGACAACATTATAACACTAATTAATGGATACAACATTAATGACGCTACTGCTGTATTCTTCTATGATGGATCTATAACACAGGACAGTGGAGACACTGTTTACTCAGGACTAGTAGTCGTGGGAGACGTAGTTGCCGGGACCAATATCATTATTGTACAAGATAATGCTCTATTAACTGACACTTGGACTGCTGCTCCAAACGCCGATGCGGGCAACCTTATCCTAATGAGAAAATTAGTTAAGACTAGGGCTGATGGAGCCAATATAAATGGCTCTAGAATAACATGCCAAGCACGAGAGTTTAATGATACGTACGCGGAATTCTCAGTGACAATGGCCCTAGGTAACAACACTGCTGCGCTATTTACCTCTGACGATCTCAACAATGCGACTGCTCAGGCTACTGTAAATGCTTGGGGAATAACTAACCCAATAGAAGGTTTTCAGGGCATTGACGTAACAGGAGACTTAGTTGACGAAGATTATTATAGCGGTTGGAATCTTGGAGCACAGACTCCTCCCGACCTATATGAATTTGGAAAAGACATTCAGAGGCGCGGAACAGCCGAGACAATCCACGGCATGAATGGAAGTCTCTTTCGTGGCATCAGTCACGAGTGGGCATACACTGGAGAAGCTGGCGCACAACCTGCTACAAATGACTCTTACTCATGGGGAACATTTCTTAACACTGGAGTCATAACTGGAACCTTCCAAGTTGGAGAGAAAGTAACTGGCGGAACTTCACTTGCAGTAGGTCGCATTTTGAGCGTTGATGCTACTAACACGTCTTTAGTTATCGCTACTGAAACTGGAACATGGCAGAATGCAGAGCTTATAACTGGCTTCACTTCTCTTGCAACTGCGACTTCTTCCGCAGGCCCCGTTGGTCAGACAACTGGCGGTGGAGTCGCAACAGTATTAGCCGTCAATGACCTAGGAACAACGGGAACTGTCTGGGTTCAGATTATCAAGGGTACAGCACCCAGTGCCTCTACTGTAACCTACGCAATTGATGATCACACTCAGGTTATGACTACCAATGGTTCTGCTGTCACACGGACAATTCCTGCAACCTTCATTGGAGCGTCTACTGGAGCTAACGTCATTGGAGCTTTCGGAGTTGGCATTGTTGACCCTTCTACTGACCTAAGTGTTGGAGATAAGCTTACAGATCTACTTGGAACACTACGTGAGCCACCCAACAACGTGACGTTCACCGTTACTGGTTTGACAGCCACAGAGGATAGAGTATTGGTTGGCCCAAGACTTGCTGGAGTGTTGGAAACTGAACAATTACTTGGTGCAACTGGTCAGAACGCTTCTGGTGCTGCAACCTATGTAACGATTGGAACAATACCTGCTGGAACACCTCCATCTGGAACACTAAGAGTGTTCAATGGTGAGTTCTATGACCGCGTTCCTTTCACTTCACGAACAACTTCAACTTATACGTTAACTGGAACACTACCCTCTGCTGGCGCTACTCATACTCTTAGCTATGATAACGAAGCAGTGGCAAGTTTCATAGTTGGAGAGACTCTGACGTTTGGCGGAGGCGGAACAGCAGAGTTACTCTATCTGCAAGACGACGGTACGACTGGAGACATGGTAATTCGGATGCTAACCGGATCTGATCCAATTAACAACGATACTATTACAGCTCCTTCAACGACAACGGCAGACGTGGACACTACGACCAATCCAATTGTCTCTGTTGGCGGTTACATATCTTACATTGATGCTCTTGGTGGAACATCACTATCTTACACTGCGGTATATACAACAGACGTTGACTTATTCGTGCGAGTGCGGGATGGTGGAACCGCTGGTGATGCAGAAGGAATTAAAACCTTCGAATCTCCTGCTACTTTCGGTTCAGCCAACGCTTCAATTGCTGCTATTCGGACCTCCGATGTTTAAAAAGGGGTAGTACTTTGGGAACCGTATCAGCCGACAATAATAGATTTTCAGATGCAGTCTCCACCACTAACTGGGGGAATATTGGTGGTGGTGGAGGTGTCGCGGCTGAGGGAGATATCGTATACCAAGGTGCAGGATGTCAGTCACGCAAAGTCGATGTGCTACGCGGCAGAGACTACAATCCTGCTGCTGGAGGGGTAGACATGACCGCGACAGACCGAAACTGTTGGTTGTGTAAAGTATCCGTTACGAACCCCGCAGTGTTATTTGCTCGCACCACCCCCGCTCTCCACGTTAGACTTGGAGATTCTTCAACTAGAACGTATGATTATTATGTCGCAGGCAATGACAACTATCCACCAAAAGGTGGGTGGCTTCTACTTGCCATAGATCCAAATGTGGCTGGATATAGAGATGTCACTAACGGAGGTGGCCCCGCCGCGCTCACGTCTGTAGACTATTTCGGCGTACTAGGCAACTTCTCGACTGGGTCCAAAGCTGAGAACTTGATCATCGACGCAATCGACATTGGTGCCGGTCTCCACGTAATTGGGGCTGCCAGTGACATAGAAGATTTTGTTACAGCCGACGAAGGAACAACTGGAAATCGCTGGGGTTATGTATCCACACAGGCGGGCATCGTCTTTATAAACGGTCGCTTAAGCGTTGGTGAGAATACGTCTGAGACTGCTGCCTCTACACAGTTCAGCGACTCCTCTAAGGTTCTGGTTTGGAATAATGGCTACTTCGCTACTGGATTCGCACGCCTTCGAACCAATCTGGGAAATGCGGCCACTACGTTCTCACTTTCTGACTCAGTGATAAGCTCACGAGGTGAGAAAGACAATACTCTTGGACTGGGCTACACAACATCTGAGGATACACGCCTCATTGTGGAATTTGTAGGAACAGCAGCAACCGGAACTGTTACTATGAATACAGTTACTATGAAAAACCTAGCACAACTTATACTGACATCACCTGTAGATATTGATGGGTGCTCTATAGAAGTTGAGGATATAACACAAGGAACTGCGGAAATACAGAACTGCGCTATCACAACTACATCCATCACTTCAGTTGCAACGATAACTGATCCTACATTCGGAACAACTACAGGACTACACGATACCGACTTCACTCAAGGTGGAGCAGGACACGCTATCGAAATTGCAACATCTGGATCCTACACTCTTACTGGGTTGACCTTCACTGGATACGGAGCAATAGCCTCAGATGCGGCTGCCATCGATATTACGGAGACCACAGGTACAGTGACTCTAAACATCGGAGGAGGCGGTAACACGCCAACGTATAAGACTGCGGGTGCAACAGTTGTTATCAACAACTCAGTGACAGTATCCGTAAAGGCGATCTCCGCAGCCGACTCTTCTAACATTCAGAATGTCAGGCTCAACTTGGAGGCTGACGCAGGCGGACCATTGGTCGATGCTGGAGATACGGTCACCAGCATCACGCACGTTACAACTGTTGCTACCTGCACAATGGGAGCGGTCCACGGACTGACCACAGGGGACACAGTAATAGTTCGCGGAGCAAATCAAGGCGCGTACAATGGAACCTTCACGGTAACAGTATCCAGTACGACAGTCTTCACCTATACTATGGGTAGCGACCCTGGAGCAGACGCTACCGGAACCCTATCCGTAGCTGCCCAAATTCTTACCGGACTAACTAGTGCGGCTGGTGTAGTCGAGGATACTGGCTACAACTATGTGTCAGACCAACCAGTAACAGGAGTTCTTCGCAAAGGATCCACAACTCCATTTTATAAGACTGGCCCAGTTTCCGGCACAATAACTTCGAACGGATTCTCTTCAATCGTTTCTCTAGTAGTAGATGAATAAAGAAAGGTTTAAATATGCCAAGTGATAACGAAAAACAAAACGTTGAACGTATGATTAAACATTGCGAAAAAATAAACGTAAGATACAACGAACAACAGGATGAGATTAAAGTTCTCAGAGCAGAGATTACAAATCTCCATAATAGAATAACTCAATTAATGCTGCAAATGCAAAAGGCCATGTTAATCGGTAGGGGGAGCGGACCAACCGCTTAAGTCATGGCCATAACCATTGACTATTCTAATCAGAACACTCCACAGTACATTATCAATATCCCTAAAACGGATATGACCGATGTGACGTTTGGTGGCCCTACAGAAATTCGTCAGTTAAATATTGATGACTTCCGTAAGATATTGAATGATCTAATGGATGACGAAAAAGGAATGGTATTTCCTACTAATCACGTTCACACCGCTCCACTCACGGTAGCGGGTGTAACATTGGCTAGGGTGGTTGAAATCCTTACTCCATATGTAGTTTTATTTGAAGATGGTTTGTATAACGTAAATATAGTTGGAGGTAACTCTAACATAGCTGATAAAACAATCAAGAACCAAGTTGGAGTAAACACGGCCAACTCTGCTGGTCTTACTTACTCTAAACAGGTAGAAGATCAATCATTTACAGATGCACGAGTTTGGATTGACATAGATGCTGGGACACCGGGGACAAGTTTTCCTTTAGGTACTCCTGGCTCACCAGTTAACAACCTGGCTGACGCTCAAACTATTATTGTGCAAAGAACCCTACCCAATAGAATTCACTTACGCGGTGCGTTAGTAGTTGGATCTGGGGAGTCAATTGACAACTACGATATAGTGGGAGATGATTCCAAATTGGCTAGCATAAACTTCATTACTGGAGCATCGAATGCCAACTCTGTTTTTAGAGCGATGATACTTACTGGAGATTTAAATGGTTCAATCACAGCCAGAGATGTTTCGTCATTCTCTTCTATTGCTGACTTTGAAGGACGCATGATTAAGGGTGGACTTGCTGGAACAATTTCATTGGCCAACACGGACGCCGATGACATAGTTGAGTTTGTTGATTGCTTCAGCAATGTTGCTGGAACTAGTACACCAATAATTGACGCAGCAGGAATATCTGGTCTACAGTTGAATTTACGCGGCTATCATGGTGGATTACAGGTAAGCGGATTCAATGGTCCTAATATGGCGGCTTCTTTAGATGTAGACTCTGCCAACATACTAATAGATTCTTCATGCGTATCTGGAACTATTGTTATCAGAGGAGTAGGACACTATACTGACAACTCTGGTCCTAATTGTAATGTTATAGTGAGCGGACTTGTTACTCCTCAGATCATTGGATCTGGAGGAGGAGGAGGAACGCCCTCCAGTATGGAAGTACTATTTCTTGATTAATAAGGAGGCAGAATGCCATTAATACAGGCGGGATCAGTACCATCTGGTCTTGATATTTACACTAGATTCGGTGGAGTCTTAACTGACCCATCTGGTATAACTTTTGATATATTTGATCCAAGTGGAACAAAGCTAGCTCCAAGTGGAGTATCTGGGTTTAAACAAACCGTAGGCCACCATGATGCTAGAAACTTTGGAGCTGTCCCCTCAGGTGCCCTTACTGGCTGGCTAATAACTTGGACAGTAATAAGCCCAGTTGGAGTTACTACTTCACATAGCGAATCATTTGAGGTGGCTACCGCTTTAGATGCTGGGTTTACTAATGTTGATAATTTCTATGATCAAGTAAAACTAGATCTAGCCATAGATGATACTCTGTTTACAGATGCTCAAATGGATATATTTATGGTAAAATCTTTGAATAGACTTAATAGGAATCTTAGCTTAACCGGAACTGACTATGAGCTGTCATTGGATCAAACTACAAGTAGTGTTCTTCCAACTCCAGACTCTAGTGTTCATGACTTGATAATTTTGCAAATGGAATGTCTAATATCAAAAAACATAAGAAGAAACTCTGTTGGAAAAGGCATCAAAGTTAGAGATGGCGATTCAGAGATAGATACTACAGCTAGTTTCGGTGGACATAACCAAGTAGTCCTTGATGCATGTTCAGAGTTAAGTGACGCTGTAGCAAAATATCTATTCAATGATCCTAATTCTTCTTCTAACCCAGCTCTTCACGGTGGACTTATAACGTATGATAACAGTTTTACAATAACAGATGTAGATCACGCTGGAGACTCGGCTGGAACCAGGGACTATAGCAGTCCTTTTGATTCTAGCAGTGGTCCGCAAGATCTTTGTTAGGAATCTTAAATGGCTGAAGATGATAGCATTCTACCTACTAAGGGCTTGTACCTTGATTCAACCCAACAGGGTTTGTATGAAGATGCAATAAATCAGCTAATAAAAGACCTGGGCTACCCCGTCACACTTTATCTGACTCCAACTACAAGTGACTGCCCCAATTGTTTTGAGGCAGGAACTTTAGTAAAAACACCACTTGGATATAAGAATATAGAAGATATAAAAATAGGAGATTCAGTTTTAGATCACCTAGGCCAAATTCAAACGGTCGATAAACTTTACAGTAGAGATTATAGCGGCAGCTTTACTAAATTAAAAATAGAAGGGTATACTAACATGTTTTCTTCAACCAGCAATCACAAAGTTGTTGTTGAAAGAAGCGGTAATTTTGTAAAAGTACCCTCAGAAGAACTTAAAACAGGAGACATGTTGGTATTTCCTCTTACTAAATATTCAGATGAAGATTTAAAATTTATAAATATAAAGTGGGAGAATTACACAAACAAAGGTTTTACTATCAACCAAGTTGAAGAGGTAAGAGAGTTGGCTTTAGCGGGGGCTGAGCCTATGTATATATCTAATAAAACAGGAATTAGCGTACATTCCGTAAAGAATGTTTGTAAAAAGAACTACAAGCCAAGAGTGGCTTTCAATGACGACATTAAAATAGATGATGATGTTTTGTTTGCAATTGGTTGGTTCATAGCTGAAGGCTGTGTACATCTGGGCTCTGGATATCCCAGACAATTTTCGTACTGTCTGAATTCCGAGAAAGAGGAATGGGTTGCAGATAAGCTTATAAGAATTTTCAATGAAAAATTTGGAATAACTGGAGTTAAAGAGTTTAGAGAAAATGCTAAAAATCTACTTGTTAACTTTTATAGTACAGAATTTTCTAAACTATTATTAGAACAAATTGGACACACATCTGAAAATAAACAAATACCTGATTATTTATACAATAATCTCAACTTAAAGCAATTAACAAAATTAGTAGAATATATGGTTGCTGGAGATGGAAATATTGTCAAATACAAAAATACTAATGTTGTTAGATTAACAACCATTTCAAATATTTTATGTAATCAGGTCTTCTCTATCTGGCAATCTAATAAGTACTTGCCTTATGTTTCAAAATCTGATTCTTATGTGGATAAAAAGGGAATTTCTAGAAAAGATACATATAGAATTAGTTACTCCACTAACCCAAACAGCAATTTAACTAAGAGGCGCGTAAAATGTCACTATGAAACTAGACCAATGTTGTCAAGCATAGATTACATTTCAAGAGCAAAGGTTTATAACTTTAGGGTAACAAATACTCACAGTTATATTGCAAATGGCGTTGCAGTCGGAAATTGCGGGATTTCACCAGATGGAAGATCAGACGGTAAATACAACTCTGGGAATCCTAACACTATAAATACATCTCTAAACAGGTCTTTCCCCCTTGGGGCTATATGCCCTATCTGTGCAGGGAGAGGAAAACTACTAACAGAGGACACCAAAATATGGACAGCTCTTATTAAGTACAATCCTGACGACTGGGCCTTTGAAGAAACTGGAATCAAAAAAACTGAGGTTGCTAGACTTAAGACCAGAATAGAATCAAGAAGTGATGTAGAAAATGCAACCAAAGTTAAAATAGAGGGCAACTTCTACCAACTAGAAGGCGACCCGATTCAAAAGGGTTTGCAGACTAGGACATTTTTAACTTCTTTTTGGAAAAGAATTGAATAATGGCTAGAGTGACCCTATCTGACCCAGGAGGGTTTGAAAGAAAACTTAAGGAGATTATTAATAATAAGCAAAAGCAAGTTATTAAAGATCTTGAAAAATACCTTGTTAAAGTGAATGAAATGCTTGGTGACAAATTTGCAGAATCAAAAGAATTCAAGGACATAAAAGGTTCATTACGTGGAGAATTTGGTTTTACAGATAGTGAAGTCACAGATATCGATAGAGTGATTAATATCATAAAAACAGATAAAAAGATAACTAAAATAAGAGCTAATAGAGATACTGTTGTTTTAGAATGGATTGACTTTGACGCCTTGAAAAATCACGAGGTTGCTCAACACGATCTAACTAAGCTTAATTCTAAAACTGGTGCGTTTGAAGTTGTACAGACAGTATCTTGGGTCGATTGGCTTGAGAACGGTCTTAGTATAACAGGCTATGCGTTCGAAGACGGCGGTGGAAAATTCTCTAGATCTAAAGAAGGAAGAATGGTAGAAGGAACTGGTCTCTTTAAATTACCTAGAACTAAAATATTTGATAAGATAGCTAGAAGTATAAGTAAAAAAGAAGTCAGCGCAGGAATAGCTACCATATTGCAAAGGAAGGTGAAATAATGTCTCCATCTGCTGTATTCAAGCTATATGATAATTCAGATCTATTAGAGTTTAATATTAAACAATATTTAGACCATAGGTTTTTATTAAATGGAATGTATTCTAACGTATACTTATCTCAGGATTGGTATAGTGGAGATAGGATGGACACCTTAACTCGTGTCAATTCAACGACTTACCAAAGTAGCTTTGATAACTGGGTATTTGAAGGTGACGTAACTGGGCCATCTGGGTATGATATAACAGCCGTATCTGGGGTCTATGTATCAGGTGTATTTGAGCCAACTGGAAGCGGCACCTACGTTCCCCACATTGACTATAAAAATGGAACGGTGGTATTTGAAAACGCTGTACCTTCTGGATCAGTAGTAAATGCAGACTTTAGCTATAAAAGAGTTAATGTAACTTCTCCAGACTCAGAGGCCGCGAGGATCATTTTCTCTCGATTCCGATATGGACAAGATGCCTCTGCTATAAATCTACCTAGTGGAAATAGTTCACAGTTACCACTAATAGCAGTAAACCCAATAGATAGAGACTCTACTCCCTGGCAAATGGGAGGTGGCCAGATAGTAAACCAAGATGTTAGTTTTCATATTGTGGCAAATAATAGAAGAGATATGAATAAAATAATTGACGTTTTAACTACATCATCATATCACAATAAAATACAGGGAGTTGATTTCAATCTAGCTCCAGAACAATTTGATTTTTATGGAGATAAAGCTTCTACATATGTTGATTTTACTACATTGCAAGCTAGTGGAGCTATACAGTGGAATAAGCTCTATATTGATGAAGCTAAGTTGGCAGAGCCATCTAGGGAAAACCTAGGAATTTATACAGCTAGAGTTGACTGGGGAATGAAGTTCTATCTTCAGTAACTTGTACAAGTTATACTAAAAAAATTCGTATATTATTATAAGGACGACATCACTTTGTATTAGGAGGATTTTTGAGTAATTGTGGATATGGAAAATGTGAAAAAGAAACGTCTAATAGACCTGGATATGATAAAAAATATCATTACTGCGACGAACACAGGACGATTAGAGGGAAGCGCCAATTAAGTACATATCATCAAGATCCATCTATTCAGGCTGAAAGGTCTAAATGTTACATAAATAAACTTAGAAAAATGATTCGAATTAACATAAGCTCAATAGAAATGGGGACTTACGATGCCCAACAATAGAATTACGTACGCGACTGCTCAGCTTGCCCTTAAAGACAACGCACTCCCTTCGGGGTCAGATGTAATGGGATTTTATAGTGGGACCTTGGTTTCTGGCACTCTCGCGCCTGCTGCTACCACTATTATTCTCAATGCGACCAATTTCTCTGGTCACTGGCCCGCCACTGGGACGCTTATAATTGAGGGCTCAGGCTCAAATGTTAAAGAATATGCAACATATTCTTCAGGTATTTTGGGTGACACTATATCAGGCGTAGTCAGAGGAGCATTCGGTACTACCGATGCTATACACGCAAGTGGAGCTAAGATTGAAATTGCAGGGTGGCAAGTGCCTCTTGGAGTTCAGTCAGTTTCAATTACAACTAACTTCAGCCTTGAAGATGTATTCACTCTAGGGCAACTAGATGCCTATGAGAACGTAGAAGGAACGCCGGAAATCGAAGTAACCATAGAGAAGGTTCTTGACGGAACTAAACCCCTATGGCTACTAGTTACCGATGCTGACTTTACAACCCTAAAAGGTTCTACGGCTGCATGGGAAGCCGACGTAGCTGTCTCAATATACCCGGATACTCAATCAAGCGCATCTGGAATAGCAGACAGCACAGTAACTTGCTCAGGCATGGTACTATCTTCCTATGCAATTTCAATGACTACAGATGGAAACTTTACTGAAACAGTTACGCTTCAGGGAGATGATAAAACTTGGACCGCCACAGAGGGTGTACCCGATGCCGTGTTCAGTACTTCAAATGCCTATGATGCTGCAATTATTGGTTCAGGTGTTTCCAGAGCGGAAGACTTTAACGTAGGTGCTTCAACATTGCCTGCTGACATTATCATAGCAGACGACAGTATTCAAAGTATTGATATTTCAGTCGATGTCGCCCGAGAAGATATTTTCAAACTAGGACAAAAGGCTTCATTCTTTAAATCGGTAACTTTCCCGATAACAGTAGAGACAACTTTTGAAATAGTAACTTCTGAAGGTGATAAAATTGAAGCAGTGTCAACAGCTAACAACCTAACTAATAGATCTATTATCCTCGTCACCGATGGAGGGTTAACTATTGATCTTGGAACAGCGAACAAGGTTTCTAGTGTTGATTTTGGTGGGTACGACGCAACTGGTGGAAATGGTCTACTAACTATTACTTATCAAAATAGTAACAGCCTTAATATTTCTCACGAGAACTTCGACGCAGCGACTCCTAATCGGGTGCAAAACTAAGTGATGTTTTAATGGTGGGGGGGGGTCCATAGTGGCCCCCCCACTATATTAAAAAGGCAAGGGATTCTAAAGGCTTGGGGATTAAAGTTGGACATAGAAAAAGAGATACGAAAAATACTATGGGGAAAATCCATAGTTTCTGTATTAGACGGAAGCTTAGAAGAAAGAACCTATATTCTTCGCTCTTTAACTATAGCCGAACAAAATGAATTAGACTTCGTTCACGAAAAAAGTCTAAATTTAGCCTTTAGCTCTAATATCCTCAGTAAAGAGGAGTTAGAGTATTTCTATTTACAGAATGAGATCTGGACCGAAGAAGACGATAAAGAAGTAGCAAAACTAAAAAAAGAAATTAAAAAATTAATTGGACTTAGGTCTAAAATAAAAGCCAGTAAAGTAAGACAGAGGGCTTTAACAAGAAAGATAGATTCTCTTTCTAAAGATTTGGAAAAGATAGAGAACTATAATATAGAGCTTTTTTCTATTAGTGCAGAGAGATATGCAGAAGAAGTAATGAATAGGCATATGATATATCTCAGTGCTACAAAAGAAGATGGCTCCCAACTCTGGGCAAACGAAGACGCTTATCTGGATTCAACCGACGAAGAGCTTATATTTAACTTGACAATAAAATATATAAATAACAACTTGAACACAGAAAAGAATTTGCGTAAAATAGCCAGATCTGGATCATGGAGATATAGGTGGAGTGCGTCTAAAAACGGAGAAAGCCTATTTGGCAAGCCCATCTCAGAGTGGACCCAGGTTCAGAATTCTCTTGTCTACTGGTCTCAGTACTATGACTATGTGTTCGAATCTATGGACCGCCCAGATGCTCGCACCATAGAAGACGATGCTACCCTAGACAGATGGGTTGAAGATCAAAATAAAGAGGCTAAAAGGTCTTCTGTAGGTAGTAAAAAGGGACTTAAGATAAGTGGAAAGAGTAGCGAATTCCTGGAAGAGTTTATTATGGTAGACAATAATGATACTGAGACAATTCAAGAGATTTATAACGAAAATACTACTATGTCTAGACAGATAATAAAAGAGACCAAAGAGAAGATTGACAAAGAGGGGACTGTCAAGGATTGGCATGTTAAGAAAGACTTTAGGAAGGGTAGACAATAAGCATGAAGAAAGACGAAGATCGTGAGCTTTTAGAGCTTCAGACTTACTGTGAATTACAAATAAAAGGAATGTTTAAATCGACTTTAGATATTTTAGAGATCATGCTAGGCGGTAAAAAGTCTCCTGGATTTGGAACCATGAGATCATCTATTCTTAGAAATGGGAATGACGCCATAAGAAGGGTCCAAAAAGCTTTTCAGGAAAAAAGGGAGGATTTTAAAGATGGAGAATAAGATTTCTATAAATGGGGAATTATCTGATTTTTCTTTTAAGGACATTACTCAAAGAGAGATATTTGAACTTGATAGATATTATCGAAAGATATTCGGAGAATGCATTAAGCTTGGTCTAATGACCGAAAAACAGGCTGCACGTCTTTATGAAAAGAACGGATCTTGGTGTAAAGAACAAGAGCAAGAAGTTGCTAGGCTTGCTATGGAACTTAATGATCTTTCTGAGAAAATAAAAACTTTTGATAAGTTCAATGACGAATCTAAAGAAGTGATGGCAAAGATGATTACTGCTAGAGCTGATCTAACTTCGTTAATAGGTGAAAAAATGGAACTGTTTAGACAGACAGCAGAAGGAACCGCCAACCAAGAGAGAGTATTTCTTTATATAAGAGTTGCTACTGTTGATGAGAATGGTAAAAACGTTTTTGACACCAATGAAGATTTAGAGAAATATAGTTTTGATAATCCTGATGACTTTGGAAAGATTTTAACAGCAGCATATTTAGCACAGCATGGATTTGATAAAGACAGAGATCTTACAGATGACTGGGAAGAAATCTTGTTTCTTAATAGGGCTCATGAATTAGAAGAGAAAGAAGAAGCTAAAGTTTTAACCAAAAAGAAAGTTATTAAACCTAGGAAACCGCGTACTTCTAATAAAAAGTAAAAGAGGAGTGAGTCTTGGCTAAGAATGATCTTATACTAAATATTGGATTTAAGATAGATAAGTCGTCCATCGATACAAAGACGCTAACTGACACTATTGCCAAGCAGCTTCGTAATGTTTCTATAGATAAAATTAAAGTTAGCAAAAGTGCTATCAATGCTGCGTTTAAGGATATAACTCTTACCCTAAATAAGATAAAGATAAGTCAAAGTGCTTTAACTAGACTAAAGACTCAGCTTCAAAAAGAACTTTCTAGCATAAAGCTAAATGTAACCGCTGGTCAAGGCCAGAAGAGTCCGACTCAAGTTGGAACTCAACCTGCTGGCTCTCCAGGAGATGCTCTGATCAAAGGTAGAGATCTAGCCAATGCTCGTTCTTTCAAAAGCTTAGTTGAAGAGATTGCAACTAGATCAACTCCGAGTGCTCTTAGAGCCCAACAGAGATACAACAGAGCTGTTGGACAGGGCGGGGTTTCTTTTAAAGAGCTTGGTGCAAGGGTCTCCGCCATTACTCAAAGATTCGCAGAGTATGCCATAGCTATTAGAGCAGTTGGTGTAGCTCAGAACCTAGTTGGGGCAGGGTTCGCAGGGGTTTTTGACTTTGATAAAGCTATCCAAGACTTGTCGAAAGTTCAAAGAGCTGCTGGAAACATAGGTGCAGCATTTGGAGCACTAACAAGCACTGCTTTGAAAACTGGTAGAAGCATCGAAGAAGTAAGTACTTCTATAAACGAATTCGTTCGTCAGGGCAAGTCACTAGCAGAAGCCGCTAGGTTTTCAGAGGAGGCTTTGAAGCTTTCTAACATTTCAACTCTAAGTGCTGCTGACTCTGCTCGACTAGCTACGGCTGCCCAACAAGTGTTCGGCATTACTGCTGGAGAGCTATCTCAAAAACTAGGAACAATAGCAGTATTTGCAGACCAGTCTGCTACCAGCGTTACAGAAGTCGGAACGGCATTCCTAAGATCAGCTTCGTCTGCTGAAGCTGCCGGTGTTAGCTTCGAAGAACTAACAGGGCTACTTGCTGGAACATTAGAACAAACAAGACTAGGTGCATCAACTGTTGGTACTGCGTTTAAGACATTGTTTGCTAGAACTCAAAAGTTCAGAAAAGAAATTGTAGAACTAAATAATGGATTCGCTAATGCAGTTGGAGCACAAGATGCTGTAATTAATTCAAGTGACAGCGTTCTTGACATCTTCACTAAGATAGCTAAAATCTTCCCTCTACTCAACGCGCAACAGAAAAACCAAGTTGCAAACCAAGTTGCTGGAGTTAGACAGACTAACGTATTTATTGGAGCTATCAACAACCTACAAAAAGCTCAGAGCCTATACAACACGGAGGTGGATGGATCTGCTGCTCTAAATGCTAAAAACGAAGCTGAGTTAGCAAAACTATCTGTAAGAGCAACGAACTTAACTACATCATTCAAAGCATTAAGTGCAAGCTTAGCTGGAATATCAACTGGGGGCCAAGATGGAGCTGCTGGGTTCGCTGGAGAGCTAATAGATTCCCTAACCGGAACTATATCTACTCTAACTGGAATTACCACAGCTCTTGATTCAGTTGAAGTTGGATTTATAAACCTTGGAGGTGTTGTTAAGTCTGCATTAGTCGGCGGAATAGTTGGACTAATAACACTTTTAAAAGGCCCACTGATCGCCGGGGCCAGAGACTTCTTCCAGACATCAACTAAAGGGGCTCAAAACCTAACTCAAAACCTAATAGAGCAACAGAAAGTATTTCTTAGAGGTCAGGCTCTACAGAAGAAAAATAAGAATAATAACAACTTAGCCGTAAACAGTGCTGTACAGAAATCTTTATCTAGACGTATTCAACTTGAGGGCTCAATAAACAATCAACTAAGTGCAAGAGCCCAACTTCTGTCTGCTGAAATTGCTGGCGACCAAAAATTAATATTAGGTTTAAAAAATAGAATTAAACTTGAACAGCAACGTGCTGATATCTTGATAAACCTTGAAGCCCAAACATCTAAAGTAAGAGCCGGAGCTAAAGGAGGGTTGTCAACAGGAGGGAGGACCGCAGCGTTATTTGCTGGAGCTGATGTTCTTGGAAGTGTATTTGCAAAACTAGGTACTACTATTATAAAGACAGATACTTTCCTTGGTAAGCTTGGAGCAGACACTAGTAATTTTGCTGGTTCGTTTGTTAAAAATGGAGCATTGCTTGGTAGTCTCTTTGGAAAAACTGGCGTGGCCACAGCTTTCCTTACAGGCTCTCTAGAGTTTGCCGCCAAGAGAATAGGTGATGCATTTGCAAAGGCCGAATCTGCTATTAAAGATAACTTCATAGCTAACACCCTTGACAAAATAAATACTGTTCCTATAGTGCAAGGACTTAACCAGGCAAGTCAAGGATTATCTAACCTGTCTATCGAGATTTCCAAAGACATAATTGCTGATAAAAGGCGAGTAGATATTATTGAGAAAGTTAATCAGGCGTCAGAGGATTATTTGAAAACACTAAGGCAACAAGACTTAGAGTCAACCGGATTATCGTCTACGTTCGCATCTGCCGTTTCTGAATTAGAAAAAGGTATTGGCAAACTAGGGAGAATAGAACAAGATGGATTTAGTCCAGATGGAAGAGGAATCAATATTGGACAAAAAAGAGATTTTAATACATCATCAAATCCTTTTGTCCAAGCCGAAGCATTAAACGGAATAGCAGAGGGTGATGCTCCATTCAAGATACAGACAGCCCAGACTTCAAAATTAAAAGAAGCTATTAGTGAGTCTAACGTAGAATTAGCTAGACTTCAAGCATTGGCAGATGAGGCTATAGAACCACTTACTAAGCTAGCTAAAGACATGAAGGAAATAGCTAATAATAGTAAAAATGCTGAGGATGCTACCAAGAATCTAAGGGATAAAATAGGGTCGTTTAAACAAGGATTCGATAAACTGGGGCAAAAAGATAATTTTCTTGGTATCCCTATTGGGAAAAGTGATCTTTTTAAGGGAATTGGATTACTTCAAGATCTCGCCCAAGACCTATTAACGTCAGAAGAAAGCGCCATTGACGTAGCTGGAAGGCTATCAGAAGAGGCTGAAAAGAGAGTTAAAGAATTACAGAAAGCAGCGGGAGTATCTCTTAAAATAAACGAAGTTGCTACAAAAACCCAAGAGCTTGGTGCAAGGCTAACCGAAGAAGACAAGAAGCAGGCTAAGCTTTTAAATGATTCACTTTCTGCTTATAGATTGATTCAAGAGCAATTAAAAGGGATTGAGAAAACCACAGAGATTGCTGCCAACTCTCAAAAGAGAATTTTTGAAGAGACTAAGAAGGAATTAGAATTTCGCAATCAAATACAGTCTATTGAGTCTCAACGAATTAGAAGTGCTGATGAAATAATTGCAAGAGAAATTCAAATAAGAAAACTTAAGGGAGAAACTAACAATAAGCCTATTAACATTCTAGAGATTGAAAAAGGTCTTCTTCAAGAAAAACTAAATAGGGAGCTTCAGATAAATGTTGCTAAGAGACAGAGGGAGTTATTAAATTCTAAAGAGATTAAGAATGCCAAAGAGCTAGTTAAAGCTGCTGAACTATTAAACGACTCTGAGAGAGTGGTAGCTGCCGAATCATCTCTTGCTCAGCTACAAGGAACCGCCAGAACCCAAGGTGAAGCACTTGGAAGACAGGACACAGATAGAACTGCTGTAATCGAAAGAGCCGCTCTAATAGAGTCTCAGATAAATAAAGCATTCGAAGGAATTGCTAAGATATCTGAAGAGTCTAGTAGAAGAGTTACCTCTTCAGAAAAAGATAGGGTTGAAGCTGCTGAAAAAGTGTTGGCATCTAACCAAGCCATCATATCTGCTGAACAAGGATTAGCTTCTGCTAGAGCCGAATTGGCTTCTGCAAACTCTGATATTGTAACTGCACTTAGAGAAGCTGCGGATGCTCAAGCTAGATATGCAGTTGATGTTAGCAATGCACAAAGAGCTGCTCTTGAATCTACTGGGGTTCAGCTTAGTCTAGCTAATGCTTTTGACTTCGCCGCTTCTAACATAGATCAAGTAACAAACCAATTAAACAGAACAATTGCTAGTGAACAATTACTATCCCAGATTAGAGCGCAATCTGCCGCCGAATTGCTACAGAAAGTCACACAGCTAGCATCTAGTATAAGTGGGTTCGCAGTTAGTTTCTTCACGGCATCAGACCAACAGAGAAATCAACTTCAACAGGCTCAACAGATAGCCCAAGGGGTTGCATCGGGAGACATTAGTGCGGCTGCCGTTCCAGAGGAACTAAGAAGTGCCGTTGCTGGGTTCACGGATATTATACCTGGACTAAGAGAACAGTTAGAAGGATTCGGTTCTGAGCAAACCGGGTTAGCAGGACAATTAGAACAGCTTAGACAGGTGTCGCTACAGCTAGCCACCGATTCAGTTTCTAAAGAGCAGTTAACTGCTACTCAAGATTCCTTAGCTGCTACACAATCTGCCGCTGCCCAAGCAGAAGAGGGTGTTAGAACTGCAAAGGACCAATTGTCAGTTGCTAATCTTCAAAAGCAAATTGCGTTAAACAACCTAGCTGAAGCTACCGCGACAAGAAACGTTGCCGTTGCCGACGCCAGCACCTTGAAGTTCTACACAGACAGAGCCCTTGACAAGTTGCAGGGAATTGAAGATAAGACTAGAGATTTCAATGTATCTATAAAAAGCGTTGGTAGAGATATTGTTAGTGCTCTAAGATCTATATCCTTCTCAGGAAGAGAAGCAATAGGTGGGGCTGCCGGTGGAACTCTTTCTGGAGCTGAGATAAACGGACTAGTTGGAGCTGCAAGAAAAGAAAAAAGATTAATGCCCGCTGGATCAAAACTAATGCTAGCCAACACTTCTGAGACCGTATTAACAAGAAGGCAATCAAACAGCCTAGGCTTTAAACCTAGAAGTCAAAAATTTGCAGCTAATGGAAATGCTGATACAACTGCATTAAATACTCTTATGGAGTCCTTAGTTGGAGAGATAAGAGGACTCAGAGCAGATGTGGCAACTGGAGGTGTCCAGAGTGTGCAGTTAAATGTGGACACGCAAAGAAATATTAACTTAAGAGGAGTCGAAGGTTTAAGCCAAAGACTTGAAAGAGAGTTGGCCGGAAAGTTTGCGTCAGGTGGAGAGATGGAAGCCATATCGGGGCTTATACTTGATATCATAACGCGAATGAATGAAGTCGGCCTTTCGGATGCTTTGGGAAGGTAAGAAATGAATAAAACAAGAAAAATATCTGAATCAGTAAAGAGAACTAAGGCTAAGAATAAGAGGAGTAGCTAATGGCTGTTACAGTATCGTATAATAGTCAACAATTAGTCCCAGCACCCTTGTTTTCTTGGGACGTTGAGATGGTCAGAGACTCTAGGGGATCTGGAGTAGCTCTTAGAAATACTTTGTCCTTTGCGGGAAATATTCTAGAAACAAGTGGAGATGCTAGCAATATATCAGATGTAATATCTAGTAGAAATAGCATTCTTGATGCACTAAAAACAGACAATGGAGAATTGTCAATATTAGAAAATGGTTCCGGTCTACTATCCGGGGTTTATCCCAAGATAACAGATTTTACTATGGACGAAGGAACTTGGGCCGATAGATCAACTTATACATTCACAGCTATATATGAAGAAGCAGTTTCCAGTGATGCTATATCAGACTATTCTGAAAGCTGGAGCTATGATGAAGATGAAAATAGAAAGACTATAAACTTATCTCACAGTGTCAGTGCCATTGGACTTGACACTAGTTCTAGTGGAAACAATGCTCTTGATAACGCGAGAACTTTTGTTCTAACTAGGGTTGGTAGTGGAAATCAGCCGCCTTCGCATCCTGCTTTCGCTCAAGCCTCTGGAACAACTACCGCTTATGCTAGTCAGAGATCAGAAGATGTAGACGTAGCTGCTGGCTCGTTTTCTATAAACGAAACATTCGTAGTTTCCTCTGGAGCTTATATTCATACGCAAGATGCTAGTATGGATGTTTCAGATGGAATAACTACGGTTAGTCTTCAGGGAGAAGTTAAGGGGCTCGGTAGAAGCACGTCAGGCTTTACAAATGCCCTAAGTGGTTGGAACAACCTAGTAAGAGACGCTCTACCAGCAGATGCTTCTGGGGTGTACTCTCAACTAGGCGGATCCGCCACCCTATACACCGCTACAACTACAAGTGAATCAATATCAAAGAGTGAGTTTAATGGATCTATAACTTACAACTACAGCTATACAGATGACGCTCAAGAAAACCTACCATCAGGTGTTGAGTCATTTGACATTAATTTTGCTGACAACCAACCAACGGTTGTATATGCTACATTCCCCATCTTTGGTAGAACACTAGGAAACGTTGTTCAAAACATAGGGACATCTACAGAGGGAAGCATATCTATAACTGGAAGTGCAAAAGCTGAAGCAGGGTATGTCTTTACAGACTTGCTAGATTACGCTGAAACAAGAATAAATGCATTGAGACCCGATTCAGCAAACTATGTTTCTTTAAGGCTTGTAGCACAAAACGTAACAAGAGATGAAGCTGCTAATGAATTACAGTTTAGTCTTCAGTGGGCATATACTACAAACTTATCTGCGGCTAAGATAAATGGACTAGTGAGCCTAGATTGATGAGGATTTAAATGGCTACTCCACCTACTATATTATTTAATCAGTTCTTTACCACATCGGGCTCCCCCTCTGGATCTAGACACCTAGAATCTGGGTCTGGTTGGATTAAAAAACTCGATGCTAGTGCTACTGGAGTACTAGAGTTTGGAACAGTTAATAATACAGACACTAAGGTTTCCAGTACTACATATACAGTTGTTCCTTTTGTATCTGCAATGAATGACGCCAGTACTCTAACTGACTTTAGGTTTTGGCTACCAATACAGAATGCCATCTCAGGCGGAAGTTATTTTTTCAATCAAGCAGTGTCAGGCTCTTTTGTGTCTGGTATAAGTTTAACAGACTCGTCGGGGCTTTTTTCCTCAACTAGTCTACCCGCTTCGCAAAACGTATATAGACAAGATGGTTTTGCCACAGTTTCAGGAGCAGCTTCTGACTCAGAAGCTTTAGAATACATTTACTTAAGTATGACAATAGATACAGATGTTGATAATGGAATTTTTGGTGGTTCCGATGGGTCTATAAGGTATAGATTAACATTCAATTTTGTTTAAGGATAAATAATGGCTACTTTTTTCGTTAGAGAGTGGAACGTTGCATCAGGTGATCCGGCTGGATCCAGACACCTAATATCGGCACCTTCTTTTGTAGCTATCAGAGCATCAGGAACTACTGCTAGTGGAGTAGTAGATTTGGGTGATGTATTCAGAACAGATGGAATTGAGAACTCACAGTTAAAAGTTTTTACAGTTGATTTCTCTGGAACAGTGGCAACAGATACTTTTGATGAGGTGTCAGTAAGATTAGTAAGCACAGACTTCCTAACTACTACTCATAAAATGCTATTTGATATCTCCCCAACTTGGTTCCCATTTAGAACATTCCCAGAAGAATGGGGCACCTATCTAACATCCAGTGCAGTAATCCCACAAGAGGTTATCAGAGCGGGCAATGGAAGCCCTTATTTCTTTGGCTCAACTGACGGAGATGTTTCACAATATTTGTACTGTCAGTTTCAAACTGGAGCAGATGAAACACTAGGGACGTTTGGAGGAGTTGGGAGCGGCTACTCTCTTGCCTTCTCCTACAGGGCTCACAATGGCTCAGGGCTTAGATATTAAGGTGAATTAAATGGCATTAGCAGGAATGGATGGAACAGTAAGTGGACTACTAGTTCATTATTGGAAATTCGAATCTACAACTCCAGAAGCATGTGATTCCATTTACGATGAAGTAAATGCTACTGATGTAATAATATTTCAAGACACTACGGCAGATTCCGGTCACTTTTCTGGAATTAGCGGAGTCGCAAATCAGAACATAGTTGTATCAACGGTATCTGGGGGCAAAACAGGTGCAAAAGCTTATGGATTTATGCATACCCTAGGTGACGTTGAGCAGTGGCACGCAGAAGATGACTTTTGGAAAGTACCTAGTGGAGTATCTGGAACATTTTCTATAGGTGGTTGGTTCAATGTACCTGCTTCTATGAGTGGTGCTGGACAAGTATCTATTATGAAAATAAGTGATATCAATGGAGCTGCTGGAGCAGCTACAGCAAACAGAGCAACATGGCACTTAGAGGGCGCAAACACTTCTACGCTTAGATTTTCTACTTTTGAAAATACAGCAATTGACACAATAACAGTAGGATCGACTTTAACATATGACGAGTGGGTCAATATAATGTGTGTAGTTGATGCTGTTAATAGTTCTGGATATTTGTATAAAGATGGTGTTCTAGTTGCATCTGGGCTCAATACTGCATTTGATAATCACAACTACCCAGGGTTTCCCACTTCAACTGCCGCCGACCCAATAGGTCTAATAGTAGATGAATTATATTCAAACGGGGGAGCTGTTTGTGAATTTGGAATTTGGTCTGGAGCACTTTCTGCCGCACAAGTTTCGGGACTATATAACAATGGATCTGGTGTAACAATTGGGGCAAAGCCACAAGTTAGTGGATCTGGAATTTTTAATTCAGCCATTCATAATTGGAAGTTTAGTGAAAACACTATAACTAGTGGAACTATACTTAATGATTCTATAGATGGTGCTAACATGGAACATATATTTGGAGGTGCAAATTCTGGGTATTTTTCAACAACAGCTAATGACAATATTCACACTAGGTCATTATCTGGAGTAGACGCTGCTAATACTACAAATGGTCAAGCCTTTGAGTTTGAAGTTTATACTACTGCTAGTTCTGGGACAAATGAGGGCTTAAATGCGACTCCTTATTCTGGTGGTGATTTTTCAATGTCGATTTGGTATAGGCCAAGTTCCACAGTGGGAACTACTACTAATTCTCATATAATGTTTTCTATAGCTGAATCTGGCGCAACTTCAGATGTTGATACTGGTATGTTTATAACTCAATCAAATGAGACTTCTGCTGATCCTAATAAAAATAAAATACAAACTAATCTAAAATGGGTAGAGAGTAGTGCTACAAGTGTTTCATCTGCGTCTGATTGTCTTGCGTTTTCTGGCATGACAAATCTACAAGATACCTGGGTGCATTATTTATTAAGTGTAAATAGAGAGCGTGGCTGTATTAGAGCTTGGGTAAACGGATCTGGCTATAGTGCCACATACGATCAGCCGGAAGTACATTATGTAAATTATGGTTGGAATAAGTTTTTTAATACTACTACTGGATCTGGTTTTAGAGATCACAATATGTTACTAACCCTTGGAACAAACGGTGGAGCTAAGGTTGCTGCAAACAACTATTTCTTAGATGGATCAGGAGCAATGGGAGACTTCTTAATATTTAACAGTGGTCTTAATGATATACATGCTGATTATTTATATAATAATGGATCTGGAAACTTTTTTGCTCCAGGGGCAACTGGAACAAGTTCAGGCTTCATCGGATCTTATATGCTTGGTGTTAGCATAGCAAGTGGTAGTCAAAGTGGAACTATTGGTTCTTACCTATTGACGATAGAATCTGTTAATCAGACCGGATCTTTCGCCGTAACTAGGCCAGCAATAACTGCCTGGTCTTGGGATCTAACTAAGAATGATCCAAGTGGATATAAACACATAGAAGACCCAGCGTCTCCATATTTTCCTGAAGCTAAAAGCAACCTAATAGGCGGGTTCGATGCTCAAGGTGAATCTGGGGTAGCATTAGATTTTGGTCGCTTCTCAATAGAGCCCACTGGAGATCAAACTTCAGCAGTACAAGCACTTACACTCCAAATGGGAGATGCATCTGGCATATACTTTGATAACGCAAGTGGAGTTGTGAGAAACCTAGGAGTAACTGATGCAAAGATTTGGCTTGCTGACGAAACAGATATAACTGGTTCTGGCATAGATATAAATTTATGGTACCAAACAAGCGGAACTTGGTTAAAAAATCATACTATGGCGTCTGGAGGAGTAGGGGTGTCAGCTTTTCCCACTACGGAAGGAACAGCTATACCACTTGGAACAGTATCGGGCATAGTTTCAAGTGCTAGTTCATCAGATTATATTTATGTCATTAGTACACTTCCATCTGGGACGTATACTAAGGGGCAGCTTGGTGGACTCGGTAATAATTGGAATTTGAAAATTTCATACACTTTTATTGCATAAGCATAGGAATAGTAATCATTTACAAGAATAGCAAGGTTTAATAATGCAGTATAAAGAACTATTTAGAGAAGACTTACATGGAAACAAACAAGAAATAATATTGGATCTTGAATGTTATTTTGGTAAGTTTAGATTTAGTAAACTAATAGCTCAAGGCCAAGAATATGTTTTATTAAAAACTGCAACTACTCCAATGAGAACAGATTATTATACAGGAGAAGTTATTAGTGTCGAGAACGATAAAGCTAGGGTTTTTGTAAAATACGGAGAAACTACTGTTGAGTTATATGACGTTAGACTTTTAAATAATAATATTGAAGAGTTTGATAGAGTTATACTAAGCGAGCATTTAACAGTAGATGGAAACATAGAGTGGGTCGCTTCTACTGAGCCACTGAAAACAGGAGATTTGAATTTTATTGTAATAGCGTTAAAAGACTGCGATAATAATTTTATTTACAAAAATAGAATAGATGTTGTAACAGGTGAGACAAGGGAAGAGTTTATAGATGGCAACAGTATCAGGAGTAGCTAGTGGATTGATGGGATCTTATCTGTCAGCGATAGGGTCTGGTACAACTTCAAATGCCTCTGCTTTAATGACATTAGATATTGTCGTTAATTCATCTGGTGTAACTGCACAAGATCATAGGTTGCCCTTATTTATAACTATGGGAGCAGAGTTTGCCGTATCTGGTGAATTTTATTCTTCTATATCTGTACAAAGAACTAACAATACTGACTTTGGAGCCAGAATAAGGGTGGGGGAAGAAGTCCCTATTCCGTCTGGAGACATTGGTGCCGTCTTAGTCAATGGCAGTGGGGCCACTGAATTGGATTCGTTTGATTATAGTAGTGCCTCAGGTCTAATTGTTACAGTCTCAGGATCTTACTCTGGTTTAAAAAATATACACAATGCATCAATTGATTTTTCAGAAGGAATAAATTCTTATTCTGGAGGATTAACCGTAACAAGCGGGGTTTTCTCTGCCTCCCATGTTTACAGTTACGGTGGGATATATAACATTACAACAAGGGTACAAGACGTTGATGGTGTTGTCAATATGGAGAAATTTAGATTAAATCTAGCCTCTGGCCTATCCGCTTCTGACTTGGGAGCCCTATCAGGCTCAGCGACCCCTGAATCTGGGCTAATCACTTCTGAAAGCTATTTACCAGTTAGTTTTAGTAGTAGCGGAGCTAGCGGAGTATCACTATCATCACCGTCTGATGGGTTGCTTTGGTGGCGCTTTGGAAACAATGGTCGTAGTCAAAAAGTAAATCCTTCTGGAAATTACGCTCAACCCGGTAATTATATTGCAATTTGTTCGTATCTATATAGTGGGCCAAGTGGTTCAGTCTATCTAACAGATTCAATAGAAACGGGGTTTAATGTCTAGGGGTAGGTACAAGTATAAGGATATAAAATTCAAAATGAAGGGTTTCAATGTTAAATATTGATAGACTTGGACTATCTAGTGGTTAGCGGAACAGTCTCTGTATCAGGGCTGTCAACTCAGTATCAAAATGAATTGGTAGTTTTTCCGTCTGCTGTAATGGGAGTCGGAGTTGAAGCATATCTATCTAGTATAAATGCTACATTTGGATTTGGTTCGTCTGCCCATAGATTTGACTTACAATATATACCTGCCGACTTTGCAACAGAAACACTTCCAACCATAGGCACAGATGTTGAATTCTCCGTAGGTGAGTTATTTATAAAAGGAGAAGTAAAGCACGCTGATTACTCCAAGAGTGATAAAGGCAACCTAATAAGCGTTTCTATTGAAGACCACAGAACTGATCTTAAGAACTACTACTTAGACACCCAGGGTGTTCATGGTAGAAATGATACCCCTGAAACCAATATAATTGATGTATGTTTTTGGTACTTAGTTACCGTAGTGACTCAGGCATCTGGTTCTGCTAGACAGACTGCTGTAAAAGAATTTGAATCAATAAGAGACAATGGTGCAAGCTACAGACAGATCTACAACGCAGTTGATTATTTTGAAAACACACTAGGAACTACTTCAAACCTACTAGAGCTTCTACCTACTCCAGATGTAATTGAGAATCAACTTCCAGGAGATCTTGACGCATACCGCTGGAGATTTATAGCCACAGATTTCCTTACTGCCATAGGTAGAATACTAAGAGACGTTTCTTATGATTTTTACTGGAACATGAAGGAAAACAAAGTAGCTGTTGTAAATAGAAAGTTTGGAGTGTCTCTTACTAAAACAGAAATCCCATTTTCTGGAGACACATCTCAGACAATTTCATTCAAATACGGAAACGACGAAGCCGACAAGCCAAACAAGGTTAGGTTGTTCGGAGCAGGGATGGAGGGAATCCTAGGTTCAGGAACCCTAATCCCCGAAAGTGGTGCATTCAACCTGGCGTATGATCTAGGTATAACAGTTGGTCAACCAATATTCGATGCCGGTTGGGAAGATGTAACTATAAAATACTTCGGCCCAGACGGTGAACTAGATGAATACACTCCTACTAGTATTGAGCTTAGAAAAGCTTTAACAAACATAGAGATTTGGGCTGCACACAAAGGATTAGGAAACCGAATCACTCAAAGTGGTTGGGATCCCGTATCTGGATTCATAGACTTGAGTCAAACAAATGCTCCAGGTGTTAACGTAGTCCAGATAACCAACAGGTACAAAGACCAACCTTGGGTTGTTTCTTGGTACAACAGAGTTAGAACTTTCGCAGATCAGCATTATGGTAAAACCTACATCTTAAGTCCTAGTTCAACCTTGTATGGGTTCATAGATGACTTCGATGTAGTCAATCAAGCTTGGTGCAATCTCGAAAACCAAACATCTGGAACGTTCGAAGATGGCTACAAAATAGACTCAACGTACAATATGTTGTCACCTTTTTATGACTCCAGAACAAACAAGATTAGAGCATTCGCAGTATTCCAGTCTGGAACCCAATGGGGAAATCTAGGAGAGGCTTCTCCTGCACCAATTGAGAAGTGGAATGAGAACTCTACTAATCAGTTTATTCCCATTAAGATTGATATGTGGAAGAGTGCTAGGAGTAGATTTACTGACCCTCTTATAGACTGGGACGGAAATGAAAAGGGAGTATCTGTAACATTGCCTAATAGAGTTGTAAGACAAATTGAAGTTGATACAACATTGACTAGTTTGTTTGTTACTGCAAGTGGGGCACAAGTAGCTTACAGTGGGAATCTAACATCTGACATCCAAAGTCCAATTAATATACTTGAGCCTTATGAAAAACTTAGTGCTTCTGGCAATATTTCAGCAAGTGGAGATACAGAGGGTGTAGTTGGAATAGCTATTCCGATAAAAGCCAAGAGAAGATATGGTTACGCTTATCCTTTTGTTTGGACAAGTGGAGCTGGAGAAAGATTAAAGACTATCATCGACGAGAGATATTCTCCCTGGAACTTCGAACCAAGAGCTGACAAGGACAGTATCGAGAGACTTACAGATGATGTAACTGCATACCTATCTTCCCAAAAGATAAATACAAGTTCAGTTACACATGCTGAAGTCCAGAAAGTAGGATTACCTGGAATTTCGTTTGATGAATTCGCTAAACAGACAAAAGACGGCCAAGGATATGGAACGATAAGTCACGGCATTACCTCTATTAATATAAATAGAGGCGGCCAAGACTACTGGAGAACTAGGTACAGTGTAAAACCTCACTTCCCTCAGTTAATAAAAGCTAAGCCAGTCTTAGATGAAATCGAAGAAGATTTCAGCTTTATCCTTCATAAGATACAACAAGACATAATTGCAATAAGAGACAACTCTCTAAATTTACCTGATTTTATTAACCCAGAAGATGAGGGAACTGTAAGGATGGGAGCCTCCGAGAAGGCTAAAAAGTCTATTCCAGTTACAGTTATTCAGGTATTTGATAGAGCTACGGGGGATCCTTATTATCTTTCAAAAGATGATCGCAACATTGAATACCCTAGACCGCTATCGGCTGGTGGAGGTACGCCCGCTACAAGAGAGGCTAGAGCCACTGACGGTCTCCTAGACATAGGCATGAGGGCGACATATCACTACGAAGAGCAGGAAGACGGATCTTCTGTTCAGTATTACACTGGTGGAGTTGATATATCAGAAGCTAAAGTTGTAACAATAACTTCAGATGTAAATACAGTTTCGGTCAGTGGAACAGATTTCTTTACAGTTGATGTCACGACCATTCCATCTACAAGTGGGGTTGCTATAGTTCTAACTAATGTTCCATTGATAGATCAGAATAATACAGAACTAGTAAATGGATCTAAGATATCTATTGTAGCTCCTAGGGGTCAAACTAATATAAGAAAGTATGACTTCACTCCAGATGGAAATGGTGACTCAGATCTTTTCATTGACAACCTTGGAGGTGGTACAAGTGTTTTCGCAGGCTTTGTAAGCACTGCGCCCGCTGACACTGGGCTAGCTGGAGCCGTATCACTTTACACTTCTTCTATAGGACAAACTGTGTACACTGATGGTGGAACAATAGATGGAACAGTCTTCAACGTTAGATTTGTAAGCATGGACCCAAGAGCAGTTGCGGTTGGAGATCCAGTAATAGCTTTTAGACTAAAAGAAGACACGGGAGCTGCTACTCCTACATTTAGATTAATATGTATGTCAATGGGCGCAACCTTCTCCTCTCTACCTTTCTCTACTAGTTAGGATTAGATATGGCAATAAGCGCAGACGCATACAGGCAAGCATTAAGAACAGCCTATGTAGCATCTAATGCAGTACCTATGGAGTTAGAGCCAATAGATCAAGATAATTTCTTGCCTATCTCTGCCCCAGCCATAGCTGCATGTATAAGTGGAATCAACTTTGCTGAAACTGAGAGAGGTGGAGCTGCCACTATTTTCTCTGGCTACTTTAGACCAGATGAATCCAACGCTGTCTCAATGAGTGGTTTTACCTTAAATCAAATGAAGACACAAATAGGGTTAAGTCCTATAAATACATTTCACTTATATGTTAGAGATCTTCAAACAGCAATATCTGGAGTAGTTACAAATTCTACTTATACAGATACTATGGTAGATTATTTTAGAAGATCTTTTGATTATAGATGGAGGATGGCCGGATCTCCTGCCGCAATGAGAATAAGAGATAATGTAGAAGTTCCTATGTGGTCTGGAGTAGCATCAATAGATTGTTTGACTCGCGCATCAGGCGGACTGTGGCCATTTACCGTCTCTGAAGTATCTGGAATGACATCTTTTGCTGGTATAGACATAGGTGGAACAAATAGGACAACTGGACTAGATACCTTCATAACTGCTACAGGCGGAAGAGATGTTCATGGGCAAATAATAGAAGGTAGTCAGAGTCAGAAGATAGAGGTTGGAAACGACCCAGTGACAGAGAATGGTGGATATCACCAATATGGACAGATGATGGCACCAATTTGGATATTACAAAGCTTGATTTGGGTTCCTCCTCAAACTGAAACATTTTATAATGATCAAACAACTGCAACTTATGCAACCTCAACAAGAGGAGGTGGTGCTTTTGGAACTGTTAATGATTGGTTAGATAACAACACTGTTGGTAGGTCTTTCTTTCAAGGAGGACAATTTGGTAAATGGATGGTTATTGACGGAAAGTGGTCTGCTTCTAGCGGGGCTGTAACTATAGATACTTCTGTATATAGTGATTACCCAGTTCTAGATGCGATAGTTCCATTTGCTACCAACGGAGACAAAGTTCTGCCATCTTTAACTACTGGAGTTACTGGAACAATAAATTCAACATTTCAATTGTCGCCAACTGCATGTTGGGCTCAGTTGGCATTAGACAACGAAGGTGGAACGGATGTTAACTCTGGAAATAACCCATCTTATGCTTTTTCCTATGACAATGGAGTAATGAGATTTGGACCAGGGTCACAGCTTATATTAGATGGAACATTAAACTCTGGATCTGGATCTGCTGGCTCTGGGTTCTCTACAGCAAATGATGAAATTATATCTTTTACTAGTACAAATATGGACACTGTAACAGATGCATCGTTTAACCAAGTTGATGATTGCTTTAGAGCAACTTCAAGAGGAGGAGCGGAGGCGACATCTAGTCCTATTGATATGTGGGCATTGGAAGCTACAGCGGGGGGTTTTACTGGACATTCAGATCATCTTGGTGGAACATTGACATCCGTTAAAATAGGCGGAGACAGACAATATAAATATGTTGAATCAGAAGTACACCCATCTGGAGATTGGACCGAATCACCTCCGGGACACTGGACGGCAGGAAACATGGTCGCAGATCTTGTTTTAGGACTATGGATATATGGATGGGATTCAAGTTATATAAGCTCTACTGTTGACAGCGTAAAAGCAGGAATATCTGGTTGGGCTCCAACTTTAGAAACGTCTTTCTCAGAACTTAGAATAACATACCCATACATAATAACAACTACTGATCCAGAAGTTTCGTATGCAGGTTAAAACGTATAATAGAATAGGTAAAGGAGGTAACTATGGCTGTTAATGTAGAATTTTTTCATAGTTCACTAACAGGTGTATCAATAGCAGAACTAGGCTCTGGCACATTTGATCATTTTAGATTTTCTGCTTCCACATCTGGAGCCGGTGTTGTCTCAGGGTTTTTCCAAGATACTACTTGGATATCTGATGATGCTGGATCCGTAGCTGGAAGTGCTGGCACATCTGGACAACTAGTAAACAATAAAAGAATATCAAGCACAGGTGTAGCTATTACTGCTCACTCAGGTGGATCCGTAGCATACTCAGGATCTTTAGCCGGAATAACCGGAGTAGTTTCAGGTTCTCTTCCAGACTTTACACTTAGGCCCTCTGGCACTGTTTTCGTTAAACTATCAAGCGATGACGCCTCTGTTTTTCTTGTTAACTCGGCGGAAATCTGGATGGATGACGGAATCACTGTAACAGCCGCCCCAAGCGGGGCAACGTTCTATGCCGTCGAATATGACAAAGACGGATGTTTACAATCTTCGTGGCCATCAATTAATGGATCTGGCTCTTCTTTAGCTCTTAATCCTCACACCGTAGGAAATGGCTATTCTCTAGCAACAGATCATTATTTTGCATTAGGATTATCTGCGACAGCAACTACAAGTGGTGCTCTAACGGGCAGACTTGGGTGTGTCTTTAATTTTGGTGCATAAGACCCATGTTTGTTTACACCACAGAGCAAGTAAAGCAAATGCTTCCCTTACTGAAGCACTATTCTTGGTTTGTAGAGGATCTTTTTGGCAAATTAGAGCTACTAAGTGATAAGCTTTCTTCGATAGAAACTGAGAAGATAAAAGACCGAAACAAAAAAGAGAAGGCCACCCACCTCAGGGACAGCCTTCTCTTTTACTTTAACTTGATAGAAGATAGGTTGTTTGACATTGTAATAGAGTTGGAATCTATGAACATTCAGATATGCTCTCCAACTTTCGGGGCTCTCGATATTCCTACTAAATCAGATAGAGGAAAATTAGTCTATATCTGCTTCGATCATTCTATTGAAACATTAGATGAATTCTTATGCCATTGTACCGAGGGAAAAAAGAAGAAAATCAGACTAACTAGATACCTTGATTGTTAGAGTTATCTAAAAAGTGTTTCATTAAAAGAACAATATCCTCAACAGCTTGATCTTCATCAATAGAGCCCATAGCTAGTTTACTTTTTATTTCACAAAATTGATCATCAATATCATCTATTAGGTTGTGAACCCTAACCTTATTCTCTTCTTTTTTTGCTTTATTCTTGTAATATGGAATAAGATTAAGAAATCTGCTTATCTTCATTTATACATCGAATCTTTCGACTTAAGTATTTTTTCTACTTCTTTTACGTCTTCAGGGAAATCAACAGCCAAAGTTCCACCCTCAACTTCAACCATTTTTACTTTTATTCCCATCTCTAAAAAACGAATAATCTCTATGTCTTCAGAATACTCACATGGCGTCTTGCCTTGTTGCTTCCCTTTATCGTAGTAATCTTTAAGCTGTTTTTTATTAAAAGCATATACACATATTTGCTTGTAGGCATTTTCAACGATGCCACTCTTGCTTGAAGGAATAGGGGCTCTTGATGCATACATTAGTTCTTTTTTTAGATTAGTAACCACTTTACATGTTTTTAAATCGCCTGGATCTTCTGAAGGTGTTAATTTCGCCATACAGGTCACTACTGAGTTTTCACTATTTATTTTTTCTTTAATGACCTTCAATATATTACTAGGGTCCAGCAAAACTTCATCTCCCTGAACATTAACAATTACATCCGCATCTATATCCAAAGAAGCTTCTGCCACCCTGTCAGTTCCCGTTAAACATTCTTCTGATGTGTATATTACATTGAATCCGTGTTCTATTGCCCTTTCCCCTATTCTCTTGTCATCTGTTGCTACATAGACGCTATCTTTGCCAACTGCTTCTGCTGATGATTCTGCTACCCTAATAACCATAGGCTTTCCTAGTATGTCCACTAAAGGTTTACCGGGAAATCTAGTAGATTTATACCTAGATGGTATAATAACTACGACTTTTTTGTCAAACATTGTTATCTACCTCCATTTTTTAATTTCTGAAAACCCATTATACAATACAGAGCTGTCTACTCCATAGACCAAAAAGTTTACTCCCATGTTCTTAAAAAGATTTAATTCTTTTTGATCATGAAACAAGCAGCCAATTGACTTGTTAGCATTTCTAGTTATTTCGGCACATCTTTCAAGTTCATCCAGAACTTTCTTGTCATTTACAGAACAACCTAAACTAGCAGACAGGTCATAGGCTCCAATGTAAACCATGTCCACATGTTCATTGTCAACTATTGAGCTAATATTACTAAGACCCTCTGTACTCTCAAGAATCACCCCGACAAAACCTTTTTCATTTTCTTTATTTTTGTAGTCAACTTTATTGTGATATCCACCAGATCTAGTGTAAGGGGTATAGCCTCTATTCCCTATTGGTGAGTATTTAGAATAACTTACGCACTTTTGTACATCTTCAACTGTATTAACATGAGGTATTATTATACCATCCGAACCAATATCTAATGACTTTAATATATCTGACTCATTATTACTTGGAACCCTAACAATAGCGTTGCATTTTTCAGATTGAGTAGATGTAACCATACGTTGAGCTGTAACATGATCCATAGGCCCATGCTCCATATCAACAATAATAAAATCTAGTCCAGATTTTGATATTACATTAACAACTTCAGGTGATGGAATTACACACCATGTACCATATACGTTCTCGCCAGATTTTAATTTATCTTTTATATTCATTATAAATTCGCTAAAAAATCTAAGGTTTTTTTGATAGAATCGCTGTTATTAAACTCTAGGGCTTTATCATCAATGTAAACATCGGCCATAATCTTTGGGCTGTAGCCAGATAGCTTTTTTTGATTAGGCAAATTCTCATTAACAGAATCAAACTCTAATCCTTTTTCCTTGCACCATTCAATAGCCTCGGTCAATACTGGGTATTCTTCATTGTCACCTCTATTAGTCCATAAGATGAGCTTGTGACCCTCGTTTTTTAATTGTATCAATCTATCCATTAAAGCTTTATGCTTTTCCTTTTGTTCCCCTATGTCGGGAAATGAGAACTCGCACAAAGTTCCATCAAAATCTACTGCTATGATCAACTTATTATTATTCATTAGTATTCCTTTTTACTAACTCTCTAGCAACATTATATGCTAACATGATTTTTTCTTTATTATCAAGAAAGCCATCAGGTTCTATAAACTCTTGAACAATATCTCTAGCAAATGTTCCTATGGCTACCCCATTAATACTAACCTCTGTTTTGTCTGCAAGCTCTTTTGAAAAAGAATTTGTCCCCCCAGATAATATTATAGGAACAGATGTAGATTTTTTATATTTTTTCTTAGAAGATATTTTAGTTCTTCCAACCTTATCTACTATGCGTTTTGTATTGTTCTTCATATTAAATTTTTTATTAATAACATCAGCGCAAGCAACAGCTTGGAGAGTAGTATTATAGTCGTCCTCTCCTCCACTCATAGGATATCCATCTGCTTGAACAATTAGCCTGTCATCGCAAAGTTTTTTCACTTCTGCAATACGATGTTCTAAATGTATGTTTCCCAAATTAAGCCTATCCAAACAAATAGAGTTATAATTAGTAGAATTAATATCGTTTATTATTTTCCACTCTTTCAAGGTTTGCTCATCGTCATCTATTGCTGCATGAAGCTCAAAAAGCTCAGCACCAGCTTCAAGACATTCTGGCAACAATTTTTCTAATTCCCTATGATTATGCCTGTAAGAAATAATGCCTGGTTTTGGACAAATTGCACTACATTTTCCACAACCTATACATAAATCTTTGATAACAATTTCTTTATCCTGGTCTTCTTCATCCAAAGAGCCGTTTAAAGACTTAAAATAATCTAATCTCCCTACAAAGTCTGTTGGTATTGCCTCCGTTGGGCAAACTGGTATACACAGTTTACAGCTAACACATGTATTTGGATCAATGTATGATTTTCTAACATGATGATCTCCTGGCATACCAATGCTAACCATAATGAAGGGACGTTCTATTGTGTTTATATTTTCGCGTTCAGCAAAACTAAGGGCAGAATCAATCCCTTTTTTAGCAGCCTTTACAACTGATGTGTTTGCAGAAACGTCTAGAATCTTAGCTCCTGCAAGCGTGTAAATAAAAGATAGTTTTTCTACATGAACTATGTCTTCATTTCCTGCTCCACAAATCATCTTAAAGCAGTTGCCTGATAGTAGCCAATTTTTTAAAAGTTCATATCTGTTATTCATATTCTTCCTCTAATTTGTTTTGCCCTATCCATATATTCTTTTCCTTGCATTAAATACTTATTCGCTTTAAATTCTAACCAAAGAGACTCAAAAATAAGAGCTTTTTTGATTACTGCCTCTAAGTCATTATCAAAAGCTTTTTTTAAATCAATAATAATGTTTCTGGTTTCTATGAAATGTAACAGATTCTCACGATATAGCTTTTCAATAAAAGGAATACTTTGTTTATTAATGTTGCCACCTATTATCATGGTGGGAGATTTTTTACTACAGGTTTTCAAGATATCGTATACCTTGTTTTGCATTTCTGGGGAATCTACCATTCCTTTTTCATATCCATAAGATTTAGCTAAATCAGTTCGCCCTATAACAACCCCATTTAAAGTATTGAAATAATTTGATTCTAAAATCTTATTAAGATTGTCAACTGCTGTACTGCTTTCTATATTTATGTAGAAGTCAGCATCTTCTATGCAACATATGCTTTCTGTAAATTTTTGTAACGCAAATTCTGATTCAATCATTGGAGCAACAATTCCATCTACTTTAATGGAATTACAAAAAGAAATGTCCGTTTTAGCTTCACAGCCTCCAATTTTGATATTTAATTTTAATCCACAGCTTCTAGAAATATCTCTAATTAAAGCTATATCTTCGTATGCTGCGCCCTCGTCTTCGGTAGACTGCTTAACACCTACGACTCCTAATTTTTTTAATTCTTCTAAAGAAGTTTTCAATTGTTTCACTTTGTTACTCTATTTCTACTGGGGTCTAACATTAAAACGGTTTTCGTTATTCATATAGCCAAAAATCCCTATTTATTGATTCATGAACATGACTACCATTACTATCAACAGTAATACTAATCTTCTTTGAATCTAACCATTCTTTTATTTGCCTTGTACCCTCTATTACTAATCTATTTTCACCATGAAATAATTGTCCTTTTGGGGAGTTTCCTGGCTTTTGGTCATTTTCAGAGTCATAGAAGTGTGGTAGATATATGCCGTCTTTCGATTCGTCCCACTCTATTGGCCCGAAATCTATACCAATTAAGCCTATGTGTTTTGCCCCAGTGTGTACGGCAGTAAATATGGCGGTCTCTTGAAGTGTGCCCGGACCCCATTGCCTCATGAGTGGGTTATTAGCATAAGTGTTTTCCTCCCAGTTGTTATCGTGGCAAACAGTTCTGCCATTGTTTATAACTGGAAAAAATAAATCTACTTCAATGTTACCCCAAAGTGACTTCCGCATACCGTCTAGAGAGCTGTTTCCAGCAGAAGCCACTGAGACGGTGTTTTTAAGATCGTAATTTGTGAAGTTGTTACAGTTAAAATGATGTATATCTGATACATCCCCAACTTTTCCAAATGCTTGTTTTATAGTTAATACAGGCTTGTCACCTAATTTTTCCAATAGTTTCTCTTTGGGTATGTCAGCCAGAGATGGGCCACAGGACACTATATAGATAGCCTCATCTTTGTACATATTTTCCATTAAATTCAATTTATCTTGATGAGACGCCCCCAGTGACAATTCTTTGAATTTAATAGATCTTTCTTTTAATGGAATACCTTTCCAATTCATATAAGCCCCTTTTTCTTGTAGTGTATTTCTTTATGACAGTTGCAGCAGACAATCATGCATTTATCTAATTCCCTCTTAAGCTCTGCCCAGGGGCGATTAAAGCCAGAAGAAATGTTGTAGCTCTTATCTTTCATGTGGATATGATGAAACTCTAGAGCAGCCTCACACTTGCTATATTTGCATATTTTGCACTTATTACCTAAATAAATCAAAGAAGCTATTTTATTTCTTTTCCTCAAACTGACTTTTTTGAGTTTTTTAGAGTTTCCGCCTAGAACTCCTCTTTTTTCAAGGAGGGCCTGGATGTACATTTCTTCTTTTTCAGCAATATCCGATATCTGCTCAAGTGAGAGTCTAAAGGTCGTGTATGCTTCTACTATCCAATTGGCAGAGAAGCGCGACATTAGCGGGGTTTATCTCTCTCATCATAGGCTTCTACAATCTTAGTAACCATTGGGTGTCTCACTACATCACAGCTCTTAAGATCTACCCAACCTAGTCCACTTATTCCTCTTAGAATCCCTGAAGCATGTTCTAGCCCAGATCTTTGGTCTTCTTTAAGATCGTTTTGAGTCATGTCACCATTGATAACCATTCTGGAGCCATCACCCAACCTAGTAAGGAACATCTTCATTTGCTCTACAGTAGAGTTTTGAGCCTCGTCCATTAGAATGAAAGCTTTCTTCAAAGTGTTATGTGTAACTATGAAATTATCGGTTAGATAAAGCTTATCATTGGAAGACACCGATATACATTGACACTCTTCACTTCCCACTAATTCAACATTAGATATAAATCTTCTAGGAGTAGATGTGCCCATTTTTTCAAACATATCACTCTTTCTTTTTAATAAGAATGGGTTTATAGAACCAGGAAGTTTAATATCAACTGTCCACGAATCTCTTCTATGAATAACATGTCGGCCATTTGCGATACCACCTTTTTTATTTTCCTTTGTTCTAATTCTTTTAAAGCAGATGCCCCCCAAACTCTCAACTATCTTAATAACACCATCTGCCAATCTTTCAGAAGTAGAGGAGTATTCTACTCTGTTGAATTTTTTATCACGATATATAGAACCATCTGAGTCCATTAAACCTCTTAGTATGTCTAATCTATCACTTACATCACTATAAATGTATTTTTCGGGTATGAATTTTTCATATGATTTAAGTCCCATTAGTCCAAGACACTCTAATTTTGACTTTATATCATTTTTAAAACTATTGTTGTGATTAGATTTAATTACATTGAAGGTTTTAGTTTTTTTAGGTCCAGGGTTTTGCTCAGATATAATAAAATCTTCATTTAGTCTAAGTGAAATATTATCAAAAATTTCTTTATCATTGTTTGTAATTGAGATAGCATTACCCGATATGCATCCATCTCCCAATATAATTCCTAGCACATATGGGTCTATTTCTAATTCATTTTTATTAAAGTGAGCTGGCCCAGACAATATAGGAATTTCAAACCTTCTCTGTTTATTTTGCCACACACCAGCGTCAATTATTTCTTTTAGTGTTATAGTTCTAAAATCTTTAGATCTTGAAAAATCCTCTCTGGTTTTTACATTCCAAAGATGATCCTCTGTAGATAGGCAAGAAGTATTATCAGAAAATGTTATTTTATATACATCTTTTTTACCCTGTGGGAATATTCCTGTAACTATTTGATCTCTTCCGGTTGAAGATGTTATTTTATCACCAACACTCAAAGACCCCATCTTTACAAAGCCATTTTTAGTAGATATAAGTGAATTCATTGGCTGAGCACGCCCTCGCATAAAGGCTATAGGAGCTACTTCAATGTACTTTCTAGTAACGTAAGTTCTGTAGTCTTCCCCCAGAAACTCTTCGAGATAGTCATAGATAGGTCTTAGATAGGGGTCAACTTTAGCAGCCATATCTCCAGGAAGAAATCCAAGCTTCTCGCCAGCAGCAACGGCAGGTCTACATAGAATTAGCTTATTAACCTCACCACTCTTTAGGGCATCTACTGCAAGCTTAACTGCGATTATCGTTTTCCCGGTCCCGGCTGGGCCGGTGGCGAATGTAATAGTGTTATTAATTATGCTATGAATGTATTTTCTTTGTCCATCAGTTTTAGGTTGGAAGGAGTTATCGATCATTCTTGAATTGACTTTCTATATAGTCTAATGTATTCTGTATTACATCAAATGGTAAGTTTTCTCGACTCTCTTTTGAAAGAAATTCTTTTATCTTACAAAATGCAGCCTTTTCTCCAATCTTAAATCCATCTGCAAATGCACCACCTTTGTGGTCAAACCTTGCTCTTTCTTTTTTTCCTCTTCTATTCATTAGTAGTATTTTTAGTCTGGTGCTCTAGCCAGGGCTTGAAGTTGTTGCAGTCCATAAAATGTAGAACATGTGCAGCTTTAATCATCCAAATAGAATCAAGTCCACGTTCTCTGAACCCTTCACATATAGAAATATGCTCTACGTCTTCTTCAAATTCTTGAGACGATGAAGAGAATCTGAGGCCCTCAACAAACGGACTAGCCTCATATACACATAGACCATTGAAAGTAGAATACAATTTAATTTCTTCAGATAGGAAAGTATAAGGAGTACAGCTCCACCACCCATGCTCTTTTTCATGCCTAGTAGCCCACTTGTCGTAAAGCTCCATAGGGGGGCGCTTTATGTCAGCGTGAAGACTGTAAGCAGATACAATATTCATATCGTTGTCATCTGAATCAATTTTATCTATAAGCTTTTCAAGAACATCATTACTCCAAGCATAGTCAACATCGGCATATACGACATAATCAAAATCAACAAGATCTCCAAATTGGTCAAGACACATGTTTCGGGCTCGCACCATGTTCTTTATTCTGTCATCAGATTCAACACTACCAAATTCTTCAGTTCCTATATCTTCGCAGTTTACTACTACCTTCCCAAACAAACCATCATTCCACTCATCAGTCCATTTAAACTCTTCTATGATTAGTTTTGAGTCGTCTTTAGAGTCATTTTCATATAAAGAGATACTGAACTCAAACTTCTTTTCAGTTCTTTCAGCAGTCTCCCTAACTTGATTTAAGAAAAATTTTAACATAGGGGCACGATTTCTTATCACGGAACAAAATAGGATTTTTTTTCTACTCATTATCACTCCTTTTAATAATATAAGCTACCTTAGTGGTTTCTGCCAAAACCAGCTCACCAATGTGAGAGTAGATATTTTTAAATGCAAGATTTTTATCTTTTTCATCTTCGATGTTGAAAATAGTATCATACATAGCCAAGATTTGAACAGTTGCCGGGTTTGATGCTAATATGAATGGAGTTCCTTTTTCAATATTTTTGTTAACTAGCCTTAGTTGAGTTATTTTGTTGGAGAAATCAATTATGCCAGATTTATTAACATTTAGAGATAAAACTATTAGACCATTAGCAACTTCATTGTTGACGAATGTCTCTTTTGTCATATCTGAAGCATTTTTTACAAACTCTTCTCCAGCATGAAGTATAAGAACCCAATCTGACCCAACTCCACCTACTGCAACCTCAAGCCCTCTTTCAGAGTCATTTTCAGCCCTTACAAACTTATCATTGTCGTAGTCTATTGAGTTTTCAGCAGCAACTAAGTATACATCATCGAATAGGTCTTTAACAGATTCTAGGGTCTTTAAAAAGTCTTCATTTGAGTCTTTATTAGACATTGTTATAGCTACATCTATAGTCGGATTTTTCCACTTATCTCTGCCATAGAGCTTGGCATCCATAATTGCAGCTTCCCACTTCTTAGCAGTGAGATCCCAGTTATAATATTTAATAGCAGTCTGTCTTGCCTCTTGTCCGAGTCTCATTCTTAGAGCTGGCGTACCCATTACTTTAGCCATAGTGCTAGCTAGATCTTTCACATCAAACAAAGCTCTGTTTTGCATAGTTTCACACTCTGTGTACATAGCTTGGACTTTGATAGGAATACCTCCACCATTGCGATTTTTCTCATACAGAGCAGAGTAATCTGTACACGCTACTGGAACACCGGCCATTTTGGCTTCATTCGGGGGCATTCCACA
>Ga0210003_1000124_pt1 | contig 65400 bp, 59 predicted proteins | sample LantaG_FD_182804 | JGI IMG/M metagenome (GOLD analysis project Ga0210003, IMG submission 182804) | Deep subsurface microbial communities from Baltic Sea to uncover new lineages of life (NeLLi) - Landsort_02402 metaG (SPAdes) (version 2) | ecosystem: Environmental > Aquatic > Marine > Oceanic >... | reverse complement strand
TGCGGCTCTGTTACCGCAAGGTAATAACCCACGATTATCGGTGGCTACGTACCACCTTGTCGCATAAGCTTTATCGGCTTATGACGACGTTTTACAATCGCAGGGCCGGTCGTTCCATATTTTCTAAACAAGCTCTAAATTCGAATTACCAAAATTCTAAACAACAACGGTCGGCCAATCAGTGTTTTTGTTTCGAAAATTCGGATTTCGAACATTCGATATTGTTTTGGATTTAGGATTTAGTGCTTCGGATTTTAACGGGAAATAAAGACTTTGCATCGCTAATTTGGACGCCTGCGTCAAAAGTGTAAAACGATGAACAAAATGCTTGTTTTTATTCCCTCCCTCACGGTCGGGGCTTGGAATTTGGACTTTTGACGGCGGCATCAACTTGCGCTGTAGTATTAGTGTCAAGATCCTTTTCATTACGATGCAGGCGGAGCAGCCTGGCTTTTCCCTCGTGGGCGAACTTTTTACGTTTGTTTGCCATGAGCATTTCCTTTATTTGATTTACATACTAACTCAAATTCAGGAAATGTCCAATTCCGACTGAAGCATGACAGAACCACAAGGCCTGGTTGTGTTGCCAGGCCTTTAATTTCACTTTTGCCGGATAAACTGTTAAATGTATCCGATTGTCGGCAGTATCGTGTTATTAGTATCGACGTCCACCACCACCGGAGCCGCCCCGCCCGCCACCGCCCCGTCTGCCTCCACCGCCGCCTCTACTATCGCGACGGTTGGTTTTCGGGCGAGCTTCGTTGACATTCACGGCGCGTCCCGCCAGATCCTTGCCATTCATTTCTTCGATAGCCTTTTGTGCTTCATCCTTGGATGGCATTTCTACAAATCCGAATCCTTTGGATTCACCGCTGAACTTATCCTTTAGGATGTTAACGGATTTAACTTCGCCAAAAGCCTCAAAAGCCTGGCGTAAGTCATCTTCAGTTGCCTGGCGTGCTAAATTTCCTACAAAAATATTCATTTCGACTTCCTTTTTAGACCTTAGACTTAAGCTTAACTACTTGTTTTCAGCATGCCAGGCACTACGGTGCATCGCATTGCTCCAGTAGGACATTCTTAAATTAACACCTTCACCCTGAGATTTTCCACTTAAACGCTTAAGAAACATAATTTTCTTCGTACGACATCGATGTTTTTACCAAAATCACCTTGAACGGTCAAGCAATTTTTTTTTCGAGGCGGTTTTTGTGGAAATTTTGATAATAACACGGTTTTTTGTGCCCTGCCTTTCTTCCAATACCTGCTTTTGCTCAGTCAGGAAATGTCCAATTCCGACTGAAGCATTACACTACCATCACCCCACCACTTATATTCAGTTCACCGGCAGAGGAGCGTGAATTTGGTTCAAACAGGCTTTTCTTGACAAATGTATGTCGTAACCACTTGACACTGCGGGAGTTAGGTACAAAATGGGACAAATAGCTGAAAATGAAAAAATTTTGAAAAAATGTGAAAAATTTTGAAAAAAAAGCTTGCAAAAGGTCGACAGGGTTGTACAATAAGGTAAATAGATAATGCTCTTTTCTTCTTTAATAGTGTCTTGGTGAACGAGACAGCTTAGATTTTTAATACAGATGCAGTATATTTTTTAGATTAAAAGGCTGTCTCACAAAAGCTGGAGCCGTAATGACTCCAGCTTTTTTTGTGCTTTTGCACAGCCTTCGGCGCATTTGGGAAGATGCCTGGCTGAATGCTGTCAAGGACAACGAGGTTTATCGAGATGGGCAAATTACGTGCGGTTTTTAATGGAGTTTGCGCCGCATCGCCGAATCGGGTTTTGAGGCGGCAGGATGGGGGCTTTTTCCGGATGGCGGGTATGAAGGATTATTAGTTGCGGGCACGAGAGAAACGCAGCAGTTTCGAACATCTCTTTGAGCGTGAGTTGGTGTTGGCTGTCGAATTGGCAGTTCGGGCGAATTTTACCGGCAGGATTGACAGGTTGGTTGGGGTTGGTCTTGTTTGCATAAGTGTTTGTATAGCAGGGGATTAGGCTAATGGCGGGCGGCGGGAGGCTTTTGGCACGGCATTTGCACCCTATATTATGTTATGGTTGCAAGTGCTTTCGAATATGACCAAATTGGTGATGGCGTTGGACCTGGTTGCGGGTCTGAGGTGAACGTTCTGGCGAGTGTTTCGAGTTGGGCGTGGCCTGCGGCATTGCGTGATATCTTTCGCCCCCGTGACGTGAATCTGCTGGTTGCGCGCCAAGCGAGCGAATTTGTGGATATAATCGAGTCGCGTCGGATTCATACTGCTATAGTTGATGTTGACAGCGAAGGTGGTGGTCTTGCGACGGTGAAGGTTATTCGGCTGAGCTATCCGCAGACGCCTTGTATTGCACTGACGAACAATGCCGGTGGATGCGTTTTGAGCAAGGCTCTCGAGTTGGAGGTTTTTAGCGTTATCGGCAAGCCGGTTGATATGGATATACTTCGTGAACAGTTAAACCGGCTTTTTGTCAAGCGATACAACAGTCATATATTTGGTTGAGGCAGGTTGAATATTCTTCCCTGTGGTTCCAGAGAAGTGATAATGAAAAGTAAAGAATAGTGACGTAATTTTTTGAAAGGAGTAAGTTGAAAATGAAGATTCGACCATTGGCAGATAAAGTTCTTGTGCAGCGACTGGAGGCGAAGAACAAAACGGCTGGCGGTATAGTGCTGCCGGACGCCGCGAAAGAGAAACCTCAGCGTGGCAAGATAATCAGTGTTGGCCAGGGCAAGCTTCTGGATGACGGCAGCCGAAGGGAGATGCAGGTCAAGAAAGGCAACATGGTGCTCTTCACGAGTTACGCAGGTACGGAGGTGAAGGTTGGAGGTAAAGAATACCTGATCATGGACGAAGAAAATATTATGGCGGTGATAGAGGATTAGTATTCGGGGGTTTTGAGCAGGCGAAAAATTACAGTTAGAAAACATGATAGAATGAATAGGAGATAAATAGATATGGCAGCAAAAAAGATGGCATTTGGGACCGACGCTCGTTCTGCAATCCGAGAGGGTGTTAGAAAACTGACGGCGGCGGTGAAGGTTACGCTTGGCCCCTGTGGTCGAAACGTGATTTTAGAGAAATCGTTCGGTTCACCTACAGTGACCAAAGATGGCGTAACGGTTGCTAAAGAGGTGGAACTGGAAGATTCTTATGAAAACATGGGTGCCCAGATGGTGAAAGAGGTCGCGTCGAAGACAGCAACGGTTGCAGGTGATGGTACTACCACGGCGACGATCCTTGCCGAGAGTATTTTCGATGAGGGTCTGAAGAATATTACCGCCGGCGCCAACCCGATGCAGGTCAAGCGTGGTATCGACAAGGCCATCGACGCGATTGTCGACGAGCTTCAGGCGATGAGCATCACGGTGGATTCGAGCAAACAGATTGAGCAGGTTGCGACGTGTTCTGCCAACCAGGATGCTGAAATCGGCAAAAAGTTGGCCGAAGCGATGGACAAGGTTGGTAAGGACGGTGTGATTACGGTGGAAGAAGGCCAGTCTCTTGAGACTACGGTTGAGCTGGTTGAAGGTATGCAGTTCGATAAGGGGTATCTCAGCCCTCACTTTGTTAACAATGTTGAGAACATGACGGTTGTTCTCGAGAAGCCTTATATTCTGGTTCACGAGAAGAAAATCAGTTCGGTTAAGTCGCTGGTTCCGCTTTTGGAGAAGGTTGCCAAGCAGGGCAAGCCGCTTTTGATAATTGCCGAGGACGTTGAGGGCGAGGCGCTGGCAACACTGGTTGTCAACAAGCTTCGAGGTGTCCTTCAGGTTGCGGCGGTTAAAGCTCCCGGATTTGGCGACAGGCGCAAGGCGATGCTGAGTGATATTGCGGTCTTGGCCGGCGGCGAGGCGATATTCGAGGACCTGGGTATTCAGTTGGAGAATCTTAACCTCAAGATGTTGGGCAGGGCCAAGCGTATTACGATAGACAAGGATACGACGACGATAATCGAAGGCGGCGGCAGTACCGAGGCTATCAAGGGCAGGATTGAGCAAATCAAGGCAGAGATCGACAGATCCACGAGCGACTATGATATTGAGAAGCTTCAGGAGCGTCTGGCAAAGCTGGCAGGCGGCGTTGCTCAAATCAATGTTGGAGCGGCGACCGAGGCCGAAATGAAGGAAAAGAAAGCACGTGTTGAGGATGCTCTTCATGCGTGTCGGGCGGCGGTGGAGGAAGGCATTCTGCCGGGCGGCGGCGTATCGATGCTGCGTGCCTTAGTCTGTCTGGACAAGATAAAGAGTAGTGGTGACGAGAAGATAGGCATTGATATTGTGCGCCGTGCCGTGCCGGCACCGATTAAGCAGATTGCTCAGAATGCGGGTCTGGACGGTTCGATTGTTGCCCAGAAGGTTATGGAAAGCAGCGAGAAGAATTTTGGTTACGACGTTCTCGGCAAGGAATATGGCGACATGATTAAGTTCGGGGTAATTGTGCCCACGAAGGTTGAGCGTGCCGCGCTTCAGAATGGGGCGTCGATAGCGGCGCTTCTTCTGACGACCGATGCCATTGTCAGCGAGATACCGGAAAAGAAAGAGGCTCCCGCCATGCCTCCGGGCGGCGGTGGAATGTATTAGCAAATCAAAACAGGCGGGTCCGTATAGTCGGGCCCGCTTTTTTGTTTTACGAGGAGCACTTTATGAGTTTTCGGTTTTACACAAACGCGGTTTCCCAGGCATCGCGGTCGTTCGCAGCCGGCTCGTTCATAGTGGGTCTTCTTCTGGTGGGTTTTGGGCTGTTGATATACCTACTGCCGAGATTTTTTGCGACGCTCGCGGCGATAGTTTTTTTTGTCGCAGGTCTCGGGTGCTGTGTAACCGGGGCGAAGATATTCGCGGCGCAGAAACATTTTGAGAAGATGTCACGCGACAGCTCAGGTGGTTACAGGGAAAACGTTCGAATTCACATCGAAGAGGAGCATCAGGATTAGTGGCCTGCGATTGGTTATCTGAGTTTGAGGGTTGCCAGTGCTACGGCGGCGAAGGCGGCGGCCAGTAACCAAAACCTTACCACGACCTGAGGTTCGCTCCAGCCTGCAAGATGAAAGTGGTGATGAATGGGAGCACATCTAAAAAGTCTTTTGCCGTGAGTGTACTTGAAGTACCCAACCTGCAGCACGACGCTAAGTAACTCCATGACGAAGACTCCTCCAATTACGAGCAGCAGTATCTCATTTCTTGTCACGAGTGCGCCATATCCCATAGCAGCACCGAGCGGCAATGAGCCGATGTCCCCCATAAATGTCTGGGCGGGGTGCGTATTGAACCATAGGAATCCGAGCAGGCTTCCGAGAATTGCCATGAAGAAGATGCTGAGTTCACCGGCCTGTGGGATATGCGGAAGCAGGAGGTAACTTGCCCATGTCGCCGAGCCTGGCCCGGCTATTGTTTCCGATGCGACGTAGCAGAGCATTGCGAGTACGAGGCTGACTATGGCGACGCATCCTGCGGCGAGTCCATCCATGCCGTCTGTGAGGTTTACGGCGTTGCTTGTTGCCGAGATGTAGAAGATTGCAATCAAGAGGAAGGTCCAGTCGCTGAGGTAGAGCCCCTGTTTATATAGTGGTATCCAGAAGAGTCTTGCGTCTGGTATGTTTTCGAAGTCGGTAAAGAGAAAAGAGGCGATGAGTACTGAGCCTCCGATTTGAAAGAGCAGTTTCTCCCACGGTTTCAGTCCGTTTCTGCTTCGGTGTTTGATTTTGCTGGTGAGTTTGAGCCAATCGTCGACTCCCCCGAGGATGCCGAACCATATGATGAGGATTATTGCTTTTTGTACGAAGGGGTTCTTCAGGTTTGCCCAGAGCATTGTTGCCACAAGTGTTGTCAGGATTATTATGAGTCCGCCCATGGTGGGGGTGTTTGCTTTTTCCTTTGTGAGTTCGTTGAGAGCGTCGTTATAAAATTCGGGTCGATCGCCGATCTTTTTTCTCATGAGGTATCGAATAATCTTCGGGCCAATCATCAGGGCGATGAGGAGGCTTGTGAGTATGGCCATTATGGAACGGAACATGACGTTTTCATAGGCGTAAAAGTGCAGTTGCTGTGTGACGAAGTCATGGTAGTGATGTAATAGATGGTATATCATTTGTTATCTCTTGCATCCGACGGATTCGCATTGCCTGGTGTCCCGAAAAGTGCGTACAGCTTTTCGACGACTGTCTCGAGCCTTGTGGAGCGCGAACCCTTGACAAGTATTATATCGTACCTTTTTATGAATTTTCTGAGATTATTACACGCATCAGCGACGTTGTCGAAGGATTTCGTTACGATATGACTTTTGGCAAGGGCTGGGGCGACCTTGGCGGTGATTCCCGCGGCTTTGCCAACGGTTACAAGTAAACGGACATTCGCATCGGCGATGTGTTTGCCGAGTTCAGCATGCAACATGTTACTCTGGTCACCCAGCTCGGCCATATCACCGCAGATGAAAACCGGGCGGCGGTCCGTATGGTGTTTGGCAAGTTGGGCAAGTATGTGAAGCGCGTTTTTCATGGAGGCGGGGTTGGCATTGTAGCAGTCGTCGATGACGGTGAGAGTGCTGATTTTTCGCAAGTGTGCCCTCATTGGTACGGGAGTGAGGGTTTTGAGTCGTTTTGCGAAATCATCGATGGTGATGCCCAGGTGCTTGCAGACGGCCCACGCGGCGAGTGTGTTTTCGATGTTTCCGGGTCCCGGCAAAGGCAGTTCGAGAGGTGAACCGTCTACAATAAATGTGCTGCCGGATGCCGTGTATGTGATGTTTTGTGGGTTTATGTCGCAGTTTTCTGTGCAGCCGAACGTTGTGAAGCTGAAGTAGCTGCGACGGCATGTGTTCAGAAATTCGCAGCCGCCGTTTACGACCATAAGTCCGTTCTTTCTTAGACCGAGACAGATTGAAGCTTTTTCCCGCATTATGGCCTGGATATTGTTGAAGCCTTCAAGGTGGGCTTGGTAGACGTTTGTGATTACGGCGATATCCGGTTCGGCAATTTTAGTAAGGTATTCGATTTCTCCAGGGTGATTCGTACCGATTTCTGCAACGACGATTTTGTGTTGCGGGCCGGCCGACAGTAGTGTCAGCGGCAGGCCGATTTCGTTGTTGAAGTTTTTTGGGGCCTCAAAAACGCAAATGTGAGCCGCGAGGACATGTGCGATAATGTGTCTTGTGGTTGTTTTGCCCGCCGAGCCTGTGATAGCGATAACCTTGAAATTCATGTCCCTGCGGTAGAAGTTTGCGAGTCGACCGAGAGCTTTTATAGTGTTATGGACTCTGAGCAGCGGCCCGGGAGCACCGGCTACATCCCTTTGTACGACGGCGCAGATGGCTCCTTTATCGAAGGCCCTGGTGATGTAATCGTGACCGTCGAAGTTCTCGCCTCTTATCGCGAAGAAGCAGTCTCCCGGTTGGGTGGTTCTGGAATCGGTGGTTATTTGCCTTATGCGGCCTTCGGCATGGCCGGTGGATTCAGCACCGATGATTTGAGGAAGATTTTCGAGTAGCAGTTCTTTCATTTTTTGTTGCCCAGGCATTCGAGAGCAACGAGTTTGTCGCTGAAGCCGTTTTTTTTCGTTCCGATTATCTGGTATGTTTCATGGCCTTTGCCGGCGATAAGAAGGATGTCATCTTTTTGGACGGTTTCAAGGGCCAGTTGAATGGCTCTTTTCCTGTCGGGTTCGACCGTGATTTTGGGTGAATCGGGTTTTTCGAAGCCGGCGACGATTTCTTCGATTATTTCTTCAGGATTCTCCGTTCGTGGGTTGTCACTGGTAACGATTATGCAGTCGGCGAGTTGTTCTGCGGCACGTGCCATTCTTGGGCGTTTTGTTCTGTCTCTATCTCCTCCGCAGCCGAAGACGACGGTGAGTTTTGCTTTTGCCAAAGGCTTTAAGGTACTCAGGACGTTTTTCAGGGCGTCGTCGGTGTGGGCGTAATCGATGAGTATTGAGAAGTCGGTTTTGGTATCGAGTTTTTCGAGCCTTCCTGGGATGGATTTCAGGTTTGACAGGCCGGTCGCTATGGTTTGTAAGTCGAAACCGGCGGCGAGGCAGAGACCGGCGGCTGCCAGGTGGTTGCTGACGTTGTGTTGGCCGAGCAGAGGCGTTCTTACAATGGCGTGGCTTCGGAGGTATTGTAAACTGAAGATGGTTCCGGATGTATCCATCGACTGAACGTGTGCGGTGAGGTCGGCGGGGGCATCGATGGCGTACCAGAGTATGTTTGCTTTTGTTTTCGAGGCGATGTAGTCCGATTCGGGGCACTGCCTGTTGAGAACAGCGGTTGCTCGTGGCGAGAGTGCTGCGAAGAGTGTTGTTTTTGCGTCGAGGTAGTTTTGCTTGTTTTGGTGGTAGTCGAGATGGTCGCCGGTGAGGTTTGTGAAAGCGGCGGCTTCGAATTCTATTTCGTCAAGTCGATTTTGTGAAAGGGCATGGCTGCTGGCCTCGATAATCATGTATTTAACGCCGGCTTTGACCATTTTTTGCTGTAGTTCCGCGATGCCGAAGCAGTCCGGGGTTGTGAGGACCGCGTCGGCTGATTCGATGGTGGTATCGTAGCAGATAGTGCCGATGAGGCCGCATTTTTGTTGGGCGTTGTTGATGACGGCCCTGACGAGGAAGGCAACGGTGGTCTTGCCGTTTGTGCCCGTGACGGCGAGGTTGGTGAGTTTTTCGGTGGGATATTGGCACGATGCCTGGGCGAGTTTGGCCGCTGCCTTTGCGGGATTGTCGACAATAACAAACTCACAGGATTGATTCTCGACGGCGAGAGGAGCTTTTTGTTCTCGGCAGAGGACGTATTTTGCACCGCCTTGAATGGCACTGCCGATGAAATCGCAACCGTCGTGGGTTGTCCCTTTGATTGCGATGAAGATGTCGCCTTTTTTGACGTTTGCTGAGTTTGCGCAGATATTCGGCCGGTTCGGTGAATCAAGCAGTGCCAATAGGTCGTCGAAGGTCATAACAATTCGCATCTTTCTGCGTTTTTCGGCCATTTTAGCCGAAGTTGGGACTAATGCAACCGCAGGGTGTCGGCCTTTTTTGAGAATCGTCACCGACAATAGTGATATCGGGTAAAAGGCTGCAGGCAGTTCAGTATTGGTGAAATAAGGGTCGTGAAAATCTGGACGATTGTGTTATACTAATAGTTTGTGAACAGATTGGCGAAAAGTTTCGGGGGATTTTGAAAGGGATTTGATTATGAGAGTTCGAAGCTCGTTCTGGATTTGCGCGGTGGCGGTTCTGGTTGGGTTTTGCGGGGCGGCGTTTGGTGAGATAGGGTATTTTGCGATTTTTATGGAGGGCAGGAAGATTGGCCATGCCATGCTGATTCGCGAGGTTGCCGATGGTAATGTTACGACGACGGAGAATTCGTATATTACTCTGACTCGGGCAAATATGCCGATTTCCGTGAATATGTCCGAGACCAGTGTCGAGACGACAGAGGGCAAGCCTTTGAGATTCGAATCGGTGCAGGATATGGGGCTTTTTGCAATGAAGATATCGGGCAGGGTTGATCCGAATGGGTCGGTTCTGGTGACGGTGGAGTCTATGGGCAATAAGCAGAACCAGGTTATGCAATGGCCTGCCGGAGCGGTGATGAGCGAGGGTTTGAGACTGCTGGCGCTTAAGAAAGGGCTTAAGGATGGGGTTAAGTATACCTCGAAGCTTTTTAGCCCGTCACTTATGCAGGCTATGGATGCAAATACCGTTGTGGGGCCGAAGGAGGACGTGGACCTTCTTGGCCGGGTCGTGTCTTTGACGAAGACTACAACAACCTTTGAGATGCCGGGAGCAGGAATGATGGTCAGCACCAGTTATGTTACCGACAAGCTCCAGGTGCAGAAGAACATTATGCCGGTTGCGGGGATGATGGTGGAGATGATTGCATGTGAGAAGGAATTCGCTCTCAGTGAGAACGACGTTTTTGATGTTGTCGATAAGATGTTTTTGGTAAGTCCGCAGGCGATAAAGAATATCAGCAGCACCAGGTCGATTACGTATACCTTAAAGGCCGACGACGATGCGGAGAAGCTGCGGATACCGACTACGGATAATCAGCAGGTCAGTTGCAAGGGTGCTGTCGCTACGGTTACGGTAGAGCGTTCTTCGGTACCCGATGGCGGGGTGTTTCCGTATCGCGGCAGGGATAAGAGAATGCTTGAGGCGTTGAAGCCGACGAGGTTCGTTCAAAGCGACAGCAAAGTGGTAATTAACCTGGCCGGACGGGCGGTTGGTCGTGCGAAAAATGCCGGTGAGGCTGCCAGGAAGATTGAGGCATTCGTGGCAAATTACATCACGAGCAAAAACCTGTCGGTTGGTTATGCCTCTGCGGCGGAAGTTGCGGCGAGCAGGCAGGGTGACTGCAGTGAGTTTTCGGTATTGACGGCGGCGATGTGCCGGGCGGTTGGGATACCGGCTGAGGTTGTTATGGGCGTTGCTTATGTGGATGAGTTTGCCGGGTCCAAGAACCTGTTTGGGGGACATGCGTGGGTTCAGGTTTATATTGGGCAGAGGTGGTACGGCATCGATTCGACTTTTAAGAGTTCCGGACGGGGTGGATATGATGCGGGGCATATCGCCCTGGCTGTCGGCAACGGTGACCCTGAGGATTTTTTCAACCTGGTGAGTTCACTGGGTAAGTTTAAGATTGAAAAACTGGTAGTGAACAAATAACAGAGTCACTATTCGAACGCAATGTCGAGGAGAACGAATTCGACGTTTGAGTTTCCGTTGTATTGGTTTATCTGCGGTTGAAAGGCAACGTTGAAGAATTCGTTTTCGAGTAATTTCTTTTCGTACTTTGCAAAGCTGAAACCGATGCAGCGTACGACGGTCTTATTATCTGTTATGGTAATCTGGAGGTGGTCACCTTTTGCTCCGACCGCCCTTGGCCGAGCGGCGAGGCGCACTCCTTTTGTGGCAAAGGTTGGCGGCGGGTTTCCCTGGCCGAAGGGTTCAAGCCTTTTTAGTTCAGTCACGGCTTGTTTTGTAAATGTGCCGAGGGGGGCAACGGCATCGATTTGCAGTTTTGCGGCGATATCATCTTCCTTGATGTTCTTCTTTGCATAGTCCTCGAGCTGGGCGGCAAATTGTTCGATGTTTTCGGGTTCGATGGTTATGCCGGCGGCCATTTTGTGTCCGCCGAAGTTGATTAGGTGCCGTGAGCAGGCGGTGATTGCGTCTAACAGCGAAAAACCCGGAATCGAACGTCCGGAACCCTGGGCGATGGTTCTTGAGGATGAGTCGCCACCGTCATTGGTGGTATTTCGTGTTGGCATTGAGAACATGATTGTGGGGCGATGGAATTTTTCTGCGAGCCTGGACGCTACGATACCCACGATTCCGGTATGCCAGTCTTTGTGTGCCAGCACTATGCTTTTCGAATCAGGATGGTTCAAACCCTTTTGGGTTATCATTTTGCAGGCGTGCTGAAGGATCTTCTTTTCGCATTTTTGTCGGAGTGTGTTTTGCTGTTTCAGATACTCGGCGATTTTCGCCGAGCCTGCGGTGCTGTCGCTTGTTAAGAGTTCTACGGCGAGCCTCGCATGTCCCATTCTTCCGGCGGCATTCAGGATTGGAGCAAGCCTGAAGCCTATGTGGAAGCTGCCGAGTTCCTTTCCGGTAAGATTTGCCGATTCAATCAGGGCACGGATGCCCGGTAGTTCACAATCCGGCAGTGCTTTGAGGCCGTAGCTTGTCAGTATCCTGTTTTCGCCCCTGAGGTCGACGACATCTGCGATGGTGCCCATGGCCGCGAGAGAGGTCGCGTCGACCATGAACCGGCGTAATTTTGGTTCGAGTCTGGCACCGGCAGTGACAGTGTTTGCGATTGCCCATGCGAGTTTGAAAGCGACCATTGCACCGGCGGAACTCTGGTTTTCGTAGGATTTGTCGATGGCTGGGTGAACAATGACGTCGGCTTGCGGAAGCTTCTCGGTGAGTTGGTGGTGGTCTGTAATAATCAATTCGATGCCAAGTTGTTGGACCAGTCTCGCCGAGTCGAAGGCTGTGATGCCGCAGTCAACGGTGACCAGTAGGTTTGTGCCGTTTTCGCTGAGTTTCCTGATTGCCTGTTGGTTTAGGCCGTAGCCTTCGTCAATTCGGTGGGGGATGTAGTAGTCGACGTCTGCTCCGAGCAGGGTTAGGATTTGCCAGAGTATCGCAACAGATGTTATGCCATCGACGTCGTAGTCTCCGTAGACGGTTATTCTTTGTTTTTTGTCTATTGCCTCGGTGATTTTTTTTGCAGCGGCCTGTGCTCCAGGCATGAATTCCGGTCGAATGAGTTGTGTGAGCTTTGGATTCAGGAAAACAGAAGCATCGCCTGGCTCTATTATGCCGCGATTGATAAGGATTTGTGCCAGAAGCTGAGAGATTCTTAGTGCCCTGGCCAGCGTCGAGGCGTTTGCATCCTGGGGCTGAATGATCCACTGTTTTTTTTGCATCCCTGCGGCGAGTTGCATTTTGAGTCCACTGTTTTCACAATTTTAGTTTTGCTCGTTATACGTGCAAAAGGCATTTTCTGCAAGTTTTGTTTTATCGGGCGTGGTCTGATAGTAACATCCTTATCGTTTGCTGTTGGTGCCGAAGGACAGGTTATACATGCGTTCATAGGCCTGCCGGATCAGCTTAGTCGGCGATTAGTGTTCCTTTTGTTGCCCTCAGTATTTCGTCGTATGTTGTGATACCCTGCCGGATTTTTCGAAAGCCGGTTTCGAGCAGTGAAGTCATTCCTTCGGCTCTTGCTCTTGCGTCGATTTTGTTGGCGTGGCTTCTTTTGACGGTCAGGTCGCGAATGTTATCGGATAATACGAGTAGTTCTGTTATCGCGGTTCGACCCTTGTATCCTGTGAATCGGCACCTGGGGCATCCTCGGCCTTGATATGCCTGGGGGAGTTTTTCAATGCCTGAGATTGCTTTGATTGCGGTGGCTACTTCAGGCTCCGGCTGGTGCGGCTGTTTGCAATTGGGGCAGATGACCCTGATAAGTCTTTGTGCAAGAATGGCTTCGACCGAAGACGCGACGAGGTAGGGTTCGATTCCCATGTCGAGCAGGCGTGTTATTGCGCTGGCGGCGTCGTTTGTGTGAAGAGTGCTGAAAACCAGGTGCCCGGTGAGCGCGGTTCTTATCGCGGTTTCGGCGGTTTCGAGGTCTCTTATTTCGCCGACGAGCATAATGTCGGGGTCGTGTCGCAGCATTGCCCTTAGTGCCGTTGCGAAGGTGAATCCAATTGAGGGATGTACCTGCATTTGCACTATTCCGGGCATGTCGTATTCGATGGGGTCTTCGATGGTTATGATTTTTCGTTCGCTTTTTATCAGTAGGTTCATGCAGGTGTAGAGGGTTGTTGTTTTTCCGCTTCCCGTGGGTCCTGTGACGAGGATGATTCCGTGTGGTTTTCGAATGAGCTGCATCAATTCTCGGGTGACATCTTCGGTCATACCGAGGGCCGGCAGGTCTGAGATGAGTGTGCTTTGCGGCAGGACTCGAATGTTAATAGCTTCCCCAAATCTCGTCGGCAGAATTGAGATTCTCAGGTCAAATTTGTGGCCGGAGAGATTTACCTGTGCCCTGCCATCCTGTGGCAGTCTTTTTTCGGCGATATCGAGTCCGGAGATTATCTTGATTCTGCTGGTGATACCGTCCCTGAAAAACTTTATTGTGCCTGGAATACCAGCGTCGTAGAGGATTCCATCGACCCTGTATCGTACCTTTATGTCGCCTTCGTATGGTTCGATATGTATGTCTGTTGCGTGGTCAGTGATGGCGTCGGCGAGTATTTGATTAACGAGCTTTATAACGGATGCTTTTGTTGCCTTGTTTTCGTCGATGAGGTCCTGTGTTTGGTCGCTTTCTTCGGATGTTTGTTCATCTGTTACCATCTGCTCGACGGTAGCAGCGCCGACTCCGTAAGCTCTTCGGATGACTTTTTGTATTTCATCGGATGTTGCGAGGACCAACTGTATGTTGTGAGAATTGTCGAGGACGAGCTGGATTTCGTTCTTGATGTTTGGCCTGAAGGGGTCACAGGTGGCAATGACAAGCGCATCTTCAGTTATTCTCAGTGGGACGATATTGTAGTGTGAGGCGATGTTGGCGTTGATGGCAGCGAGAGCGTTTTGTTCAATAGGGACAGTTGCAATGTTTTCGAAGGGCAGTCCGGTTCTTTTCGCGACGGCAGCGAGTAAATCCTTCTCGGAAACGAGGGCAAGCTTGAGGACGCTCTCTCTGAGTGATATTTTCTGCCTGCCAGCTTCCTGCCTGGCTACGTTCAATTGTTCGTCGGTCAGTCCGGCAAGGCCGGCATCGATTCTGCATGTTCGAAGGGTCGAGTCTTGATTTGGCATATCTTGTTCTGAGCCTTTCCGTGCAATTAATAAGGACATTCAGCAAAATAGCGTATGACAGCAGTGATTTGTTGATATCGAAATTGCCGGGGAGCGTCTTGATTCGAGGATTCGCACCAAACTGGCGGATATCGCACAGTGGCTTGATGCACCGACGAAGTGCATCCCCGTGCCTGGTGGAGAGGAAATTACGGCTTTGTATGAACTTCATGAGTTTAGGCAGCGTCTTTTTGCGGATGGTTTTGCGGACGTTGAACTGTTGATACGGTTCTTGAAAAAAACATAGCCCGGTTCTCAGGAAGCCTGTTTGTCATTTAAGCAGAGTTCCTGTATTCCGTTTTCGTCTTCGGCCAGGAAGTTTCGTAGTTCTTTAATGCCCGTGCAGAGGTATCTTGAGAGCGATCTTCGGTTAACTCCCATTCTTTGCGCGGCATCTCCGATGTTTTCGCCTTCCCTGTAGCGGTAGAAGATGGCGTTGGCTTCGTGTGTTGGCAATTCGGCATTTATAACGCCGAACACAATGCCGATTTCTTCGTTCTGTATGAGTTGCTGCGGCGGGGCGGCCTGTGTGGACAGATACTTTTTTCTCTGGGCGTACTTAATCAGTCGTGTGTTATAGCACTTTTTTCGTCGTGCGAGGTCAAGTACGTCGTTTTTGACGGCCCTGTAGAGGTATTGTCGGACGTTTCGAATGTGTGGAGGTACCGGTTTTCGTACAAGTTCGAGGAAGAAGTTCTGGAAGATGTCGTCGACTTCGACCTGGTTGTTGACATGTGAGCTTATTACCGCTCGAATTGCGTGGCCATGTTCCTGAAAGATATCAGCGGCGATCTTCACGTATTTGCGGCGGGTTTTTCTTGTTGCAGTTCGATGTTTGGGGGAGGCTTTCTTTTTCATAAGTGGAATCCCAAAAAAATTGAAATTACGAATCAACATTTTGCAATGGGCATCGCTCCATTGGTGAAACAAGCTTTAAGAGCGATGTTAGAGTCGCAGTGAGGTGCAAAATAGTAAAAGAAGAGTAAAAGTTTTAATCGGTTGGAACCGGTCGTGTGGCGCGAAGCTTCGGCTGGATTGTGTTTTTGGATGCCCCGTTTCTTGGCCGGATCAATGGAAGCATTTGCGGTTGATAACAAATGAATATCAGTACGGTAGTTTCGGTAATGACAATCGTCTTTTTATGTGGCACGGTTTTTAAGCCTGACCGGTCGGCCTCCGGCGAAACTCGTCAAGGCCGAACAGGAGCGAGTAATTTCGTGACACATACCACTGTCGATTCAAATTCCAGAAGAGACTTGCTGGCATATTGCCGGCAACAAAAGGATGAAATTGAGTCGAATCCGGATGCGAAGCTGATATTTTCGTCTTTTGCCGTATCGCATTTCGACCACACGATGGAAATGGTGAGCAAAGGGCGAGTTCCGTCGAGTGAGATTCTTGCGGCGTTATCCGATGCCGAGGCGAGCAAAATCAGTTTTGAAAACGGAAAGTGCCCGGAGCCGGTACGAGGTTTGAGCAAGATTCGGCTGAGGCGTTTTGCCGGTGCCGATATTGCGGAGTTCGTGGTTTTTGTACCGGCAGATTATGACGCTTCTCGAAAATGGCCGGTGCTGCTCAATGCCGACCCTCGGCGCCGCGCCGCCCGGGGCAACTATTCGAATCGTTCAGGTTTTATCGACATATGGTGGCACTTTCGGGGGTACCAGAGTTTCGAGTGGAAGGACTATCAGTATCTTATGCAGGTTCTGAAGACCAGGCTCAATATCGATGAGGACAGAATCTACTTATTCGGCATCTGTGCCAACGGCATCGGTGCGATGGCATTAGGGCTTAATCACCCGGATGCATTTGCCGAGTGCGTTTCCATTCTTGGCAGCAGTTATCGTCACCTGGCATGTAATGCACTGAATCTTCCGGTGATTTTCGTTCAGGGCGGCCACAGCCAGGATTTTCGGGTGAGTTCTTATAATTTTGCGGTGCAATCGTTTCTTTACGCGGGGTGTGCCGGTTTTAAGCACAGTGACGACCAGGAAGGGGAGGGGAGATTGATCAATGAACTTCGCGGCAGTGCGGTGCCGAACGCGGTACGGATGAAGCATCCTCGGCGGGTTTTATACAGAATTGATTCGGCGACAAATCAGAAGTCGTACTGGGTTAAGATTACTGGTCGTGAGAATGAAAATTTTGTGGGGACAATAGATGCGAGCGTGGATGGCCAAAGGATAATTGTAAAAACGAGCAATATTAACGGTTACAGCCTTGACCTGGTTCAGGCCCCGGTGGATTCCAACAAGGCCATCGAGATTATCGAGGATGGTAAGAGTGTTGGGTTTTCGTCCGGCGGCTATTTCAGGCGGGAGCCTTTTGGTTATGCAGATGCGGCTTATGTTAAGAACGCCACACTTGGCGGGCCTGTGACCGACGCATTCACAGAGCCGTTTGTGGTTGTATGGGGTGACAGCGGCGGTGGCAGAGCGCTTTGCGAAATAAGCAAAAAGGTTGGCCTGGCCCTGGCGAAGGGTGCACCTTGTTACAGCGATTTGGAGGTGCCGGCGGAGTTGACGCAGAACCATAATATGATTCTTATCGGCACCGGGCGCTCGAATCTGTGGTTGTCGAAGATATGCGGCGTTCTGCCTGTGGAAATTAGCCAGAGACAAATCACAGCGGACGGCAAAAAATATAGTGGTGATGCCGGTGTGATAGTTATTCATCCGAATCCTTCAAATCCTGAGAGGTACGTTCTGGTGCTTTCTGCCTGTTCGAGCGAGGCTGCGGCCAGTCTTGGCGAGGCTTACCTGGAACTGTCCGGAATGAGACCAGCGGATGTCGGCGTGTTCGAAATCACACGCACACACCATATCAAATGGCACATTGCCGAGAAACTGAGCACAACGTGGGATTGGCAGGCCGGCTGGGGGACGGTTTTGACAGTTGCGCAGAAAAGGCATTCTCAATGGCGCTGGGTTCAATGGTGTGCCCGGGCTGTTCGCAAGCAGCTTGGGGTTGATGTGGCGATTTATCACAACCCTTTGCGGCTGCCCGGCCGTGTACCGGAAGGCGAGATAAGTTATCGTGATTTGTTCAATACTTTTCGCAACGACTGGGTTTTGAAGATTAGAGTTGACGGCAATGGCCTGCGGCGTCTTTTGGCGGTGTCACCTGATGAGGCACCCAACGACAATATATCGCGCTGGTTCGTGGATGGTCTCACCTTTAACAAGCACGCCGGCAATTCGGGCGAACAGTCTTTGGCAATGGATAAAATAGAAGACGGCGGCAAGTATACTGTTGGTCTCAGTGAAAAAGCGGCGAGCAGGATTCCGGGGACGATTAAATACGAAATTGTTGGCGAAGGATATCTTGTGCCGTTTTTGAAGAAGCAGCTTGCCGAAAGTGATAGCCACGCGATAGATGATGAACTGGAGGCCATGGAGCTTAACATTTTGTGAGGTGTGAAGTTGAATTTGTTATGGAAAGGATGGTAAGAGATGCTTGGAAACGCTAAAGGTTTTACGGCGGTAGTGGTCGGACTGATGGTGCTGCATTTTGCATCGACAGTTGTAAACGGCGAGTTAATGTTACACTGGAAGCTTGATGAAACGGGTGGTTTACGTGTTTCCGACGGCAGCGGCAACGGTTATGACGGGACGCTTGTGGGCGGCGTGTCTTTCGACAAGGATTCTGTCGAAGGTGTTTTGGGCAATGCGCTTCATCTCGACGGCGATGAAGACCGAATTCTTATGGGTTCATTCTCACTGCCTGCAAGGGCGTTTACGACATCTTTTTGGTTGAGTTTTGACATGGACATGAGGCGGGACGACGGTCGGAAATACCTGATGTTCTGGATGGGTCCGACAAGGCCAGCCGGCGATAAGCCTATTATAGTCGTGAACAAAGGCGGCACAGGACTGTTTCGTTACTACTTCAGTGTCGGCGACAAGCAACATTACGTCAACAGCAGGATAAAAAACTGGAAGGCCTCGACGTGGCATCATCTTGCGGTGACTTACGATTACTACAGTGCGAAGTTTTACGTGGACGGCGTTCTTGAGGTTTCAGAGGAACATAACGGCAAGCACTTTGCTTCATCCGGGGTGAGTTTTGGCGCTCGTCCTGAAGGTGGAAGTGGTTTGAAAGGCAAGATGGATGATGTACGAATTTACAGCCATGTATTAAACGCGGCTGAGATAGGTGATTTGGCAGGCCTTGACCCTGCTCCGGCAGCGCTGAGGACTACGGTGTCGCAGGCTGCGGCCTTGACATCTCAAAAACCGGGTAAGGCGATTGCCTTCATTGAAGGGAAAATTGGTGAATTGGAACGATGGGCAAAGGATATTCCTGCGAGGTATATGTCTCGTTATAAAGAGTTGTCATTTGATTTGCATTTTGCGCTCGGCAAGGCAAAAACGGCTGCGGCCTTGGGGCAGGCTGATGTTGAAGCGGCTTTTAAGCAGGCCTATGGGCAGGGCACACCATCGCTGTCGAATTGCGGCTCTGTACTGGCGTGGCTTTTGGAAAATGGCAGGGTCCGAGAGCATAAACAGCTTGTTGAGTTACTTAACGACAATAACAAGGATTATCTAAAGGATGTCTCGGCGAAGGCCGGCAAGATGTCACTTGCAGGCAGGCCGAACGAGGCAATAAAGTTTATCGAGATAAACCTGGCGTCATATTCGAATTGGCGAAAGGAGCATCCTGATGCCAAGGCGGCTTCGGCAAATGGTCTGCCTTTAATGTATTTTGAACTGGCTAAGGCCACGTCGGCTGTTGGTGCTGCGAGGCAGGAGGTTGCCGGGGCATACGGCAAAACATTTGTTCAGTCACGCGATGGGTACGTGCAGGAGCGGGCGGCCGCGTTGGTGTGGCTGCTTGAAAACGATTTCAAGAGTGAGTATTCGCAGGCAATCAGCCTCTTTGCGAGAGGCGGTGGTGTGTGGCGGCCATACGTGAAGATAGCGGCAAGTGTGTGCAGACATTTTGAGAATACACGCAAGTGGGGTGTTTTCGAAACGTTCCTGAACAGTCTGTTGGGAGAAGGTGACAGTTCGTTCGAATGGGCGGTATTTGTAGAGTCCTGTCTTGGTGACAAAAGAAATGTCTGGACACGGCACTATTACGAGTATCTTGATAAGACTTCGAAGGAACGATTCGGTTGGGACTGGGATGCTGAGAAGCTCGCGGCAGCCGGCAAGTACGGGCAGGCGGCAGAATTATATTCACATATCCTGAAAAACAATGGGTCGAAAGGCCCAAAAAGCAATCTGCAATACCAGCTATGTCGGAACCTGTTTTGTGCAGGCGAATATGTCGGGGCTGTGGCGAGTCTTGAAAGTTTGATTGCAGGGACCAAGGCAAGTGATACGCTTAGCATAAGAAAAGCAATGATGATGCAGGGACACTGCCTCGTTCAATTAGGTGAATTCGAGCGTGCGACGCAAGTTTTCGCGGCAGCAGCAAGTAAATATCCGGGCGAGAAAGAAGCCGCGCAGGCGGGTTTTATGATTGGTTACAGTTATATGTTGCAGAAGAAGTTTGACCAGGCAAGGCAGACACTGAATCAGGTGGTAAAAGAATATCCTGCAAGCAGCTATGCAGGCAAGGCTGAGTTGTGCCTGCTGCGGATGGAGCAGACGGTTAAGTAGAGCTTGGTGACAGTCTTGATACTACCAGAAGAATCGGTTGTTATGAAAGGATAATGAAAGATGAAAACCGCGTGTGGAAAATTGCCGTTTTTGCAGGCAGCGATCATGATACTTGGTGTTTGTGGGTTGGTTTTGGGCGAGCCTGTACTGTATTACGAACTGGATGATACAGGCGGCCGGACTGTGCTGGATTCGAGCGGGAATGGGTTTGACGGAACGGTGGTATATTCAGCGCCACGCTGGGATGGGCAAGGCAGGTATGGAGCATGTCTGGATTTCAATGGGACATACGGGGTTGAGGTTCCTGTTGAGGCCTTCAGCAAAATTGACAAGGAATTAACTATATCAGTGTGGGTGAAAGGCAATGCAAGCGACACCAGTACGAGCTCTGTGATATTCCAGGCCGGCGCTCACGATGATGGTGACCCTTACATAGTGAGTGTCTACGTGCGGTGGCAGGACAATGGGCACATTGAATTTACAACCGGATTTGATGATTATGATGTGATTGATTGTAATGTTGGTGAGAATGAATGGTTGGCTGGTTGGAACCATCTGTGCTTTGTTAAGGATGTGTCAAAGGGCATCCAGCAGATATATGTCAACGGTCAGCAGGCGGCGGAGAAAAGGGATGCATTCGAACCGATGGCCGGCATAAAGAAAGCGAGGCTCGGCATGGCTCCGGACCGTCTTGGCGACCAATTCTGGGGTAAGATGGATGATTTCGTTGTTTATGACAAGGCACTAAGCACGCAGGAGATTGTTCAACAGTATATATCGAGTGGTTTTATGCAAACATTGAACGGTGTCCACGCTCAATATGAGAAGCTTATGCCGGATAGTGCTCTCAATGCGGTTGAGTTTATCGAAAGCAGGATAAAGCAATGCGAAAAGTGGAAGAAAGAACATGGCGACAAATATCCCCGAACGTATGACAGCAAGCGTGTGGGCTATCTGTATTACCTGTTGGCAGCAGCAATGAAGGCAGCCGGTTTTTCGAATGATGATGTGGGTGAGGCTTATTCCCAAGCGCTCCAACACGGCAGGCCTTCTTTGGCGACATGTGGTAGGGTTTTGTTGTGGTTGCACGAGAACGCCGGCACCCGTGAACAAGAGCAGGTTGTTCGTTTATTTATCAGTGACAATGAGGATTATCTCAAACAAGTGGCAGCCAGGGCAGCGGTAATGACAGCCGCCGGTAAAGCGAAAGAAGCGATTGGTTTTCTAAAGGCAATGATTTCAATGTACCAACAATTGCGTCAGGCTCATCGGTATGAGGATTTGATTGCCGATAATAGTCTGCCTGCAATATATGTTCAGTTGGCCAAAGCTCAGGAGGCGGTTGGTGCTTCGAAGCAGACGATATCGGCAACTTACAGCCATGCATTTGAGCAATGGCGGACAGAACGCGTGAAGTTATGGAGTTCGGCGTTGATATGGCTGCTGGAGAATGATTGCAAGGACGAGTGCAAAAGAATATTGAAGTCATTTTCGGAACGCCCCGGCGAGAAGGAGAGCTTCGAAAATGTGGTGGATGAGGTTCCCGAGATTCTTGAGTCGGCCAAGAAGTGGGGTGAATTCGAAGAGTTTCTTGATGTGGTAGTTGGTGAGGATGAGTATCCGTTCGAATTGGTTGACTTTGTGGATTCGTGTTTGCGTGGGGACTCAAACGAAGGTATCCGGCGGTACCATGCGTATCTTGACGATAAGGATGGTCTGAAGGCTGCAAGGGAGTGTCTGGCTGCCGCGGAGTACTATAATTCGGAGAAGTTTTACCAGGCGTCGCGGTCATACGAGAAGGTATTGAAACGCGGCGAACCGGGCCGGGCCAAACTTATGATTGAGTTTGAGTTGTGCAGGAGCCTGTTCAAGGCAGGCCAATATCGCAAGGCGGCGGAGAGGCTTGGGAAATTTGTTTCGACCAATAAGAAGACCAACAGGGCACTGGTGGGCAAGGCGATACTTATGCAGGGTCATCTGCAGGTCCAGCTTGGTGACTTGGATAAAGCGATGGAGAGGTTCTTTACTTTGATGATGGAATATCCGGAGTCAGATGATATTGCGGAGGTAAACTTTTTTATGAGCTATTGCTATATGTTACAGGGCAGGTTCGAGACGGCGAAGAAGTTTTTTGAGAACCTGATTCGTGATTATCCGGGCAGTTCGTATTCTGTGAAGGCGCGGCAAAGCGTGAAACGCATCGAAGAAATGGGGCAATTTGAATAAGGCTGGGTTGATTATGTGTGAGACTGTGATAGAGGCAGAAGGGCTTGAGAAGTGCTTTTTGGTGGGGCGTTCGGTTTTTCGGCGGCTCCTGATTCCTTTCGGAGGCAAACGAAGAATCTTGGCGATCAAGGGGGTAAGCTTTGTTTTGAAGTCCGGCCGGATTCTGGGCGTTGTGGGGCCTAACGGTGCGGGCAAGACTACCCTGCTTAGGATACTCGCTGATTTGCTTGAGCCTGATAGCGGTACGGTGTCGATATGCGGTGAACAAATTGGCGCTGCCGGCTGTGGTATAAGAAAGCGTATCGGGTACGTATCGAGTGACGAGCGAAGCTTTTTCTGGCGATTGACCGGCAGGCAAAACCTGAAATTTTTCTCACGTCTTTACGGCATGGCAGCTAAGCAGTCGTCTCAAAGGGCCGAATCGATGCTCGATAACTTTGGTCTGAAGAAAAAGGCTGACCAGTTGTTTCGGGACTATTCGACTGGGACTCGCAAGAAATTCTCGCTGATACGCGCATTGGTTCATAAGCCGGCAGTGTTATTGCTGGATGAGGTGACGAACAGCCTGGATCCTCCTTCGGCTGCGAAGGTCAAGGCTATGGTTCGGAACTATGTTGACGGAGCTTCCGGTCGTGGTGCTGTATGGAGCACACACCGGCTGGAAGAGATACGGGAGATTTGTGATACGGTGCTTTCGATCGAGCAAGGCGATGTGAATTTTTTTGGTGCCGTTAGCGATTTTGAGGACCGGCTGAAGCACGGACGTGGCGGTCTTGTGCCGGGGACTGAGCGAAGTGAGAGCCTGCAGGATTCGTCGAAGCTTGTTGTTGGCAGCAATACATAGTGACAGGGGTATTTTAGGTGACAGCCAATAGTTCTATACAGACGGTGATATCGCGAGGATATGGTTTGATTGATGCAATGGTCAAGGCAGGGGCATTTATCAAAAAGGACATGACAATAGCGGTGAGTTACCGGCTTCAGTTTGTGTTTCAGTTTGCACAGGTGTTCTTTGGCATTGCGATAATATATTTTATCGGTAAGATGCTGAATCAATCCGGTGGGTCGGGGCTTTTGAAACGATACGGGGCGGATTATTTTTCGTTCGCGCTGGTGGGCCTGGCGGTAACCAGCTACCTGAAGGCTGGCCTGGTAACGATAACGAACGACCTTCGTCAGGTGATGAACCAGGGTACGTTGGAGGCGATGTGCGCCGCTCCGGTGGGCTATAAGAGCCTGCTCTTTTATGGCGCGTTGTGGCCTTTCTTTTTCGAGACCGTTCGTGTGGTTTTCTATTTTCTTATTGGCATCGCCTTTTTCCAAATGCGCCTTCCCAGGGCGAACTGGGCAGGGGCGGCGATAACGATGGCGATAACTATTCCGATATTTTTAATGCTTGGAATCACGTCGTCCAGCATATTAGTGGTTGTAAAAAGAGGAGACCCCATCAATTGGGTTTTTTCGAGTATGGCGAGTCTGCTGGCAGGTACGATGTTTCCTGTTGCGGTGATGCCGGGATGGCTTCGCTCGGTGGCGTTTTGTGTACCCCTGACCCATTCACTGGAAGCAATGCGCAGGTTTCTGTTGACGGGTGCTTCGGTGACAGAGGTATGGAGCAGCCTGACGGCTTTGGTTGTTTTCATGGTGGTATTACTTCCGGTGACAATTGCAGTGAACAATATGTGTATGCAAAGAGCTAAGGTTAGTGGTGCGTTTACCACATATTAAAAAGGAGCTAAACGTGAGAACTATGGTTATTAGATTGTTCTTTGTGGTTTTGACAGGCATGGTTGATGTTAATTTTGCAGCCGACGGTGTTGAGGCCGGCGAGGGGGTTTCCCTGCCGCCGATAGAGACATTTTTGCCACAGCCGATTGAATTGGAAAACGTCAGTATATGGGTTCCGGCGGCGAAGGTGGGGCCTTTAATTAACAGAAGTTGCATGGCGAAACGGAACTGCCCGTATTCGTGTCGGCTCCCGGCAAATGTTTCACACAGGCGAACCGAATCCTGTCCGGAGCCTTTGGCAAGGCTGTTGGCGCAATACGCCGCCGGTTATCATCAAGACAGTATGCCGCTGACCATATTCAACGGCTGGCAGTGGGAATACTCCTACAGTCTGTGTGAGTTTGATTCGGTTGTTTACAGCCTTCATTCCCATGGCGGAAGCTGGGAATACTCGTCGGAGGCCATTTTGACCGAAAGTGCGGGTTCGGTTCAGGCAGTGTGGATGAGTGTTGGGCCATCAGGTAAGTATGAATGTGAGTCAGTTGGTGAGCCCATGAAAAGCGATATTGAGATTAGCAGTTTTTCTTCCATGAGGGTTCGAGATGGGTATCCGAAAGAACGAGATTTGTAGAATAATTCTTTGTGCGGTCTTTTTATGCGTGACGCCGGTAACGTGGCGCAACAGTTGTTCGGCAGATACCAAAGCTGCCCTGAATGTTCTCGTCTCCATGTACAAACCCGTGGCAAGCGTTACAGTTGCCCAGGCCAAGGCGTTAATTGTGGCCCTGGAAAAAGTCGCTGGTAGTTGTGGTGACGACTTGACTGCATTTAGGATAAGGTACCGAATAGCTTTGTTGAGTTTCAGAGTGGGGTTATTGGATGCGGCGAAGGCCGGATTTACAGCACTTACCGCCGATGGCAAGTGTCCGGCCCTTGTCAGGGTATGCAGCTATAATATGGTTGGTCAGATATCGAGACTCGCCGGAGAAGACACCGAGGCACTGGCGGCATTTGATGAGGCGGCGAAACTTGCAGCAGAGCAGTTGCCGACTGTTGAAAAGGATAAGGGACCGTTCGAAGAAGTTTTGCGGGCGGCATTATTTGCCAGGGGCGAGATTTACGAACTCAATGGTGATTATAGCGCAAGTATCGGCGAGTATGAGCGTCTGCTTGGAGCATTGAGTGCACTTGCCGACGACAAAAGCCTGGGTGGTTATAAAGCGATGGTCAACGACAGGATTTCGCAGTTGTACCTGCGGAAGGGAAATGTTGACAAGTATATAAGGGCCGCACAGGCAATAGTCTCGGCAGATACGCAATACGGCCGCCGTGAAATCATTGAACTGGAAATGACATGTGTTAAGTTTCTCAAAGGTGTTAATCCAAATACTGTGTTTGGCAACGGGAGTTTCGAAGCACCTGCTAAAGTAATTGCCTACGTTAAACAGCAAGAGCAAACAAAAGCCGCTGCGGATATTGTCGATAAAGTGGGCAGGCTTGTCGACAGGTACACGCAGGGCTATGGGGCAATGATGGTTGAGTATCATTATGCGTGGCTGCTTGATGCGATTGGTGAAAAGGACAAGGCTAAGAAAATTTTCGGCCGGATATCCTCCGGCGAGATTGAGATTCAGCAGTGTAATGAGGCAATCGCCGGGACGGTTCGACAATATGCGAAGATTCAATATGCAATCATGTTAGGTGAAGCGGGTGATTATCGCGAGGCATTGAAGGCTTTGTCGCAGGTAGCACCGGCGGGTGAGCAGACACACATATCGAAATTGACGGAATCGGTTAGCGAAAGCATTAAAATTCTCAAAAGAGAGGTGCCCGCAAGTGAGAACAAACAAAGGTGATGGTATTTTTGGCGGCGTCCTTGTGGCGATATTGCTGGTATATATTGGCGGCTCTACGCGGGTATTGGGGGCAGAAACTGCCGGCAGCGAAAATGTTTCTGCCGATGCCAAATATGAAGATTTTCGCAAGGCAGTTGAGGCAGGTAACGATACTGTGGCCGAATCGATTGCGGGCGGGATATTCGAAGCGATTACGCTCAAGTATAAAAGTGACCGTGGTTTTGCGACTCTTGAGTCCAGGTTGAAAGTCGCGGAGTTCCTGTCGCAACAGATGAAATCTCAGCTTAACAAGGCCAAATTGAAAAAGATTGCGTCTGTTGCAAATGAGCTTTTTGGAGATGCAGGTAAGCATGTGAAGGATATTTCGCTGATGATTGCGCCTGCAAAAAGCTTTTATGAGACATCCGAAGGGGTTTTCTCGCAGCCGGTAGTGATATCGAAACTGACGGAGAAGGAAAAAGGGTTTCTTGGTCAATATTATGATCTGAAGCTCAGGCTGATGACTACGGCGGTGGCACAGGCCGGCCAGGCGCTTGCCGTTGCCGAGCCGGATTTTAAGGGGACACACAAGTACGTTCTTGTGCTGCCTTTGTTGCACGTTACGGATGGAGATTCGGTTAATGTTGATGTATTTCCCCGGTGGATGCGGGGTCCCGGGCAGTTGGATATATTTTCGGATTCGTGTTTGCTGGATTTTGGATTTCCATTTCATGCTATGTCACTTGCTAAGCGGGCGGCTCAGATGCGCAATGAGCGATTTTCGGAGTCGAACTTCTATCGGTCGGCGTCGAAAAAATGTGAAGTTACTGATTGTCATGCCGCGGTGGATTGTCTGAACATGGCGATTGATTGTGTTCGGAATAAAGAGCCGGAAAAGGTCGTTGAACTGGAGTTTGATATTGTTGGGCTTTGGCTTGATTCGCAGAACTACCGGCTGGCGGCGAGCAAGGCGAAAGAGATAATGGATACCTACCCCAGGCACAGTGACGCAGAAAGGGCAATTTGGCTGTACTATTACTCGCTTTCGCGAAGCGGCAATGCTGATGAAATACTGGCAAATATAGACACCGTCGTGGACGACAAACGTGTTGAGTCGTTCAGAGCGAGGCTGCTTTATGTTAAATGGTGGGCTCTTCGGCGTAGGTATAACCAGACAGCACGGCTGGCGGCGCTGGAGTACGAGTTGTTGCAGCGATATAGTGATGATCCAATGATTGCGCCGGTATTGCTTTCCCGTGCAACGGACCTTTTGTCGAGGCAGAATTATAACAATGCCCACACGTTGCTGTCACAACTTGCAGAGAAATTTCCATCAACCGATGCTGCCAAACAGGCAAGCAGGATTATAACAAAGATTAAGGATATGGGTAATATCCGGTAGGGATTATTATGTTTGGCATAAAGTTTCGGTGCGGTATCTTTGCGTGTTTCATTACCTGTGTTTTTGGTTCTTGGGGGTGTTCTTCGGCAATCTCGGGCACCGGCGGAGCTAAGCCTCCGTTGAATGTGATTTTGATAACTATCAGTTCACTCAGAGCCGATCACGTCGGCTCTCTGGGTTATAAAAGAGACACAACGCCGGTTTTTGACAGGTTTGCTCGTGATGGCATTCTGTTTACCAATGCCTTTGCGACCAGCAGCTGGATGATGCCGGCCGACGGAAGCATTTTTACTTCGCTTTATCCAAGTGTTCACGGAGCGACTCATATAAAAAAGAGACTGGCGGAAAACTGTAAGACCCTTGCGGAAATACTTCATGATAATGGTTACGGCACAGCGGGTTTTTGCTGCAATCCTCGCCTTGATGAAGGGCATGGGTTTGCCCAGGACTTTGATGTCTATGATGACTACAGCGTTATGATGATGCTTCAGAGCGTTGTGTTCGACATTGGTGAGCCGTTGGATATTAACAGGCAGAGAACAAACGATTTGATAAACGCCGCGGCAATTAGATGGCTGACAAACAATACGTATGAGCCGTTCTTTATGTTTGTTCATTACTACGACAATCACTGGGACTATGTGCCGCCGGCACCTTATGATAATCTGTATGACCCTAACTACACCGGTTCGATTGACGGCACAAAAATATCGCGTGAGCCGCTGTTTAGTAATGCTCCGAACAACGAAGATGTGTCGCATATTGTCGCGCTTTACGACGGCCAACTGCGACAGACCGATGACGATTTAGCCGAACTTCTCACAGTTCTCAAAGAGAAACGGCTGTTCGATAATTCCATTATTATTGTTATGGGCGATCACGGCGAGCAGTTTTACGAACACGGCCATACCAGCCATCACGGCATATATGAAGAGCTTATACATATTCCGCTGGCGGTATCAGTCCCGCATATTAAACAAAAAACCAGGGTGCTCGATGCTCTTGTGAGCCAGGTGGATATTCTGCCGACGATTCTTGATTATGTAGGGATAACCTTGCCGGAGCAGTGTGTGGGCAGAAGTCTGAAGCCTCTTATTGAAGGGCGGGTGCAATCGGTTAATGAGTTCGTATTTGCTGAGTACACAGGCGGCGCTGCCCCGGATTCGTATGCGGTGCGGTCAAAAAGGTATAAGTACTGCCGCCAGGATGGTCAGGAGTTTGCATTTGACCTGGCGAAGGACCCATTGGAACAGCATAAAATTGCCGATGGGGATTTCCCCGCCGAGGTTCAGCTCCTGCAGAAGAAACTGCGTGATTTGCTGAAGCAGATTGGTGATAACGGCACGGACCCAGGCTAGTAAGAGATTGTGGTTTGCGGGCTGTTTTCAAGCCCAAAATGGGGGATGGGCAATAATTTTTCAGCTTTTGACAATTTTTTTCAATAAACATATCAACATTTTTAACCTGGTTTCGCTGTGCATATAGAAGGCCGATTTGTCGAGATGGTTCCGTGTGAGCCGGAAGGAAAACGAGGCACGAATGTCGCGTAATGGGCTGAAAAACGCTGTGGATGCGGCATGAGAGCGAAATATTCGACTTTCTCCCGTTTGAAGCGAGGCAGTTGTTTTTGTGGACGAGTCAACAGGCAGGCCGATCTGTTGGGAAAATTATTGGAGGTATTTAGATGAAAAAAGGGAGGTGATACCAATGGGCAGCAAAAAAAGTGCTTGAAAGTTTTGAGACTCTATTGTGTAATTAACTATTATTTTTGGCTTTTGAGGAAAAATCAGAAAGGGAAATTATCATGAAAAGTCTAAGTTTTCGTCGTGTCTCTCTCGTTGCCGGTCTGGCCTTGGGCATTATGGTTGTATGGTCAGCTACCGCACCGAGTGCAATGACGGCAGAGTCCTTCGTCGGAGGCTGGGGGCCTTCGACAGGTTGCCCAAGCTGCATAGATACTTATTATAACTCACCAGAGACGGATTGTGAAAATGCTCAAAGCGGAGGAACCTACCTCGGTTGTTACGGCGGAGTTGCTACTATTTGTGTCGAGGGAAGTGGAACAGGAAAGTGTTGTGGACCGGATACTGAGACGCCTTGTTCCGGACCGGGGCTGTGTCCCATCACACATAACGCTTCGTGCAATTCCAGCAACTGTCCTTGATAAGAAGGTTGCGGGTGGAGTTAAGCGTTTGCCGTTAACGCTTGACTCCACTTTTGATACAATACTATTGCACTGGTAAGGAATTCAGAAATGTACAAGTACATGATTAGTATCACGATCTGTATTATGCCGCTACAAGGATTTGCAGCTGGTCATCTTAGTACTTTAGATTTACTTGACAAATACAGCGAAACGCAAGACCGGCTCCAGCCTTTTATCATCAAATCAGAGGATTCAATTACGAATCATAGTTCGTTTGGTAAAGCAGAGACAGGAAGGTCGTATTCCTCCTCTGAACTGTGTTTTGATGGTAATCGAAGCAGCCTTCGCAACCGTTTATGGGGTGACCTTATGCAGAGGGACATCGTTCCTGAAGACAAACCTGAATACCAGAGTTTCTTATGGGACGGAAAGGATTTTTTTCAATACTCAAAATCCCCGAGATCAACGGCCAGGCCTCATGGTATGCTTAATATAGACCATTCCAGCAAATATTCTGAGAAGATGATTTCCAGAGGATATAGCGGTGCATCGCTGTTCGGCTTTTCCTATGGTGACGACGCACGAATAGACTCGGTTCTTTGTAAAGCCGACATTATAGATGTGGAAGATAAATTAGAGCCTGTAGCTGGTTCATTATGTTACGTTATTAACGCAACAACACCGTATGGTAAATATAGAGTCTGGCTGGACCCGGAGCATGGTTATAATATCGCAAAAATGGAGGTCAAAAAAGATACGGATGACCTGATGTTTGGTCAGATCATGCGTGGAAAAGCTAAGTTTTCGGGCTCTGTGAAAAACGTTCGTTTTGAAAAAATTAGCGAGCTGTGGGTCCCAATGGAAGCGGATATAGAGATTAGTAGAACTCTTCCAAACAGCATGTTTTATCAATCCGCCTGGCATCATAAAAGAACCGAAGTAACTCTTAATCCTGATTTCGATTCATTGGGGGTCTTTACACCACATGACGTCGAAAACGGAGCTGAAGTTTTGGTACTGGATGTAGCAGGCATTTCCTACACGTGGCAGGATGGCAAATTGGTTCCTAATGTTGATGAGTTAGCTATTGAACAACTTGACAAGATGACCGATGAGATTATGCGACAGGATCGGGCCAACGATGCCAATAATTCGATGAAAGCTCTTCAATGCATGCTTTCGTCTGCAAACGTTACGGTTGCCGAACTATTAGCAAAATATAAACTCAGCCAGCAACAGATGCAATCGTTCACGGCCAAAGCGGAGACAACGATTGTCGATACCGCCAGCGCGTCAAAGACAAGCCCTATGCGGGAAAAGTGCGATTTCGCCTGCGACGGCAAGCGGGTGTCTCACCGCAGTTCTATCGCTTCCGACCTGGCGGGCACAACAGAACAGCAGCAATACACGAGCTTCGTTTGGGATGGTAAGCGTCTGATTCAGTATCGCGGGGGTTCCGCCGGGCAGAGCGGCCAGGTCTATATTACGATGAACGATTCGCGCACGAATGAAATCATTTCGACGCAGTACAAAGGTGCGGCTTTGTTAGGTTTTTGCAATGGGGACTATGAAAGGATTGATTCGATTCTTGACAAGGCACAGTCAATCTCGATTCGCAAAGGCACGGTAAGGCAGGGCGAATCGATTTGTTATGTAATAGACGCAACGACGGAACGTGGCAAATACTCGGTGTGGCTTGATGCCGCGCACGGATACAACATTGCGGAAATACAAGTCCATCGCAAACCAGGTGATGTGATTCGCAATGCCGGACGTGCAAAAACTGATATGACGTTTTCGCTTATAAATGTTCGCTTCGAGAACATCAAGGGCGTCTGGTTTCCAGCCGAGGCTGACATTCAGATGACCGAGGATAATAACAGCCAAACCACAAAATGGCATCATAAACGCGTTGAGATTTCCCTCAATCCCAACCATGAAAAGCTTGGTTCATTTTCAGCAGATGCCATCCCCGACGGCACAAACGTTACCATCTCGGGCCATTACGGCGACAAACTCAAATGGCAAAATGGCAAAGTTCTAACGGAGGATGGCAAAACCCACGGTTTTTGACGGATTACGGCTTTGCCGGCATTTGGGGGGTGGTTGAAGCTCAAACCGCAGGATACGCAATAATTTTCAGTTTTCGGCATTTTTTTCAATAAACATATCAACATTTTTAACCTGGTTTCGCTGTGCATATAGAAAGCCCATTCGCCGAGATGGTTCGGTGTGAGCCGGAAGGAAAACGAGGCACGAATGATGCGTAATGGGCTGAAAAACGCTGTGAATGCGGCATGAGAGCGAAATATTCGACTTTCTGGCGTTTGAAGCGAGGCAGTTGTTTTTGTGGATAAACCAACAGGCAGGCCGGTCTGTCGGAAAATTAGTGAAGGTATTTAGATAAAAAAAGGGAGGTGATACCAATGGGCAGCAAAAAAAGTGCTTGAAAGTTTTGAGACTCTATTGTGTAATTAACTATTATTTTTGGCTTTTGAGGAAAAATCAGAAAGGAGAATTTGTTATGAAAACTTTAAGTTTTTCACGTGTGATGCTTACCGTCGGCATGGCACTGGGGCTGATGCTAATCTGCACAGAGGTTTTACCGAAGAGCGCTGATTCAACATCGCTTATCGGAGGCTACATTCCATCAGACGGTGCGTGTTGTACAGGCACCACAGCCAGTGCAGCTTGTAGTCAATGTAAAGCCTGCCTTACGTGCCCTCTTTATGGCTGTAGCGGGACTTTTACGAAGTGTGACATGGCAAGTTTTTGGACGTCGGATAGATGTGACGGCGTAAGCGGAACAGCAGGAACCTGCTGGGGAGCAAATCCGGCATGTGGAGGCATCGAAGATTCAATTTGCAACTAACGAAACTTGATAACAAAAAGTCATTGGACTGGGCCCCTATAACGGGGGTCTGGTCCTCTTATTGCAAATATAAGTAGTGGAAACTTTGAACATTATTAATGCTTAAAAGGAGTAACATATGTCCAGATATATAATCTTTAGCATAATTTGCTTTCTTCCATTCGAGACTATATGTGCAGAAGGCCCCGGCGCTCGGGAGCTGCTGGAGAAATTCCGCGCTACTGAAAATCAAACTACATCTTTTATAGCCAAAGCTCAAAATAAACTGGAATATCTCGACACAATAAACAACTACGAAGGAGTAAAATACACTTCCACCGAGTTTAGAACCGATGGTAATCGGGTTTGTCACCGACAACATTTGTGGGGTGACGTAACCCCTTACGCCAGAGACATTGGAAAAGATGAACCTCGTTATAGGAGCTTTCTTTGGGACGGTGAAATGTTTATTGAATACCGACCTTCAGTAACATCGATGAAGTACACCAGAGCATATATAAGAAAAGATGATAAGCAAAAGAAGACAATGGTGGCTGTCGGCTATAGAGGAGCTCCTTTGCTGGGGATTTTCGAGGGTGACTATGACCCGATAGATTCTGTTTTTCTTGGCCCTGATACTACTTCTTTATCCGTACGAGACCAAATGGAAAGCGTTAACGGTTACAGATGTTATGTGCTCGATGCAGAGACAAAACGCGGTAAATACTCTGTTTGGCTCGATCCAACACACGGCTATAACATATCAAAAGCTGAAGTTGTAAGACGAAAGGGAGATTTGGTGTATGGATCCAAAGAGCCTATGGCACACGGTAAAATCAAGTTTTCATTGACAAAGGTCAGCTTTAAGAAAATCGACGAGGTATGGATACCCATGGATGCAACAGAAAAGGTATCCTGGCTTGCGGATGGACCGGGCAAAATGGTAACCACGGTTCATCATACGCGGACTGAAGTTGTGCTGAATCCTGACCACGAAGCCCTGAGTTCGTTTAAGCCTGATGATATAAAAAACGGAACTCATGTTTTTCTTCTCGGTGCTCCGGGGGCTCGATACTCATGGCAAGACGGCAAACTGGTTCCCGACGTGGACAAGGCTGCTGTTGACCAGCTTGATAAGATGACCGATGAGATTATGCGAAAGGATCGGTCCGACGATGCCAATAATTCGATGAAAGCTCTTCAATGCATGCTTTCGTCTGCAAATGTTACGGCTGCCGGACTGTTGGCAAAATATAAACTCAGCCAGCAACAGATACAATCGTTTACGGCCAAAGCGAAGACAATAATTGTGGATGCCGCCAACGCGTCAAAGACAAGTACCGTGCAGCAAAAGTGCGATTTCGCTTCTGACGGCAAGCGGGTATCTCACCACAGTTCTATCAGTCCCGATGTGGCGGGTACAACAAAGCAGCAGCAATACACGAGCTTTGTCTGGGATGGTAAGCGTCTGATTCAATATCGCGGGGGCTCCGCCGGGCAGAGCGGCCAGGTCTATATTGCGATGAACAATTCGCGCACGAATGAAATCATTTCAATGCAGTACAAAGGTGCGGCTTTATTGGGTTTTTGCGGCGGCGATTATGAAAGGATAGATTCGATTCTCGCCAGGACGAAGTTGATCTCGATTCGCAAAGGCACGGTAAGGCAGGGCCAATCGATTTGTTATGTAATAGACGCAGCGACGGAACGGGGCAAATACTCGGTGTGGTTCGATGCTGCGCACGGATACAACATCGCGCAAATAGAAGTTCATCGCAAACCAGATGATGTGATTCGCAATGCCGGACGTGCAAAAACTGATATGAGGTTTTCGCTTTCCAACGTTCGCTTCGAAAATATCAAGGGCACGTGGGTTCCCGCCGAGGCTGACATTGAGATGAGCAAGGATAATAACAGCCAAACCACAAAATGGCATCATAAACGCGTTGAGATTTCCCTCAATCCCAACCATGAAAAGCTTGGTTCATTTTCAGCAGATGCCATCCCCGACGGCACAAACGTTACCATCTCGGGCCACTACGGCGACAAATTCAAATGGCAAAATGGCAAAGTTCTAACGGAGGACGGCAAAAATGTGGACTTCTAAGTTAGGCCATCACCGCTCACAACCTATAGTTCTCTCCGTTTGCGTTTTGACTATATTATTGAACGGCACTTTTGAAGCTGCTGCCGGCGTTGAAGCAAAACCTTCCCCAGCCAGGAAATCGAAGCATCCGTATTGCGGGCTTTATTGTTTGTATTCGGTAATGAGACTGGCTGGTCATGAAATTGAATTCCAGTACCTGGTCAAACCGGAATACATAGGCTCTCGAAAGGGAAGTTCGGTCGCAGAACTCAAGAAAGCAGCCGAGGACAATGGTCTCTATGCCGAATCACTCTCGAGAATGTCCGCGAGCGTGCTTAAACATTCAGAATATCCCGTTATTCTGCACGTAAAACCAGGCTTTGAAGCAAAAGAATATACACACTTCGAATTGTTTCTGGGTGCTGAAAACGGAAAAGCCAGGCTGCTCGACCCGCCACAATCATCACACTTGGTATCGTTCAGCGAATTGCTGCCGCGATGGGACGGAACAGGGTTGGTCGTCTCCGCTAAGCCCATAGACATGGGGCACCTGCTCGCACCAGCAAGATGGCGATTATTAGTCTACTGCGCAACAGGTATAGTAATTATTATCCTGTGTCACTGGGCTGAACGTCGATGGTTCCCCAAAACTCAGCGCGCACCGAGGACTCGATTGGTTGGGGTTTCCGTGCTGCAGGGGACATCATTGGGGCTGGCCACGCTGCTGGCGGCTTTTATTTACAATTTCGCCGACGCCGGCGGCCTCCTAACACATCCTGAGGCTGCCTCGTCAATTCAACAGGCTCACATAGGCAATTTTATTCCAAAGATAAAAACCTCAAGGGTTAAGCAACTACTCAATAGCGATGCGGTATTCATTGATGCCAGGCACGCACGTGATTTCAAAATCAACCACCTTGACGACGCCATAAACATTCCGGTTGATGCAAACGATGCAGTGCTTCGTCGGACAACGACCAGGATGACTAAGAACGTTCATATCGTGGTCTACTGTCAAAGTTCGGGGTGCAAGTTTGCTGAAAAAATCGCTACCAGGCTTATCAATGAAGGCTTCTCCGATGTGTCGATATTCAAAGGTGGGTGGCGCGAGTGGGCGGCAAAAAACAAAGAGAAAAAGGAAAATGCAATATGAAACTCAACAAAACAAGATGGCGTAAACCAATTGACGTTTTTATCTTAATCGCAAGAATCGGTTTGGGGTGTCTGTTCATTTATAGCAGCCTGCCGAAAATCCGCCAGCCGTATGACTTTCTCTCGAGTGTGTACGAATACGAACTGGTCGGGCCAAAACTCGGAATGTTCGTTGCTATGACAATGCCGTGGCTTGAACTTTTTACAGGAGTATGCCTGGTTGGAGGAATTTTCATCTCGGGCGCACTGCTGACGACCATTGCAATGGGGGCAACGTTCTCCTATGTAATCGTCTCAGCGATTCATCGCGGCCTCGACATTAGTTGCGGCTGCTTCGGCGGCTCCGGTACCGATACGATCAACTACTTTACTCTGATTCGTGCGTCGGCTATTTTTACGTTTGGTATTTTGGCCTACGTTTGCCTGATTTTTCGTAGAAGCGGTGAAGAACGTTTTTGTCGGCGTACATGCGCGGATCAGCCAGGCGTTTCAGGGCAGAACGGCAATCCTGCCGGGAACGTTGGATTTCCGACATAAGATACCATCGCAATATAAACAAATGTCGGAGCAGGTTCGCTACATGGGTAGTCGGAGATGCTGCCGGCTCGTGATTTAAACCCGTAACGAATGTGGGAGTTCAACAGACATTGAGTGGTTTGCGATTGACCAGTGCGCAAGTTGATTTTTCCCGTGCCGAAACGCCGTTGGAAGCGGCGGTTGCATGGGAGGTTGAGGCTCTGTTTGTGAAGGTTTTCGAGTACTGTGACTATAGTGTTCGGTCGGCATTGTCGGGGATGAATCGTGACGGTGCCCGATGTACGGTGGTGCTGGCGCGACAAAAGGAGCGTTTGATTGGGGCGGCAGTCTGTCAGTATCGGGCGAAGATGCCGAGTGTGGCGATTGTTGGGCCTGTAGCGGTGGAAAAAAAATTTCGGCGAATGGGTATAGGTACGAAACTAATGCGCAAGCTAATCAGTCTTGCTGAATCTCGTGGTATGCGGGCAATTTATCTTGGGGTTTCGAAATCTAACAAAGCGGCAGGGTTGTATAAAAGCCTCGGGTTTGCAGCGTATCGCGGGGTAGTGATGCGATACCTCTTTTGCCCGCAAGATGAGTTCGACCAGGCGTATTTTCTGCGGTCTTCTTTTATGAGAATCCGCAGGGCCGAATGGGCGGATTTCCCGGGAGTTTGCGTACTGGCGAGTTTTCCTTGCCGGATGCAGGCGTTTGATTTACGAAACGGTGTTTTTTCGAGCAGATACGTTGAGCCGTCGCGATTTCTTTCGATCTTTCCAGACATGATGAAGGCTTTTTCGCAAGGCCCCGGCTATGCGAATGTTCTTGTTTGCCAAACGACGCAAAACGTGGTCGGGATTGCGCACATCAGGAGCCTGCCCACCGAAGCGCAAAGGCATATAGCAGAGCTTGATTTTTACGTTCACGATAATTTTACGCAGGACGCCGAGATGCTACTGCAAACGACAATAATGCAGTCAGTAACCTTAGAGTCAAAGGCGGTGATATGCTATTGCCCCGCCGGCGACAAATTGAAACGGACTATTCTCGAAAACTCCGCAGCACACCAGGTCGCTGTCTTGCCGGCCTATGTGCATCTGACCGGGGATTATGATGACGTTCTGGTTTATCAAAAAGAAGTAACAGGCAATGGCTCCAGTTAAGGGTACCATTATGAAACGCTTGTTGGTGGTAATGGCTGTGCTGGGTGTTCAGGTGTGGCCGGCAGTGATGGGCAGCATCGTCGACGACAAAATACATCCGGCGGCAAGTCACAAAAGAAGCTTCAAGGGCGGTTCCATTTTTAACCTGACTTTCACCAGCAGAATAGACGGCATCAGCCAGCCGATGCTTGTGCAGATTCCGAAAGGTTATACGCCGGAGAAATCATGGCCTTTGTTGGTGACGCTGCATGGCTTGGGTGATGGTCCGCTCTTGGCGCCACGTATGCATTCTATTGTTCAAATAGGACCTTATGGCAGGCAACCGGCATGGTCGACTGAAGCCAGCAAACAGGATGTATTCCAGGCAATCGAATTGGCCAAACAACTTCTCAATATTGATGCCGAAAGGATTTACCTGTGCGGTTTCTCAAAGGGAGCTATAACGACTTTCGAACTCGCCCTGAGATACCCTGACAACTGGGCTGCCTGTGTCCCGATTTGCGGAAGGTGCGACCAGTTATTCCTGATAGAAAATGCAGAACACCTGCCGTTCTGGATTCATGCCGGCGAGAAAGATACGGTTCTGCCACCGGCCTACTCTCGCACAGCGTATCACAAGGCATTGGAGCTTGGATTTACCCACTGGAAGTACACCGAATCAAAGGGGATGGGCCATAGTTTTCAAGCCAATTGGAAAGAAGTCCAGAAATGGCTGTTAAGTAAGAAAAGGGTGAAAGACCCTAAGGCCGTGTCATTCTGCACGAGAGATCCCAACTCAACTGGGGCGTATTGGGTTGAAATCATCGAACGTGACAAGCACGCAGGCATGGCTCGAATCAATGCGGCAATCAGCGGCCGGCAAATCACCGTTACAACAAAAAACGTTGCCAACTACAAACTGAAGCTGAACCGGAGCTTGATTAACTATGACAAGCCGGTGACCGTTGTGGAGAACGGCACAACGATTTTCAGCCAGGTAATGGATCCCAACAACCCTTTTGTCAGGAAGAGCGCTAAACTCAGTCATTCTTGTAATGGGAAATAACAAGCTTTGTTTTGCCGGCGGGACCGGGGGCTATTTCGTCGCATCTTTCGGCTGTTACGCTAATCGAATCGCCAACGAGGCTTTTGAAACGATATAGAAGCAGATGCTCCAATGTTGTAGTGTCGGCATCTTTGTCACCTGCGTACCTGACTGTTAGACTTGCGTCTTTGTTCTGAACGAGTTGAAACTGGCGGACCCACGGATGGTTCATCAGGCTTTTCAACTGGTTCCAGGCAACGGTCCTGCCGTCGGGCAGTGTTATGTCTTCTCCGGTTCTGCCGAGGATTTCGCCTATCATCGGCAGTTTGCACCCGCATGGGCAGGACTCTGCCGATAGTCTTGCACGGTCGCCGTTCTTGTAGCGGACTATGGGCATCGCGAAACGATTCAGATTTGTTATTGCAACTTCTCCGATTTCCCCTTGGCAGACGGGTTTATCGTCCTTAAGAATTTCAACTATGACATTGTCGGCGTTGATGTGATAGCCCCCGCCAAGGCGGCACTGCCATGCAACGTCACCGGCTTCATTGCAGGCGTAAATGTCGGCAACTCTCGCACCGAACGCTGATTCAATCACAGCCCGCACGTTTGGGTCGAGAGTTTCGCCGCTTGTGAGTACGACCCGCGGCTGAAAGTGAGGGAAGATTCCGTCGCGGATTTTATAGGCCAGTGCGCGTATGGCAGGGGTGATACCGATGACAGTGGGTTTTTTCAGCGATGAAAACAGACGCCGGGCATATTCGGCGTCGTCGCTGTAAGGGTTGATGTAGTATGTCTTGTGTACCCCCTGCAGAAAAGTCCAGTGCGGGTCTTGTTTGGCCATGCCGGGTGTTTTCAGCGGCGTTAGAATGTCACCGCTGAAGAACTTCATTCCCAGGGCGCAGCGGTACCTGATGACCGCGGCGGAGTTGAACGTTCTGGAATTGGCATCTGATAGAATGCATACGGGAATACCTGTGCTGCCGGAGGTTCTGCTGACACGACATGCCGGTAATTCTCGCGGCAGCAAATCCCACCATCTCTGGCGAAGCTGCTCCTTTGTCAGTATCGGCAGATTGACAAGGTGTTCTGCGGATGTGATTTTCTCGACGCTGACCCCGGCTTTTGTGAACTGCTCACGATAGTATTTTATGTTGTCGAAGCAGTATTGCACGAGACGTCTTAGTTTTGCGTTCTGCACGCGGGTGATACTGTCCGGATCGTACTGTCTGCCAATGGCACGATGGGCGTGCCGCAAAGTTTTCAGGCTAAGACCGATTTTGTTGATAAGATTGTTCATTTTGCCCGAGCATCCGAAATTTGTGAAAGCCATTGGCTTGAGACATCGAATATTTCCTGCTTCCACGTGTAGTGAAAAAAACTGTGGTTGGCGCCGGTGATAACGTGACATTGGGCTGGGATGCCCGCGGCGGTGAAGTTGGCGGTGTAATGACTGCTCGCTTGTTTGCCTATGGGGTCGTATTGGCCGTAGACTAACAGTACCGATGGTTTCGATACAAAGGTCGTGCTGTCGCTTCGTTCGTATCTGCCCGTGAGATTTGCAGCGGTGGTCAGAGTTTTCCAGATAAGCTTCATGTTGACTTTGCCGCAGAACAGCCTGATGAGGTTTTGGCGGTCTTTTAGCTTGTAAAGGTATTGCTTGAGGCGGTTCGTAAGCGTGTTCAGGCCGGCACGGCCGGAGGATATCGGCGTAGACAGCAGAATCATTGCATCGAGCGGCAGGTTGTATCGGCTAATCGCGTTATAGCAGACGCGAGCACCTCTGCTGATTGCAAACACGACCACCCCATCGACTCCTGCCTTTTCGCTGAAGAATCGAACGGCATTCACAACGTCGAGCACCTCGATATTTATGTTGCCTGCGGAAAAGGTCCCCGTGCTGTCACCGCAGCCCGTAAGGTCGAATCTTAATGTTGGATAGCCGATAGCATTGAATTCTCGTGCCAGCTCGACAAACATTCGGTGCGGTCCCATCCGGTTTCCATCGGCGGCATGGACGAATATGATGCCGCAGCGTTTTGTTCTGCCCGAAGGTATCGCGCAGTTGTAGTAGAGCTTGTTTTGGACGCTCTTGAAATATCCCGTCTCAATCACGACAGTACCTCAGTATTCTTTCGGTTAGCCCGCTGAAGTCGGCAGAACCGATACGCTCCCAAAAGATTGGCATTGCTATCTTCTCAAGGACGACGCGGTGGCCGCTGTTTTTCAATGTGCTGTACAATCGCTGTAATTCGCTGTCGAGGGATGAGCCATTCTTTGCCTGCAGAAGATAGACGCAACAGCTAACCGGCCCTGCCTGCACCGAATCGCATAGGCAAAAACCCTCAAGCTGCTCGATAAAGCCTGTGCTGGTTTTATAGCCCTCGATATTCTCGAAATCTCTTTCGTCGAGGTTGCAGGTGCTACCGGTCATCATGTCCTTGATTTTTTGTTTACGGCGAAGGTACTCAACGTAGGCGGCGCCGTCGACAATCGGTTCGATGAGTATGAGTTTTTCAATACAATCCGCATTGGTGGCGCAATAATCGAGAGCCAGACTTCCTCCAAAGCGAACGCCTATGAGGCATGCCCTGTCACGGGCAAGATACTCGGCGGTGTCGTCTCGCAGAGAACTGAGTGACAGTTGTGAGAATTGCCCCTCGGCTTCGGCGGTGCCACGATAGTCGAAGCTCTCCAGCACCACACCGGCGGCGGCGAACCTGGTTCTCAACTGATACCAGAAGCGGTGAGCACATTTTCTTTCATCGAATATGGGATGGCAGTATACGTATCTCATGGCAAATGTCGACCTACAGGCCGGCCCATGTTATCAGCCTTTTTGCGCAGGGCATTTCGGTCAATCTTTGAAGAGCCAAGCCTGGGAAGTTTATTGAGAAATACAACGCAGCGAGGGACCTTGTGGCTGCTTAGTCTCACTTTACAGAATTTCAGGATATCCGCCGTTGAACACTTAACACACCGCTCGTTCTTTACCACAAACGCGCACGGTACTTCCTGCATAAGGTCATCCTTTTTGCCGACGACGGCTGCATCGCGAATGGCCGGGTGCTCCATAAGACAGTCTTCAATCTCAACAGGGGATATATTCTCGCCGCCGGTCACTATCAAATCCTTTGTTCTGCCGATGATGAAGAGGTTCCCCTGTTCGTCCAGCTTTCCAATATCACCGGTTTTCAGCCAGCCGTCGTTGATTGTCTCGCCGGTCAGGGCGGGCTGTTTGTAGTAGCCATTCATTATCCCGGGACTTCTTAAAAGGATTTCTCCCTGAGAATTCGCAGGAAGGTCTCTATTGTGCTCATCCACTATTCGCACTGAAACTCCGGGCATTGGTTTTCCAACACTGTCGATGGGAAAGCGTTCGTAAAAAGGGGCCGCGATAGAAATTCGTGAGCCGGCCTCGCTCATCCCGTAGGTGTTTATGAAATCGATGTGCGGGTACTTGTCGGTCAGCAGTTTATAGGTCGAGGCGGGGGTCTTTGCGCCGGACAGGGTGACATATCGCAGACTGTTTAGATTGAATTGACCGGGGCAAGGGTATCGGGCAAGAAGAATTGCCATATAAGGAACAAAGGCCGTTACGCTGACTCCGTGTGACTGTACGGCATCGAAAAAGTCCTTGATGAAGAATGGCCCTTCGTGTGTTATGAAGGTGTCCCCAAGGCTTATGTGCGTAAGCACCTGGGCACAAATGCAGTAAATGTGGTGCATTGCAATGGAGCAGTAGACGATATCGTTGCCTTGGAATCCCATGACCAGGCGATAGACAGCCATGTTGGAAATCAGTTCGTTGTCTGTCAGCATGACAATCTTCGGCTGCCCGGTTGTTCCGGATGTTGGCACCATCAGTGCGATGTCATCATGGCCGGGAGTGGCAGCCCGATAGGCCAAACCGCCGATGCCGATTTTGAGCTTTGCCCTGCAATTGTACCGGACGGAAATAACGGTGACATTACACGGCTGAGGCAGTCGCCCTTGAAGCCTGCGAGCGTATTTTTCGGAGGTAATCACTATCGATGCATCGGCCCTGTCGATAAATGCGGCTATTTCATACAGGGTCATGCCCGCTGAAAGCGGCAAAATTGCGCCACCTGCAGCCGAAACGGCGAAGAAGCCCACTAAATACTCCGCGGAATTGCCGAGTATCAATGCCACTTTTGTCCCGGCTCGGCATCGGACGGATTTAAGCTGTGCAGCCAACGCCCGAACGTCCGCGAGCAGCCGGCTGTAAGAAAGCTGCATGTGCGCGTTCTTTACAGCCGGCCTTTGCGGCTCGCCCAGGGCGCTGAATTCCAGCAGGTCAATCAGTTTCATGCATCTTCTCCTGAATCAGGCGGGCAAAATTGCCCAGTGCCGAGAAGGTGTTGGAGTCGAGTTCTTTGTCGTTGATTGAGATGCCGAATTCCTTTTCAGCGCCCAGAACAACCTGCAGTATTGCAACCGAATCCAGGCCCAAATCCGATATCAGATTCGTCTCTTCAGTCAGAACTGCAATCGCATCCGGTTCCGCAAGCCATGGTTCCAGAATATCGGCGAGCCGCTCAACAATCTCGGCTCCTGTCAGTTTATCTTTTCCGCTCGTTTGCATAACAACCCCTGCATCCGCAATCAGTCATAGTTTATGGTTGATTTACGCACATGTATATCATCAAAGTAAGCCTTCACCAGCCCATGCAAATGCAGCCCTATGCCCCCGGTGATTGGGTGTTCGACGGATGTTTCCACCGGCTTTTGGTTGTCAATAATTACAACGACCTTGCGCACGTTCAGGCTTACTTCAATTTGATGCCACTTGCCGACCTCCCACGGAACCTCAAATTCTTTAAGAAGTCTTGGCCGGCCGGACGTTACCTCGGCCATTTGCATTATGGCACTATCCAATGATTCGTTTAGCTTCCAGCTCAACTGGTGATATTCGGTTTCATCCTTTACGCCGAAGCAGACCGCTGCCGAACCGCCAGAAGTCTTGGCTGATTCAATCTTCGCAGCAACGTCGACGGAATAGTTCGACCAGCCGTCATTTTCGTAAACGATAAAACTATCCGTTGTCGATGTGCCGACAAGAGCGTTTTCAATGTAGCAGGCCTGCGTCGAAGGGTTCATGACGGACCATTGCCCTGATACGACCTTCCAGTCCGCGAAGTTGCCGCGGTCGCATCCGTCGAAACCATCATAGAAAATGTCCGCAAAGACCACGCCGGAGCTTGTCGGGGTGACATTTGCCGAGTTTGTAAAGAATATCTTTTGGACGGCTATGTGGTCGCTGTGGTTGGAAAGCACCATATTGTGCGTCCCCTTGTCGAGCTCGATGTCGAACCCTCTCACCCAATGCCATTGTTTATACACGGGGTCATTTCCGAGGATGGCCTTGTCGGATTGGTCAATCCGAGCGAATATCGCGTTGGCACATTCATCGAACCATAAACAGTAGACCCAGACGTGATATTTACCCTGCTGCGGAATATAGAACTTGTACGCCGCTTCGCCGCCCGCTTGGCCTCGCCACCCCTGGCCGACATGCGGTGCTATACGCAGGCCTTTTTCACCCATATCACCAACAATCGCAATCTCGACAGGCCATACTATCGACATGGGCTTGTCAAGCTCGACGCTTACGTTATGCACACGGCCCCTCTCGCTATCCACCGCCCAATAGCAATAGACCGCACCACCGACAAGTACCACTAATACTTTCACCATCTTGGCTATTGACATTTCATGGCTCCAGCAAAAAACAGTTGTTGTGTTCTTGATATAACAACCACCACCAGCACAAAGGCTATCAGTACCCCGTTATACTGGGCAGAGCAAAACACATTTGCCGCGCAGACCGCTACTAATCCTGCGAAACCTGCAACGGCAAACCTGTACGCAGCCTGGCTCGGCCCTGCGGCCGCCTTTCTCACCGACAGAACGGCCAGACGCCCGTAATGCAACACAATCCAGCAGAAACACACCAGCCCGAGCATCCCGGTTTCTGCGCACGTTGCCAGGTAGCCGTTCTGGTCGAAGGGTTTTAGTGTATTCAGTTTTGGCAGGCGATAGTAAAAACTGCTGCGATAGTCATTGATGCATCCTGCACCTGTTCCGGTAATGGCACGCCGTTCGAGCAGGTTGATTTCCGCCTGCCATTCGACATATCGCTGCTTCAGGGTGACTCCATCCTTTTCAACCAGTGAAATATCCTCCTGGAGCCTGATGATATTCGGATTGGCGTTTAATAGTATTGTGATAACTGCGGTGACGATAAGCGATGCTGAAATGTAAAATCCCACTTGCCGGCGCCCCATGACAAGCATAGCCGCCGGCATTGCCGTGACAACAGCGACAACAGCTCCGAAAGAACCCGCTGATAGTAAAGTAGCCGATATCAGCACAGCCCCAAAGACTCGGCTTATTGCTGCTGGGCTTGCCAGCAGGTAAGCCGCCGCCAGTGATGACATTGTTGCTGCGTATGTGCCGTACTTGTAGCAGTTGTCGTAAAAACCAAATTGGTTGCCGGCAAATACAAACCTACTTACCAGGCAGCCTGTTACGCAAATAACCGATGCCGCGGTGATCAGGCCCAGGACAAACCGAAAAGTTCTTCTATTGTAAACAGCATAACTCAGCAGCACATATCCGCCGAGCAGCATCACCAGCAGCTTGCCGACGAAGCTGACCGCCCGGAATATTTCCGCAGCAAAGGCGATAGATAAGATGTTGATGGTCAGATATGCCAATACGCTGAGGTGAGGCACTAATTGCAAAATTCTTTTTCGAGAGGACTTTCGCACAAGGCAAACCGTAAGAATCACAGTCCAGACAAGGGCCGCAAAATTTGTCGGACAGAGCATCTGCCAGCTCCTGCTGTGCTGAAAGGGCCGGAATTCGAAAGCCGAGCAGACGATTGCCACCGCAGCGCAGCCTATGGCGAAAACACCAAGGCGGCCGCGCGACACAGCCTTCTGCGGTGCTGTGACAATATCTTCCAAACTGGCGGTTCCTTCAGTCATAACAGTTTTTTTTAGCCCTTTGCCCTTCTGCTGCACGCATCGCAATCTCGCTTATTGATATAGCGACCCAGACGCTGATTGTGTTGATATGGCAGTGGCAATTATGATGCGTTTCGATGATTTTGTATCACTTTTGCACAAACTGCACGACCAGGAAGAAGATAATCAATATCATGCCTGTTAATCGGCGAAAACGCACACCGGCGAGGCTTCGCCGCAAAACCAGAAAAAGCGGCAGATAGAGGCACAGACTGCCGGCCACGGCCAAATCACGCTCGTACCCATAACCATAGAACCTATGCAAAATCGGTCCGAGCACCGTCATCTGGGCAATTAGCAACGCCAATGCGACTATCCATGCCGCGAGAATGAGTCTGCTTTGTGGCGGTTTCGTGTTGCCTATCGAGCCGAGCTTGTCGACCAGATATGCAGCCGAAAACAGCAGCAGAATCGGCATACTCCACGAAACTGTCACATCTACCGAGAGAACGCCAACCCGAAAATGCTCCACTGATATTTCATTTACGATCACACCAATTAAGTAAATGGCGGTTAATTTCTGTAATGCTGCCGGCGTCTCGGATTTGAACCAGCCTAACAAAAACAAGGACGCCGCAATCAGCACCAATGGGTTTTCAATTGGAATCGGCAGCGGCGATGAAAGGCAAACCGTGCATCCGACAACGACCGCTGAGATGCCCAGGCATGAACTTATTGCCGTTAATGTTCGGTGCGAATTTTGTTGCGTTGAGGAATTTGGCGGGCTTTGACTCATTTCAATTCTCCGAGTAGTTTTTGAACAACGGTTCTTCTGCGTTTTACCAGTGACACGAGAACGTTGAATTCTTCGATCTTCAACAGGCCGGAGCTTACAACAAATGTCACCAATGCGCCCGCCGCAGGCATTATCAAATCGAGCACGGCAGCAGCCAAAAAAGAGTCGCCGGTGTTAATCGCCGACAGAAACTGCAATGCCACCCATACGCAAATGGTGCTCAGGGTCATCTTCACCAGAAAAGTGATAATTGTAAAATCGAACAAGCCGCCGAGTCTTCTGTGCAGTAGCACGGCAAGTATCGCAATCTTTACTGTTTTGGATACTACGAAGGCACACGCAATGCCGAAAGATGCCAGCGGCCTCAGCAGTATTATTGCCAGCACTATATCAAGCAGCACGCAAACCACACCCCACTTCACGGGTGTTTTCGTGTCGGATAGAGCGAAGAAACTCTGCACTAACAGAATCTCTATCGAGAGCGTCGTCAAGCCGAAAGCGTAGACCATAAAGGTTTGTGCCGTTGCCGCGGTGGATGCCGCAGTGAATGCACCTCTTTCGAAGAGCAGCCTGATGATGGGTTCCTTCAATACTATCAGCGTGCAGGCGGCGGGCACGGTGAAATATATCAGCAATCTAAAAGCCCTGCCGACAAGATATGTGAATTCTTGGCGATTGCCTGCCGACGCAAGGTGGCAGAGCTGAGAGTACACTACCGTTGTAAGTGCCACCGGACCGATGAGAAGGATTGCATCGATTATCTTTCTCGAATAGCCCAAACAGGATAACTGTCCCTTCGGCAGCGTTGATGCCAGCATGTTATCCACGATGCCGCTTATGTGCGAAAAGACGACCCCGACAACGAGCGGACCCATGAGAACAAGCACTTTTGTGAAGTGGTTATCAGGATCCGGTGGCAGTGGGTGTTTGAAAAAACACTGCCTTTGGCCGATGAATAGCAACTGGATAAGCAGCCAGAAGAACGCTCCCACACCCAAAACCACCGCCAGTGCATACGGGCCGAGCATTGGCAACAGCACAATCAAACCGACCACAATAAGCAGTTTCGCAGCGGCTTCGGGCCACGCGGCTTGGAGAAACCTGCGACCGGCGTTGAGGACCGTATATGTCACTGTTGTCAGGCCCAAAAAAAAACCGCAGGCGAAACACTCCTTAGCAGGCCGCAAGTCATCTGGCGTTTCGAGTCCGAAAAACCCGGCAGAAGGATGGAGGTGACAAATTCGGGGAATACCGCCAACAGCAACGCCACGACGGCCAGAACAGATGCACCACAGAGTAATGATTTTCTTAGCAGCAAAGCCGATACGGCTGACGGTTTTGTCAAACTGTGGGCAAATACCGGTAAAAGAGCCGGATAAATAAGCTCTTTCATCAGGAATACTACCGAAAGCACCACCGTCATTGACGCGAAGTACACGTCGGCCGATTCGCCTGTGCCGAAATAGTTTGCAATTACAACCTTCTCAGCAAAACCGAAAAACTTGCTGCAGACGGCAATCGCCGAAAGGCTGCATACTATTTTAGCGAGCGACCGTCGATTATATGCTTTCACTGTTTCGTTTTTGAGCTTCATACTTCGCCTGCTTGGTGCCGATACAATTTCTGTACATTTGAGTCAGTTCGAAAACCTGCCTATCGAGTGTGTGATTTGCGAGGAAATACCTATACGCCTTTTCTGCATAAGTCGTGCGTTTTGTTTCATCGGCTAACAGGTTATCAACGGCAGCGGCGATTGCCGCGGGATTTGTTTCGCTGAGTACCCCTGTTTGGCCGTGTGATATTAACTGAGAGTTGCCCGTAACGCGCGTCGCGACGATGGGCCGCTTGGCACGCATCGCCTCGAGAAGCACGTACGGCTGAGCTTCGGCACTGGAACACAGTGCTACGATGTCACTCGCCGCGTAAAGCTGGTCCATATCCGAAACATGCCCCAGAAGTTTTACTTTGTGGGTGAGATTGTTTGTGTGAATGAATTTCTCGGCCTGGCCTGTGAGTTCGCCGTCGCCTGCTGCAATGAAGACCGCGTTCGGTGTGCGGGAAAGCCCCGCCGCCTTGAGAAACGTCAAAATGCCTTTGTAGCCAACGAATCTGCAGGCGGTGGTGACAACCAGAACACCGCAGTCAAGGCCTAATGAAACTTTTGCTGCGGTGCGATCTGTTGGGCTAAAACAATTTTGCTGCGGTAATCCGTTGCTTATCGAAACGCATTTTTCCCCACAGACAATATGGTATCGCAGGGCTGCCGCGGCCTGGGCCTTTGATACCACTGCCAGTCTCGTGGTCAATCGTCCCAGAAGCCATTCTGTCAAAAAGATGAACAATCTGCTGATATGTCCCCTGCAGCGCGTAAATGCAAAACAGTGAGGCGTATGAATTATTGCCGACTTTGATGCCAGCGCCGCTGCGATTCGGCCCAAAGCGCCGGCTTTCGAGCAATGCGTGTGCACTATGTCGGGCTGCTCTTTCACTAACAAACGAAAAATGCGTACAAAAGAGCAAAAGTCCCTCAACGGATGAACCTGCCTGCACATCTTTACGATTTCCACCTTCACGCCGCTTTGTCTCAGACGCACAATGTCTTCCTGCGCCTGCGGCTCAGCCCGATTCAGTGAGCATATAAGCGTTACGTCGAAACCCTGACGCACTAATTCAGGAAGTATGAGCCGGATATGTGTCCCCGTGCCGCCCTGAAAAGGCTCCACTATATGAACGACTTTTATTGCTTTATCTCTCATCGGTACTCTTTTCTGAACAGCTCTGCCAGGCTTCGCACGTTCTTGGTTGTATCGAATCGCTGCACCGCGACCTCGTATGCCCTTTGAGACAGGCGACTTCGCAGGCCACTGTCTTCCAGCAGGCGTTTCAAGGCCCAGGCCAATTGCTCGATGTTGCCGGGTTCAACAAGCAGCCCAGTCCATCCGTGGCGAACGGCTTCACTTATTGAGCTCAGGCGGCTGGCCACGATCGCTGTCCCGCTGACGAATGCTTCCAATATGACATTGGGTATACCGTCGCTGTCACCGTCATCGTCAATAACCGCCGGTGCCGCCAGAACAGTTGCGCTGCGGATGAGTCTGAGCGCCGCATCGCAGGGAAGCCATCCCAAAAGCTGAACTTGGTCTTGGATAGAGAGTTCTTCGGCCAATTCAGCCAGTCTTTCCCTCTCAGGGCCATCGCCGGCAATTATCAGTTTACAGTTCGGTCTTTGCTCTCCAAGCAGTGCAAACGCTCGTACTAAATTCGCAAACCCTTTCTTGCTGACCAAACGCCCGACGGCAACAACAATATCATCCGCTTTCGATTGGTCCTCGCCGAGGGTCGCTGGATTGATACCACCGCAGGCTATCGGCATTGAATGATACACAACAAACAGTTTGTGATGATACCGTGTGGGCAGCAATGTTTGAAGCTGTCTCAGGCCTCGCCGGGTGCAGGTTCTTATAAAGTTCGCCCTCGAAGCTTTCAATTCTGCCGCCCCCTCCTCGACAAAAATGTCCCTCGCATGGGCGCCGATGCTGAATTGGCGACCTGTACTGACTCGCAGTGCCAGCCCAAGCAAAGCCGGCCAACTCATGAAGTATGCGTGAATATGGGAAATCCGGCCTCGCTTGAGACGCCAGGCAAAATAGCCAACGGTGTGCAGGTTGCCAAGCAGTGTGATTGCTTCGCGGCGGCACTGTCGCAGGAGTTTGAGTATTAGGCAGAATAATCTGCACAGGCCGAGAGGGTGCCTCAGGCACAGATAAGACAGCGAAAAAATGCCTTTGGCCGAGAATAGCTGCGGCCGGTAAAAGGTTTTTACAGTAGTGACACCGCAGCCTGCGATGTCTTGCCCGCTTGCTGCAAGAACGGTGATGTCAAAACCGAGCAAACGCAAAGCTTCGATTTCCCGAACGGCAAACGTCTCGCTTCGGCACGGAAACTTTGTCAGAATGTATACTATCTTCATAATCGCTGTCTCAATGAGCCTTCAGCACAAATAAAAACGTCATCGCCAGTATCTTCAGGTCAAGCCATAAGTTTGCATTGCCAATGTAATAAAGGTCGTATGTCATATCCTCATGAATCGCGACATCGCGGTTGCCCATGATTTGCCATAATCCGGTAATGCCGGGTTTGGTGCACAGTCTCTGCTTGTGAACCGCCTCGTACTTAGCCACAATATTGGGAAGTTCGGGCCTCGGACCAACCATACTCATCGTGCCCGTCATTACACAAAGCAACTGCGGAAGTTCATCAATCCTGTGGCGCCTCAGGAATTTGCCGCACAGGGTAACCGAACCGGCCGCCGCACCGCAGTGGTAAGGGTTCGTTTCTTTGGTCATTGTTCTCAGTTTTGGCAGTGAGAATGGTTTCCCGTCTTTACCTATTCGCTCATGGATGAAGAAGACGGGTCTTCCTTCCTGAATGAGTATCCACGCCGCCGCCAGCGTCGTGACAACCATGGCCGGCAGCAGTAAAAGCAAACACACAACAAGGTCAAAACATCGCTTTCTTCTGCTCCGAAGGTACGCTGAATATTGCACATCGGTCATGTTAATCTCTTTCCCGAGCCGGCGGCTTCTTCATATACTGCAAGGCTCTGCCTAACTGTTTCCTGCCAGCTAAACTTCCTGCATCTCGACAGACCGCGACGAACGTAAATATCACGAAAACGCGTATCACGGACCAGGCGAACAATGGCCTCGGCGATGCCAGCCGTGTCGCTCGGCTTGGTAAGCACCGCCGCATCCGCCAGCGTCTCGGCAAGTGCGCCGCTGTCCGAAGCGACCACCGGAACGCCACATGCCATCGCCTCAAGCGGTGGAAAACCAAAACCCTCGTACAGTGATGGAAATACGAAAACGTCAGCCATCTGATAGACAACGGGCAGGTCCATGCGGTCAACATAACCGGCAAGGATGACTTTTCCCGCAGCGACTCCTTTACCAATTGCATCGAGTTCCAACTTCGAGCACCAACTGCGCTTGCCGACAATAACAAGCTTTTGAGGTAGGCCCTTCTTTCCAATCGCCTTTTGCGCCGACAAAATCACACCCAGATTCTTCTTAGGCTCGATGTTGCCGACATAAAGTATGTAACGCTCCGGCAGTTTGTATCGTCGTCTGACTTGCTGCGCCCGCGAGCGGTCCCTGTTTGTATTGAATATCGCGTCGATACCGGGATAAATGATTCGAATTTTTTGCTCCGCCGTCGCAAAGTTCCAGGCCAGCAACTGTGCGGTGGCTTTGGATACGGCGATGATGCGGCACGAGTTGCCCAGGGACTTCTTCATGAAAAGACCAAAGTACAGTGCATTGCTCGGCTTGGCCCAGTGCGGGTGATCAATCGCTATCGTATCGTGAACGGTGACAACATAACGCGCCGAACTGCGGCGAATGGGACAAATATAACTTGGACAGTGCAGCACGTCGAGCTGTTCTCTGTCAGCGGCTTTAGCCAATCGTGTATGCTCCCAGAATATCCTTGCCGGCCGTGTCTTAATGTGACGCAGTTCGATGACTTTCAGATTCTCGTGCAGGCCGACATATCGTCTTAAAAGCTCGCCGGCGTTGGTGAATACGACGTAATCATTGTCCCGGTCGAACTCCAGCAGGCTGCGTATCAGTCCGAGGCAGTAGTATTCGACGCCGGAGATAAACCCATCGAAACTGTGAAAATTAATCCCGATTCTCATATGCCTGTCACCGAGCAATAACTTCTCTGTATATTCCTTCGATTGACGCCGCAGTCAAAGCAGCACTGAACTTTGCCTTGACGTGTTCATAGCCCGCCTGTGCCAATCGCTCGGCGAAATCTCTATCGCGGGCGACCCTGAGCATTGCGCCACTTAGCTGCTCGATACGCTCAGGATTCACGAGCAGGCCTGTACGCCCGTCTTCTATAATTTCGCAGGGACCAGCACTGTCCGCCGCGATTACCGGCAGTCTATGGGCCATTGCTTCGATTATGACTCGACCGAAAGGCTCCCGGCACGCCGTATGGACCAGGCAGTCAACCTTGTACCACACCTGCTCCATATCCGGCTGCCAACCGAGAATGCTGATTTTCTCTGCCGCTGGTGAATCTTTGACTTGTTGCAGAAGTGTTCTTTTGTATCGGCGATTGCGACCAAAAACATCATCACCAACAACCACAAATTCCGCATTCGGCAATTTCCCTCCCACGAGCGATACGCTCTTTAGAAACGCAGCATGGTTCTTCCATGGTACGAACTGACCAATGTTGGCGAAGACGAAGGGCTTTTTCTTACTCGAAAAAGCAGGCGGACACCGAGCGAATATGTCGCTCTCAACGCCGTTGTGCACTACCTCTATTTTACCCGGGTCTGTCCCGTACTCAACCAGCAAATTCTTTACCGCAGTGCTGACCGCAATAATCTTTTCGCACCCCCTGCCGAGAATACGACATGACAATCGTGACTTGTTCAGGTCCCGCCCATGCAGGATTGTTTTTGTTCCGGCCATCCGCCCGGCCGCTAATGAGACAGCCGCGGCGTAAAAACTGTTGGCGTGTATAATGTCGGGCTTTAGCCGCGAAGCTGCACCTGCAAGTTGCCCAATTGTTACAAGTAAGTACGGCAGAGAGAGCACCGACCGAAGCGATCTCACAGGCACGCTGCCAAGCCCGATGCAGGCCACGCCCATTGATTGTAATTTTGCCGATAGCGGGCTTCCAGCCGGACAGGCAACGACCTTGTCGAACCGGCTGCTCAGATGTCTGACCAACAATAGCAAACTCCTTTCCGCACCCGCAATTCGGCCCTGTAAATTGACGAAAAGTATTCGATTCATGTTATACGCCTTTGCTTCTGATACAAATAACGCTCCGGGCAGAACTTCTGCACGGCCTCTTTACCTCATAGCGTAGACCAAAGACCGTTTGTTGATACCAATACCGCGAAGGATAGCCTCAGCCATTTGGTGTGAAACTGAGTAACCCGGGCAAAATAAACAAAATACAGACCTCTCAATCTATATTTATTTCACTCACTGTGCCATACGTATGTCACCAACGCAAAAAAACTATGTACTAACTGAAGCTGCAACCGCTATCCTCAATACCGTGCAGGCGAGATGGATTACAACTTGTATGCGGCAGTTTTGTCTCCGACTCATCCGCTTCCGGTTGGAATCTTCGGTTAAACTAAATTACAAAGAACATAAATCGCAGAGAAATACTGCGGATAAAACATTTACTAAACTTTTACTATTTTACATCTGACCTCGTGGGTATACGTGATGAGTGGGTACGGAACATACCGGAATAAAGTGACATTGTGTAAGGGATTCACAATGGAAACCGAATGGAAATCGGTCGGGAAAACCTTTGCCGAAAAACCAGGTTCTTACGGCATGGGTCAATCTGAACAGACTAAAACGCTATATACGCAGGACAGACCTGACGGATGCACGACCAGATTGCTTTACATATCGACCACAATTGCCAAAAACGCAGGCAAATTGCCCCTGCACTGCTGGCCCTCGGACTCAAAACACACGCAGCATCCGGTGTCTTCACTGCCAATAAGTTAGTCAAAAAAAACCACTACAATCTCGTCCTTATCAACCTCGCAGTCTTCGGAAATCGAATCTTCCCATTCTGCTCCACAATACACCGACACAACATGCGCACTGTCATTATCGTTATGATGGATAACGTAATAACACGAATCGAGGAAAAACTCTTTGATTGCGGTGTCACCGATGTCGTCGCCGGAAGACAAACCTCCACACGCGTCCTTGCAAAACGCATAAAGACACGCCTGAGAACCATTAACCCAACATCCTCAAAACCGAACGTCATAAAGCTGAAAGGCACAACCATAAACATCGACCGCCGCGAAGTCTCATGCAATGGACAAACCAGGATACTGCCGGGAATACTCGCACACCTGCTCCAGTACTTCCTCGACAATCCCGACAGGACCATATCAAGAAACGAGCTAAGGAATTCACCGATCTGGGCCGACTCAATCTGCACACCCGCCTCCGAAGGAGGAAAAACTTTCGACGTCAGCATCGGCAAACTCCGAAAACTTATCGAGCCTGACCCAGCCAACCCGCAGATAATTATCGCCGTACGCGGTGTCGGATGGAAACTCGCAAAATAACCTCCGCCACAAAATAAAGTTATACGCTGTCACCATCACAAAGCAATTCCATCCTGTTCACTACCACGGGCTCATCGCTCAAAAACGCCTCACCATACATACACCCGGCGCACTGTCCAAAATACCGGCCCATAGCCTCAATCTTCTCGCATACCTCACCGCCACACACGCTCCTAAGCTGGCTCGCGTAGGCCAGAACCGCCTCAATCTTCCTCCCCCAGAACTCCGTGACATCAACAATAAAAGATACCCCCTCACAGAAACCCCGGTGAACCGAATAGTATCGGTAACATCTGCCAACCCAGTGCGGCTCACCCGCCATATCAGTCTTATGATACTTCGCTTCGAACCGAGACCCCGAAACAAGCATATTCGCCTGAACATGATCCGGATGATAATCCACCCCCACGGGCCCGAACAACACATCAGGACGATGCAGTCGTATAACCTCCGCCAGCTTCCGACGATTCTCAGCCGTCGCCTCTATATACCGATTTGCCATCCCCAAACACAATCGCTCACTCACTCCAAGAATCTCACTCGCCTTTTTCGACTCCGCCTGCCGAACTGCACGAGAACCAAATGGAGTCGGTTCCCCATCGCTCAAATCAACCACAACAACCTCGAACCCCGCCGAAGCCATCTTTGCAATTGTCCCGCCCATACCAAACTCCGCGTCATCCGGATGAGCCGCCACAACCATGACCTTCTTCATCGCAGCCCCTCACCAAAAAAAATCGACTCAGCCAGTCCTCGAAGCCGCTCGGCCCCAAACAACCCAAAAAAATACTCCCGACCGGCAGTACCACAACCTTCAGACTCCGCAAAACGCACGCTCGTCGTCGCAACACCAAACCCAACACCCGAAATGCCAAAATAATCTTCAATAATACGGTCAACAATATACTCATACCGCCACCCGCCAATGCCATGAACGAACCAGCCGGCCAAAAACAGCCGAACAAACAGCGTCAGAACCACCGCCTTGGGACGCAGCCGCCGACCCCATAACGACAAAATCTCCTTCAACGCACCGCCGCCACCTGCCAAGTCAACTACCCCCAACTTAACCCCGTTACACCAAATCAAAGCTCCGTCGGCCGTCGCTTCCACATACAACGTCCCCCGCTCACCGCCCTCACTGACCACCCACAACGGAACCTCGACCGGACTGCCACCCTTACCAACCGAAAGACGACGAACGCTCTGCCACTTACCCAACCCCAGTTCCGACATCTGCTCGGCACGCGCATCATTGTAACTTCTCGCAAAACGTTCTGCATCAATTATCAACCGGCATGCAAAATCCAAAAAAGCGTCACTTTCACAGAGCCTGGAAACCGGGAGATACAGCATATTCAGCCCCAGTGCATCGTTCAGCAGCCACTGCAGATAAACAATTAAGTCCGCCACACTCGAAAACTCCCCCATCCAACCGCTTCGCCCACGACGCCACATAGGCCATATGTCACTGCACAATCCACCATGGCCCCATCCGACAACTGCATCCACAAATGCCTCAACACGCTCCTCATCCGGACACCCACGCCACTCTGCCCCAACCGCCGCCTGTCCGACCTCGATATCCACCCGCTCAAGGCCGCCACCGTTATTGAGCCGCGGCAGTAAAATACCCGTATCGCAAACATCATGATCAACCACTATGTGCAAAACCGTACCACCGACAGCCTCCGCCAATCGACACGCCATAACATCTTTAATCCATATCCCGCAGTGTTCCCAAACAGGCTGATGACCCGTCGCTATAACCTCCTCTGACATCCCCACCGCACGTCGCTTCTTCGTGACATCTTCCGTAAAAGCCCGTGCAATACACAAAAGCTCCCGCAGCGATTCCCGCCGGCCCGCAACATCGGCCAAAACCGACATATTCCGATCCAAAAGACTCCGCCACCGACAAAGCCCCGGACGAACAAACACCACTTCTTCTTCGTCAGGAATCGAAAGGGCTTTTAATTCTTTCACCAATCCCATAGCCAAGCTCTTTCTCAATTATACCAATGTAATACGCAAACCGATAACGTGCGTCGGCCAAAACGCCACCAAAACCCCTCCGACAATCATAATATATCAACGGAACCGGAATCTCACGAACCCGCAAACCTGCTCGCGCCGCACGTACCCACAACTCAAGAGGCAGCCCGTAACCCTTTTCACTAAGAGACAGCCCACAAACACCCTCGGTCCTGTATGCCTTGAACCCGCAAAACGCATCGCTTAAACAAAGTGAAAGATGCTCATTGAGAATACTCGTAATACTTCTGTTTATCGCCGCTCGTTCAGCCGGAACACCTTCAACAGCCCCGCCAATATATCGTGACCCGCTTATAATGTCCGCATCGTCTTTCGCAATCTCCTTCATAAAACGTACCAGGCAACCCGGCTCATGCTGATAATCGCAATCCATCGTAATCATCCAGTCGAAATCGTTCTTCTCACCGAATGAAAACCCGTCAAGCAGGCTCTGACCATAACCAACATTGCACGCATGACGTATCGTGCTGATACCGTTACGCCTTGCCAGCCTTTCACTCGTACCGTCCGTACTCCCGTCGTCGACAACCACTATATCCGACGAGTAATTGGCAACCGAATCGAGTATGTCGTCAATGTGCTCAACTTCGTTAAAGACCGGAAGCACAACCAGGGTTCTTACTGTTCTAAAACGCGCCTTCCACATCTTCTCCTTCCCCACTGCCGGGCTTATTACCAACCGCGTCAATAGCGTCACCTGTAACACCCTTCAGGTCGCTGAAATCCGTCCGATTCATTATCGTCGCTGTTATGAACAGGTAAGTCGTTATCCGCTGCTTACGCATCACCGTATTCCTGAACGCAAGCCCGATCAACGGTATGTCACCCAAAATCGGAATCTTGTCGACACTCTCGCTCTCATGAGTCGACTGAAGACCACCAACCACTATCGTAGCACCGTCCGGAACCGTCGCCTCGCTTTGGATACTGCTTGTGCTTCGAGGTGGAGGTATCGACGGATCCGTCGGCTTGGCCCCGAAAGCATTCAAAGTAATCTGATATTGTATACGAAGATAATCGCCCTCGCTGATATGAGGAGTTATCGCAAACTGCGTACCCGCTTCTACAAAACCCGCAAAGGATGTCGTCGTCGTCGTTGGACCCTGGTTGACCTGGGTCGTCGGCTCCTCCGCAATGCTCTCGATTGTACCAACCGCGTTATCGTTCACCAAAATACGTGGCGATGACTCTATGCGAACATGAGCGTTGGACTGTATAAGCTTCAGTACAGCCGCAAGCTTGTCCGGACGAAGAACCGCCGCCGCACCTCCGGGACTCACCAGAACATCACGGGCACCTGTCACAGGGTCGATAGTCGAAAGACCGAATGACGTAAACGCAAAACCGTCCTTGCCCGCACGGCTCAGTTCAACACCAACCTCCGTATCGTCCGTCGTTGTAACTTCAATCACCTTCGCTTCAATCAAAACCTGCTTGCGGCGAACGTCCAGTCGCTTTATCAGTTTCTCAAACTCACGGTGCTGACGTGCTGTCGCCTGAACAACAATCGAGTTCGTCGCTTTGTTGACCGATACTTTCGCCTCAATCTGCGGAACAAATTTCTCCGTCTGCGCCATCTCCTTCGAACCACCTTCGGGGCCGACGACACCATCTTTTGTCCTTTCCTCGTATTTCGGCTCCCCCTGCTTTGTTTGAACTTCTTTCTGCTCTATTAACTCCTTAACCGTCGTCGCTATTTCCTCAACATCCGCATTCTCTATCTTGTAAACACGAATCATACCCGCCTCGTACTCGCCCGATACGTCAACACTCTTTTGAATACTGCTCATTATCCGGTGAAGAGATGGAGGCGCCGTCAAAAGTACCGAGTTCGTTCGCTCCACGAGAGTCAAACCACTGCCGCGACCTGTCCCAATACCACTCTGACTGCCGCCGCCTCGCTCGTAGCTCCTGCCGTAACGACCGTAGACATCAAGAACACGCTCCAGACCCTGATAAATCTGCGCCGCATCCACGTACACAAAATGATAATTCCGAGTCGTCGGCTCTACGAACGTATCCAACTGTCCAACCAGTTTCTTTATCCTGGCCATATCACCGCCGAAAGCCTTGATTATAATTTGGTTCGTGCGACCGATGGCATATACCTCAACCTGACCACCAGGTGCCGCCAGTACATCCTTGCCCACACCAGCCGTCCCGTCACTTATACGACCCCGACCAACCGCCTTCCTGCCCGTTCTGCCCGTATCATCCTTTGTCTGTTCCGAACCAAATACTTGGCTAAGAGTTGACGCAACCATCTCAGCATCGGCGTACTTTAACTCCAGAACCTCAAGAACCATATCCTCTCCCGCCACGTCGATCATCGAAACTATCTCCTTCACCTTTTCAACATTTCCTTTTGTCCCCACAACTACAACCTGGTTCGCATGAAGCAATGCGTACACCTGAACCTGACCATAGGCCCCCGAGACATCAACCTCTGATTGGCCAACCTTCGGCTTAACACCATTACCTGTCTTTTCCGAACCGCTTTTGTTCTTCGAACCATCCTTCGGCTTCGAAAAAATCTCCCCGAGCAGCTTTGCCACGCTCTCACAATCGGCGTAACGAAGCTTCACTGTCTCGAAAACAACATCCTCCGCAGGGCTGTCAAGCTTCGCAATTATCCCCGAAATAGCTCCGATATTCCCCTCGCTCTCATAAAGTACGATAGTATTCGTTTCCTTGTGAACCACTACCTTGCCCAGCTTCGTCATAAAAGGCTTAACTACTCCGGCTATCGACGTCGCGTCCGCGTAATGAAGCCCGATAACCTCCTTGCCAAGACCGTAATATTGCATGTATTCTTCGTAAGTCATCACGGAGATAACATCCCCCGACCGATGATAAATAAATCCCCCCAACCGAACAACCCTCTCCAAAAGCTCTTTCGCCGTAATATTCTTCGCCCAAAGACTAACCTTCGCCCTGCCGACCTGCTCCGTCGAAAATATACTCCAACCTGTCGCATCGCTTATTATCTGAAATGCCATTGATATATCATTATTGTTGAACTGTATCTCCGGAATCAGCGCACCGGCATCTTCGATACCCCCGCTACTTTGAGCCAAACCAACCGAGTTAGAATCAACCGACCCAAACGGGTCAAAATCCAGCCCAACGGAACGGCTGACCCCAAAAAACAACCACGCTGCAAAAAATATAACCAATGTCCATACACGCTTGTTCTCGCCAAAAATAATCATCGTAATCGCCCTTTAAATTAAAGACTCAATGTCACCTTATGCCCCACTATCGTTATCACAACGTCCTGTCTGCCTATATCCACAACCGTAAACATATCACCCACGTTGTCACCAACCCTGCACCTCTTCAGTCCGACACCTTTAATGTTGATATACGCTGTCGGCTCGCCCTTCATTTCCATAATGCACCGAAGCTTCAATTGACTCTTGATACGCTCAACCGTCGCTTCAGCCATAGGACGACCCACAACACCTGTCGACGCCTTGAACATCCCAGGCCGAATCAGCTTCGTCACCGGCCTGACCTTCGACGAATTCGGCTCCCAAACCGCCCAACCATGCCCCAAACCATGCACATCCGAACCACTGTCTTGACGACCAACACCGACAACCAACTCCAGTACAAATACCGCCCCCAAAACCACAACCACCACCGCCAGCCATATCTGCATCCTTCGCTGACGGACAAACACCTTGCCCACTAAGTTCCCAACTTTGCTAACCATTCGAACCCTCACGTTCCGCCACTATCTTCGTTATCAAAAACGTGCCCTGAACATTATCTGTTATGTCACGAGCCTGCAAATTAACCCTCTCTATCCGAAGTGCATTGCCGCCGACCTCAACCGAATAAATAAATGAAACAACATCACGAACATGACCGGTCATCTCAATCTTGATCGACAAACGCTTGTAAAAACGCTCCCGCACAATTGGAAGTATCTTCACTGAACGAATCTTCACCTTCAACTTCGAATAAAGCTCGCCAACATTGCGCGCAAGAAGCGATATCTCCTGCTGATTCGTCCCTTTGCACATTATCAAAGGCTCTATCCGAGAATAAACGCTCTCGATACGGTCCTTAACCAGCAGGTCCGACTTCATCTTCATCAGCTTCAGTTTCAGACCGTTCAAACGCTGCATCCGAAAACGCCGTTCATCCAACTGGGGACGAATAATCGCCCCGAACATCACTGCGCCAAACACAACCAGCACCGCCAAAAAGGCCAAACGCTTCTCTCGACTACTTCGCACGCCTGTCACCATCGAATTACTTCTTGCCTATAACACAATTAGCCTTAAACTCCACAACGCTGCCGCCTGCTCGCGGAACCTGCTGCGCATTCTCCACCGCAAGAGAACCCAGCAACTGAGCCTTACGCATCGCCTCAGCATAATCGAAAGCACCCGAAAGCGTCTTCGCCTGACCCTTTATCGACACAACCACTCCACTAAGACCCGCCGAAAAACGAAGCTCGCTTATACATATCCCATGCGGAGTATACCGATAAAGCTCACCTATAAGCTCCGTTATCTGACCTCGATTCGAAAGCTGCTCACGCACAGCCTGAACACGCTCACGCTTCATCTCAACGCTCTCGGCAATATGCTCTATCGGTGCAATCTCAACCTCAATCGGACCGCACGCACGCTCTATCCGCCAATTCATACCCGCAAAACATAACCAAAACATCAATACCGACATCACCACCAAAAAACCGCTTACCGCGTAATGCCAAACCAGAACACCACGCTCATGACCGTGCACATACCCACAGGGAAGCAAATTAACATAACCTAACTTGGAACCAATCCCTATATTAAGAAGTCCACCAGCCACAATAACCTCATAACTCAAATCCTCACCGCCATCGGCCTGCTCATCATCTCCACGGCAGATTACCGACGGACTCGACAATATCGCCGCCTCGCTACCATCATCCGCCAGCGACGCATACAAATCCTTGACTTCCACAAGACGATGACGAGACCCAGCCAACAAAACCCGACAACTCTCTCTCAGCGATTCACAAATCTCACCCTGCTGATTCAATATCTCCCCCACAACCTCACGCACAGCCACACCCTTGTCACCACCATCACCCGTCACCCGTCTCGCCTTTTGAAAATCCCCACCAACCGAAGTCAAAACCGTGCAATACTCACCATTTGAAACTACCCCTATCACCGACCCACCTGCCTCACCGCCAAACCACTCACAAATCGCCAGCCAATCCGGAACAACCCGCGAAACCGCCATCCCCGCTCCAATGTAAGCCGCCAGATAACCCTCCAAAGTACTCGACTTCACTATGCAAACCAGAACGTTCACCAAATTCTCCTCAACACCCAACAGCGAACATCCGTAAACAATCTCATCACTCGATAACGGCACCAGTGACGGCAGCTCGAACTCCACCATCGCCGCAGCCTCTGCAAAATCCGCCGCCGGAAGTGACACCGACTTCAAAATACAAAGCTCCCGCGGCACCGAAACAATCCACCGTTTCACCGATAATTCTTTCCGCTCTATCGCCGCCCCAACCTCTCCCAACGAACCAAAACGCATGTAATAGACCCCCTCATCACCCTTGACGCAGACAACAACCCCCCCACTCGACGAGCACACCACCGAACCCCACTCCGCTCGGATACGTCCAAACCTTTTTACAGAAGTCTGTCCAAACATAAAACCTCCACTCCACCGTCACCTTTAACTAATGTAGCCATCAAACAACAATCAAATCCATCCTTAAACCGCGAATAAGAATAAACACGAAAATACCCCGAACCAAAGCAGCAGTACTGCCCCAACAACTCCGCCTCCAACTCCGTCAGCCCCTCAATCTCACCAATCCCCTTCGCATCTTCAATCCACATATCATCATCAGTCCCCGCCTGCCCGTCCGCCCCCAGACGCCAATTAACAACAATCTCCGCTGCCCCCTCACCAATACCACCCAAACACGCCAACACATCCTTACTCGTCGTATTGATATTTACCTTCCCATCCCCAAAAACCGTGAAAAAATCCACCAGCCCCTTATCCAGCACATTATCTTCATTATCCCAGGGCCACCGCTCATACCCATCCCGCTCATTATCATCAAGCACCCCGTCATGGTCACCATCCTCGCCCGCATATCCCCTCGCCGTAACCGACCGCAAATACAAAAGCTCCTTCACCGAAAGCACCTCACCATTCTTCGCAACGTACCCAGGCTCCAGCCGCGCATAATAATCACTCTCTGCTCCCCCGGCACTAACGTCACTATCCGCATCCGTCCAGTCAACTATCTCGCCGCAAAGCTCCCCGCTAACCCCCTCTAATTTCTCCCACACACTCGGGTCCGACTTATTCATATTGAAATACCCCAACTCATCACGAACGCAATAACCTAACTCACTCCCCTCCAGGCCGGACATTCCTTCACGCGCAAACTGCTCGAACACCCCTTCATCCTTCGCCGTCCCATTGAAATGACACGCCGCCCCAACCACACTCGCCGAAAGCTCCTTTTCACTCAAAAGCGCCTTCGCCCTCTCAACCCCCCCCATAGCAAAATAATGCGCCTGCACCTTCCGCCCATACGCATGGGCCAGCCGCATCTCAATCCGCACCCGAAACCCCAACCCCGCCGACAACCCAACCAGGCTCGCCATCACTATCAAAACCAATATAAACACACTCCCTCCCCGCCTTCCCCGCACTCTATCCGCCGCAGGCAATTCCGCACGATAATCAATCATCAATAATCCCTAATCAATCGTAAAGCCCCGTTTCGACCCAAATCTGCACTTCCCAAAAGAATAAAAATATCTCTTACCCAAACTAACCGAACATGGCCTCGACTTTGACGCAAGTCCTTGTCACATATAGCGTTACCACGCTCCCACAAAAAGCAACAAAAACAGTCTCAGCCACAGGCCCAAACCTCATTTCCCCTTTTTCCTTTTGATTTTTTCCTTTTCGAACTGACCAAAAGCCAGTTTGACTCACTTATTAAACACAAAGCGCCCCCCAAAAAGATTTGTTGATACAAATCTCCGCGCAAAAAAAAACACCGCCCAATAGGCGGCTGCCATCTCACTTAACCCCGAAATTTATTTCGCGAACCCCTTCACTATGCCGGGGCACCCTATTTTCTACCCAACACCCGAGGATTCACACTCTAATATGTTTCCCAATATCCTTCGCGCATCTTGCAGTATATCTGCAGGGACTTTCCCAAGTTTTCTTTCAATGTGCGTTTGGCTGAATGTGAATATACTCCCACACTTTATCGCTGAAGACCGTCTCAAACCTGTCTGGGAGAATGCCTTATGCGTGCCCAGAATGGTAATCTCACTCTTACGGCCTGCTGATATATTTGAGGAGATAGCTATCAGTATAACGTTCGATGTGCTCGTATTGAACTCACGGCTGGAAACTACCAGTGCAGGGCGGCGTTTTTTCTCCAAATAGTTCGTAAATGGAAAAGGGACAAGTACGATGTCTCCAGGTGAGAGCCTGCACTCGTTCATAAGGGCTCGCCATCCTCCGATGTATAGACATCTTCCGATTCGTCACGCCAGAAATCCAAGACTCCACTCGAAACACAGCACTGATAAGGAATCAGGTCAGGCTCTACCTCACTGATTGACTTCACAGAGATAGTGCTCGTGCTCAGCACGCCTTGCCTCAGCAACTCACAATAATCATGTATACCTTCCGTGGTCCAATCGCATTGTGCACTGAACGTTGCACTATCCTCTACGGCTCTTTTTCGACTGTAAGTATCTATCGCATTCATTCACTTTCTCCTCCAGTCTCGCGGTTCAAAAATTCGTACAATCCTTTCTTGTTGAACTCGATTGACTCATACAAAATCGACATAATATTGCTATTTTGAAGGTTTGTGCTCATGTCACGGTTGTTAAAATCCACGCTCACCTTTAGCCCATGCCCTAAAACCTGTTGAGTATCAGGTATCTCCGGCATACGCTTCACCTTTCGAACAGGCTGCATTTCAATGATTCGGTTATAGTCGTCCGTTGGCCGATTCACCCTGATCTTCAGTTCTCCATTGGCAGGCATATTAATCTTTGTAAATTGCTTTGCCAGAAACCTCACACCATCGACACTCCCGAGATCAAAAACATACTCATGTACCTGCCCCACTCGGATGATATGCTTATGGGGAAAGTACTCACGAAACAACTTCAGAACACCAGGCACTATCTGGCAGGTGTCCCCCAGATCGGTTTCCTCTTCAAGTGCCGCCACTTTTCTCGGCAATATTAGCACGAGACCACGCTCGGTGACTCCCAACGTCACAACATCCAACTCTCCTTTTCCAGGAAAGATAAACTTCTTCCTCATACTGAACTCATTTTTTGATAACACCGTACTCTCAAAAAGCATGGGGTACTCTTCGATGAGTTTATTTGCAAAATCAAAAAGCTTTGTTTTCTCCAGCTTTATCTCAAGAATCGGTCTCACATCAACACCAATCCTCTCAACGTGGTCATCAATTCTATTCACCGAGAACTTAAAATCTTGCATACTCAGACCCCATAACCTTTAACGTCTCTCAAGTAACTATTCGTACAACACTTATTCGGCATAACCACCAAGCTATATTATATCAAATCTCCCCGTTCAGTCAACCAATATCCCCGATCCCATGTTACTCATATTTCAAAATACCGTCCGAATCAAACCTACACACCAAATACCAGGCATTTCCCCGCGACCCCTTCGCAATCTATCACATCCTACGAAAATCCGCCTCGCTCTCCTTTGCGGCCTTTCGGATCTTACTCCTTCTCATTTCCTCCTCTGCCAATCTCACTTTATCCTGTAGCTCATCCAATCTATCCCTTGCGGCGCGAGCATTCTCCAATACATGAATATCACCCCCGTCCAGAGGGAATACATAATAGCTCTCTTGCTCATTTTGAAGACCAAGGGCATTCACCGACGCTTGAGTGAACCTATACGGAGTCACTAGTGTAAAAATGTCACCCTGCGAAAACGATCTCTTCGCCTCCGCGTATGCTCCAATCCTTCCAAGTAACGCAAATACCCGGTCTTCGCTGGGAGGTGCATCGCACACAAAGTTGATACATATCTCAAACTGACCATGCAATGTGTTTAGACGATGTCCCATCCATAGTTGGAGGTTGGAAAAAAGCGATGGCTACTCCGGCCTGATTTAACGTAAAATCAGGCAAAACAAACAATTATCTTTTTTCGAAAGGAGTAGCCATGCAAAAGCAATCTTACGAAATTGCAGAGAAAACCGACAGCAGAAAAATCGTAGAATTTCTGA
>Ga0210003_1000123_pt1 | contig 65764 bp, 51 predicted proteins | sample LantaG_FD_182804 | JGI IMG/M metagenome (GOLD analysis project Ga0210003, IMG submission 182804) | Deep subsurface microbial communities from Baltic Sea to uncover new lineages of life (NeLLi) - Landsort_02402 metaG (SPAdes) (version 2) | ecosystem: Environmental > Aquatic > Marine > Oceanic >... | reverse complement strand
ATAGTACAGCCTATGGGCAAAGGCCCCGCTCGGCTCGCTCTGGTCGAGGCACGCCGCCACCATCATTAAAGCCTCGTCAATATAATTTCCGTACACGAACCACCGCTGGGTGGTCCCGTTCGCGTCGCTTTCAGCCAAAACCTGCCAATTACCGTTATAATAATAAAGTGTGGTCTCGTCTGCAACCAAATCTTTTTTCCGGATTCTTCGTCCCAGCGCATCATAGGCGAACTGGCCCACCGCATTGTTGGCGTCGTCGAGGACTTCCACAATCCGGTTCTCGTAGTCGTACTGATATTCGTAGCCGTCCTTGTCTTTTGTAAGATATCTTGTCACCTTGTTATGGCGGGTCTTCACTGTCTCAGGCAAAACGTTGTCCGCCCTAGTGCTCCTTGGCGCGCTTCGGATTCTCGCCACTCTCACGCACGTCCCAACCCCACTTGTCCACCGGGAATATATCCTCCACACCAGCCGGCAGACTCGCCAAGGACCCCAGACGCACCAGGTAAACTTCAACTTGATCTGACGCACTATCCTGCACCACTGTGTCTACACGTCCCCCTGGGTCACCCGGAGCCTTCCCGGTCGCGGCGCACACAATGTTTTCCTCCGACACGTCCCACCAACCTAGGGGGACTAAATCACCACCATACACGCGCACCCTCCCCCGCAACGGAGGGATCGAAACTCGTATCACTATCTGTTCGCCCTCGCCTTTGGCCGACCACCGGCGGTCCTTCTTGAAGTCAGGCAGGTCATTCGCGTCGAATTTGGCACGACAGTATACACACCCCTCTCCGTCGTGGTATACCCGTAGTCGAGACGTGCTTCCTGGAAAGCTAACGGCGTAAATCGACTCGACAACCGAAATTTGTTGGGCCGTTAGAGGACCAGGAACACCCGCCTTTTGTTTGTCAGCCCTGTGCTTAACGTGGAAGCTGATCACTAGCGCTACAAAGAGCAGAACGGTTCCGCCAATAATCACTCCGACTAACAACAATAACATTTTCCACCTTCTTTTCACTTCTCTTCGTCCCCTTTTACTTTTTAGCTCGGTCTTTATCCTATTCACACGGTTCTACTACGATGGCTGATGTGTCTCCGCAGGGCCATTTAAGTCTCACTTTATAGGAACCAGTCATCCAATATTGTTGCATCTCCCCCCATCGGTGCATCTCTGCCATCTCACCGTCGGTTACCAAGCCCCCCTTTGCCGTACTTCCCAGCCGCCAATCGTACATGTCCCTAAAGTGGATACTCCACGTCATCTCAATCTGTCCCTCCTCGTTGCATTTGATCTCCTTTCCCTCAGCCCATGTCCTGTATCCTCCAACGGCAAAAGCCCAATCTGGTGTGCTTGAGCTTCCTGAATAGTCGGTGATCGTAACGACCATCTTTCCGAAGGGCCTATTTTGCTCGACGTAATCAACTGCGTCCGTCAGTTCCTTTAAATAATGCCCCATAGCCGCTGCGTCTTGGTTGATAAGGTCTCCGTATCCAATATCTAGCGGCTTCCCAGTGTTCCATGCAAAATGCTTCAAATGTCCAGCAGCATGCGGGCGCCCCGCAGCATATCCCCCAGCGATCGTCGCCCATGTCCTCCCTGTGATATTTAACCTCGTCGCGAGATTCGCCCATGTCCTCGGCCAAGTATCGTACGTCGTAGCGCTTTGAAAAATCGCCGGTGCATAGCTAGTATTTGGCGGAGGTACCACTACGATGACTGTCTTGTACTCCCCGTATCCCCACGGGTCGACGTAAATTACCGGACCGCTTCTCACATATTGATACAGGCTGGGCCCGTCGGCGTACTGCAGCAACACAAGGAATAAGTTCTGTTTTGCGCCAGCCGGATCAATCCCCAGCGGGTCGTGCGTCAGCCATCTTCCGGTGTAGTAGTCGTAGGAGCGGTGGCGGTTGTGCTGGAGCGTGAGCTCGCCGTCGTCTAAGAAGTCCACCCTTCGGCCGGTGAAGTAATATGGGTTCGTGAAGTAGCTCTGCTGATTGGCGGGCGTGCTGCCGTTGCGGTTAAAGGCCGGCCAGTCCGTGGTACCCACCCCGCCGCTGTTGTCCACATCGCACCGCCAATTATAGCCGGCATCACATTCGGACTTGCCGAAATTCGCGAAAAACTCGTCCCGGTCGTCGCCGCCAGCATCGCCCTCAATATCGCCGTCGGCATCTGCGTCGCCGCTCGTCCAGGTTCTGGCCCGGCCGTATACGTCGTAGTACGTTTGCTCCTCTATCACCCAGCCCTTATCAGCCACCAGGGCACGTGTGCTGTAGAGCCCGTCCTGGATATAGTACAGCCTATGGGCAAAGGCCCCCTGGTCGAGGCACGCCGCTACCATCATTAAAGCCTCGTCAATATAATTTCCGTACACGAACCACCGCTGGGTGGTCCCGTTCGCGTCGCTTTCAGCCAAAACCTGCCAATTACCGTTGTTCCGCCTCCTCAGTTCCTTGAGTCTCTACGGCTGGCATCTTCCAGATTTTGATGTTGGTGTTCAGGACACCAGAAGTCGCTAAGAGTTTTGAGTCCGGAGAAAATGCGAGTCCAAAAATGGAGTACTGCCCGGTGACAAGCATTAAAATCAGTTTGCCGGTTTTTGCCTCATAGATATAAGCGAATCCACTGGCCTCCTCACCGCCAGCCACCAGCTTTCCGTCCGGACTGGCCGCTACGCTAACCAGGCGGCCATCTATCTGCCACTGGCTCAGAATCTTCCCAGTTGCCACGTCAAAACAGAACAATCCAACATTCCCCGCAACATAAATGTACTTGCTGTCAGGCGAAAAACAGACATCGTTGAAGTTGACCGTCCAGGGACCATGGGGAACCTCTTCGCCGTGAGGAACTTTCTCCCATAAAAGCTTCTCTCGCTCGACATCTACCACATGAATGTAACCAGCATTGTTAGTGCCTACAGCCGCAAGAAATTTGCCGTCACCAGAAATATGAACCGTTTCAACGCTTGGCAACCAGTCGTACGTGTAAATTGTTGAAACCCACCGTATCCTTTCCAGTTGACAGTCGGTAACGCCCAGCCGATACCTTCCCGAGTCCTCACGACTTCCGGCCCTCCTGCGCCCAGGGGCTTCATACTTATCACTGGACACAACCTTGTAATTTTCTTCTAGCAGTACCACAGCGAATTTGCCATTGCTGCTGCACCGTATTCCGTCGCAATCCCACCTTTCGCCAAGTGCCCATCGTTTCAATTCCGCGGCGCTTTGGGTATCTCGTACGAGTACTGAAGTAGTATCGTTCAGGTATGAACCCTGAATCAGTCGGTTCCCACAAACGAGTGTGCAGTACCTGTTGAGAGGCAGCAAGAGTCTTCCATCAGGAAGGCTGTCTCCACGATGTACCTCTGGAACCCATAGCTCAAGTCCGACCGTCCTGGGTTCACTCGCAAGATTGTCCCAGGACCAAACGTATAGCAAGCTGTCGTGGCCGGGGGCCACAAGCATATCGCCCGAAGTAGACACCCTGCCCACATCGGCGGGTATTCTTAATTCCGCAACAGGCGTATCAACAGAATTGACGTCTTCGAGTGCAGAACCTTCGCAACCGCACAGGCAAATGCAAAATACCAAACAAGTTACGGGTAAGTACAAAATGCTAACCTCTTGCCTTTTTCGCGCACATAGTCGAGATACCAAGAATTCTATCCTCTTCATCAACACATCAGAACCCACCGTCTAATTGCACACTACGCAGTTGCCTTTATGCGGCCCACACAATCCATACCGCCCGGGTCTTTCCAACCGGAGTATTATAACCAAATGCAACTATGTTGCGAACATAATCCCGCTTTTCTTGCCGCGATGACCGCCCAAGCCCACCTTCAATTGTAGTGCTCAGATTCTAACCAACCTCCGCCAAAAAGGAAGCAAATTCCCCCAAAAATCCCCAAAAATCAACCAAATGCGCAGGCGCCCAGTGGCAAAAAGCGGAAATTCTGAAAAATTATTACTCCTGTCCATATAAGTACTTATGACCTTCGAGAACCCAAAAATACCCGAATTTTCGCACGAAACGCGCAGGTCGGCCTAAATATGAAGGGCGCCCTTTTTTCGCGCCCAGTTGTAGGGTGGGGCTCTTATGCCCCACCATTCCTGCTAAAACGTCAATACCGAGCCGTAAACTGTTAGGAGGCCCCTAAATGACTGCCGAATCCCAAATCCTCACCAAACCTCGGAGCCCAGCGGAGATTCGCCAAATACGAGCTACCACATGCGAGAAGCAATCTAATTCCGCCCGCGCAGCGGGCCTCCGCATTTTTGCTTTTTGCATTTTGCTCTTTGATTTCTTTCCCCCGTTGCAGGCGTATGCGCGCACAAAACAACACCTTTTATGCAAAACAAAGCCAATTTCCGGAGGCCTGCTAATGACTGTAACCTCAGCTATAACAAGCACTTACGAAGAAAAACCACCCCTTCGACCACAAAAAAACAAAGCCAATTCAAAACCAATTGGCAAAAAGGCCGCGACCCTTGCCAAACTTCACCAAATACGAGCTACGAGATACGAGATACGAGATACGATCCTCCGTGCCTATAAGGCGCCTCTGGCTGGGGTTCCTCCGCTACACGCAACCCGCGCGCACAAAACAACACCTTTTATGCAAAACAAAGCCAATTTCCGGAGGGCTGATAATGACCGTAACCTCAGCTCTAACAAGCACTTACGAGAACAAACCACCCCTGGAGGCCCCAAAAAACAAAGCCAATTTCAAACGCAGCCCCCCCTGCCTCGGCTGCTCAGCATTAGGCAGAATCAGCGTGTCGTCACTCCACGCTCTCGAGCCAATGGCCCGCAAGAACGCAGTAGTCAGACAGGTTCACTCGGAAGTCGTAATCGGCGTCGCCGCATTCCGGGAGCGGTTATGGAAGCTCAGTAGTCGGCAGACCAAGGGCGCAAAGCCGCCGTTCGGGGTCACTCCACGCTCTCGAGCCAATGCGAGGCCAGGAGGGCGTAATCCCGCAGGTTCACTCTGAAATCGTAACTGATATCGCCGCATTCGGGCCCGAAGCCGCAACGAGTTATCCACCAGCCGGCAAGAAGTTTCAGGTCAAGCCAGTCAACCCTGCAATCGGCGTTGAGGTCGGCGCCTGCGAGGCCACTCTGGGGCGGCGGCAGCGTCGTTTCTCCGACGTATGTGCCGTTTTCAAAGCTGTAGGCCTGCTCGCCCTGGCCGCATCTGCCCCAGTGATAGGCATCACCGTTCGCCACAAAGCCGCTGAAATGCCGGCTCGGCAGGTCCCTCGCCGTAGGGTTCGTATTCCATCGCGACTCGATACGCTTTACGCCCGTGTCCCAGTAATGCATCCAGATGGCGGTATGGTTGTTCTCGTCGTGCTCCCAACTCCGTATTCTGGTCCCGTCGGGGCCCCAGAACGTCTCGTCGCCGTTCCTGTGTCCGTTGACCCAGGTGGCTTCGTGTTCTTTTGTGCCGTCGGCATAGTACGACGTCTCGGCGCCGTCGAGCAGGTACCTTCCATTGGGGCAGGTCCGTGCGCTCCAGGTGGCTTTGAGCTGGCTGCTGGGGTAGTACTCGCTGTATTGATTTACCGTACCGCCGGTGGTTTCCGGGGTGATATCGCCCTGGCCTGAGTAAATCCAGGCCTCGTTCATCTCATAGTGCAGACAGGGGTGCGTCATAGTCGTCAGAATGTGGATAATACCGTTTGGCGCCTGCCGTATGGTGGAGTAGCCCAGGGTTCCGTAGTCCTGGTCCGATTCGTGAGGCAGCGTGACCGGAAGGTTCTTGATGTGCCAGCTAAGGCCGTTATTATCGGAAATTGCCACAAGGCAGCCGTAGTCGTAAGTGCTGCCGGGCGGCTTATAGTTGTCCCTGTGCTGGGCGTCGGTACAAAAAGCCAGCTTGCCGTTGGCCAGCCGAATCATGCAGGGGCGCTGATTGCTGCCGAGCGGAGAGAAAACGGTCGGCCCATCATCAGGCCAGCTCGCAGCCCAGTTGGAGGATTTGCACCAGGGCATCCAGCCGCCAATGTCGCTGTTTTTTCCACCGTAGGACAGCAATGTGCCTGAATTTCCTATCGGAACGATGGTGGAGTGCCGTCCGTTCGTTCGCCCGCCCATATCGTACCAGGTAACGCCGTTGTCGGTGCTTCGCCAGACAACGCTGTTTGAGCCGTCGCCGTCTGTGACGGAGAAGATTGTGGTGCTGTTCTGCCGCCAGGCGTTTGTAACCGGCTGGGCGGTGAAATCAACCGCCGGCACCGGAAAGTACGGGCGTTTCAGGTCCCAGGTGGCGGCGTTGTCGGTTGAGACGGCCATTACGAACGGGCGCCTGTCGGAGTCTGCGACCCGCCCGCCGCCGAACAGGTAGACCGTGCCGTCGGTATCGGTCCACAATAGTGGGCTTTCATCGTTCATACCCTTCATATCCCAGAACAGCTCGGGCATATCCCACTGGTCCGAGCCGTAGCGCAGCCGGGCCTGCACGAACCTCACGTCCGGGGCATATTCACTGGCGTGAGCGGTGAACCAGACCGCCATCGCATCGCCGTTAGGCATTATTTCAAACCCGGGCGAATGGCTGTGGTGCATTGTTGCCGGGTCGCAGCCCAGCATCGAGGCAATGCCGTCCTCGATGTTGTCCGGGGGAATCGGCATCGAAAAACGCACGGTAAAGTACGGCACATCCGGGTCGGGTCCCTGCAGGGCGGGGGCAGTGCTCTGCTTGATGGCTGCCTGGCAGAAAGGCCCGGGCTCGGCCGAGACGGTATCAGGCGGGTCGTATTCCATTACCAGCCGGAAACCGCACGGGCCCGCCTCGCCGAGCTGCCAGGGCGCATAGGTCGCGTTTCTCGGCAAAGACCAGCGGTCCTGGCTGCCCGCACGAATAACCTTCAATACGCCCTTAACAGGACCGACAGGGTCGGTAAGATTATTGTGGCTGTAAAGCCCATGCCAATCCTGTGTCCACTGTCGGCTGGACATATCCTGCAATTGAGCGCACGTCTCGTATGCGTACTGCCATTGAGCTTCTGTAGGCAGATGGTAATTGGCGTTTTCGTGCTGACTGAGCCAGTCGGCAAATGCGTTGGCGTCGTTCCAGCTTATGTCCGCAACCGAGCCGCCAAGAGATGATTGGTCATATTGCGACTGACTGACGTTGGTCTTGAGCATATAAAAGGATTTGCTGATAGTCACCTGGTGTGCCGGCTGTTCATCATAGTCAAGGCTGCCGTCATCCTGGATTCTGTGGCCGTCGCCGGAACCCATTGTCAAGGCGCCCGCCGTCACCAGAGCGAATTCCATCCCGAGCGAGTTAATGAAAGTTGAGCCTAATTCGTCGTCGTTGATGGTGAATGTGTGTTGGCTGGGCTCTGCAAGTTTTGCGTTGTTCGGCTCCGATAAAGTCAGTTCTATTGTCTCGGGGCCTTCCTGGTTCGTGTCGTTGATGATGGTGATACTGATATTCCGGGCTGTCTGGCAGGGGTCGAAGGTCAAGGTCCCGTCAGCCAGAAGGAAATCGTCCCCGGCAGCGGCTGTGCCTCCGGTCACGGCGTAATCGACCGTTACTGTCTGGCTCGAAGCGTGTGACAAAGTTACCGGTACATTTGCAGGGCTTGTATCTTCAGGCCCGATGCTGGTGGCCGAGGCGAATGCCACGTCCGGTCGGGGGTCGATGATGGTATATGTATGCTGCGTTATAGCCCCTAACTGGACGCCGCTCGGGTTCGACAGCGTCAGCTCAATGGTCTCGTCCTGCTCGTCATTGCCGTCGTCGATGATAGTAATATCGATAGTGTTGGCTGTGTCAAAGGGGTCGAAAACCAGCGTCCCGTCGTCCAACACATAATCCTGGTTACGGGTGGCTGTGCCGCCGGTAACTGCGTAGTGGACGCTTACTGTCTGACTCAACCCCTGCGACAGGACAACGGAAATATGAGCGGTTCCCGCGGTTTCAAGCTCGCCTGAAGATGCCTGTTCAAACGCAACGGTAGGGCCGCTAAGGTCGAGGATGAATCCGTTGAGGCACATCATGCCTTCGGGTCTGGTGTCGCAGGTTGGAGTAAAGTGAATAAGCACGTCGGCGACGCCGCTTTTGCTAAACTCAACAGTGCCGCTGCCGATATTGTCGTCCGTTGTGTTTTGAGTCACCGGCACGTCGGTTGCGGTGGTGGCCGTGATGATGTCGCTGCCGGCGACGGTGATGTCAAGCGGGCAGCGATAACTTGGCTCGGCGTTGTTATGATAAGAAGTGAACTCATAGTTGCCGGCCGGCAGGTTGCTGATTGTCAGAATTATACTGCCTTCGGGGTCCCCGAAACCATTGTCGCAATCGAAATAATCCGAGCCAATGTCGCCTCCGGAATAAAGGCGCCACTTTTCGTCTCCGGACAAATAGCACGAGGCGGTGAAAGTGATACCTTCGACGGTCACAACGCCGTCGTTGCCGAGTCCGGCGTCGGGCATGCGCGTCCAGCCTGCTTTAAGGCTGCCGCCGCCGATATCCACGCTAATGGGCAATGCCGCGGCGCTGCCGACAGCAGTAACAAGTACGAGAAAAAGCCCCGCCACAATTGATTTGCCTGACATCTTCCTTCTCCTGAGAAATCCGCCGCCGGCGGACTGCCCTGATTTCTTACAATGCGCCGAAATCTGCGTCTTAAGCCGCGGCGCATATTAGTTCGGTAAAATGTGCCGAGGGTGCGGGCTTTTCTGCAATTATACACGTTCGGACGCTAAAAAACAACCGTATTCGTCGAAATCCACTATTGCGCCAAGCTTCTTCTCCGGAGGCTGCATTTTCACGTTCTATTGGTACGGCCAGAGTTTTTCTACAAGCCAGGAATCCGCCAGGACAGCGAAGTCGGCAAAATCGACCTTGCCGTCCTCGTGCAGCAGGTCCGACGCCGGCGCCGGAACAAACAACTGACCGCCGCCTGTGGCCGCACCTGCAATCTCGGCCTGCGATAGGGCGTAAGAGTAAACCTTAAAGTCATCTATTTTCCCAATGAAGTCATTATGATGTGACAGAATTGCACCTATCTCGAACGGCGCACCGGCGGCGCCGGCCGGCGAACCAAAAACGCCGGACTTTTCAGCCTCCAACAAGCAGTCGTAGTATATCTGCATTAGCCCCTCGCCGGCGTCCTTTACGAATGCCCAGTGGTGCCATTCGCCGGTGAGGTCCTGCGGGTCGCGTCCGTCAAGGTCCCACAAAAGTACGTCGTCGGATTCGTAACCTGCCCGCCACTTAGCCTGTCGGTCCGGCGAGGTCACGACGGCTGCCTGCAGGAAGAAATCCCCGCTGCCGGTGTCGAAGACCCAGTTGTGATAATCTGCGCGATAGACACCGTTTAACCAGACCGCAAAGGTTATCTCATCGCCTGTCGGCGTCAGGGTCTCGGTCGGAAGCTCCACGTCGGTATCGTCGTTAAACACGCGACAGCCGCCATTATAACCGCCGCCCGGCTCCCAGCCGCTTTCCGGACCGTCCACGTAACCATCCATGCTGCGCCCCGAATAATCGCTAACAATATCGCCGCTGGTCTCGTCGAACTTATACCACAGCAGCAGTCTGTCGGCGTCCGGCGGAACACCTGTAACCGTCTTTTCGGTCTCCAGCCAGTCGCCCGAGAGGACGTCAAGGTCCTCGAAGTCTACAACACAGTCGGCGTTCAGGTCGCCGGCAGGGCCGTACTCGCCGATGCATTTGGGCGGCTCCAGCCTTATGTCGTCGAACCAGATATCGCCGTAACCGGCCCCGCTGATTCCGACCGCGACGGTATTGACATCCGTCAGGTCCACGCCGCTGTCGTTGAAATCCTGCAGGTCGAGCTGCCATTCGTGCCATGACTCCTCGGCGATGTCATTGGCATCACCGGCGTACACGGATGCTGCCGCATTACCATCTGTATCGGCCGCAAGTACATATACCTGGCCGCACGGGTCATTGCCCGCACTGCCGTAGAACCAGAGCGACATTGCCTTGGTCTGATTTGCCGTCCAGTCCTGGCCCACAGCGTACCGGCGCAGGGCCCGACAATAGGGCCAGCCCGTATCATAATGCACTTGCATTGACTTGTAGCCGCGGACAATGGTCGTTTCGAGAGTGACCAGCGTGCCGTTGTCCGGGTCCGAGCCGCTGTCCTGCCACGTATCATCTATTGGGTTGTCACCTGCTTGGTCGGTGTAGCTTTCAAAATCGTCCACCAGAAGATAATCTTTGTGTTCGAGCCAAGTCAGGTTGAATCGATAATGCAGTGCGCTCGAGATAAGCTGAATTACGCTGTCGGGCGTCTGGGTCATTGCCAGGTAGCCTTTGGGCTCGGCGTGAGTATCATCCATCGTGAACCAGCCGGTGTTTCCGCCGCCGTCGTATTGGGTGGGCGGTCCGCCGGCGGTTACGAGCTTTTTGACAGGCCAGGTCAGGCCCTCGTCATAGGAAAGGGCTGCGAACATCCCGTAGACCTGCTGACCGTCGATTAGCATACCCGCCGAGCCGGTAAATGAAATAAATAGCAGCGGCCCTTCCTGGAGCCGATGGAGGATAACCCGCTGCCCGCCGCTGATAGGTGGAAATTCGCTTGCCGAATATGTCCAGTTTGCGCCCATATCCGAGGAGAGACTCTTGGGCATTTTATCGTCGATATTGTCACCGCGTCCGAAGGCCATCAAGCGGTTGTCGTTTAGCTGGGTAACGCCGGCGTGAATTCCGTAGATTCTGCCGCCGGAGTCGGCCCAGGTCTGGCCGTCGTCGTAGCTAAGGAAAACATGGCTGCCGGGGTTCTTGTCGCAGGGAAGCACAATTGCGCCGTCGTTCGCTCGGAAAAGCGATTCGACGGGCATGTGCTCGTCGGTATGGTCGGGAACAATTATTCTTGCCCGTGACCAGGTGACGCCGTTATCGGTTGAAGTGCGGGTTACGATTGCCAGTGCACCCCAGGTTGCGGCATCGGCCAGGCCCGCGAATTGATAAATCTTACCGTTTTCATCAATCCACATTGCAGGGCAGTGGTCGTTGCGGTCGGGCGCATCCCAGAACGGCGATGCGGGCTCCCACTCGTCCTGGCCATAGCGCAGGCGACTGATTGCAACTGCCAGCTCTCGACCCGGCTCGCTTATAGTGGTGTACCAGATTGCAAGCAAATCTCCATTAGGACAGTGCGTAAAGCCTGGGTCGTGATTGTGTGATGAAAATAGCGGGCCATAGGAACCTGCTGGTATTTTGACGTATGTTCGGGGGCCCTCGAAATATGGTATGTCCGGGTCAGGCCCTTCGTTGATGTCGGGCGGAACAGCCTGGTTGACATCAACTTGGTAAAGCTCCGGACCAGGCTCAGGCAGCGGTTCCGTGGTCGGCATTTCCCCGATGACGACGCGGAATCCTATGAGCCAGTGCTTGTCATCGGGCAGCGTGCCCATTCGGTTGGCCGAGCGCAGATACCCGACAGTGGTGGAATGACTGCCGCCTCGGCTTACGCGAAAGTCGCCGGCGACACGACCGACCGGGTCGGTCTGAGCACCGGCTTCATAAGGGCCGTACCAGTCAGAGCACCACTCTTCCACATTGCCGTGAACATCGTAAAGCCCCCACGGATTAGGTGGTGTCTGGCCAACATGCAAGGGTACCGGTTCGGGCCCCCAGGTTTGCTCAGCGTTCTTGAGGAACTCGCCCGGCAGTGTCTCGCCGGTATGGTAAGCGGTGGTTGTCCCTGCGCGGCAGGCATATTCCCACTCGGCCTCGGTGGGCAGCCGGCAGGGCAGTTGCTCGAATTCGCTGAGCCATTGGCAGAAGTCGTTGGCGTCCTGCCAGCTTACAAAGACCACGGCCTCGTTGGGTTCGTGGGAAAAACCGCGGTGGTCGATAGAGCCGTGAGCCGGGTCGAACTGCTCATACTGGGCGTTGGTGACTTCGAATGTGCCCATATAGAACGGCTCGCTGATGGTAACATTATGGACGGGCACTTCATCGAAGTCTCCGTCCTCAGAACCCATCTGGAAGGCGCCGGGCTCGATGCGGACAAATTCCATTCCGAGCAGGCTCGTATATATCTCGACGACCTGGAAGCTCCAGACATCTCCCTTGATAAACGTGTTATTGCCGACCTCGTCGATGCGCCAGTAGTAAGGGATGTTAGAACTGAGGCTTCCGGGCGGATTGTAGCTGTTGGAATCCTGTCGGCCTCTGCCGGGCGGCACGTTGGGGTCGGAGGCGCTACTGACCAGGCCTGAGTCGGTTCCGAAATATACTTCGTGAGCAGTGACAAGCACGCCAGGCTTCCAGCCAAGAACAGCATCCGCAGATGCGGATGTACCGTCGGCTGGATTGGGAGCATAGGCTTTTCCGTCGTCGACTGTGAACTGCCAGACGTTGCCTTTCCATAAGGTGGCGCCATTAACCTCGTCAATTCGCCAGTAGTAAGTGTCGCCAAAGTCAAGCAGCCCCGGCGGGTTGTAGCTGTTGGGGCTCCGTCTGCCGAGGTAAACGCTCCAGGACGTATCGGCGTCATTGACATCATCGAAGCTTGTGCCCATATAGACGTCGTGCTGGTCGGCGTAATCTCCGGGCGACCAGACCAGGCTGACGTCGGGATGCGTGTTCTCGGCAAAGCTGTTGGGCCGCGGATTCCAGGCAATTTCATTTTCGTCATAAAGCAAAAAAGCGTCTACATCGAGGGCCTGGTTGCTGATTCGCACCTCGTCGATTCGACCGTGGAAGAACTGGCCGGAATTTTCCGGCGGGTCCAGATTGTCGCGCACGATGCAGCCGATTCCGAGCGCCCTGTCGGAGTCGCCGACCGGGCCGCTGAAAGCGACCTCAGAACTTCCGCTCAAATCCTGTGATTGCACACCATTGACGTAGAACCTTACTGTGGTTCCATTCCACACGAGTGCGACATGGTACCATTGGTCCGCTTCGCAGGTAAGGTCATTGCATATCCCGCCGCTGTCACCGATGTCCTGGCCGTTGCCTGCCAATCTCACCGCAAACTTTCCCTCAGGTCTTGTATCGATGTAATAAACGCCGTCGTAGCCGCTGTCACCGTATTTCCTCACAATCACCGACTGACGCAGGTCATAGGGACACACGAAAGCCTCAATCGTACAAGCACTGGTCGTGCTAAGGTCCAGAGTTGAATCCACGCCCGGGTCGGACACCCTTAGCCCGACTCCCGGGTCGTTATCTGGCGGGGTGTTGAGAAAATCAGCCGATGTTTCGCCGGTCCCGTACCAGGGGTTGGCCTGGCCATATTCAATGGTGTTGTCTGCGCCGCTGCCGAGGGATGCATCGTCAAATTTGACCGCAACTGCGCCGCTGACGGAGTCGACATCGTAAACGAGCTCCTCGCCGGAGGCGCCGTCGAAATGCCAGTGGAATAGAGTATCGGCTTGTGTGGCTCGCGCCGGAGCGACAAAAAGACTGAGAGAGACTAATAGCCACAGCTTTTTATGCATTCTATCCAGCCTCCTCTTTATTCAGCCGTGCGAACACAGCAACAGCATCAGCGGCAAAATGCAGCAGATTGCGAAGGTGTATTCTCCCCGGATAGTCTGCTGTTTAAGCGCTTGACAACCAACTGCTTAAGACCGACCGCTGGTAGAGACCAAGGCCAATTACCTCCTCGCATACGTATATCAACAAGCCGTCTGCGAGCCCGGCTCATCGTATATACAATAGTATATCCATTTTCACCTGCCGGCACAACATTTCTTTGGCGAAAAGTCGCTGCATTTGCTGTGTGAAAGAGCTAACCTGTGTAAAAACAAGGACTAACGACAGACCAATTAGTATTTGACACCACTTGCCGCACCATATACAATACCCTCTACTTGCTGGTCCAAAATGTGGAAAGGTTGAACCAATGGTTGGTATTGTGACTGAATTGACTGATGTAACTTTCGACGAGGTTGTTCATAGCTCGGATATGCCGGTGCTGGTTGATTTTTGGGCGCCCTGGTGCGCGCCCTGCAGGATGATGGCTCCTATCCTTGAAGAGATTGCGAACGGCTATGCCGGCAGGGTGAAGGTCTGCAGGCTTAACACAGACGAGGCCCGTGATAGCGCTATGGAGTTCGGCATAAGCGCGATACCGACCGCTATTCTGTTCAAAGACGGACAGGTGCAGGATAAATGGGTTGGCCTGACCAGCAAGAAGAATATCGCCGCCGCTATAGATGAACTTCTATGACGAAGGTTGTCGGTTTTCCAAACAGATACCGCTCACCGTGGGTTTGCTTTGCCTGTTCCGTGTCGCTGCCAACGGTCTGGCCTAATACCAGATTGTGATTATCATGTTGGGTTCGGTCTTCTTGGCCTGAATTGGGCCTGTCACTATATTGGTTGTTTTGACAACCACCCCCGGATTGGCCTTGAGCCAGTTGGTAATCTGTTCATCGAGGAAGGCAATAGAGCCGGGATGCAGTTTTGCAAAGAAGGTTTTTGCACCCGTAATGCGGTCGGCTGAAGCTGTTCTCTCTGTTGGTGTTGCCGGTGTTCGTTTGGTCTGGCCGGCTGTGCCTGCCGCCGGCGCGTCAGCAGCGCCGCTTCCCAGATTCAACGGCGAATGGGAAACGTCCGTAGTGCCTGAATCGCTGTCGTCGAAGGGGATTGGCTCGTCATCTTTTGGCGTGATGGCGCTGCTTTCGCCATAGATGATCATCTCGTCCAGGTCTTCGCTGCCAAAATCCTTGGTATCAAAATCTCTGCTATCTACATCGTCCACGGGCATCCTCCAGAAATAAACAATCATTCCTATTCTAATAATATGATACTGCCGGGTTGACTGTCAAGCAAAATAATCGGGCAATCACGCGAAATGTCGGGTTAATTTGGCTGGGTGCGTTGGGGGCTGTTTGCGGGGACCTTTTGCAATTTTAGTCCTGGTTTTTTTCGTCCTCGGCCTTGACTTTGTCCGCTTCGGCGTCGGATTCCCGGGCTCCGGCGGCGTTCTTTTCTTGGCTGTTGACCGGCGTTTTTGCCAGCTTCTTGTTTAGTTCTTCTATGAGTCGCTTCAGTTCTGCTGCTTCAATGGCTGCCTGGCGTGCCTCGGTCCTGGCCGCTTCGGCTTCTGCTCTTGCCAGGTCCGCTTGTTGACCGGCTTGTCGGGCCCTGTGCAGGGCCTCTGATTTTTGCGCCTCTGATTTGACAAGGGCATCGTCGGCCTGTCGGGCTTTTTCCTTCAGAGACCTTTTATGGGCTTCGATGCCGAGTGGGTCGAGAAAAGCTTCTTCACGCAAGATTTCCGCGCTCAGAGGCGCCAAGTGTTTTCTTCTCAGTTGTTTAGCCACATCCTCGTTTGGAATGCCGCCGGTGGAGATGGTCGGAGTTATTATAAATAGGGTCTCCGTGGCTCGTTCCTCGAAATCTTTGCTCGAGAAAAGCACGCCAATGAGTGGTATGTCTTTTAAGACGGGGATGCCTCGGACGACCGCGCGTTCCTCGCTTTTTCTGATACCTCCGATTATGAGGCTTTCGCCGTGCCTGATGCGGTTTTCCTTGTTGGAGATTTCTCGCTTTGTGACGATTGGTACTTGCTTTACACCTTCGGGTATGGCTTTTGAGCCGAGGGTTATTGTCGTCTCCAGGCCTATGTAGCCGTCGGCGAATACGTGGGGAGTAATCTCAAGCGAGTCGATTACGTCGATATATTCGGTAGTCGTCTCCATATAGTCCGAGTCCGTGCGGCGAATGGTAATCGTCTGCAGTGGTACGTGCTCACTTGACATAATTTTTGCCGTTTGGCCATTGATGACTTCGAGTGAGGGATTCATCAGGATTTTCAGATAGCCTCTCGATTGCAATAGGTCAACCAGGGCCTGGAAATTCTGACTGGTGCTCGTATAGCCGACCTTAAGGCCGAATCTGGACCTGGCCGTTTCTCTGAGGGCGGCGCCCGGAAACGCAGGAAGCAACTCGCCGTCGCTTGTGGTCTTGCCGCCCAAAGTAATGCCTTCCCCGAAGAGGTCTTCTATCGCAAGTGTGGTTTCCCAGTCCAGGGTATTGTCCGCATAAAGTTCGGAGATGATACAGTCTATCCTGACCTGAATCGGAGGGATGTCCACCTCCTGCAGGAATTCCTGTACTGCGTCGATATCTCTTGCGGTCGGGCATCTTACTATCAACTGATTGGTGGCGGGATTGCTGGTGACGGTGTAGTTTGGCACGATTGTTGATTTGCCCTCTTCGTCGAACAGGGTCCTGCCGAACTGTTCATCGACGATTTCAGCCAGGTGGTCGGAGGTATGGTACTTGCAGAAGTAAAAAAGTTTCATCTCTGTTTCGCCGTCGACCACATGCTCGACAACGCTGGGCGGGTCTTTGTATACGTCCGGTATGGAGATGTTGGGGTCCGGTATAATCTTAATTCTGCTGAGGTCGCTCAATATTTTCCGAGACTGCAGTTCGACGGGCTTGTGCGCAAAGAACTCCGCGCAGCCGCCGAAGCAGAGTAGCGCCGAAGCGAACAGAGCGCACCTCAAGGTGCTGGCGATGGATTCATAACGGAACTTAATCATTATGTGACCGTACCCTTACCCAACAAAGCTGATTCTTATTACTATATCGTTCATTTCGCTGTTGTCAATTAAAAAAGGGCTGCCGACCAGGCCAAAACCTGATGACCGGATGTGGTTTCTATGCTAAACTCAGGGGTTATGCGAAAGGACAAGGCAAAACCGGCAACAGTGGGTTTTGTGGCGCTGGGCTGTCCCAAGAATCTTATCGACAGCGAAAGGATGCTGGCAGAAATAGTACAGGCAGGTTATCTCGTGACAGCCGAGCCAGAAAATGCCGACGTGATTATCGTTAATACCTGTGGTTTTATCGCCCCCGCTGTGGCGGAGGCGCTGGAAGAAATAAAGCGGGCTGTCGATTACACGAGAAAAGGCCGGGTCAAAAAGGTTATTGTTGCAGGCTGTCTGCCGGAGAGATTAGGCCGTGAGCTCTTCCGGCGAGCCGACGGCATCGACGCCATTGTGGGTCTGGGTCAGCGAGATGCAATAGTGTCGATAATCAACAAGACGCTGGTCTGCGACCGGCCGGGTGCTTACCTGGAACCGTCAGACAATAGAATCCTGGACGACAGGGTCAGGCTGCCCATCGGGCCTGTTCATTCGATGTACCTGCGGATTAGTGAGGGGTGCGACCATCGATGCTCTTTTTGCACAATACCGGCAATCCGAGGGCGGTTCAGGAGCAAGCCTCGCGAACTTGTGCTTTCCGAAGCGGCCGAGCTGGTTTCGGCGGGCGCAGTCGAATTAAACATAATTGGCCAGGATACCACCTACTACGGTCGGGACCTCGGAGCAAAGGATGCGCTGCCGGGGCTTCTGGCTGGACTCGAAAAGACCAGCGGCTTGAAATGGATGCGGCTGCTTTACTTGTATCCGACCGGAATCACCGACCGGCTCATCGAAACCATAGCGAGCGGCAAGAAGACCGTTGCCTATGTAGATATGCCGGTTCAGCACGTAAATAACCGTATCCTCAGGAGTATGCGCCGGCCGGACAGTAAAGAGCAAATTTGCTCGCTTATCGAGAAGTTGCGGCGAGCCGTTGCTGGGATTGTGCTGCGGACCACACTGATTGTGGGCTTTCCAGGTGAAACCGACCGGGAGTTTGACGAGCTGCTGGAATTTGTGCGGTGGGCTCGGTTCGATGCTCTGGGCTGTTTCAAGTTCTGCGCCGAGGACGGTACTGCTGCGGCCGAGATGCCCGGCCAGGTGCCGGAAGAGGTCAAAGAAGACCGCCGTGAGGAACTGATGCTTACACAGCAGCAGATAGCCTTTGCCAAGAACGAAAGAAGAATCGGCAGTGAGCTTGTCTGTCTGGTTGATTCTGCCGGTCCCGACGGCACCGGGCGTGGTCGCTTTTACGGCCAGGCGCCTGAGATTGACAGCGTCTGCATTATAGAGAGTTGTACGGCCGGGCCGGGCCGCTTTGTCCGCGCCGAAGTTCTGGAGGCTAAAGATTACGATTTGATTGTCAGGCAAGTTTAGTATTGCATTATTCTCTGCGCAGGATAGACTCTCCAGTTATGTTGCGGTTTATCCCTAACATTTTGACATTGGGTCGATTTGTATTGAGCGTTGTTTTCCTGATTATGATTCTGCAGTCGCCTACGGTCGAAAACAGGTCGTTCTTTCTGGATATTGCGTTTGTTATTTTTGTCATTGCCGGCCTTACCGATATCGTAGACGGCGCCGTTGCCCGGAAGCTGGGCGTAGCGAGCAAGTTCGGCAGAATCATTGACCCGCTGGTTGACAAGGTCCTGGTTTGCGGCACTTTTGTTTGCTTTGCCATAGTCGGTGAACCCAGGCTTTTTGGTTTTGAGGCGATGGTGATGTCTGTGATTCGGTGGCTGGTGGCCGGCATTCTGATTGCAAGAGAAGTGTATGTGACGGTGCTGCGGCATATTGCCGAGGCCCGCGGTATCAACTTTGGCGCCACTGTTTCCGGCAAGGTAAAGATGTTCCTTCAGTCCTTTGCCATCGGTACAGTTGTTATCAAGGCCGCTCACGTTCCAACCGCCTCCTGGGGTCACTGGTTCACATCCGTTGTTCTCGCCGCCGTGCTGCTAATGACTGTTATCTCCGGTGTTAGGGCCACCAGCCGCAGCTCCCGCCGGCAGGCGGTGCACAAGGGCGACTGACTGCGAGTAAACCACAGCCGGCTCCTCGATTGTCAGAGCAGCAGTCTCTGTTTACAAAGGCAATTGAGACGTGACGTTCTCGTTGTGACAGGTGACGATGCACTTTCGGTTTGAAAGTTTAGTTCCGGGCATTGTTCGAGTGCGATTCGACGAGTTTATTGGTAATCGAAAGAGGGTCCGAGCCTATTATGTCAAAGATTTCCTTTTCGAGTCCATATATTAAAGGGTCAACCCTGGCGGCAATGCTCTTGCTTTGAGCCCGGCAGCCGTGCAAGTGGATGTTTCTTTTGTGTGCATCGTCCAGCCTTGTTTTCAAGGGTACAATCCTGTTGGCCATCGCTCTCATATCTGCGTAATAGAGAAGTTTCTCTTCCCAGGTGCCGGGCCTGTTTTTCTCATCCAGCATGGCGGTATATTTGTGTTTTCTTATGGTTGAGGCGAGAACAGGATATTTCTCCTTCAAAATATCATAAGCGGCATCTTCATGGGACAGGTCCTTGTACCTGGTTCTTGTCTGCAACCATTTTGCTTTGTCTTCTTCTGTGATGGTCTGCCTGAACCTGTCGTAGTCCAAATCTTCAAAATCACAGACTCGGACGATATCATGCAGCAGGCACGCCCTGTCTACAAGGTCGACATCGACGTTTATGCCTTTGTCGTTCAGCTTTTGCGCAAGAAAACCGGCCAATCCGGCGACGGCCAGGCTGTGCTCCAGGATGTGTAACGGGACGTGGTACTGCCTTATCAGCTCGAAACACTCTTTGCGGGTTGGAAGGCTATAGTTTTTCATTTATGAGTCCGGCCACTTTTCTCCCGGACCTCAGCATTCCGCCGAAAATCGGGCCCATTCTCGGCAGATTAAACACATCACAGACCGCCATACCCGCGACGTAAAGGCCGGGAAAAACCTCTCCCGTTTTCTCCACTACGGCGGCTTCCGAGGTCTCCACGTTCATAAAATACTCCCGCAGCTCGTTCGGAAAAAGCTCTGGTTTGCTCTTCTTCAGCATGCCGACGAGTTCCGCCGGATGTCCCGTGGCGTCAATTGTGTATCTCGAACAGATGCAGAACGGGTCCACGTGCAATTTCACCATTCTTGCACTTGCGTTGTTGACCACGATACCCTTGACGGTCTCCTGCTTGAGGACAATATCTTCGACCTCCAGCAGGTTGAATATTTCGACACCCGCTTTTTTTGCGCTGTAAGCCAAGGCGGTGGCGAATTCGATGGCATCGGCAATGTACAAGGCCCGGTGCTTTTCTGTCGTCACGCCTATTTCATCCAATATCTCCTTGTCTTCGAAGGTGACAACATTGTAGCCGGCGGCCCCGCCCCAGATGCCTCCGCCGACGGAGAGTTTTTTTTCGATTAGGGTGGTTTTGACGCCGGCCTTAGCCAGATAGTAACCTGCCGTTAACCCCGCCGGGCCTGCTCCCACTATGATGACGTCGTTTTCAAGATGCTCCAACAGCCTGGCGGTGTACCGCTCGATGATGGCACGGGAAATGTCTGTTTCCTTCATTGCTTGTTCCTTTCAGTCTGGTTGTCATAAAGGCAACAAAAAAAAGCACTCCAGCAAGAGGAGCGCGTCGAATACTTCGCTATCCACCTCCCTTCGCAGGTCCTAACCTGTTCAGGTTCCATAGGGTCATCGGCGCACCTGTTTTCGCACAAAGCACACACAAAATAGGCTCTCTGGTGCGATGCAAATAGGTGCGAGACCTCTCAGCCTCGGCCGGGTTGCTTGCCCAACGTTCGGCTCGGCTGGCATATCTAAACTGTCGCCGAGATTATAGTATGATACTGCTGGGCCTGCAAGGATTTCCTGATGCCTCTTATGGGCGTCTGTCGGAATCTTTGGAAATTCAGGTGAGTTGTCAACGGAGTGATTATTTGCGACTTTCCACGAGGGGATAATAGCTCCCGGCCTGGGCGGACGCAAGTTTCCTGTAGGCTATCTCAATTCCTTCAGCTTCAATCTTGCGAACTGTGACCAAATAGTCGGCATCTTCATCCGTGATTATCAGCAGCGAGTACGGCAAAGCAACTTTCTCCGGCAGTTCGTTCCAGTTGCACCATCTTGCCGGCGTACACTTCAAAGGCCGATGTGATTCTTGTGCAATCGTCAGGGCCTTGGCCTTGCGCACTGTGACCAGCGAGCCGTCCCAGCCGACATCTCGGCACTAACCAGGGACCTCAGCATTTGGAAAAGCAAGTTGGGTGAATTCTCGCAAGGCTGCAAGCAACTGCTCCACCTCGTCATTTATCAGGTCAAGGGCTGGAAACTCGGTGATCTCGATTGTCTCGCGGTCATCCATGGCCAACTTCTTTCGTAGTATTGTACGGCGAAAATCGTCTTCGTGATAAAACGCCTGCCACGAGGTAACTTTCACGGGCTTGGCCTCTGGGATATGCCGGGCTTTAGCCAAGACCATATATTTTTCTCTTGCTTGCAGAGCCTGACGTGACAGAGATTCTTGTGGTAATCGCGTTGCGAGCTTATGCATTCCGTAGAACACGAACCTCCGACACACCAGCGAAGTACTTGGTCTTCCCTCGGCGACCGGATCCCACTCGGTTGAGGGTGTGCCCTGAACAGAGAGCCGGGCCAGAATTGGAAGTGACTCAAAACAGTCTGCCTCACAGAGCACATAAATGGCTGCCGTAGCCCGGAGCCTATCCTGGAACATATCCGGCAAATCAGGGGTGTGCATGGGCTGTTCATTGAGTTGCCTGTAGTCCTCTTCAAATGCCGCGTGCTTTTCGTCAAACGTGGCAACCATAGACGTGAGCTGCCGTTCCAGAAAAGCAGTCACCCTCTTCGGTTCGGCTTGCGCATCGACCAGCAACTTCCGAATACGGGTCATCTTCGAGACAATCTTTGGATCGGATGCATAGGAGCCGATAATGAATGGTGTGTCGCCTAAAGCGGTGATGACCATCGCTATGTTTTCATTGTCAGCCAAGCGGAAAAAAGTCTGCTCCGGAGTCTCGTGGCGCATGCGTTCTTGAAGAGTCGCTCTGCCGGGATGAACCGGATTATCCAAAAGAGACATGCCCTTGTGTGAGACCAACTCCGCACTCTCATCTAAAAGCTTTTCGAACGCGTCATTTTCATAGGGGTCAATCGGTATCCCAATGGCCGGAACCCGTGCGACGCCGGCGTCGGTTATTTCAGCGTCAGACTCTAAAGCCTGCATGCCCAGGAACACCTGGTCTGGAGGGCCTGCGGTCTCTACATTTCGGCGTAAAGAGCTCTTAAACAGCACGAGGATGCCAATTCCAGCTACGAGAACAGCCAAAACTCCAAACAGACTTTTTGTTTTTTTTTTTTCGCATACCGAGCTATCTCCTTGCGGCTAACCGGCTCTGCGTTTCAGGCCGGTCCTGAAGCAAACCGGCCCGAAGTACTTGGCGCCGGGCAGTTTATCACAAACACTTCGAACAAGCAACTCCTTTGCCATGGCCTGTGCTCGGCAACTTAGGGCTAACGGGCTTGGCGAAGCTCATCCGCAAAGGCAATTTACGGGTCATAGTACACGGTGCATGTGGCAAAAATACCCCAGTAGTAGTCCGCCCACCAGTCACCCGTAGGCGCCGAGCCAAGGTTATAATTAACATCGCAGCCAGGGGTTGAATACTTGTTCGATGCCCCGGTCGTGTCGTAGTTGTATCTTGCGCTGTATCCTTGTTTCCATTCGAGTTCTGTAGGCTGGACACCGCTAACGTCGCAAACAATAGTAGCATGGCAAATTTCACTGCTGCCTAATTCATTGTATGCAAGCCTATCGCACGCTTGCGCATCGTTGGGCCAGCGGGCCAGACAATCGTCTGTGAAAATCTTGTTACCTTCTTGTGCACCAGTTCCAGGGTCTACCCAGTAGTTGTAGTTGGCGCCCGCGGCGTAGCCGTCCATTGCCCACGAGAGGCAGTTCTGGGCGTTCCAGGGGCTCCCGATGCGTATAATCCCCGGCTCCGAACTATACATCCAATCGTAAAAATTGTTGACGTGACCCTCTTCCGTACCGGTAAACTCCCTTTCCCAGTGCCGGTGCTTAAGCTTCGTGCCGGCACCGGTTTCACAGTGGCCCGCGTTGAGAGACGATGTTGAATCCTTGCGTTTCATAACTATATGGTAGCCATTGCCACTGGAGTTCGCCGCATAGAAACTGATGTATCCATCATAATCAACACTCCAGTTGTGCGTGGCTGGGTCGATGTCGGCGCTTCCCTCCGATACGGAAATGCACACGCCGCAAACCAATAGAAACGCTGCCAATAATGATGACGCTGGTGTCAAGTTCGGTTTGGATTTGACCAGTTCGTGCTTGTTCATTTTGAAGCTCCTTTCTGAACGAATCACTTCTGATAAATACTCAATTTCAATACCGCCTATTTGCAGTGCTACATAATCGCAATCACCTCCTTTACGCCTGCTCTCGGTTCGCCGCTCCGAGCGTTGGTACAACAAGGCTGTTCATTACCATACGGTCTTAAAATACATCAACTGCCTGCAATCGTGTCTCCGTTTACAAGGGCGTATGGCGACAGGCGGTGTTGATAATGAATGCGGTTTTTTTATCAAAACTTTTTTGGCCTGGCCGGGTGGACCGATTATCCGAGAGATGCTTAATTGACACGGACCGACCAAGACAGTATCATACAGGCGACGGCGGTTTGTTGTAGGATGGTTTAACTTATGGATAGTAAAGGATTTACGCACCTTCATCTACACAGCCAGTATTCGCTGCTGGATGGCGCTATAAGCTTCGATAAACTGCTGAAGCGATGCAAAGAACTCGGTATGGATTCGGTGGCGGTGACCGACCACGGCAATATGTTCGGCGCCGTTGAGTTTTACATCAAGGCCCGCGAAAAGCACATAAAGCCCATAATAGGCATCGAGGCCTATGTTGCGCCGGGCAGCAGGTTCGACAGGACCAAGACCACGAGCACAGAGGCCGCGTATCATTTGATACTCCTGGCGGAAAACAACGCCGGCTACAAGAATCTTTTGAAGCTGGCAAGCGCCGGCTACACCGAAGGCTTTTACTACCGTCCGAGAATCGACAAAGAGATTTTGGCCGAACTTAACGAGGGCCTGATAGCAGCGTCGGCGTGTCTCAAGGGCGAGATTCCAGCCCTTCTGGCCGGCGGCGACCAGAAGCGTGCGGCGGCGGCGGCGGAAAGCTACCTGAAGATTTTCGGCCCGGAAAGATTCTTCATCGAACTGCAAATCCACGAAGGCGACGAGTCCGGCGTCAATGAGGCCCTGGTAGACCTGGCGAATAAGATGGGTCTTGGTCTTATCGCAACCAATGACGTGCACTTTCTTGAAGAGGACGATTACGAGGCGCACAATTGCCTGTGCTGTATAAGCACCGGCAAAAACGCCGACGACCCTACCCGGATGATTTACCCGCGAGATGTGTTTCTCAAGAGCCCTGAGCAGATGCGCTCACTTTTCTCCGGGACAATCGAAGCGTGCGATAACACGCTGGCTATTGCTCAGCGGTGCGATGTGGAGCTTGATTTGAAGACCCGGCACGCCCCGCGATTTCGACCTCCGGACGGGCAGGCGCCGGAGCAGCTCCTGACTAAACTGTGTTATGACGGAGCCAGGCAGCGGTACGGGGAAATTACCGACGAGATAAAGGCCAGAATCGACAGAGAGCTGGACGTGATTGAGTCGAAGGGTTTTGCCAGCTACTTTCTTATCGTCTGGGACTTCTGCAATTACGCCCACGAGCACGGCATCCCGGTAGGAGCCAGAGGAAGCGCCGTGGGCACTGTTGTCGGATATTGTCTCAGGCTGTGTGATGTTGACCCGATTCGCTACGATTTGCTGTTCGAGCGTTTCATGGACCCTGCCCGCAACGAAATGCCGGATGTTGACATTGATATCTGTCAGGACGGGCGTGGGAAAATCATCGACTACGTCAGACAGAAATACGGCCAGGTCGCGCAGATAATAACCTTCGGAACGATGAAGGCCAGGGCCGTCATCCGCGATTCGTGCAGGGTTCTTGCCGTCCCGCTGGCCGAGGCGGACCGCCTTGCCAAGCTTGTGCCGTTTTCTCTCGGTATGACGATTGACAAGGCCCTGCAGACTGAGCCGCAACTAAAGCAGAGTTACGAACAGAACGAGCAGACAAAAAGAGTCATTGACATATCCAGGAAGCTTGAAGGCCTTGCCCGCCACGCGTCGGTTCACGCTGCCGGCGTGGTTATCTCGGATGAGCCGCTGACCGATTTTACCCCCCTCTATAAGGCGGTCGATTCCGACGACATCATCACCCAGTTCGAAGGGCCTATGGTGGAGAAAGTCGGGCTTTTGAAGATGGACTTTCTGGGTCTTAAGACCCTCAGTGTGCTTGAGCGAGCCAGGCAGTTAGTCGGAGACATCCACGGGGTCGATATTGACCTGGAGAGAATCAGCCTGGAAGAGGCGAAGGTTTTTGAGCTGTTTTCCAGCGGGGCGACCAAAGGCATCTTCCAGTTCGAGTCCGGCGGCATGCAGGATTTGCTGACAAAGATGAAGCCTGACCGCATCGAGGACCTTATCGCCGCCAACGCTCTGTATCGGCCGGGGCCGATGATACTGATACCGGATTACATCGACCGCAAACACGGGGCAAAATGGGACCTGCCGCATCCGATTATGAGGGAAATCCTTGATGAGACCTACGGCATTATGGTCTATCAGGAACAGGTAATGCGGATTTGCAACCGTCTCGGTGACATACCTCTTCGCGAGGCCTACACGCTCATCAAGGCGATAAGCAAGAAGAAGGCCAGAACGATTGCCAAAGAGCGCGAAAGATTTGTCGCCGGCTGCGTCAACAAGGGCCTGAGTACGAAACAGGCCAGCCAGATATTTGAGCTTATCGCGCGTTTCGCCGGCTACGGTTTTAACAAGAGCCACTCGACCCGCTACGCCATTATCGCTTACCAGACCGCCTATATTAAAGCCCACTGGCCCGTGGAATATATGGCTGCACTTTTGACCTACGAAATGGATAATACCGACAAGGTTGTCGATTATATCGGCGAGTGCAAGAGAATGGGCATCGAGGTCTTACCGCCGGATATCAACGAGAGCGGAGTAGATTTCACCCCTCTTTATAAGGGCCGCGCCGCTGATAAGACTGGAGTAATACGTTTCGGCCTGGCGGCGGTGAAAGGCGTGGGCGAAAAGGCGGTTGAGCAAGTAATCACCGCCCGCAGTCGAGTCGGTTCTTTTGAGAGTCTGTTCCACTTTTGTGAGAACGTGGACCTAAGGGCCGTCAACAAGCAGGTTATCGAGGCCCTCGTAAAGGCGGGTGCTTTCGACCGGCTTGGCGGAAACCGCGCCCAGATGATTGCGGGACTGGAAAAAGCGATGCAAAGCGGCTCGCAACTGCAGGCGGATAAGCAGAGCGGCCAGCTAAATTTCTTTGGTCAGTTGGCTCAGAGCGGTCATTCGGAGGACCATAAGGGGCTGCCTGACGTAGCGCCCTGGCCTGAGCCTCAGATGCTGGCGTTTGAAAAGAGCGTTCTTGGCTTTTATGTCACCAGCAATCCGCTCAGCCATTACGCCGAGACGATAAGTCTATATTCCACGGCCGACAGCTCGCAGCTTGCCGGGTATGTGCAGGACAGGCAAATTGCAATCGGCGGAATGATAACAAAGATAAGATACACTCTGACAAAGACGGGCCGAAATGCCGGCTCAAAAATGGCTTACTTCACCCTCGAAGACCTCCAAGGCGAGGTCGAAGTGGTATTGTTTCCCGACGTGCTCAACAGGTTCGCAAGTTTGTTGGTGCCTGATACCGTTGTCTTTGTGCGGGGAAAGGTTGATTTGCGAAGAGGAAAACCAAATATTCTGGCTTCCGAATTGATAGCCCTGGACCGGGTCGGCGAACTTCTGGCCGGCAGGGTAAGGATAAGCCTGGATTCACAAGACGTCACTGAACAAAAGGTGGCGATGATAAAGAACCTGTGCCGGACGCACCGCGGCAAAAGCGCCATTCACGTAGCAATAAGAACCGACAAAGGCAGCGTCTATGCGACCGCAGACAAGAGCTTGTCTGTAAAACCCGACCTGGAGTTCTGCAGAAAAATGCGACAGCTTGTCGGCAAAGACAATTTCCAACTGACAAAATAGTATAACAAGGGCAGCAGAGTGAAAACGAAAGGCTCAGGCAGGTTCATAGTTCTTGACGGGCCGGAGCGGTGCGCGGATGAAAGCAGCTTTGTTAAAATATCAGCAGCCTTAAGTACACTGCGAAAGCAAGGCCGGATTTTGAGGTGAAAAATGGATGCGATACCTGCGGACACGACTATTGATGCTGCGAGAAAACAGATAGGAATCCTGCAGCGGTTAGATACCCGGACGCGGGCAGAAATGGCATTTGAGTTAAGCGATAACCTCAGAAGCATTGTCGAAGCCGGTGTAAGACTTCGCCATCCCGATTACAGTGAAGCAAAGGTGCAACGGCAAGTGCTTCGACTTATGATTGGCGAAACCTTATTTAAACTAATCCGCTCTGATGCTGGAGTGTAGATATGACGGGGCAGGCAGATTTCTTAGAGGAGCTGATTGGAAAGTTAGACAAGCAGAGTATTGCCTATATGCTTTCCGGTTCCGTTTCGAGCAGCCTTCACGGCCAGCCGAGAGCGACAAAGGACATCGATATGGTGATTGCTCCGAGCGAAAAGCAGGTCTTGAATTTTGCCGGAACGCTGGGCGAGAATTACTATGTCAGCCTCGATGCGGTAAGAAACGCCTTTGTTCACAGTTCGATGTTTAACGTAATTGACGTTGAGTCTGGTTGGAAGGCTGATTTTATTATTCGCAAAGACAGGCCGTTCAGTCGCCAGGAGTTTGAGCGAAGGTGTATTGCTAAAATCAGGGGATTGGATGTTTGGGTAACTTCGCCTGAAGATACCGTTTTGAGCAAGCTGGAATGGGCCAAGGACAGGCGTTCAGAACAGCAGTTTCGTGACGCCCTTGGCGTAGCTCTTGTTCAGTGGCGCCGTCTGGATAAGGATTATCTGCATAAATGGGCCGGACAGCTCCATATCGAAGGGCAGCTTAAGCAGCTTTTGGAGCAGGCGGCAGAAGTATTGGAAGAGCGAGAGGAAAGTGGGGATGGATAGCGAGCAGTTGAACAAGAAGTTGAGGGGAAAGCTCGTGGTTCTTGACGGGCCGGACGGCTGCGGAAAGACCACGCAGACAGAACTTCTGGTGCAGCGGCTGAGGCGGCAGGGTGCGGACGTCGCAACTTTTCGGGACCCCGGCGCAACGGCTATCGGCGAAAAGATTCGCCGGCTGCTTCTTAACCCGCAACATGTCGCTATGAGCACGGCCGCAGAAGTTATGCTCTATATGGCGGCCAGAGTTCAGTTGTGGGACGAAAAGATAGCGCCGGTGTTGCAGGAAAACAAGTGCGTAGTTCTTGATAGATGGCTGTCGAGCACGTGTGCCTATCAGGGCTATGCCGGCGGCTTCGGGATGGACAAGGTCATAAGGGTTGCGGGTGAATGTCTTGAAAGGCCCTGGCCTGACCTGACTATAATACTCGATGTCGATTTGCAAACAGCGGCCTCCAGGCTCAAGAAAGACCTTGACCGGATGGAACAAAAAGGCGACGGCTATCACCGGAAGGTACGCGAGGGTTTTCTCGAGCTGGCTCGTCAGCAAAGAAGATTCATCGTTGTTGACGCTTCCGGTGACGTGGAAGCGGTGCAGAGAAAAGTGGCAGAAGCAATAGCACAGGTGGATTTATAAGGATATGTCACTCAGCGAGATTTTTTGTCAGGACGGGGCTATTGGTATTTTGCAGCGGGCCTTTGCAGCCGGGAAGATGCCGCATGCTTATATATTCGCCGGCCCGGAAGGGGTCGGCAAATTCAAGACCGCCCGCGAGTGGGCCAAGGTGCTTTTGTGCAAAAGCCCTACTGAGCAGAACGGCCTGGCTGACAGTTGCGGTTCGTGCGAGTCATGCCGCCTGTTCGAGGCCGATTCACATCCGGATTTCCTGCACGTGTACAAGGAGCTGATTGAATTCACCAAGGATGGCAAAGGCAAAAAGACGCCCGTCGAGCTGCCGATAGATGTTATCCGTGAGTTTCTGGTTGACAAGGTCTCGAACAGGCCGACGTTGTCTGAAAGAAGGGTCTTCGTTGTCAGCGAGTCCGAAAAACTGAACCGCAATTCACAAAACGCTCTTATGAAAGTGCTGGAAGAGCCGCCGGGATACTGCACCGTAATTCTGCTGTGCACTCGCATGGAACGGCTTTTGCCGACCACGAAGTCGAGATGCCGGACTATCCGTTTCGGCCCGGTGGCAGAGGAGCGAATAATCGAAAAGCTGAAGGGAAAGGGTATTCAGCAAGACCAAGCCAGATATTGGGCCCGCCTTGCCCAGGGCAGTTTAGGCCAGGCCTGCCAGTGGGCCGAGCTTGAGCTTGTCGATGCAGGGCTTTACAAAACCAAGAAGGAGCTGCTCGCTGGAGTTGCCGGTTGCCGGTACGATGAGGCGCTGACCTTTGCCGGCTGGCTCTCAGGCAAAATCCGGCAGCTTGCCGGCGCCTGGGCGGAACTCAGCAGGGGCACCAGCAAAAGCGATATTAACCGACGGGCCCAGCGAACAGCGGTGTATATGGTCATATCCGCTTTGCACGATGCGATGAAGCTTAGCCTTGAGGTGGGCGGCGAAATTGTCAATTTCGACCAGCCCGAGGAAATAAAAAAGCTGGCCGGGCGGTTCGGTCCCGAGCAATTGGCCGAAAAAATCGCAGACTGCTACCGGACGCTGCGAGAGATTGAGTCAAACGTCAACGAGAAGCTCGTTTTCGAGCAGTTGTTGTTAAATTTGGCCGCTTCTGATATAATCAAGGTTTAGCGACGACAAGAGTTGAGCAGTGTATTTAGGTAGACAATCGGGATGGCGAATACCGTAGAGATAAAACCAAAACAGACGAAGAACAAGAAACACATGCTGGTTCGATACGGCCGGATGGATATCCTCGGCTGGTTCGAGCACAACGAGGCCAACATTCTCAAAGTGCCTCGCCGGGCAGTGATAAAGACCGACAGGGGGCTGGAGTTGGGCAGTCTTGTCGGTCAGCTCTCTTCGTATAAAGCAGGCCTTTTCAGGTGGAGCCCTGACCAGGTTGAGCAGTATTTTGTGAACAGTCAGGTCGAGTGCTTGTGGGGGCCGCCCGGCAAATTCGTTCGATACACAACCGCCGAGGACTTGAGCGAGGAAAGGCACCTCGAGAAGATTGCCAAAGAGGAAATGCAGAGTTGTATCGGATTTGTCAAAGAGCTTGCCTTGCCGATGAAGATAGTGGATGTGGAGCATTTGTTCGGCGGTGAGCGGATAGTGTTCTATTTTATGGCCGACGGCCGGGTGGACTTCCGCCAGCTTGTCAAGAAACTGGCACAGGAATACCAGACAAGAATCGAGATGCGCCAGATAGGCTCGCGCGACGAGGCCAAACTGCTCGGCGATGTCGAAAGCTGCGGGCAGGAATGCTGCTGCAGGAAGTTCCTCAGGGCGCTCAAGCCGGTCAATATGCGAATGGCCAAGATACAAAAGGCCACGCTTGACCCTTCGAAGATATCGGGTTTTTGCGGCAGACTAAAATGCTGCCTGCGTTATGAGGACAAGACCTACACGGAACTCAAGAAACGGCTGCCGAGAAAGAATGCCAGGGTGAAAAGTAAGCATGGCGAGGGCAGGGTTGTGGACACCCAGATATTGACGCAACTTGTAGTCATCGAGCGTGAAGAAGGTGTCAGAGTCGCCGTACCGGTTGAGGAAGTCGAGATAATCAGCGAATCGGCCGCCAAGAAAAACAAGCAGGACAAACCGGCAGATGACAAAGGCCGAGAGAACAACAAAGACGAAGTCACTGATTGTTAAGGGACAACCATGCCGCGAAGAATTGTGGTGACGTCAGCTTTGCCCTATGCAAACGGCCCGATACACATTGGACATCTGGTCGAATACGTTCAAACCGACATTTGGGTGCGTTTTCAGAAAGTCTGCGGTAATGAGTGTCTTTACTTTTGTGCCGATGACGCCCACGGCACACCGGTTATGATAAGCGCTCGGGCTGCCGGCATAAGCCCGGAGCAGTTGGTCGAGCGGATGAAGAGTGAGCACAGGCACGATTTCGACGGCTTTTGCGTGGAATTCGATAATTATTACACGACGCACTCACAGGAGAACAGGCAACTGGCCGAGTTGATATTCAGTCGGCTGAATAAGGCCGGCTCAATCGTCAAGCGAAGTGTCGAGCAGGCCTATTGTGAAAAATGCGGAATGTGGCTGCCGGACAGATACATTCGCGGCACTTGTCCGCGGTGCGGGGCAGAAGACCAGTACGGCGACTCCTGTGAAGTGTGCAGCGGAACACATCGGCCCACCGAATTGATTGACCCGCGGTGCGCCACGTGCGGCACCGCGCCCGTTCGCAGAGAAAGCGACCACTACTTTCTCAAAGTTGCCGACTACGAGGGGCGATTAAAAGAACTAATTGCCGGAGGGTATGTCCGGAAATCGGCTGCGAAGAAACTCGACGAGTGGTTCAAAGCGGGCCTGAGAGACTGGGACATATCCCGCGACGGGCCATATTTCGGCTTCAAGATACCGGGGGAGAAAGACAAGTTCTTCTACGTCTGGCTGGATGCTCCCATCGGGTATATGGCCTCGGCCAAGAACTACTGCGACAGGAACGGGCTTGATTTTGAGAGGGTCTGGAACAGCGACGAATACGAGCTCTATCATTTCATCGGCAAGGACATTATGTATTTTCACGCCCTTTATTGGCCGGCGATGCTTATGGAAGCGGGTTTTAAGACCGCCGACAAGCTGTTTATCCACGGTTTCCTGACGGTCAACGGCGAGAAGATGAGTAAATCACGAGGGACTTTCATAAAAGCGGCGACATATCTGAAATTCCTTGACCCTGAATACCTGCGGTATTATTACGCGAGCAAGCTGACTGCCGGCATCGACGATATCGACCTGAGCTTCGAGGATTTCACAAACAGAATCAACTCTGATTTGGTAGGCAAGTTTGCCAATCTGGCTTCCCGCTCAGGCCCGATGCTGACTAAGAAACTCCAGTCGCGGCTTGGCAGGTTAGATGAGCGGGGCAGGGAATTGCTTGGCAAACTGACCGCGGCGAGAGAGCAAATTGTTGGCGATTACGAGAACCTTAACTTCGCCGGTGCGGTGCGGACAATTGCTGCTCTTGCCGACGAGGCAAATCGATATGTTGAGAGAGAGCAGCCCTGGGTGATGGTGAAACAGGATTTGGAGAAGACCAGGACGACGTTGACGGCGGTGCTGAACGCTGTTCGTGTCCTGACGATTTATCTAAAACCCATCCTGCCCACGTATGCCGGGAAAGTGGAAAGATTTCTGAACGTCGGTGAGCTTAATTTCGGCGATATTGAAGCCGTGTTGGAAAATCACAGAATAAATGATTTCGAGAGATTATTTGAAAGAATTGACCAGGAACAGGTGAATGCGATGGTTGAAGAGAGTATGGAAACTCAAGGCGGCGGAGCGGCTTCGGCGGGTCCTGTCGAGCCTATCGGGCCGGAATGTACAATCGAGGATTTTGCAAAGACCGACCTGCGGATTGCCAGCGTTGTCAGCGCCGAGACTGTCGAAGGCGCCGACAAGCTCTTGCGCCTGCAGTTGGACGTGGGAGGTCTGCAGAGAAGCGTTCTGGCGGCTATTGCCCAGGCGTATAAACCGGATGAGCTGGTCGGCAAAACCGTGGTTTATTTTGCAAATCTAAAGCCCAGGAAGATGCGGTTTGGCCTGTCTGAAGGTATGATTATGGCGGCCGGCACCGGCGGCAAGAATGTTTTCCTGCTGACCGCCGACAGCGGCGCCAAGCCCGGGGACAAGGTGCTTTAGCGGCGCTTCGGGACGGCAGCGCCGGCGTTATGTGTGGAGACGGCACGGGGGTACGTCGACGGCCTTATAACTGAGCAAGGCCCGGCAGGAGGGTACTCAGGCTATTCGGAACCTTAACAGGTATGTTAATACGCTGTGGAAATGAAGAAGAAGGTTGAAGATATTGTCGTAGAGGACGGCCGATATAGCCCGGCGGCGGTCAGATTCGTTTACGAAGGGCTCGGTTACACTGGAAGAAAACTCGACGTCGAGCAGCATCATGTCAGCGGCCAGGCTCTCTGCGCGGGGCTCAGAAGACTTGCGATTGAAAAATGGGGCAGGCTGGCAATTTTGGTTCTCAATACATGGGGGGTGAAGACGACCCGTGATTTCGGAGAAATCGTCTATTTGATGATAGAACACGAATGGATGAGCGCCCAGCCGACCGATACCATAGACGATTTTAACGACGTGTACGACTTCAAAGCGGTCTTTAAGGACCGTTTCGAATTCTGATTTGCTTTTGTTGCACCGAAGTGCTCTGAACCCCGGCGAACCCCACCAAAGCACCGCACCAACGAATACCCCTGTGGACAAAGCTCCTTATCAGGTAAGGCATTTCAAGATAATACTCTTGTAGTGCGTGGCTGCTTTTTCGACATCGGCAATTTCAATATACTCGTCAGGTTTGTGGCAGAGTTCCGGTTTTCCTGGTCCGAAGACCACCACGGGCGCCGCCAATTCGGCGAAATGTGGGCCGTCCGTTGTGAAGCCGACAGCCTTGGTGCGGTTTACTCCCACGCAAGAGCAGAAATCTCTCACAAAATCACAACGGCTGTCTGTCTCCAGTGCGTCTACTTGGCGGATGACTGAAACCTCAGCTTGAAAGTCGCAGTTTTTTTGCCTTAGCTTGTCTAATACCCTCTCGAGGTCATAAATGATATCCTGATGATTTTGCCCGGGCAATGTGCGAATATCAACGCCGATGCTGCACCTATCCGGAACAACGTTAATCGCTTCTCCGCCCTGAATGGTATTTACGCTCAGGGAACATTGGCCCAGCAGTTCGTGTGGTTCGACCTTGACCTGGTAATTCTCCAATTCGGCCAACACCGCCTTCATCGAAGTTATGGCGTTTATTCCGAGATGGGGGCTCGAGCCGTGTGCGGTCTTGCCGCGGGTAGTAACTTCAAGCCACAACATACCGCGATGGGTCGTAACGACCTCAAAATCCGTAGGCTCCGGGAGAATCACTCCGGCAATGGGCGGCAGCTTGTCGCTGTAGCCAGCCATAAACCTCTTGGCGCCGCAGCTATCTGTTTCCTCGCCGGCGGCAGCAAGGATTATAAGGTCGCCCTTGAGCTCCGCGTGCGAGTCAACCAATTGCCTTGCAGCGGTTATCAATGCTGTAATTCCGCCTTTCATATCCGCCGAGCCCCTGCCATAGATTCTGCCGGCCCGTTCGACCGGCTCAAAGGCCGGTTTGCTCCAGCCCGCCTGGCCGGGGGGCACAACGTCGAGGTGGCAGGCGAACAACAGTGCGGGCCGCGTACCCCTGGACTTGAGCCGAACTACGAGATTTGCTCTGTTTTCGTCCCAGGTATCTATATGGGCGTCGATTCCCGACTGGGACAGTTCCCGGCGAATAACTTTTGCTGCGGCCAGTTCACCTGCCTGTGCAGTGCTTTCAGCTTTGACAAGTTTTTTCAGCAGCGTCTTCATAACCCGGTTATTATATAAACATTCAACCGGTGGACGCATATAGGAAAAAATAGAAAAATTTAATTGCGGACTAAAACAAAAGCCGCTACAATAAAGGTTTGGGAACTTTTAGCCGGCACGAAGGAGTTTAAATGGGACCTGTACTGAACGGGTTGATAAAACTTCAAAGCGTCGAGAACCGTCTGCGAGTTGTCAAATCTAAACTGGCAAGGTGCAGAAGAAACGTCATCATTCAGGAAAATCACCTCAGAAGCCTGACAAACAGCCTCGAAGCCAAAAGGGAGGAGATTAACCTGACGAAAGTCCAGGCGGACCGGTTGGAACTGGAACTCAGGTGCGGGGATGCGACAATAGCCAAGTTAAGAGCCTCGCTTAATGCGGCAAAATCAAACAAAGAATATGCATCGGTCCTTACACAGCTTAATACGACAAAGGCTGACAACTCGAAAGTCGAAGACCAGATACTGGAGCTGATGAAGAATATTGACGCCGACGAAAGCGAGTCGCGTGAAATAAAAGAGCAGATAGCCGAGCAAAAGCAGAAGCTTGAGCGGACGCGGCAGGAAAGTGAGACCCTGGCGGCCAGATATGAGGCCGAGATAGAACAGGTCCAGCAGGAGTGGGACCAGGCGGCAAAGGCTGTGCCGGCGGAGGCGCTGCGCATATTCGGAAGAGTCGCCGAAACATACGACGGGGAAGCATTGGCGGTTGTTGACGGACAGGAGGGCAAAACGGATGCCTACACGTGCGGAGGCTGTTTTATGGGCATCACCGCCGAAACGGTCAATCTGCTTTTGACCAAGGATGATATTTTCCGCTGTCCAAACTGCACAAGAATACTGGTGATAAGCGGTTCAGAGCAGAAGTAACTATCGGGGCACGTGATTGACAGTTCGTGGTTTCGGCTTGTAACCTGAGGTCTGTAATTTAGGGAGCAAAACTATTGTTGGATGAAGTGGTTGCTTACACGGATGGCGGCAGCAGGGGCAACCCGGGCCCAGCCGCGGCCGCCTTTATCTTAACCGGACAGGGAGGAGCCAGGGTCTCTGCCAGGGGCTTTTTTCTGGGAAGGACAACAAACAACGTAGCCGAGTACACAGCGCTGTGCAAAGCGCTCGAGGCTGCCAGGGATGCCGGCGCCAGGCGGGTGAGGATTTTCAGTGACAGCGAACTTCTCGTCAGACAGCTCAATGGCCGGTACAAAGTAAAGAGCGAGAAAATACGACCTCTTTTCAATCAGGCCTTTAGCCTGTTGAAGGACTTCGAGCACTCTGATGTGAAGTTTGTTCCCCGGCAGCAAAACAAAGAAGCCGACCAGCTCGTCAATCAAGTCTTGGATCTGGGGCGGGATGTCGAGAGTTCTCGAGCAAGTGAAAAAACGATTCGGCTCGGCGTGCTGATTAGCGGGGGCGGCACAACCTTGATGAATATTCTTGATTACATCAAAAAAAGTAGGCTCAATGCCGAGATGCCCGTTGTTATAAGCTCGCGTTCGGCCGTGACTGGGGTGGAAAAGGCAAAGGCAGCCGGGCTGAACGTAGCGATAATCCGCAAAAAGGACTATCCCGACATCGATGAATTCAGCAGGTGTATTGGACAAGAGCTGGACGCCGCGGATGTTGACCTTGTTGTCCAGGCCGGCTGGTTGTGCCTGTGGAAAATACCGCAGCGCTACGAGAATCGGGTGATGAATATACATCCTGCCTTGCTGCCGAGCTTCGGCGGAAAGGGAATGTGGGGCCACCACGTCCACGAGGCTGTTCTTAAAGCCGGCTGCAAGGTGAGCGGGTGCACCGTGCATTTCTGCACGAACGAATATGACAGAGGCCCCATAATTGTGCAGCGGTGCTGTGAAGTAAAGGATGACGATACTCCGGAAACGCTGGCTGCGCGAGTATTTGAGCAGGAGTGTATCGCGTACCCCCAGGCTGTAAGGCTGTTTCAGCAAGGCAAGATAGACGTTCAGGACGACAGGGTTAGGATAAAGTAATCCTGTTGTCCTGGTGTACAGGGCGTACGTTCGGACGGTCCGTCACAAACAAGGGAAGCTTTAACCGTATATGAACAGGCGGCAACGGGTCATCTTGATAGAATTTGTGGCTGTAATAGCCGTGACGGCGGTTGCAGTATTTGCAATGATAAACCTCAAGGACCTGGTCAATCGCTCCGAAGCAATGCGGGCGATGGAACATCTCGGCCAAAAGGTAGTTCAATATCGCCAAGTGCACGGCTCGATACCCGGCGAGTCCTGGGTGGATATGCAAAAGCAGAGCCTTGCCGGACACGTCAGGCTGGGTCAATTGCAGTACAGGGGTCTTTGGATAGATTTCGAGTCACCGCCGGATTCTATCCTGGCCTACAGCGAAAAAAAGTATGGCTCGCTGCTGGTCGGCAACGGCTATGTGGTGCTGCGACTTGGCGGGCGAGTGGAATGGCTGGAAAAGCAGGAATTCGAAAAGCTCCTGGTTGAGCAGCAAGGCCGAGATGAAGCGAAGGTACTTCAGGAGCAGCGGCATGATGAGCCGGTAGCAATCCCGCCCTTGTGGCGCCGCTAAGCAATACCGTATAGGGATGTTCGGCTGCGTTTTTGACAGGGTTGCTAAAACCTGGCATTTATGCTTGTCGAGGGTTCACTGACTCTTCAAGCAAGGCAGGGCTATCCCGGTGTTGGTGCACGCTCTTTATCAAGCTTTGGTGCAGCCTCGAGGCCTTCGAGTTTCAGGTGTTCCTCATCCTGAACGCTAATCTTTATGCAGTGTTTTCCTTTGAATTCACCCCGCAGTATTGCCTCCGAAAGCGGGTCCTCGATGTAGCGCTCGATAGCCCTTCGCAGGGGTCTGGCGCCGAATTCAGGATTGTAACCTTTGTCAATCAGAAACTCCTTGGCCTGGTCGGTCAGCTCCAGCTTGAAGCCGTGCTCGGTCAGACGCTTGAAAACCTTTTCCAACTCGAAATCGACGATGGTTCGCAGGTCTTCTCTTGTGAGCGACTTGAATACTATTGTGTCATCGACGCGGTTCAGGAACTCCGGCCTGAAGTGACGCTCGACCTCCTTGTGAAGCATTTCCTTCATTTTCTCATAATTATGCTCCGGTGTCTTCTTGCCGAAGCCAAAGCCACTTTGATTCTTGATAAGTTCGGCGCCGATGTTGCTGGTCATAATGAGGATGACATTCTTGAAGTCCACGTGCCTGCCGAAACTGTCTGTTAGCCGGCCTTCCTCCATAATCTGCAGAAGCATATTGTAAACGTCCGGATGTGCCTTTTCTATCTCGTCGAGCAGCAGTACAGCGTAAGGGCGGCGTCTTATCCGCTCAGTCAATTGTCCGCCTTCCTCATAGCCGACGTAGCCTGGAGGAGCGCCCACGAGTCGGCTGATATTGTGCTTTTCCATGAACTCGCTCATATCTATCTGGATAAGAGCACTCTCGTGACCGAACATGAACTCTGCCAGGGCTCTTGCCAGAAGCGTCTTGCCTACTCCGCTGGGCCCCAGGAGTATAAAGCACCCCGTGGGCCGATTCGGGTCCTTGAGCCCGCTTCTGCTTCGCCTGACCGCCTTGGCAACCGCGGTTATCGCTTCATCCTGGGAGACTACCCGCTTATGTATTTCAGCTTCCAGCTCCAGCAGCCTTTGAGTCTCCTTTTTCTCCAGTCTCGTCAGCGGTACGCCAGTCATCTTGCTTACCACTTCAGCTATCACCTCAACGTCCACGCTGCCAGTAGCCTCTTTGTTTTGTTCATACCATTTACGATGTAGCAGCGTTTTTTCGCTTAGCAGTTGCTGTGCCTCGTCTCTCAGCTTTGCCGCCCGCTCATAGTCGGCATTCTTGACCGCCTCGTCTTTTTCCCTCTGCAGTTTTTCTATATTTTCTTCGGTCTTGGTTAAATCCGGCGGCGGTGTCATATTCTTGAGCCGCACCCTCGCACCGCTTTCATCGATTACGTCTATGGCTTTATCAGGCAAACACCTGCCTGTAATGTATCTGCTGGACAGTTCCACTGCCTGGTAGAGCGCCTCGTCTGTAAATCGCACTTTATGATGAGCTTCATATCTGTCCCGCAGTCCTCTGAGGATATCCAGCGTCTCTTCTTTTGAAGGCGGCTCAACAATTATTGTCTGGAACCGCCTCTCCAGGGCCCCGTCCTTTTCTATGTGCTTCCTGTACTCGTCCAGCGTCGTAGCCCCGATGCACTGCACTTCACCCCTGGCCAGAGCCGGCTTGAGCACATTGGAGGCGTCGATAGCGCCCTCGGCGCCACCGGCGCCTACAAGCGTATGGAGCTCATCGATGAACAAAACTACGTTCTTGGCTCGCCTGACCTCGTTGATGACCGCCTTTATTCGCTCCTCGAACTGCCCGCGATACTTTGTCCCTGCCACCATCATCGCCAGGTCGAGTACGACGATGCGCTTGTCTTTCAGCAGTTCCGGGACCTGCTTGTTGATAATCTGCTGGCTGAGGCCTTCGACTATAGCAGTCTTTCCTACGCCGGCCTCGCCCAGAAGAACCGGATTGTTTTTGGTTCGCCTACAGAGGATTTGCACCAGTCGCTCAATTTCGTTGGCTCTTCCGATTACAGGGTCAAGTTCGTCGTCGTCGGCCAACTGCGTAAGGTCCCTTCCGAAGCTGTCCAGCGCGGGAGTTTTGCTCTTTTGCTTTCGCCCGCCGGCCGGGGTCATCTTCATTCCAAGGCCTGTTGGTCCACTATCGACGCCGGCGCCGAGCAGATTCAGCACCTCCTGACGTACATCCTCAAGTTTCAGCCCCAGATTCATCAGGACCTGGGCGGCTATGCCCTCGCTTTCCCGCAGCAGACCCAGAAGTATATGCTCGGTGCCCACATAGTTGTGATTGAGCGACCTTGCCTCTTCGATTGCGTATTCGATAACCTTTTTGGCCCGCGGGGTCTGCGGCAGCTTGCCCATCGTGACCATATCAGGACCGCTCTTGACCAGCTTCTCGACCTCGAGCCGGAGCTTTCTTATATCTACCTCGAGGTTCTTCAGAACTGTCGCACCGACTCCGCTGCCCTCCTTGACCAGGCCAAGAAGGATATGTTCGGTTCCGATGTATTCGTGATTAAAACGCTGGGCCTCCTGATTGGCCAGGGCCATCACTTTTCTTGCTCGGTCAGTAAAACGCTCAAACATCTGCTACCTCTGTCAATACCGCTCAGCTATAGAACTAAATCTTCCTTTGTCTTCATACAGTTGTCTCAACTGCTTTTGTCGAATCCCTTCGGCGGCAGGCTTCTAACCCATGTTTATTATACCAGTATAGTTCTCTGCGTCAAACCATCCTTCGGGCTAAAACCGCATTGAGCAACCGGCCTATACGTTCATATGCCTTGGGCGGCGTTATGGTTCGTTTTATCGGCCCAATAATATACCGGGCTGCCAGTTTTATCGACATAAACAGGGCGGGACTTTTCGGGTTTGTTCCTGGTGACCGGCACTAATGGCTCTTTTGAGGCTGTTTTTCTGAGGGCTTTGCCGCATAATCAGTTAACGCCACGAGTCCGGCCTCGGACGTGCGTTGACTTTCGGCAGCGATGTCGGAGGCCTGTGATAAAACGGTCACAAGCTTATTCAGGATATTGTATAATAGCAGGACTATCCTAAATTGAGGACGCTTGGCGTCGCAGGTAGCGTGAGAATTGGATATCGCCGGACCGGCTGGTTCAAGACGCTGCGATGATGGCAAGGCAGGCTTTATATGGAGTATCACTGGCGCGATGTGTATGGTCGTATTGTTGACAGATTTTGGCGACAGCGAATATGTGGGGGTAGTCAAAGCTGTTATCTACCGCGCTGCTCCGCAGGCCGGGTTAGTTGACCTGTGCCACAGTATCGGACCACAGTCTGTTATCGAGGCTGCGTGGGTTCTCAAATGTAACTACAGGTATTTCCCAAAGGGCTCGACTTTTTGCTGTGTAGTTGACCCCGGCGTGGGCACCGAAAGAAGAGCGCTCGCTGCCAGGACTGAAAGTTACTATTTTGTCGGACCCGACAACGGCCTGCTCTGGGAAGCACTGAAGGAGCAAGACATAGTCGAGATACGACATATCCCGATTCCCGCGGACGCCGCCAGAACCTTCCACGGCAGAGACGTGTTTGCAAAGGCAGCGGCCCAGATAAGCCTGGGCAACTTCAACAAAACCGGCAGAAAAATACGAAGAATAAAGAAATTGGAGTTCTACAAACAAGGTCGCAAAGGCGTTATTGTCAGAATCGACAGTTTCGGCAACATTGTGACTAATCTGGAAAAGCAGAAGAAGAAAAGATACTCGGTAGTGGTCGCCGGTAAGAAACATACGCTGGAGTATTACCCCGATTATTCTTCAGCCAAACCAGGCCAGTTGTTTCTGATTGAGGGCTCAGGCAACACTTTGGAGATTAGTCTGAAGCAGGGCAATGCCAACCAGAGGATGGGCCTGATACCGGGCCAGGGAATTGAGATATCGTGAGGTCTTTTGGGCTGAGAGTCTGCCGGAGGGGCCTTTTATATCTTGGGTTTTTTGCGACTTTGCCGGAATTAACGCGGCGGGGCGAGCGTAACATCTTGTGTGTACAGGAGTTAGGAGCGGAAAGGCCTCGCAGAATTTTTTTTAGGTTTTTTGCAAAATTTCAAAAAATCTGCTTGCATTATCTTGCGGCAGGCTTATAATAGGGATAGAAAATATATGTTCTTTTCTTCTTTTAGTAAGGTCTTGGTTTGTGTGAGACGGCTGAGATTTTTAATAAGTTCGTAGTATATTTTCTACATTGAAGGCTGTCTCATAAAGGCTGGAAACTCGCGGTTTCCAGCCTTTTCTTTTATACGGCTTTTCTTTATACGTGTCTTGCCAGGGGACTGTATCGGCAAAAGGCGGCAAAGTCAAATGACGCCAGGCGAAGCAGTTGCTATGGACCAGTACAGAAAACGGCGCCGGACTACTATTATGCAGTTTGGGCCGCCGAGTCCATTTGCCGAGCCTGTCTGCCGCGGGTTTTACATTAATCGAGCTGCTGGTCGTAATCGCAATCATAGCCGTTCTTATGTCGATATTGATGCCGGCGCTGGCCAAAGCGAAACAACAGGCAAGAACCGTTATTTGTCAGTCGAATCTGCACCAATGGTGCTTGATTTTTGAGATGTATACAAGTGACTACGGGGGCTGGTTCCCCGCTGATTGCAGTGTTGAGCAGGGCTACGCCACGGTGGTTCGGCCATATCTGAAGGACGAAAAGCTCCGACTGTGCCCCACGGCTAAGAGACCGGTTGACGAAGGGGGGCGGCAGCCTTTTGCGGCTTGGCGCATCGATGACATTACGGGCAGCTACGGACTGAACGACTGGGTTCTCAGCGGCTGGCCTGGTATATCAGCACAGCACGATAGCTGGCTGTGGAAGACGCCCAATGTAAAGGAGGCGGCCCAGGTGCCATTGTATCTGGATTGCTCTATTTTCACTTATGTTAATCCTCGCTATACGGACGAGCCTCCCCAGTATGAGAGTGATGTGATTTACCAGATAGGCCTGACCGAGGGCGAATTGAAGCGATTCTGCGTCAACAGGCACAATGAAATGATAAACGGTGCGTTTTTGGATTTTTCTGTTAGAAAGGTGGGACTCAAACAGTTATGGCGGCTGAGATGGCACCGCGACTGGCCTATGAATGCGCCGCCGCCGGATTGGCCTGAGTGGATGAGGAATATGCGGGATTACTGATGAAGGTGCTTATCTTGGCCCAATGACGAGCCTGCCGGAACAAATTGCAGACCGCGCCGGGCCGGAGATTAGTGTTGTGCGAAAAAAACAGGATTTACCCTTATAGAGCTGCTGGTCGTAATCGCAATCATAGCCGTTCTTATGTCGATATTGATGCCGGCGATTAACAAAGCCAAGAGCCAGGCAAGAGCGGTTATGTGTATGCAAAACCTGCACCAGTGGGCGATTCTCTGGAAGGTCTATACGGATGATAACGACGGGTTCTTTATGGACTCGCCCTACTGGGTCTACGATTTTGAGCCGTACTACAAGGACCCGGAGCTTCGTCTGTGTCCGGCGGCGGTAAAGACCATGGATGAAGGAGGGCTCGGCGCATTTCAAGCCTGGGGCGGCAGGGACTCTGAGTTTCCGCTTCCCGATTATTGGGGCAGCTACGGGTTGAATCTCTGGGTTACGACCAATAGCGGTGGTGGACGGGGCGGGCAGCAGCTCTGGAGGACTCCGAATATCAAAGCAGCCGGTTATGTACCGATGTTTCTCGATTGCGCCCGGTTCGAGAACATCTGTCCTTATCGCACGGACGAGCCGCCGCAATTCGACGGTGATTTCCTGCAGTCCAGCGGCAACCTTGATGAGATGAAACGGGCCTGTCTTAATCGGCATAACATGGCTGTCAACATTGCCTTTTTGGATTTTGCGGTTCGCAGGGTCCGCCTCAAAGAGTTGTGGGATTTGTGGTGGCATCGGCAATGGCAGCAGGATATGCTCAATATTCCGCCGCCGGATTGGCCGGACTGGATGCAGTAACAACTGCTGTCCAGGAACTAAGACACCAACGACATTTGCATGAGAATCCGTGGCGGGTGTGGTGCGGCTTGCCCAATGAGGTATGTGCCCCCCTGAATTCTCAGGACGCTTGGGCTAATTGGGCTGCTTGGCATTTATCAGGGCAGCCAGCAGGATGTGCCTTAGCCTCTCAACGCTGACTCCGTTGAGGTAAGACTCGGTAAAATCCAGCTTGAATCTGCCTCTGAAATTCCTGATTCGCCTCTTCAGCTCATCCCTGCCCAGAGATACGATTGAAGTGGCGGTCTGCTCAAAATATCGTTTTGAAGCCATTACTCTCCTTTGAAGAAGCTGCCAACACCGGGTGTGTCTTTCGCTGCGAATATCGTCCGGGACCGGTTGGAGCTTGTGTTGGAAATCCGGCGTGTCTGCCAAAGGCCGAAATTGGCTTACTATCGCATTCAAATTTTTTTGTTATTTTGCCGGCGGTCTGATAACTTCTGGGTATGAGAACAGGCAGACTTAATTATCATTTGCCGCCGGAGTTGATAGCGCAGCAGCCCATCGGCGTTCGCAGCCGGTCGCGTTTGCTGGTTTTTGACCGCTCGAGCGGAAAGCTTGTTGACAGTTCGTTCAGTAAGATAGGCCAGTTCCTGACCGCCGGCGACTGCCTTGTGCTTAATGACACGAAGGTTTTGCCTGCGCGTTTCTTCGCACACCGCGGAAGCGGGGCAAGACTGGAAGGATTGTTTTTGACTGAGCCTGAGCCGGCCGTCTGGCAGGTGATGTTGAAGGGGACACGCAAGGTAAAGACGGGTGAGACGATATATCTTGGAAACGAGCAAACCGGCGGTCTTTACACCGCGGAGGTGCTTGAAAAGCTCGGCGAGGGCAGATGTCTCCTGAGGGTGAAGACCCACCTGGCAGCGCAAGAGGTCCTTGGCAGGGTCGGTTTTGCGCCGCTGCCGCCATATATCAAACGAGGCGACGATGCGAAGCTGGCGGCGACGGACAAAAAGCGGTACCAGACGGTTTATGCTCGCCGGGCAGGCGCTGTTGCCGCACCCACCGCGGGGCTGCATTTTACGGCTGAACTGATAGAGCAGTTGCAGAAAACCGGCATTAGATTTGCGTTTGTGACGCTGCACGTGGGGCCCGGCACTTTCAGGCCGGTAACCGCAGAAGACCTTGAAGAACACAAAATGGAGCCTGAACGATTCGTCATTGACAGTGAAAACGCCGGGATAATAAACGCGGCCAAGCGGGACGGCGGGCGGATAATCGCCGTTGGTACAACTTCGGTGCGGGTCCTTGAATCGGTGGCTGCGGACTCAGGTGTCGCAGCTTACAGCGGCCAGACGAACCTTTTCATAACGCCCGGCTATAAGTTTAAGCTGACCGATGCAATGGTGACCAATTTTCATCTTCCCAGGTCAACGCTGCTGGCGCTGGTAGCCGCTTTTGCCGGTCTGGAGAACATTGTTGCCGCGTATCGGCACGCGGTCGAGAGCCGGTATCGTTTCTACTCATACGGCGATGCGATGCTGATAACGTAGCGGGCTTTTCTCAAGCCAGGTAGAGCTTGTCGCCGGCCTTTATTTGGGGGATTTGGTCGAGCCTGGCCTTAACATCCTCCTTTTCGACCGCGAAGCTCGGGGCTATTTCGATATGGCAATCGGGCAGCCCATTGCTTTTTCTGGGCACCCTGGCGCCGGCTGATTCAAGCCAGTCGGCTGCGCGGGCAACCATCATTTCTCTTGTGACCCGGGGGCTGTCAATGCCGGCGGCGTTTTTTACGGGCGCAAATTCTTCGCTGCGCCGTGTCTGCAGGACTATCGACTTCGATGCGAGCGGCAGGGCGTCAAAAACGAAGGTCTCCAGCTTTACCCCGTTGGGCTCGCCGGGCTTAACCGGGCTGCCGTTGTCATCGATGCACGAAACCTCTTTGACGGCCCTGTGCAGGGGCAGAGGAAAGCCTTCGTGATTCAGCTTTTCAACGAAACTGACATTGATAACGTGGATAGCAATACTGCCGAGTCCATAAACCAGCGAGCCGTCCGGATTTCGTTCTTTTGCCGGCTCATCGGGTAAATCGCTGTATTCGATTACGCTCAGCTTGCCCTTGATGAGACAAAAGACGCCTATCTTTTCGTCAGGTCCGGTCTTGATAAGTGCCTTTGACGACATCTCGGCCCCGTCGAGGACATTCAAGCCTATAAACAGAGGGTCGAAAATTCTTACGAGGGGATTATCAACCTGGAAGTAGCTTATCAGCTCTACTCCGCGTTTTTTCATATCTTCTATAGCCCCGCTTTGGCAGAGGGCTTTCAGGCTTCCTCCATGGCCGTCCGGCGAGCGGGCTATATTGGCCTTGTCGGCCAGAAGTATTTTGCCGTCAAAGCTGAAATTGGCAAGCGTGCCCTGCTGAAATATGGACACGTCCTTTCGGTCCAGGCCGTAGTAGTCGTTTCGCCGGAATATCTCGACGGTCTCGGCGTAGTTCAATGGGCTGGTCATAACGTACCAGGGGCAGCGTGCGTTGTACTTGTTTGAGACTGCTGCGATATTCTCGGCAAAGATTTGAAACAGGGTCTTGTTTTTGACCGGGCTGATTGGGAAATCGCCTTTTGGGCCCTCAAATCCGAGTCTTGTTCCCTGCCCACCGGCAACCACGAACCCAGCCACTTTGCCGGCCGAAATCAGGTCTCTGCCGAGTTCCTCAGCCCGGATATACTTGTCCTGTTGCTGGGCGTCCGGAGGCTCGGCAGCATAGAATGGCGCCGGAACGAAGTCCGCAGACGGGGCATCTGAGGCCGGTTTCTTGACAATATCAGCTACCCAGCGGTCTATCCTGGAAAAATCAAGCTCTTGAATCTGGGCAAGCAGACTGCGTCTTTGACCGCCATCCAATTGCTGCCAAAACGCCAGAAGATGGCTCTGATTGTGTTTTCGCAGCAGTTCGCTGGTTTTTTCTAATTTTTTTTCTTTGCTCATATCTGCATTTTCAAGCCGGCAGAAGCGATATTAGGCGATATGGGAAAAATTTCAAGGAAATTGGGAAATCTGACGAAATTTACTTGACAGCACATCAGCTTGGTGCTAAAATCTAGATGAAGTAAAAGGTAGAAAGGTGGCAGGATCTGAACTGTTGTCATAATTGAGAAAAAGTCGTTATATTTTTGGTCATCTTCATATCAAATCTTGAACCTGCCAACCGTTAATGTATCTGCCTATCAGGTTAGGGTTCTGTTTCCGCAGCAGTATAGGCGGCAGACGAATCCCGGATTATGACAGATTGCAGGTAGTAAGAATTCGAACCAGCCGTTCCTGGGCGAAACTTGAGATGGTGAGATTCGCAGGAAAGGCTTGTGCGAGTATGGTGCAGGCTTGTACTAATAGTTCTAAAGACATAAAAGACAGGCCTGAGAACGGTTGGTTCTGCGAATCTCAAAGAGTTTGAAGGAGAAGAATCATGAAGAAGAAAGGTTTTACACTTGTTGAGCTTTTGGTCGTTATCGCGATCATAGCTCTGCTGATGAGCATCCTGATGCCGGCTCTGGCACGGGTCAGAGAGCTGGCAAACAGGGTGGTCTGCGGCACGAACTGCAGGGGCACGGTGAACGCGATGCTGGTGTATGCGAATGACACCGAGGCGCAGAAATTCCCGCGTGCGGCGGGGCCGACGAGCGTTTGGGGCGCTACGGCGGCGTTCGACGCTCTGACCATGAACGCCGCATTCGACATTTTAATACCCACGCGCCCTGGCGCCGCGAGTATAACGGCGAGCCTCTACCTTCTGGTAAGGCATGATTACACCTCGCCTAAGCAGTTCATCTGCAAGAGCGACCCTATTGCCACACAAGCGTTTGAGCACCCTGACCAAGGAGGGGTTTGGGATGTCGCCCTTCCCAGGGAACAATGCAGCTATAGTTATCATGTGCCTTACTCGTACACCAGCGGCGGCGTGACTCTTGCTTATCCTATCACGCCGGCCAGCGACCCGACCATGGTCGTCGTAGCGGACCGAAATCCGTTCGTGGCGCCGTCGGATATGGACTATCTGGAGACGGGAAACTCCGAAGCCCACCAACTGGACGGGCAAAATGCCGCATACGTGGACGCACACGTGACATTCGAGAAAAACCCTGCCGTAGGCCTTGACGGCGACAACATCTATACTATTGCCGCCCCCAGGCCGCCCACGGGGCCGCCCCCGCCGGTCGATGTCATGCTGGGCACAGTGCCTGCAATCGGCGGCACGGCTGTCAGTGGCCCTGTGGACAGGCGGGACTCAGTTGTGGTGAGTCAGCCTTGATTTGGAATGCTTGACGCAGGCGCCAAAAAGCAGCTTATGCGGATTTATGCAGCGGTCTTGTGTGATTGCGCACAAGACCGCTGTTTCCTTAGAACGGGGCTGAGAAAAAAATTACAATAAATTTTGAAAAAAACGCTATTTTTTTGCATTTTCGGGTTTCTCATTCGTCTTTATTATAGAAGGAATTTGGGAAGCTCAATTGGATGATTTTTCGGATGAAATCCTGGTTGAAGCCAGCAGACGCGGTGATAAAAAGGCCTATGCGATGCTGGTCAAGAGGCACTACCGATATGTTTTTGCGGTATGCCTGGGTATTCTCGGCAATGTTGACGACGCTGAGGATATTGCCCAGGATGTGATGCTGAAGGGATTTCTGAAGATTGGTAAGCTGCGCGGCAGCGAGCAGTTTGACAAGTGGATATTGCGGGTTGCCAGGAACCTGTGCCTCGATTTGCTTCGCAGAAAGAAGCAGGCGAGAGCGTGGGCTGCAAAGCGGGCATCCCGGTCCGGGCAAACGGCGTCGCAGAACCACGACCTGGCAGGAGCTATCGGCCGGCTGCCACAGGAGATTCGGCTGCCCTTGGTAATGTATTATTTCAACAACAAGAGTCTCAAGAGGATTGCCGAGAAGCTGAAGATATCCAATTCGGGCGTGTGCCAAAGATTGAAAGCTGCAAGAAAACAGTTGCACGAGCTTTTGACTAAAGGGGTGCAAAATGAATAGCGATTGTGACAAAATAAGGGACGGCATTGAAGAGCTTGTCAATGGGACTCTTTCAGAGGCCGAAACAAACGCGGTGCGGCAGCACCTTCGGGAATGTTCCGGCTGCAGTCAGTACGCCGGGGCCCTTGAAGAAGAAGAACAAAGGCTGGCGAGTTATTTCGCCCTTTTTGAGTCGAATATGAGCAGCATGGAGGATGAAGTTATAGACGCTCTGGAGCGCACAGAGGTTTCCGGCAGAGAAAAAGTCTTTTCGGTCGGAAGAGATGTCATTATACCTGTAGTTGCAAAGCACGCTCTGGCGGCAGCGGTGATAGTGGTCGTCACCGTCTATTTTGTTATTACCTTTACCTGGATTTCGCAGATAAACGAATGCATTGCACGGAGCATGTAACCGGACGCGTTGCATCCGGTTTCTGGGTCGGCTGTAATATGGTTGAGAACCGTGGCTATAACGTTGATTGGTGGTTATCCGGCTAAGCCCTGTTAGTTAAATTGAATAGTCAAAGCAGCCCATGGGCCGGTAAGAGGTTGCGACAGTGGTAAAAAAATGTAAGGAGAAAAGACATGAGAAGAAGAGGTTTTACATTGATTGAGTTGCTGGTGGTTATCGCCATCATCGCGCTTTTGATGGGCATTTTGATGCCTGCGTTGAATGAGGCGAGGAACCGTGCTCTCGTACTGGTTTGCGGCTCCAACCTCAGCGGCCTGGGCAAGGCCTGCGAGCTGTATGCCACTGAGAACGAGGACACTTTCCCCCGTTCAGCAGGAGCAGGCAGCAAGTGGACCACTACGGGAAAAATAAATCGCTGGTCCGCTCCATTCTTTGGAACAGAGGAAGAGGCTTTCGGCATCACGGCAACTGCCCCGGGCCAGGGGACTATTACGTCGTGCTGGTATCTGCTGGTAAAGTATGCCAGCGTAAAGCCCGACCAGTTTGTCTGCAAGGGTGACGACGCCCAGGTGTTTGATATTGCTGCAACGGAGGCGAGTCGTTTAAGCAGAACCCTTGAGACTGTATGGGATTTCGGCGCCTGCGACCGAGGTTTGCCCCTGATGCCGGGTGAGATGGTCAGCTACGCCTATCAGATGCCGTTCAATGTTCCGAACCCGCACCCCGGAGGAAATCAGCCGCCTACTGTTACTTTCTGCATCATAGACCAGTCCAACCCCGGCACTCCCGTTGCCGCAGACAGGAATCCTCATCTGTCCAAGGAGGCTATCACCATCCCGAACATGGATGTCGGCGCCAATTCGTTTGCACATCAGAGCAAGGGGCAAAATGTCTTGTTTAAGGACGGAAGAGTCGAGTTTCTCAAGAAGAACGGCCCCCGGGTGGGTATCGGAGGAGATAACATCTACACACATGCTCCGATCACCGATACCTGGCTTAACGGGGGCGGCCCGGACGGTACGCGGCCAACTGGCAACGGTGACGCCGGCGCCACTAACCCGGGCCCGGAGGGTCTCAACGACGCCTATTTGGTGCTCGAGGTCAACTACCAGCAGTAGGCGAAACTACCAGCAAAGCCACCAAAAGCGGCCTTATGCTTATTGGCATAGGGCCGTCTTTTTTGTGGTGCGGTTTGTAATTGCAGAGTCTAATACCGTGCTGTCTTTGCGAAATCCTTCAAACCTTTGAAAATCGAATTTGTTTTGAGGGCATACTTGTGCTAAATTATAAATCCCGAGTCTTTCAGGGAGCGCAGAATTGCGACAGACACTTGTTTATAAGATACTGAGCGAGCACCTCGCAGAAGGTGAGCTTGTTGCCGGCCGGCAGGTTGCTATCCGCGTTGACCAGACGCTCACCCAGGATGCCACCGGTACGACGGCCCTGCTGCTGTTTGAGTCGATTGGCGCCGGCAGAGTAAAAACGGCCCTTTCGGTCAGCTATGTGGACCACAATATGGCCGGCTTCGGACCGGAGAACCACAATGACCACTTGTACCTCCAGACAATAGCTGCCAGGTCAGGAATATATCATTCGCGTCCCGGCAACGGCATCTGCCATCAGGTTCATCTTGAGCGGTTCGGCAGGCCCGGAGCGACACTTCTGGGCAGCGATTCGCATACGCCGACCGGCGGCGGCATTGGTATGCTTGCTATCGGCGCCGGCGGGCTGGATGTGGCGGCGGCTATGGCAACGGGGCTGTTCTACCTCACTTGTCCGCGGGTCTTGGGCGTTAAGCTGACAGGCCGCCTGCGGGACTGGGTAGCGGCCAAGGACGTGATTCTCAGGCTGTTGAGCATACTCACCACAAAAGGCAATGTAGGCTGGGCAGTTGAGTATTTCGGCGACGGCGTTTCGACGCTTTCGGTGCCGCAGCGGGCGACGATAACCAATATGGGGGCGGAACTGGGCGTTACTACAAGCGTTTTTCCCAGTGATGAACAAACCCAGAGATTCCTTGCCGCGCAGAAGCGGCCAAAGGACTATAAGCTGTTGGCCGGCGACTCGGATGCCGAGTATGACCGGGTTATCGAGATAGACCTGTCCGAGCTTGAGCCGCTGGCAGCCTGTCCTTCTTCGCCGGACAATATCAGGACTGTGGCTGAGCTTGCCGGGCTTGAGATGCGCCAGATAGTCATCGGCAGTTGTACCAACTCAAGCTATGCGGACCTGATGATGGTCGCGCAGGTCCTGCGGGGCAAGCGGATAAGCAATTTAGTCGAATTTGCAATTGCTCCGGGCAGCAGGGAAGTTTTGAACATGCTGGCTGAAAACGGCGCACTGGCCGCTCTGGTCTCAGCGGGGGCGAGGATACTGGAATCCGGCTGTGGTCCGTGCATCGGACTGGGTTTTTCACCTGCCGACGGAACGGTGAGTTTGCGGACGTTTAACAGGAACTTCGCGGGCCGAAGTGGTACAAAAGGCGACCAGGTCTATCTTGTCAGTCCCGAGACGGCGGTCGCTTCGGCGCTGACGGGACGAATTACCGACCCGCGGGAACTGCCGGAGTTGTTCGGTATCGAATGCCCTGAAATTGGGCTGCCGGAGGAATTTGTCGTCAACGACAATATGATAGCCGAGCCCCTGGGCGAAGAAGAGGCGAAAAAAGCGAAGGTCTTGCGGGGCCCGACAATCGTTGTGCCCGAGATGCCGTCGCCCCTTCCGAAGGAACTGCGAGGCAAGGTGCTGCTCAAGTGTGGTGACAAAATAACAACGGACCATATTATGCCGGCCGGTCCTTTCCTGAAACTTCGCTCGAATGTGCCCGAATACGCCAAGGTCGTCTTCAATTGCTTCAATGAGCAGGCCGAACCCACGTTTGCTGAGCGGGCGCTCGAGTTAAAGCAAAAGGGTATTTCCGGGATAATCGTGGCCGGTCAAAGCTATGGCCAGGGCTCGTCGAGAGAGCACGCCGCACTTTGTCCGATGTATCTTGGCGTGCGAGTGGTTATCGCCGGAAGCATCGAACGAATCCACAGGGCCAATCTGATTAACTATTGTATCGTGCCCGTGGAGTTTGACGACCCGGCTGATTACGACAGGATTGCGCAAAACGACGAGCTGCGGGTCGCCGGCTTGCTCGATGCTGTGGAAAGCAGCGACAAGCTCAGCGTCGTCGAGAAGAACGGCAAGTATGAGTTTGTCGGCAAGCTGGTATTGTCCCAAAGGGAAAGACAAATCCTGCTTTCGGCAGGGCTGTTAAATTTCATGCGCAAGAAAGCGGATGAGTAAAAAGGTAGTGACCATTTTCGGCACGGGCAGGGCAAAGGGCGGTGACAGGGCCTATGAGCTTGCCGGAGAAGTTGGCCGGGTTTTAGCCCAGGCGGGTTTTACAATCGCCAACGGTGGTTACGCAGGGACGATGTTGGCAGCAGCTCAAGGAGCGGCCGCGGCCGGCGGGCAGACCATCGGTGTTACCTGCTCGGCTTTTGGGCGAGGTGGTCCGAACGAATTCATCAGTCGCGAAATTGCCACCGAATCTCTGGATGAAAGGCTGGACACACTAATAAAACTGGGCCTGGCCTATGTTGTTTTGCCCGGCGGAACGGGTACACTGCTGGAACTCGCGAAGGTGTGGGAATTGAAGAACAAAGGCTTTCTGGCCGGCGGCAAACCGATTATACTCGTAGGCGAATTCTGGAAGCCGCTGGTTGATTTGGTTGGCTCGGACGACCCGAAGAGCATCGGCAGTATCTACCAGGCCGATGGTCCGGAGCAGGTCAGAGATATTCTGATGGAGTGTATTTAGTTGTTGCGGTATTCTGCGCAGGCGATGCTATGAAACTGGTCACGCACATTTTCGGGATTTTGCTGCTTTGGACGGTTGCCTCTGTGACATTCGGTTACGGGGCCTCTGCCTCGGAGACGCTGCTGCGGGATGGCTTTTTGCTTAAAGGTGCCGAGGGCAGATTGGCTGCGGCCGACAGCAACGAGACCTTGTGCGAAGATACCGACAGGTGGTTCTTCGAGTTCGACTCGGCGGTAAGCGACGGACGCTCCCAGCTCGAAGCCGGGGCAAGGCTGGAGGTCTTACCATCTGCGGCACTCGAACAGATGGCCCTTGACGCGAAGCGGCGTTCAGACCCACGTTACAGATTATTTGCCCAAGTGACAAAATACAAGGGCAGCAATTACATATTCCCGACTTATTTCCTGCTGGTTCGTAAGGTTGTCGAGCCACAGCAAGAGGACTCGAAGCCGCAGCCGCAAGTCATTGACGCCGAAAGTGATACATTGGGCACCGCTGTAAATGAGGCTAACGATGTGCTGCCGATGCCGGCCGAGTTGAGCGAGAAACTCGATGGCAGCAGAGTTATCCTTTCAGAAAGACCCGTGCAAAGGCCGGCAGTCCGCCGCGGCGGAAAAGCCAGGCGCGATTCTGTTCTGCCGGCCAGAGTGGGCTTCATTCAGGCTGCAGGTTGCAAAAAGTGCCGTCCCTGGGAAGAGTTCGGTTTTGTATTCGATGCCTTCGGCTGGAACCTGCCGGCGGCGTCGGTTAAGCTGCTGCCCTGTGAGGCATTGGAGTCCGCCGCAGGGCGGAAGCGAGACGGGGCGAAACAGCTTGACCCGGTGCGGTTAAAGATATTCGGGCTTGTCACCGAGTATAAGGGTCGGCGGTATATGCTTCTGCGAAGAACAACGCCGGTTTACAGTTACGGCAATTTTGCGAGATAGGACAATAATTTGACGGACGCACTCGAGAACATTCTGATTTCGTATGAGCAGGACGACTTCGAGCAGAGATTAGGCAATTTGCGTCTGGCCATCATAGAGCTTGCCAGATTTGCCGCCGGTGACGAGAGATACAAGCAGGTCAGGCAGGTCTTTCACGCCGTGGCGGAACGGAAAGATGAAGCGGTAGCTCAGTTCACTGAGAAATTCGACGGCGTCCGGCTCAGCCCCAGCGAGTTCCGAATAAGCGAGCAGGAGCTGGAAAAGGCCCACAAAGAGCTCGACGGGAAACTTTTGAAATCGCTTCGCAAGGCCATTTCCAATGTCAGAAAATACCAGGGCGAGATATTTATCGGCAATTATCCGGATTTGTATCGGCACAGCGGAATAAGATATACGCCTATCAGGAGGGTGGGTATCTGTGTGCCCGGCGCTTCGGCGCCGTTGCCTTCAACAGTGATTATGACGGCGGTGCCTGCCCAGGTAGCCGGCGTCAAAGAGCTCGTGGTGGTCTCGCCGCCGAGATACAAAGGCACCATTCATCCGGTAATTCTGGCGGTATGCCATGAACTGGGAATCAAAGAGGTTTACAGAGTGGGCGGAGCCCAGGCGGTGGCGGCTCTAACTACCGGAACCGAAAGCATCTGCCGCGTCGACAAGATTGTTGGACCAGGAAATCAATGGGTCCAGACTGCCAAGAGCCAAGCATTTGGCCTGGTCGGTATAGACTCCATAGCCGGACCGAGTGAAGTGCTGATAATTGCGAATAACAAAGCTAACGCTGCGTGGGTGGCGGCGGACATGCTTAGCCAGGCTGAACATGACCCGGGCAGTGCAACTGTTTTTACAGATTCGAAAGAGCTCGCTGAGCAGGTCATTGACGAGTTGAAAAAAGCAGTTCAACTGTTGAGCAGGCGCCAAGCTGCGAGCAAGTGTTTGCAGGCGTTCAGCATAGTTGCTGTATTCAAAGGGTTTGACGATGTAATACGCGCTGCTAATGGTTTTGCCCCGGAACATTTGCAGATTCACTGCGGCGATGAAAGCAGAAGAATCGCCGAGCGGGTCGAGAACGCCGGTGCAATATTTATTGGCGAATACAGCCCGGCGGCGGTTGGCGACTACTGGGCCGGGCCCAGCCATACGCTGCCGACGGGAACCAGCTCGCGGTTCTTTAGTGCCTTGAGCGCCAACGATTTTATAAAGTCCACGAGCATAATCGAATACGACAAGGCCGCCTTAGCCGGCGCCGCTGAAGACATTATTCGCCTGGCCGAGGTCGAAGGCCTCGATGCGCACGCACAGAGCATCAGAATACGCCGGCAAGGCCGAACAAAATAGAATGCCGCTGCAGGCGTCTCGGTGTTGTCTTAAGCAGGCGTATTCTTATGGCGCCTGCATCCTGATGCCGACGAGCTTGTTGTCGGCGAGGTCGAAAGAGCACTTGATCTCGCCGTACCGCAGGGTCTCTACAGGGCCTCTCGAAGCGGTGCTGGTGGTTTGCCCGTAGGCGGCGATGATTTCTTTCCGGCTGGCTCCCAGTCCGATGCCCTTTTGAGTTTTTTCGGCGCAGGTCTTTACTGTCATATCCTGCGGCTGCATCGGATACTTGTCGGACCAGCACTGAATCTCACGGACGCCGCCTTTGTATTCGAGCAGCAGAGAAATTCCGTGGCCTGAGAGATAGTACATAGCGATGCCGCCGGCCTGCATTTGGTCCGGCTGGCCCCATAGTTCGATGACCTGCTCTTTTGTCATACCAAAGGTGATTGGCCCGACCCCGACCAGCGGCACAATCTGCGCCGTCCCCTGCACTGTTGCCGTTGTTTCGGTGGGCGGTTCCTTGACGGGCTCTTGGTTTGCATTTCCGGTGACCGGCGCCTCAATGGCCACATTGGGCTCCTGAGGCGTCTGGCCGGAATCTTTGTCGCAGCCGCTCAAACCAAACACCAGGGCGAACCCGCAGACAAACACGCTCAGACTTGTCACACTTTTTCCTGAAACCATCGAAGTTCTCCTTGAAAATCCTACGACACAATTCACGATTCACGAGATACGATTCACGAGTCACGATTCACAATTCACGAGATACTACCTTTGGCTATTAGACAACTTTCAGGCCTTTTGGTTCCGGCCTAATTTTTCCTTGAGTAGTCCTTCGGCTTTTGCCAGCGCATCGTCGATGTTTGCCGGGTTTTTTCCCCGGGCCTGTGCCATATGGCCCCTGCCGCCGCCTCCACCTTCGATGAGCGGCGCAATCGCCTTGACGATGTCACTGGAGTTTAGTCCCTTCTTAACCAGGTCATCGGTAAGACCAACCAGCAGCACTGCTCTTGACTCGGCCTCGAAAGCAAGAACAACCGCGGCTGATTTCGCCTTCTTCTTCAGCATATCGATAGCGGCTCTTGCCTGCTCGTCCGAGGTGGTCGAAAGTCGGCCTATAACCAATGAGGTCGCCCCGAGCTTTTCTGACTTTTCCAGGAGCTTCTTGGCTTCGGTCATTATGTCTGCCCCGCTGAGTCTCGAGGCGGTTCTTAATTCCCTGGAAAGCTTCTTGTTTTCTTTGAGCAACTGCTCAATTCGTTCGGGCAGCGACTCGGCGCCGACTTTCAGCAATTCGGAGAGTTCCTCGACAATCCCGCTTCGGCGGTCAAGGAATTCGGCAAGGCCCGAGCCCGTAAGCGCCATAATCCTTCGGACACCGGCTGAGATGCTCTCCTGCTTTATTATTTTGAAGCCGCCTATTGAACCAAGTTTTTCCACGTGCGTGCCGCCGCAGAACTCACGACTAAAGGCCTGCTCAAGCAGCACCTGGTTCTCGGCGCCGATAGCCACAACGCGGACCTCGTTTCCATATTTTTCTCCGAATAGCGCCATGGCTCCAAGTTCTTCGGCCTGTGCCCTGGGCATAACCGCACAGGTTACCGGGTGGTCCTCGGCAATTTTTTCTCTGACGAGCTGCTCAACTCTTCCTAACTGTTCGTCGCTCGGAGCCGCGGGACAGGTGAAATCGAATCGCAGATAGTCGGGGCCTACAAGGCTTCCCTGTTGTGTCACAGACTTGCCGAACACCTGCTGCAGCGCCCATTGAAGCAGATGGGTGGCGGTGTGATTTTTCTTTACCGCGTTCCTGTCCTTGCTGACGATTGCTTTTACCTGCTCACCGACGTTCATAGAACCTTCGACAAGGGTGCCTTTATGGATAACGCAGTCGGCTATTTTTGTGGTGGTCTCAACGGTAAATTTTGCCTTACTCGATTCGAGCCGGCCGCAATCTCCGACCTGCCCGCCTGCTTCGGCGTAGAAACAAGTTTTGTCAAGCACTACGCCGACTTCAGCACCAGCCGGAATCTGCCCCTGGTTTTTGAAGCCTTGCTCATCTATGTACCCTATGATTCGACTGTCGCACCTGTCGGTATTGTACTTGTGGAGGTCCTCGGTTACCGGCAGCTCCACGTCACCAAGATTGGCCAATACCGAAGCGGTCTTCTGCGCTGCCCTTGCACGCTCTCGCTGCTGCTCCATAAGCTCCTGGAATTTGGCGTTGTCGACTTTCAGTCCCCGCTCGCGGCCCATAAGCTCGGTCAAATCGAGCGGAAAGCCGTACGTGTCGTATAGCTGAAAGGCATCTTCGCCGCTTATGGTTTTGCGCGGTGTTTCTGCCGCTCGTTCTGCTGCGTCGCTGAAGATTTCGATACCCCTGTCAAGAGTCCTGCCGAAGCTTGCCTCCTCTGATTTGACAACCGTGGCGACGTAGCCTGCTCTTTCCTTTATTTCACCGAAGGCGTCGCCGAGGCACTGCACTACGACCGGTACGAGCTTATACATAAAAGGCTCGTGCATTCCGAGTTCTCTGCCGTAGCGTGCCGCCCGGCGGAGTATTCGGCGAATCACGTAACCTCTGCCCTCATTGGATGGCGTGCCGCCGTCGGTTATCGCAAAGGTGAGCGAACGAATATGGTCGGATATGACCCTAAAGGCGATATCCGCCCTGTTGTTGGACGTCGATGTGTACTTGTGGCCGGTTATTTCGCTTATGGCATCGGTCATTGGCGTGAACAGGTCGGTATCGTAGTTGCTGCTTTTGTTTTGCAGTACCGCGACGATCCTTTCCAGCCCGGCGCCGGTGTCAACATATTTGGCGCCCAGCGGATTAAGCTTCCCGTCTTCGGTGCGGTTGTATTGTATGAAAACCAGGTTCCACAGTTCTATGAATCTGCCGCAGCCTGCATTAACGCCGCACTTATGACCGGGTACGTTTTTCTTGTCACATCTGTCCGGGCCGAGGTCAATGTGTATCTCGCTGCATGGTCCGCACGGACCCATCTCGCCCATTTCCCAGAAATTATCCTTCCTGCCGAAAGCCAAAACCCTGTCAGCCTGGATTGGGGTTACTTTTGCCCAGAGTTCGGCTGCCTCATTGTCCCGGGGCAGGCCGTCGTGCTCATCTCCGGCGAAGACAGTCACCCACAACCGGTTCGCTTCAATCGCCCAGACTTTTGTCAGAAGCTCCCAAGCCCATTGAATCGCCTCGGCCTTGAAGTAATCATTAAAGGACCAGTTGCCTAACATCTCGAAAAAAGTGTGGTGATAAGTATCTTTGCCCACTTCTTCGAGGTCGTTGTGTTTGCCGCTGACCCGCAGACATTTCTGAGTGTTAACAACCCGGCGGTATTCCGGCCGGCGAAGCCCGATGAATATGTCCTTGAACTGGTTCATTCCAGCATTTGCAAAAAGCAGGGTCTCGTCGTCACAGGGGACTATGGGCGAGCTGGGTACGAACTCGTGGTCTTTATCCCTGAAAAATTCTATGAAGTCGGTTCTGATTTGTTTTGAGCTGAGCACTATATGTTTTCCTCAGTTACGCTTCGTTCCGTGGTTCATCAGCTTTAGACGTCAGGCCTTTGGCGACGAGGATTTTGTTCTCTACCTCCTTACACAAATCTTTATTCTCGATGAGGTACTTTTTGGCGTTTTCTCTACCCTGGCCGAGCCTGATATCTCCATAGGTAAGCCAGGCGCCGGACTTTTCCACTACATTGCACTCTACTCCCAGGTCAAGCAAGTCGCCTTGGCGGCTGATTCCGCTGTCGAACATAATATCGAATTCAGCGTCACGGAAGGGCGGTGCAATTTTGTTCTTTACCACTCTGGTTCTGACCCTGGTGCCTATCGCGCCTGTGTTGTCTTTTAGGGTAGCTATTCGTCTTACGTCGATTCGCACCGAGGTGTAGAACTTCAGGGCCCTTCCGCCGGGCGTTGTCTCCGGATTGCCGAACATCACACCGATTTTCATTCGGATTTGATTGATGAAAATAAGGGCGGTTTTGCTTTTGCCGATGACTGCGGTAAGCTTTCTCATCGCCTGGCTCATCAGTCTTGCCTGCAGACCCACGTGTATGTCGCCCATGTCGCCTCGGATTTCTGCCGCGGGCGTCAGGGCTGCGACCGAGTCGATGACTATAACGTCCACCGAGTTGGACCTTATCAGCATCTCGGTGATATCCAGGGCCTGCTCGCCGGTATCCGGCTGGCTGACCAGCATGCTGCTGACGTCAACGCCCAGCTTCTTGGCCCAGGTCGTATCGAGGGCGTGTTCTGCATCGATAAAGGCTGCGACGCCGCCGGCCCGCTGCGCATTTGCCACAACGTGCAGCGCAAGAGTTGTTTTGCCGGATGACTCCGGGCCGAACAGCTCGGTGGTTCTTCCTCTGGGAATGCCCCTGCCGCCGAGGGCGATGTCCAGGGAAAGCGCCCCGGTTGGTATGCCCTCGATTCTGGCATATTTGTGCTCGTCCATCTGCATAATGGCGCCCTGGCCGTATTGTTTCTCGATCTGCGCAATTACACGCTGCAGGGCGTTTTCTCCACTGCCGATTTCCACAGGCTTCTGAGCTTTTTTGGTCTTGGCCATTCTATTTGTCTCCCATTGGGCTCGTGTTTGTTATGTCTGGTTCCGCAGTTCATACCTGCCTAACGGAGTGTAGAGAGGACCGCTCGGCCTTAGTTGGCTTTGATAAACCGTGACTGAATCTGCGACAATGCTCCCAAGCTTATAGTCCTTGTAGGCCTCGGTGATTTGGGCCAGTTCAATTCCTGCCTTTGGGTTTCGAATCCTGCACAAGGTCAGATGGACGGTGAACTTCCTGCTTTCCCTGGGCCAGCCTGCCTCGGCCAGCTTATTCTCAAGGTCCTGCTGCAGCCCAAGCAGCTCATCGCTGCCTTTTCCACTTCCTACCCACACAACGCGGGCGCTTCTGCCGCCGAAATGACCCACCGATTCTACGTCAAGCTCGAAGCTGCCGTGCCGCGCAGCGACGCCCTCGGTTACGCCGCACACCTCGACGACGCTTTCATCTTCGATTTCGCCCAGGAACTTCAAGGTCAGGTGTATCGCCTCGGGTTTGACCCATTTGACGTCGCCTTTTCTGATACCCGCCCTGCCTGCCAGCTCCTGCTGCAAATCGCCCAGGGCCTTTCTGACCTGTGCGTCGATATCTATAGCAATGAATACTCGCATCTTTGCAATTCCCGGTCAAAACTGCGTTAGTTTTCGCAGGTCCTGAATTCTGTCGTCGATATCGTCTCTGGTTATCGAGGTGAGACCCGCAAGCGAAAAATCTTCAACCGTAAACGAAGCAACTACTGTACCGTAAGCGATTGCGGTTTTCAACGGTTCAAAACCCGGCTTCCCCGCGACGCCCCCCGATGCAAGGTGGCCCATAAACGCCCCTGCGAAGCTGTCGCCGGCGCCGGTCGGGTCTTTGACCTGCCGGGCGGGATAGGCAGGAAGAATAAATATTTCGCCATTGGCGTCGCGCGTTATTGAACCCGACTCGCCCTTTTTTATTACCACCACGTGCGGGCCCATCTTCAGCACCTTCTTGGCTGCCTTTATGAGACTGGATTCGGCCGCCAGCAGCCGAGCCTCCTCATCGTTGATTACAAGGCAGTCTATCTTCTTCAGCAGCAGCTTCAAATCATCAGGCTCGCGCTCTATCCAGCAATCCATTGTGTCGGCCGCAACGAAAACAGGTCCTTGAATCTGTTCGAGAAGCTCAAGCTGAAGGGCCGGCGAGGTGTTTGCAAGGAAAACAAATTTGCTGTCTTTGTACGCATCGGGAACTGCCGGCGCCGCCTCAGCCAGCACATTTAATTCAAGAAGGTCGGTGACTCTTTCGTCCATATCCTCTTTATATGTTCCTTCCCAGCGAAAGGTCTTACTCTTTTGTCTCACTTCCAGGCCCGCCAAGTCGACATCTCTGCCGGCGAAAACTTCCGCCAAATCAAAGGGACAGTCTGCTCCTATCACGCCTATCAGTCTTACCGGCCCAAAGAAACTGGCCGCCATGCTAAAATACACCGACGAACCGCCCAGACAGTTTTCACTGACGCCATACGGCGTTGTTACAGTATCAATACCAATCGAACCAGTTACCAACAACGACATCAGTTCATCTTCCTATTAGCAGCACCTCTTCTGAGTTATTTTTGCTTAAAACGTATTTGTAATTCTTTCGCCTTAATTCTTCCACATTAGTTTTATATCTTTTTAGCAAACCTATGAGTTCATCGACAGAAGGAATTCCATCAGCCCTGTAGGAAACAACCAGAATACTGTCCCTGAATTTCTTGAACAATTGGTCAAAAGCTGACCGAATCCTTTTCTTGTTTGTCCAGGCACAGCTACTTTCCTTTAACCTTTTGTGCTTCGTTTTGTAATCGACCATTTGAGGCCATTCGCGGTAGTTCGCCAACCCTTCCAAAAAATGATAAAAACCCAAGTAATCAACGCCAACCCCTTTCTGCGAGATGTATGGGGTATCGATATATACAAGGTCGAACCTGCCATGCACGTCAAAGACATCGAAGTTCACGGCCTTATTCCGATGGGCGTTGCAGAAAACTCCCTTATTAGCCTCAGCAACAAACTGTCTGAAGTGGTCTTCAAAAGGCGCGTCCCAAGTTGTCTTATTGCCAAAATTTCTTTTAACATCAGACAATCTTATATAGAGGTTTTTCCTGTGAAAAAGATTGAAAGGTCTCTTAATAATACAGGCCTGAAAAAGGGCAAAATAGGCAATAGCTTTTTTATAAGTATCATGCAGGAAGCTGATATTGGTTACAACCGTGTCGATCCAAACGTTCTCCTGGTCAGTAAAATAAATGCCCCCAAAGGTGTCGCGAACAAAAGTGGGGTACTCGACGTTGTCGTGTTTTTTCAGAATAAAACTCAGGTCTTTTTCTGAAAGCCTGGTATTATCATTCTCGACCAAAGCCAGCCCAATATACCAATTAAATTTCAGTACGTCGTTGTACGTAACCTTTTTACATTTGCTTTTCAGCATATAACCAACACTTCCCGTGCCCCCAAAGGCGTCGAGAACCGTGTTGAAATCCAGCTCTCTAATTGCATCCCATATCCAGTCGACTATTTTGAGTTTGCTTCCCTGAAATCGCGTGGATGGAAATACTGCATCGTCTTCCAACAGAAACATCTGGTGTTTAGTACCACTTGTTATTTTCTGCCGCATCTCTTATCTCTTCAACTTTTTGTACTCTCTATACTCTTTCAGATTCTTATATGGAGCCTCTTTTAAGTCAATAGCTCTTGCCATATCCTTGGTGAGATAGTACATCCAGTAGTCATCGAAAACATCTTCCCCCAACACTGCAAACGGCCCTTTCCCCTGTACCAAAGTGTCGATATTCCTGACAGACCCTATATTCTTAGTGTTACCGCTTCCAGGTCTATCAAGTGCAATTTTGTATTTCTCTTGGACAAAAAAAGTGAAATCCCTGATAACTGATGTTATATTCTTCAGTTCATTCAATTGATATATATTCCTCTCATTTCCAGCATCGTTTGTCCTGGAATAAATCACCCCTAACACAAAGTGACCGGTATAGTCTTGGTAGGGAAAGCTGATATTTTTCGTACTGTTCCTGTCTCGAAAATAGCCCGTAAAGGCGCCTAAAGTCATGCCATTTACGGTACTTCTACCTTTGCGGTAAGTAGTCTTGATGTCAACCGCAAATTTATTATCCTTGCTGTCTATGAACGAGATGTCAGGATAGAAATTCTGTTCTTTGCAAAGTAGCATTTTGTAACGGTGTTTTTCCGCAAACCGACAAATTTTTGGAAAAAGAAGAAGTTCTATTATTTTTGAAATGACCTTGGTGTCGGCAGAAATTGTATATATATTTCTTGCAATATCGATGAAACCCTTGACAATCCAATCACCACTATCAGTTGAAACAGCTTCGTTGAATAATTCAATCTGCTTAAAAAGTTGTTTTCTGAACAACTGTTTAAGTTGCTCCTTTTGTCTTGAAGTTGCCATTGTCGAGCCTTGCTAAATCGAATTATCTCCTGCTATTTTTTTTAGCACATTGTCTATTCTCGCCAGGGTGTTTTCCTTACACAGCATTTTGACCGAATCAAAGATAGGGGGGCTGATGGTATTACCACAAATGGCCACGCGCAGAGGCTGAGCGACCTTGCCCAGGCCAAGCTGCCTTTCTTCGGCCAGGCCTCGAAGCATATCCTCGATGTTCTGCTCCGTAAATTCTTCCATCGCAGCCAGCTTGTCGCGCACAATCTTCAGAATCGCCAGGCCCTCATTCTTCAACAGCACCTTTTTTACAGCCTTCTGGTCGTACTCAATTGAGTCGTTGTCCACGAACAAGAACCTGCATTTCCTCTCGATTTGGGCCAGCGTTCTTGCACCCGTGTTTATCTCCAGAAGTCTCTCCAGCATTCTATCATCGCCGCGCAGCACGGGTGACTCGACGGCTTCGAGGTAAGCCTTGAAATGCTGCAGCAGCTTTTCTTTGGGGACCCTCCGGAGGTGCTCGGTGTTGAAGGCAATGAGTTTACCGCGGTCAAACAGACTGTTGGATTTCGTCAAACGCGAAAGGTCAAAGCAGCTAATCAGTTCTTCAATCGGCATAATCTCGCGGTCTTCGCCCGGACTGAAACCCAGAAGGGCGATGAAATTGACCAGCGCTTCGGGCAGGTAACCGCTGTTGGAGAAGTCAACAACATTTATCTCCGGCAGGATGACGCCGAGAAATTTCGCCATCGCGTCGACAGCAGGCATATCGGGCGCCGTTTTTCCCGCGAGGAAACTGTTGAGTTGTTCGGGGGTCATATCGGCGGCCTCGGCAAGTTTTTGCAGTTTTATGTTCGGGTCGGATTTGATTATGTTTCGCAGGGCTTTCGGTCGCTCACGCTTGGAAAGCTTGCCGCCGCCCTGACTTACGGTGACAGACATATGAACGTAGACAGGCGTTCGAAAGCCAAACGCCTCCTGAAGCGCCTGCTGGCAGGGCGTATTCATCAGGTGTTCCTGACCGCGGATAACGTGCGTTACGCCCATAAGCTCGTCGTCCACCACGCACGCGAAGTTGTAAGTGGGAAATCCATCGCTTTTCTGTATTATGAAATCCCCGAACTGGCCCGGCTCAAACGTGACCTGGCCTCGAATGACATCCCGAACTACGAAGGTCCTCTGCTGCGGCATTGCAAAGCGCACGGTTACGGCTTTGCCTTCGAGCCGCGCCTTGTCGGCGTCCTCGTCGGTAGCCGGAACATCCGGCCGCGGATACATGAAGCCTGTCTTTCGGGCCTGGGCCTCTTCTCGCATCTGCCGGAGTTCCTCGGGGGTGTCGAAGCAATAGTACGCCTTCTTTTCGTCGAGAAGCTGCCGGATATACCGCTGGTATATGTCTCTTCGCTGGGATTGAAAGTACGGTCCGTTGGGCCCGCCGACTTCGGGTCCTTCGTCCCAGTCGATGCCGAGCCATCGCAGGTCGTCTATGACCTGCTGGGTAGCGGTGGGGGTGTTGCGTTTCAGGTCGGTATCTTCGATGCGCAGAATGAATTTGCCGCCCGTGCTTTGGGCATAGAGCCAGCTAAAAAGGGCCGTTCTGGCCCCGCCGACGTGCAGGTAACCCGTCGGCGACGGTGCAAAACGTGTTACAACAGTTTCGGGCATAGTCTTGCGTTTCCCATATCGGGCAAAGCGTTAAGGGTAAGCTACAATAGGACCATTGTCAAGAACCGGACGCTTCGTTGTGGATTTGGATGCCGGCGACAGATATAATGTGCGACTATATCGCAGCGATGCCTGGCTCGAGTCGTTCGCTGAAGTCCGATTTGAAACATTGATTTGCTGAGCGAGCCGGATGAACAAGGAGTCAAATGAGTGTAAATGATTCGACAGCAAAGCTGGATTTTATTCGGCAGATTGTGGCCGAAGACGGCAAGACCGGCAAGTGGCACGGCAGGGTTCATACCCGTTTTCCGCCGGAGCCAAACGGCTATCTGCATATCGGACACGCAAAGGCTATCTGCCTGAATTTTGGCATAGCCGAGGAATTCGCAGGGCTGTGCAATCTCCGCTTCGACGATACCAATCCCGAGAAGGAGGAAGCCGAATACGTCAAATCCATCATAGAAGACGTTCGCTGGCTTGGCTGGGACTGGGGCGACCGGCTGTACTACGCATCGGGATATTTCGAGCAAATGCACCGCTATGCCGTTCAGCTTATACAGGCCGGCAATGCGTACGTCTGCGACCTGACGGCCGAGCAAATCAGACAATACCGCGGCACCTTAACCAGGCCCGGCAGAAACAGCCCCTATCGTGACCGCAGCGTCGAGGAGAACCTTGATCTATTCGAGCGGATGCGCAATGGGCAGTTCCCTGACGGCTCCAGAACCCTCAGAGCAAAGGTCGATATGGCCCATCCCAACCTGAACATGCGGGACCCCGTAATGTACCGGATTCTGCACGCCACGCATCACCGCACCGCTGACAAATGGTGCATATATCCGATGTACGACTGGGCGCACGGCCTTGAAGATTCCATCGAGGAAATTACGCATTCGCTTTGCACGCTGGAGTTTGAAAATCACAGGCCCTTGTATGACTGGTTCCTTGACCAGCTTGGTGCTTACCATCCGCAGCAGATTGAATTTGCCCGGCTCAATCTGAGCTATACGGTTATGAGCAAGCGCAAACTCCTGAGCCTGGTCCGGGCCGGCTACGTCAGCGGTTGGGACGACCCGCGTATGCCGACCATTTGCGGCCTGAGAAGGCGGGGTTATTCGCCTCAGTCGATTCGCAGCTTCTGCAAACTCATCGGGGTCAACAAGTTCAACAGCACTATCGACCTGGCCCTGCTGGAGCACTGTGTCCGCGAAGATTTGAACAAGACCTCGCCGCGGGTAATGGCGGTGCTCAGACCGGTGAAGCTCGTCATCGATAATTATCCCGAAGGCAAGACAGAGCAGCTCGACGCCGTCAACAATCCGGAGGACCTGAGCCTTGGCACCCGCAAGGTTCCTTTTTCGCGAGAGCTTTATATCGAGCGCGACGATTTTATGGAGGACCCGCCGAAAAAGTTTTATCGCCTGGCTCCCGGCAGGGAGGTGCGTCTGCGATACGCATATTTTGTCACCTGCACCGATGTGGTCCGGGATTCGAAAGGTGAAATAGTCGAGCTTCACTGCACATACGACCCCGCCACCCGAGGCGGCGACGCACCGGACGGCCGCAAGGTAAAATCAACCCTGCACTGGGTCTCGGCCTTGCACGCGCTGCCGGCTGAGGTCCGCCTGTATGGCAATCTCTTTACGAAAGAAAATCCCCACGACGCACCCGATGGCCGGGACTTTACCGCTAATATCAATTCGGACGCGCTGGATGTGTTGACTTCGTGTCGGATTGAACCATCAGTTGCACATGCAAAGCCGTTGAGTCGATTCCAGTTCGAACGGCTGGGTTATTTCTGCGTTGACCCGGACAGCTCATCCGAAAGGCTCCT